>JADHED010003044.1_pt1 | contig 10587 bp, 8 predicted proteins | sample 8952041 | NCBI WGS metagenome assembly JADHED01 (sample SAMN16124423, study PRJNA663239) | bioreactor sludge metagenome | isolation source: sludge (control) | place: India:Bengaluru | collected 2018-09-08
GCCGTCGGGGCGTCCGCGTCGGCCGAAGCGGACGACCTCGACGATCTCCTCCTCGGGGATCCCGCGCCCGGTGTCGCTGACGCGGAGGACCAGATCCTCCTCCTCTTCGGCGAGCGTCACGCGGAGCGCGCCCCCGGGGTCCGTGAACTTCCGCGCGTTCGCGGCGAGGTCCCGCATGACGTCCTCGAGGACGGCCGGCAGGGCGAGCGTCTTCCCGTCGCGGCTCGAGAGGTCGACTTCGATCAGATAGGCGTCGGGTCCTCGATCTCCCGCCCCCGCGGCGATCCGCCAGCGGCCGAGAGCGTTCCTCTCGATGGCCCGGAACGCCTCCCCGAGGTTCGCGCGGATCTCGGCGAGAGGGCGCCGCACCCACGGGTCGGCCCCGGGGACGCGCCGTCCCAGCTCGGCGGCGCGCGTCGCCAGGACGCCGAAGGCGGAGGCGAGGTTCGCCGCGTGGAGGTCGAGCTCCTCGCGGAGCGCCCCGCTCGCCCCCGCGCTCGCAGACGCGATCCAGGCCAGGACGGCGTCGCGGACGTCCGCCGTCCTCTCGAGGGCGCTCGCCGTCTTCTCCGAATCGTCGAGGTCCGCGTGCCAGGCGCGGACGCGTGCGGCCAGCGCCTCGGCGGCCCCGGCCTCGCCGGAGAGGTCGCCGACGTCTCCGATCCTGAGGACGACCACGTTCAGGACGTTCAGGATCGAATGGGTCTCGAGGAGGCGCAGGGAGCGCGCGTCGAGGTCGAGCGGCCCCGTGATCTCCCGCTCCGGGAGGGGCACGGCGCCCACCGCCGTCCCGGGGTAGTAGTGCGCGAGGATCGCGCGGTAGCCGAAGCCGCGCTCGGCCATCACGGCGGCCCCGATCTGGCAGAGGCCGACGCCGTGCCCCCAGCCGCCGCCGCGGAGGACGAAGCGCGCCTCGCCGGCGGAGCCCGGCTCGCGGTCGACGACGAAGGCGGAGCTGTAGAGGTGCGAACGCGAGAGGGCGCGGCGGATCTCGAGCTCCTTGCCGACGACGACGTCGCCGCGCTCCCCCGAGATCCGGAGGCGGAAGATGCGGCCCGACGGGCCGCGCGCGAGCGGCGTCAGCGCGACGATCGGGCCGAGGTCGACGCCGAGGCGTGCGGCCACGATCTCCCCCAGCTCGGCGGCGCCGTACGTCACCGTCCAGCGGTAGAAGTCCCGCGTCTCCTGGTCGAAGCCGGGGAGGATCCGCGCGAGGAGCGCGGCGTCCGAGGTGTTGCAGAACGCCGCCGGCGAGGCGCGCAGGAACGCCTCGAGGTCGGTCGGAACGGGCCCCTCGAGACCGTCGGCGAAGGAGACGAGATACGGGACCTGCGCGTCGTCCCACGCCGTCGCGTACGCCTCGGTGAGCCCTCCGCAGCACTTCGAGAAACGGGCGTCGCAGACCTCGCCGCCGGAGAGGAGCATCTCCCCCGCCGTCGCGCGGACCGCCTCGGCCGCTGCCGGGGAGATCGCCTTCGTGATCCCCTGGTAGCGCTGGCAGTGGTCGTCGGCGCAGACCTCGAAGTCGGCGTGCGCCTCGCGCCCGTACCAGCGGAGGACCTCGGCGGGGCCCGTCGACGGCGGTGAGGCGACGCCGCGGGCCGCGGGCCCCTTCAGCCAGCTCCTCGAGATGACGGCGTGCGCCTTCAGGAGCTCGGGAGGGCAGTTGGCGCTCATCTCCGAGGAGACGACGCTCGTGACGTACTCCTCGAGCGGGACGTCGTTGACGACCGTCAGCCCCGACGGCCGCTGGAGGATGCGGAGGGCGCCGCGGAAGAGCTGCCGCTCCTTCCGCTCCCAGTGGAAGCCGATGCCGATCGTGACGCCGTCGACGGCGAACGCGGCGGAGGCCGGGTCGACGGGGACGAGCGTCGTCTCGGCGTCGAGTCGGACGCTCCCCGGTCCGAGACGCGCACCGGACGGGTCGACGTACGTCCCGAGGAGCTCCACCTCGAGCGACGGGAGCCCTTCCATCAGGCCGACGGAGACGTTCATCGCGCTCCTCCGAGGCCCGCGACGACGGCCGCGAGCTCCGCTTCTCCGATCGAGACCTCCTCGAAGAGCGTCCGCAGCTCGGGGCCGGTGAGCCGGTCGAAGTCCTTCTCGACGGGCGTGACGACGAGGCCCGAGAGGTCGATCGCCGCGGGGCTCACGATCCGCTCGCCCCGGTGGAACGCCTCGGGGCGGTGCTTCGTCCGCGGGTAGAGGAGGAGCGCGAAGCCGGCGTCCGCCTCGCGCCAGGCGACGACGTTGACCCACGGCTCCGGCTCCTGCGGGAGGGTGGCCGAAAGGAGCGTGAGCGCCCGCTCCGTCTCGCGGACGACCTGCGTGCGCGCTCCCCGGAGAAGGAGCGCCCGCGCGCCCCAGGCCTCGAGGGCCGGGCCCGGCGCGAGCCCCGCGGCGCGGACGACCGGCAGCTCCTCGAGCGCGCCCGCCTGGAAGTGGAGGTGGTCCGGCGCGGAGGCGCCGCAGCGGGGCCCGTTGTAGAGGACGAAGAGCCCGTCGAGCGCGGAGGCGAGGTCGAGGAGCTCGCCGAGGCGCCCGGCGAGGCGCTGGTCGCGGTGCTCGCGGTGGACGATCGTCAGGTGCCGCGTCACGATCGGGAACGGGTTGCAGAGGAGCGTCCAGTCGTCGCCGAAGGGGAGCCCCCGCTGCTCGGGGAAGAGGTTCTCGCGGCAGAGGAAGCAGGGGCGCTTTGCGATCGAGGCGGGGTCGACCTTCGCCGTCGTGCTCGCCGCGCGGTGCGGGATGTGGCGGGCGAGCGGGCCGCGGCCGTCCTCCGAGAGGTCGCGCGTCCGCGCCCCGGCAAGCGCCGCGACTCCTGCGGCGAGGAGCGGCCACTCCTCGACCTGCCTAAGGAAGAGCCCCTCGACCGCTCTTCGCATCGACGTCAGGCGCGCCTCGCGAGGAGCCGCTGCCGGGCGGCGATCTCCACCGTCCGGAGCCAGTCCTTGTAGGCGTCGTAGCGGTTCTGCGTCTCGAGCGGGAGGGCGCTGTCGGAGTTCCCCTCCCAGCGGCGGCAGAGGTAGACCGATTCGTAGATCCGCCCGACCTCGTATTCGCGGCTGACCCGGAGGCAGACGGCGTAGTCCTCGCCGTAGCTGACGTTCGGGAAGCCGAAGCGCCGGAGGACCGACACGTCGAACGCGCGCGGCGCGCCGAAGCCGTTCACGCGGAGCGCGTTGTTCCGCCCGTTCTCCCGCGTCCACTCCCGGTGGTCGACGAGGCCGGGCGGGATCTCCTTCAGGTCGAAGTCGACCATCGTGTACGAGGCGACGACCATCGCGTAGGGACCGGCCTCGAGCTGCGCGACGATCCGCGCGAGGACCGCGTCGTCCGAGTAGAGGTCGTCGGAGTCGAGCTGGACCGCGTAACGCCCGCAGCGCGGGTGGAAGACCGCTTCGTCCCAGCAGCCGCCGATGCCGAGGTCGCGGCGCTCGGGAACGACGTGGACGAGGCGCGGGTCCCTCACGCCGCCGAGCATCTCGGTCGTCCCGTCGGTCGAGTGGTTGTCGACGACGATCACGTTGAACGGGAACGGCGCCTGCTGCGAGAGGGCGCTCGCGACGGCGTCGAGGATGGTTCGCTCGCGGTTCCGCACCGGGATGACGACGCTCGCCGTCACCGGGAAGCGCTCGGAGGGGGGCGGGACGGGCGCGAACTCCGGCGGCAGGAGCGCGCCGACGCGCCGGAGGTGCTCGGTCGCGACGCGCTCCATCTCGACCTGAACGTCGCGGTTCCTCGGGTCGACGTAGTCGAACTGCGCCTCGCCGGAAGGGCGCGTCTCGAGCGGCCCGGAAGCGTAGAGCGGCTCGGGGACCCGGACGACGGGGGCGCGCTCGGAGAGGCGCAGGCGGAGGTCGTAGAGCGCGCCCCACCGGAGCCCCGGCGTCACGCCGACGGCACGCGCGAGGTCGAGCGGGAACGCGACGACCGGCCCGAAGTCGAAGCCGTCGCGGAGGCTTCCGGGGCGGTAGTCGATCCGCGGGTGCCCGACGGAATCGGAGTAGACCCAGCCCGCCCCCGTGTCGCGGAGCGTCTGCGCCACCCGCTCGAACATCCGCGGGCCGGGCGTCACGGCGACGCGCGGGTCGGCGAGGTAGACGACCTCCTCCGTCGCGTCGGCCAGGAGGAGCGCGAGCGCCTCCGAGGAGGGCGGCATCGGGCGAAGGAGGCTCACGACCGTCACTTCCGCGCTCCGCCGCCGCGCGGGGCGGCGACTCCGTCGCTCCCCGCGGAGGTCCCGTCGAGAGGCCGCGCGGCGATCACCCCCGCCATCCGGTTCGCGGCGAGGAAGCGCCCGAGGTCCTCCTCGACGACACGACCGGCGCTCCGGGAGGCGTGGCGAAGACGAGCCGAGCCGCCCGCGAGCACGAGGAAGCCGCAGTGGAAGACGTCGAGGCCCGACTTCGTCGAGGCGAAGAGGAGGACGTCGCCGTTCGCGAGACGCGGGAGGAAGGCGCGAAGGCGCCCCTTCGGGACGACCGCGAAGCGGGCCCCCTTCGCCGAAAGGCCGGGCACCGCCGAGAGGGTCTTCTCGACCCGCTTTCCGAGCGGACCCGGCGCGACCGGCCGCACCGCGCCGGCGCGCGCGTTCCGCCGGACCCAGTCGGTCATGTAGTGGTTCCGCTTCTTCCACTCCACGGCGCCGCCGTCGTAACGGAGCGCGCGGAGCTCCTCGACGAACCCGGCCGGCTCCGCCGCGCGCGCGAGCGCGATCACGCTCTCGACGTACGTGACGCAGTCGAAGCCGCCGAGCCGCGCGACGAGCTCCTCCGGCTCCGTCGCGGAGCCGACGAGGGCGTGGGCGACGTAGGGGGCGCCGAGGAGCGCCGCCGAGAGCGCCTCGACCCGCGCGGGGACGCTCCGATGGGGCTTCGCCCCGGCGAGGAGGGATCCGGCGCGGCGGAGGTCGAGCCCACGGGGTCGGGTCGTCTTCATCGGCGGGCGATGTTACCCGCCGCGCCGCTCCGCGGTACCCTTGCCCGTTGGCCCGGAGGCCGCCGCGTGGGCGCGAGGAGCCGCCGGGAGAGGAGAGAACGATGGCCGGCAAGCTGGCAGGGACGAAGACCGAGGCGAACCTGAAGGAAGCCTTCGCGGGCGAGTCGATGGCCCGGAACAAGTACACCTACTTCGCGGAGGAGGCCCGGAAGTCGGGGCTCCTGAGCATCGCGGCGGTCCTCGAGACGACGGCGAACGAGGAGAAGGAGCACGCGAAGCGCCTCTTCAAGTTCCTCGACGGCATCGCCGGGACCGACGCGAACCTCGAGCAGTGCATCGCCGGCGAGAACTACGAGTGGACCGACATGTACGAGCGGATGGCGAAGGAGGCGGAGGAGGAGGGGTTCGTCCCGATCGCCCGCTTCTTCCGGCAGGTCGCCGTCATCGAGAAGCACCACGAGGAGCGGTTCCGCAGGGCCCTCGAAGACCTGAAGGCGGGCGCCGTCTTCAGGAAGGGGAACGAGGTCTACTGGTACTGCACGAACTGCGGCCACATCGAGAAGGGGCTCGAGGCGCCGAAGGCGTGCCCCGTCTGCGCCCACCCGCAGTCGTTCTTCCGCGCGATGCCCGAAGGCGAAGTCTGAATCGCGGCCGGCGGGGCCGGGCCTGACCGCCCGACTCCGCCGCGGCTTCGGACGGATCGGGGAGGCTCGTGGCGAGCCTCCCCGATCCATATCGACTTCAGCTTTCGTCGGCGGACGGCCCGTAGAGCGCGGGGACCGGGACGTCGCGCAGCCGGAGGTAGACCGTCAGCTGCGCCCGATGGTGGATCAGGTGGTTCATCACGAAGCCCCTCACGACCGCGCTCCGGGGCATCGTGAACCAGGCCTTCCCGTTCTCGAGGAGGGACCAGGGCTCGGCGAAGGCGGGGTCGGCCGTCGCCTCGAGGGCCGCGCGCGCGGCCTTCACCCCCTCCAGGAAGAGCGCGAGCGCCTCGCGCGCCGAACCGGGCCGGGGAAACTCGGCCGGAACCCCTCCGGGAGCCATGTCGAACGAGGGGGCGTTGAGCGTCCCGGTCAGCCACTCCGGGATCGTCGCGACGTGGCCGGCGAGCTCGCCCATCGAGAACGACTTCGCGTGGGGCTTGAACGCCCAGTCTTCGTCCTTCACGCGCTCGAGGACCTTCCGGGTGCCGGCCATCTCCAGGTCGAACTCCGGGAGGAGGGACGATGCGATGCTCTTCGGATCGGTGCTCATCAGGAGACCTCCTTGATTGGGTGGCGCGAGTAAAGCGTAAGTCGATCCGGAATGCAAGAAGAAGTCGCGCTCGCCCGTCCCCCTCGCTTCCCGCCGGCGTGGGAGTAGCCTCTCCTCGAACGATGCCCCGTATCGTCGTCGTCGGATCGGTCGCCATCGACGAGGTCGTCGCCCTGCGGCAGCCGCTCGCCGCCGGGCTCCACCTCGACGGGCGGGAGCGCGGGCGCCGGGTCGGGGGGGGCGCGGCGAACACGGCCGTCGCGCTCGCCTTCGCGGGGCACGAGGTGACGGTCGTCTCGGCCGCCGGCACCGACGCGGACGGCGGGACGATCCTCCGGCACCTCTCCGCGGCGGGGGTCGACACCTCCCAGGTCGCGCGGCTCCCCGGGCCGTCGACGCGGTCGCTCGTCCTGACCGACCCGGCCGGCGAGCGAACGGTCGTCAACCTCCATCGCTGCCGGGAGGCGGGGCCGCCCCGAAGGCTGCGGACGCTCCCGGCCGACGCGCTCTACGTGCGGAGCCGCGACCTCGACCTCGCCCGGCTCCTCGCCGAGCGGCTCGACTCGACGCTCGTCGTCGCCCACGTCCCGCCCTCGGTGGCCGGCGCGCGGCCGGCGCACGTCCTCGTCGCCTCCGCGTCGGACCTTTCGACGGAGGAGGCGGACCGGCCGTGGGAGGCGCTCCGGAGGGCGGGAGGCGCGACGGTCCGGCACGTCGTCGTCACGCGCGGCGCCGCGGGGGCCGAGGCGTTCGCGGGCGACGGCCGGCTCCGCGTCCCCGCGCGCGAGGCGGTCGCGGTCGACTCGACGGGAGCCGGGGACGTCTTTGCCGCCGGCCTCCTCCACGCGCTCGTCTCGGGCGCGCCGATGGAGTCGGCGCTCCGGACTGCGGTGGCGTGGGGAACGGCCGCGGTCGAATCCGAAGGGGTTCCGCCGCGCGAGCGGATCCGGCCCCTCCTCTGAAGGCTCCCCGTCACGCCTCCCGCACGCGGACCCTTCGGTAGCTCGCGCGGTGGAGGTCGCGCACCTCGACGCTGATGGCGCCCCGCCCGTCCGCGACGAGCCTCGGGAAGGCCCGGACGAGGACGTCGAGCGCGGCGTCGGCGACCGCCGCCTTCACGTCGTCGGGGCGACCGTCCAGGATCGCGATCGAGAGCGCCACGAACGGGCGGTCCTCCGCGCCGTCGGCGACGACGAAGAGCTCGTGGCGCACCGCGCGGCTCTTCAGGTCCTTCCGTTCGAAGAGGCCCGTCCCGGCGAGGGCGTCGTGGAGGTCGAGGAGGACGCGGCGGAGGTCCGGCCGGTCGGGGACGTTCGCGGTGTGCTCGAGGAGGAGGTGAGGCATGCCGCGATTCTCCGACGCGACCCGCGCGGCCGGGGTCCCGACGCGGGCCGGCCGGCTCCCGACCGACCGCGGCGGGCGCCGCCGCGTGGCGGCGCCCGCGCTCCGCGCCGCTACTTCAGCGAGGCCATGTCGATGACGAAGCGGTACTTCACGTCCGACTTCAGCATCCGCTCGTAGGCTTCGTTCACCTTCTGGACCGGGATCGTCTCGATGTCGGCCGTGAGGCCCTTCTCGGCGCAGAAGTCGAGCATCTCCTGCGTCTCCTTGATCCCGCCGATGAGGGAGCCGGCGATCGACTTCCTCCCGAAAATGAGGTTGAACACCGTCGGCGACGGGTGGGGGTACTCCGGCGCGCCGACGAGGCAGAGCGTTCCGTCGCGGCGGAGGAGCGTCGTGTAGGCGTCGAGGCTGTGGGGCGCCGCGACGGTGTCGAGGATGAAGTGGAAGCTCCCCGCGTGCGCCTTCATCGCCTCCGGGTCCTTCGAGAGAACGACCTCGTCGGCGCCGAGGCGCCTGGCGTCGGCCGTCTTCCCCGCGGAGGTCGTGAAGAGGACGACGTGCGCCCCCATCGCGTGGGCGAGCTTGACCCCCATGTGGCCGAGGCCGCCGAGGCCGACGACGCCGACCTTCTTGCCGGGGCCGGCGCCCCAGTGCCGGAGCGGCGAATAGGTCGTGATGCCGGCGCAGAGGAGCGGCGCGGCGCCCGCCGGGTCGAGCCCCGCCGGGACCTTCAGGACGAACGCCTCGTCGACGACGACGACGTTCGTGTAGCCGCCGTACGTCATCCCTCCGAGGTGGGCGTCGGGGCTGTTGTAGGTGAAGACGGCCCCCTTCGCGCAGAACTGCTCGAGGTCGTCGTTGCACTCGGAGCAGCTCCGGCAGGAGTCGACCATGCAGCCGACGCCGGCCATGTCGCCGACCTTGAAGCCCTTCACCTCGGCGCCGACGGCCGTCACGCGGCCGACGATCTCGTGGCCGGGGATGCACGGGTAGGTCGTCCCGTGCCACTCGTTCCGGGCGGTGTGGAGGTCGGAGTGGCAGATTCCGCAGTAGAGGATGTCGATCCGGACGTCCTTCGGGCCGGGATCGCGGCGGTCGATCTCCATCCGCTCGAGGGGGGCGGTGGCGGCGGTGTTTCCGTAGCCGAGGGCCTTGATCATCTTCTGGTCTCCTTGCACGCGGGAAGGGGGTGCGCGCGGTTGCAGCGTATACGACGCCTCCGACCGTTTCGTAAAGCCCGGATTCCCTCCCCCGGGCCTGATGCTAAGGTCGCCCGGTGCCGCCGCTCGTCGCCGCCCAGCGCCTGTCGAAGGCGTTCGGCGCCCGGGACCTCTTCTCCGCCCTCTCGTTCGGGATCGAGCCGGGCGAGCGGATCGGCCTGATCGGCCCGAACGGGGCCGGGAAGTCGACGCTCCTGGCGATCCTCGCCGGGGAGACGACGCCCGACGACGGCGCGGTCGTCTTCCAGGGAGGGGTCTCCGTCGGCCTCGTTCCCCAGATCCCGAGCTTCGCGGAAGGGGCGACCGTCCGTTCCGTCGTCCTCGAGGGGGCGCTCGCCCACGTCTCCCACGGCGAGGAGGTCGCCTGGGAGGCCGAGCTGAAGACCGACGAGGCTCTCGCGAAGCTCTCGCTCACGTCGGGAGGCCTCGGCCCCGACAGCCTCGTCGCGACGCTCTCGGGCGGGCAGAGGAAGCGCGTCGCGCTCGCCCGCGAGCTCGTCCGCCAGCCCGACCTCCTCCTCCTCGACGAGCCGACGAACCACCTCGACGTCGAGAGCATCGTCTGGCTCGAGGAGCTCCTCTCGCGCGCGCCGTTCGCGACGGTGACGGTGACGCACGACCGCCTCTTCCTAACGCGCGTGGCGACGCGGATCCTCGAGCTCGACCGGAGGAACCCGGGCGGCCTCCTCTCCGTCCCCGGCGGCTTCCCGAAGTGGCTCGAGGCGAAGGAGACGCTCCTCGCCGCGCAGGAGAGCCGGGAGGCCTCTCTCCGCAACGTCCTCCGCCGCGAGACGGAGTGGCTCCGCCGGGGGCCGAAGGCGCGGGCGACGAAGCAGAAGGCGCGGATCGAGCGGGCCGAGGCGCTCGGCGAGGAGATCGAGACCCTCGAGGGACGGAACGTCGCCCGGACGGCGGCGCTCGATTTCGCGGGCGCCGGGCGCGCGCCGAAACGCCTCCTCGTCGCCGAGGGGATCTCGAAGGGCTACGGCGGCCGGCCGCTCTTCTCGGGCCTCGACCTCCTCCTCGGCCCCGGGAGCCGCGTCGGCCTCATCGGCCCGAACGGCTGCGGAAAGTCGACTCTCCTGCGCGTCCTCCTCGGCGCCGAGCGCCCTGATCTCGGGAAGGTGACGCGCGCCGACGGCCTCTCGGTCGCCGTCTTCGAGCAGGGGCGCGAGTCGCTCGACCCCGAGGCGACGGTGAAGGAGACGATCTGCCCGGAGGGGGACCAGGTCGAGTACCGCGGCCGCTTCCTCCACTTCCGGAGCTGGCTCGACCGCTTCCTCTTCGCCCCGGAGCAGGCGGAGATGAAGGTCTCGCGTCTCTCCGGCGGCGAGCAGGCGCGGCTCCTGATGGCGCGGCTCATGCTCCGGCCGGCGCAGCTCCTCGTCCTCGACGAGCCGACGAACGACCTCGACCTGGCGACGCTGAACGTCCTCGAGGAGGCGCTCGCCGAGTTCCCCGGCGCGCTCCTCCTCGTCTCGCACGACCGCGCCTTCCTCGACCGCGCCACAGAGTCGCTCCTCGCATTCGACCCCGAGGGGGGCAGCGGGGTGACGGCGCTCGCGGGCCTCGACCAGTGGGAGCGGTGGAGGAGGGAGCGGCGCGAGACGGCGACGAAGCCTGCTCCGAAGCCTCCTCCGGCGGCGCCGCCGAAGCCGGCAAAGCGGCGCCTCGGCTACCTCGAGCAGCGGGAGCTGGACGGCATCGAGGAGCGGATCCTCGAGGCCGAGGAGCGGCTCGCCGCGCTCCGGGCCGACTGCGAGCGCCCCGAGGTCGTCTCCGACGGCCCGCGGCTCGTCGCCCTCGCGCGCGAGATCGAGGCGGC
>JADHED010003045.1_pt1 | contig 10576 bp, 6 predicted proteins | sample 8952041 | NCBI WGS metagenome assembly JADHED01 (sample SAMN16124423, study PRJNA663239) | bioreactor sludge metagenome | isolation source: sludge (control) | place: India:Bengaluru | collected 2018-09-08
ACCTCTATCACTTCACGCGGCGCCGGCCCGGCGAGGCCGGCACGCGGCTCGGCGCGTTCCACGGCTCGGAGATCCCGTATGCCTTCGGCACGTTGATCGCGCGCGACCTGCCGGGCCTGGGCCACCTCGGCGTCGACGAGGCCGACCGGCGGTTGTCGGAGGCGATGATGCGCTACTGGATCGCGTTCGCCGAGGGCGGCGTGCCGGCCGCCGAGGGCCTTCCGGAATGGCCGCGCGTGGATGCGGCCGCGCCGCGCGCGCTCGAACTGGGGCAGGAGGTGGGCGCGCGACCGGCGCCGCACGCCGAGGCGTGCGACGTGTTCGACGCGGCGTGGACGGAGTGGCGGGGCCGGCGGCAGTGACACGCCGCGGCGCCCGCCCGGGGAGCGACGGTCGGGCCCCGCGTCAGGCCGCTTCGCTCGGCTCGCGGCGCAGCGCGAGCAGGGCCACCCGCACGCGCTCGAACTCGACGTGGGCCGCGGCGAGCAGCGGGCGCGCGGCCTCGAGGTCGCCCTCGGCCCCCTTCCGCTCGATGTCGGCGAGCAGGCCCGACAGGCCACGCGCCCCGAGGTTGCCGCAGCTCGACTTCATGCTGTGCGCGGTGCGGTTCACCGTGCGGGCGTCGCCTGCGGCGATGGCCTCGCCGATGGCGGCCAGCCGGTCGGGCGCGTCGGCGAGGAGCACGTCCACGAGTTCGGTGACGAAGTCGGGCTCGTCGGGATCCTGCAGGTCCCGCAGGCTGGCGATGACCTCGTCGTCGACGGCGGGCCCGGCGGGCGGCGCCACCGCCACCGCCGGCGCGGCGGGCGCGCTGCGTTCGAGCGCGGCCTGCAGGTGCTCGGAACGCACCGGCTTGCTGATGTAGTCGTCCATTCCTGCCTCCAGGCAGCGTTCGCGGTCCCCGGCGAGCGCCAGGGCCGTCATCCCGATGATTCGCGGCCGCACGCCAACCGGCCACCTGGCGGTGATGCGGCGCGCGGCCTCGAAGCCGTCCATGACCGGCATCTGCACGTCGAGCAGCAGCACGTCGTAGCGCTGGCGGGCGAGTGCCTCGAGCGCCTCGAGCCCGTCGTTGACGACGTCGGCGCGGTAGCCGAGGCGACTCAGCATCTTCACGGCCACCTTCTGGTTCACCACGTTGTCGTCGGCGAGCAGGATGCGCAACGGCAGCCGGGTCGCCATGTCGGCGGCCCACGGCTCGCGCGCCGGCGCCGCCGCCTTCACCGGCGCGGGAGCGATGGCCGCGAGCAGCGCGTCGCGGAGCGCGCTCACCTTCACGGGCTTGGCCACGCTCGCCCAGGCGGCCTGCGTCCCCGCCCCGCGCGGCGACGCGGGCGCGAGCCGCGTGAGCCGCACGCCGACGTCGCGGCGCAGGCGTGGCCCGGACGCCCCGAAGGCCGCCGCCTCGATCGGGGCCGGGTCCAGGGCCTGGTCGAGCAGGATCACGTCGGCCGGCGCGCGACCGAGCAGCGCCACCGCCGCGTCGACGTCGGCCGCGGCCCGAGTGGCGAGGCCCCAGCGCGCGAGTTGCGCGGTGAGCACCCGCCGCTGCATGGCATTGCCGTCCACGACCAGCGCGTCGAGCCCGGCGAGCGGTCCGGCGTCCACCGCCTCGTCCTCGTCGGCGGCGTCGGCCGCCGCCGTGAGGAACGAGACGTGGAACGTGCTGCCGGCTCCAGGCTCGCTCTCCACCCACATCTGCCCGCCCATCAGCTCGGCGAGGCGGCGGCTGATGGCCAGGCCCAGCCCCGTCCCCCCGTACTGGCGCGTCGTGGAGGAGTCGACCTGGCTGAAGGCGCGGAAGAGCCGGTCCACGCGGTCGGCGGGGATGCCGATGCCGGTGTCGCGCACGGCGATCTCGCAGCGCCAGGCGTCGCCCTCGCGGGTGCCGCGCGCCGACACCTCCACCTCGCCCGCGGCCGTGAACTTCACGGCGTTGCCGAGCAGGTTCACGACGATCTGCCTGACGCGCGTGACGTCGCCGACGATCTGGGAAGGCAACCCGGCGTCCACCGACAGGGCCAGTTCCAGCCCCTTGGCGCTGGCGGCGGGCACCATGAGGTCCACGGCGCGCTCGAGGCATTCGAGCAGGCTGAACGGCTGCTGTTCGAGCTCGAGGCGGCCCGAGTCGATCTTGGAGAAGTCGAGGATGTCGTTGATGACGTCGAGCAGGCCGTCGCCGGCGTTGCGGATGGTCTCGACGCAGTCGCGCTGCTCGGCGGAGAGCGGCGTGTCGAGCAGCAGACCCGTCATGCCGATGACGGCGTTCATCGGCGTGCGGATCTCGTGGCTCATGTTGGCGAGGAAGTCGCTCTTGGCCTGCGCCGCGGCCTCGGCGTGCTCCTTGGCGAGCCGCAGCGCGTCGGCGGCGCGCCGCTGGGCCGAGACGTCGCGGAACATGCCGCGCGTGGAGACGGGCACGCCGTCCACCACGCGGCAGGTCTCGGATCCCTCGCACTGGATCAGCCGGCCGTCGCGCGTCCACAGCGCCACCTCGCGGATGGGCACGGCCGCCTCCTCGCCGGGCGCCGACAGCAGCGCGCGATACGCCTCGTGCGACGAGGGATCCGCCACCTGCCAGATCGTCAGCCCGGCCACCTCGCTCTCGTCGTAGCCGAGCGTCTGGAGCCAGGCGCGGTTCACGTAGGCGAAGGATCCGTCGGGGCAGACGCTGTGGATCAGGTCGCTGGCGTGCTCGAACAGGTCGCGGTAGCGCTGCTCGCTCTCGCGGAGCTGCTCGGCGGTGGCCTCGCGGGCGCTGCGCGCCTTGGCGGCGAGCAGCAGCGTGGCGCACGACGCCATGGCGGGCTGGAGGTACTCCACGAGGTCCGGCGTGTAGCCGCCGGCGCGGTGCCCGAGGCCGACGACGCCCACCAGGTCGGGCCCCATCATGAGCGGCACGCCCATGAACCCGCCCGGCGCGTCGGCCCCGCCAGGCGCGGCGTCGGTGATCAGCGTGGTCTCGGAGGCGAGCACGCGCTCGATCAGCGGGTCGAGGTCGGCGTACGTGGGCTGCGCGCCGCCCTCGCTGGCCGACGGCAGCCAGGCCACGTTGCGGATGGCGCGGTACTCGATGTAGCGGGTGCCGCTCGAGGACTGCATCACCTCGGCGACGAAACCGTAGTGGCTCTCGGTGAGGGTGGCGAGGTCCTCCAGCAAGCCGTCGAACACGACGTCGCCATCGCTGGCCGCGATGTACTCGGCGAGGCCGCGGCTGAGCGCGAGCAGCAGCTCGTTGCTGCGGCGGAGCTCCTCACGGGCGCGCTCCTCCTGCCGCACCGCGTGGTCCGCGCGGCGCAGGGCGTCCACCTCGGCCGCGTCGAGGGCGGCGTCGGCCCGCGCGGCCGCGAGCGCGAGGCCCAGGCAGCCCGCCAGCGTCACGCCCGCAATCGAGAGGGCGGCCGGCGCCGAGGTGGCCGCCCAGGCCAGGGCGGCCGTGCCCGCCAGCAGCAGCACGCCGCCGCCGGCCACGGCGGTGCGCCACGGCTCGCTGCGGATGTGGACGGGGGCCATGGCCGTGCCGTGCCTCAGGCGCCGATCCGGAGGCGGTCGAGGCGCTCGCGGTTGGTGACGACGCGGTTGCGCCCGCTCCGCTTGGCGCTGTAGAGGGAGGCGTCGGCCGCCTCGATCCAGCGCTGCAGGTCCATCGCCACGCCGTCGAAGGTGGCCACGCCCGCGCTGAAGGTCACGCGGAACACCGAGCCGTCCGGCGCCCGGTGCTCGCGGTTCGAGAAGTCGTGCAGCAGGCGCATCAGCAGCCCGGTGGCCTCCTGCTCCTCGATGTCGTCGAAGATGAGGCCGAACTCCTCCCCGCCGTACCGGCCCACGACGTCGGACCGCCGCAGCGAGCGCCGCAGCAGGCCGGCGAGCGACACCAGCACGCGGTCGCCCGCCTGGTGGCCGTACGTGTCGTTGACCGACTTGAAGTGGTCGATGTCGATCATGGCGAGCGAGGCGAGGCCGCGCTCGCGCCGCTTGCGCGCCACGATCGACTGCGCCTGCTCCATGAACGAGGTGTGCGTGAGCAGCCGCGTCAGGCCGTCGCGGTTGAGCAGGGTCTTCAGGAACCGCGCGCGCTCGAGCCGCGCCGCCACGTTGGCGATCAGCACCTCGTGCCGCACGGGCTTGGTCAGGTGGGCGTCGCCGCCCGCGAGCACGGCGTCGATGCGCGCCCGCTCGTCGGCCTCGCTCGACAGGAAGACGATGGGCAACGTGACGTACTGGTCCTCCTGCCGGACGTACTTCGCGAGGTCGTAGCCGTTCACCTCCGGCAGGTCGATGTCCATGAGGATGAGGTCGGGCCGGAACTCGGCGAGGACCTCGTCGAAGTTGCGGGGCGACTCGCACACCCGCGTGTGGTAGCCCGCGCTCTCGAGCACGTGCCGGATCTTGCGCGACTGGTGCGTGTCGTCCTCGACGAGCAGCACGCGGGCCTGCTCGCCGTCGCGCTCCATGAGCCGGTGCAGCTTGGCGACGATCAGTTCCCACTCCGAGTCGGCGGGCTTGTCGAAGCACGCGTCGGCCCCGGCGCGGATGGCCTCGGTGTTGTCGAGGAACCCGTTGAGCGAGACGATGAGCACGGGCGCGCGGTTGGCCCGCGACACGTCGAACTCCTCGTCGCGCAGCCCGGCGGCCTCGCGCTGCGCCTGCTCCCGCCGCCGCAGGTGCCGCACCACGTCGGTGCCGCTGCCGTCCGGCAGCTCGTGGGCGACGATGGCGCCCTGCGGCAGGGCACGGTCGAGCTCGGCCATGGCCTCCTCGAGCGTGCTGGCCGTGCGCGTGCTGGTGATCCCGTCGTGGGCGAGCAGGTGCACGAGGCGCTGGCGCACGGCGGGGTCGCCGTCCACCACCAGGATCTCGGCCGAGTGGGACCAGTGGTCCGGCCGCGGCGCCGCCGCCGACGACTCCACGATCGCCAGCGCCGGGACGGGTGCCGAGGCGAGCTTCGCGAGCTGCTTGGCGAACTCCTGGTGGATCTGCGAAACCAGCTGGCGGCAGTAGGCGAACTCGGCGGAGGTGAGCGGCCGCGCCTCGTCGGCCACGAGCGTCACCAGGTCTTCGCCGCGGCGCCCGAGCGACATCAGCGGCACGATGTCGTAGATGGCCCCCGCGCCGGACAGCCGGTGGAAGTGGCGGCGCAGCTCCGCGAGCAGCGACGGGTCTCCCGGGCTGACGTCGAGCGCCGCCAGCGTCGTCGCGAACTCCTCGGCGCGCTCGTCTCCCGAAGCGAGGAATTCCTCGAGGAGATCGCGCATGTCCTGGTCGAGCGTCTGCATCTGGCGTCGCACCGCATCCGCGGAAACCCGGCAGGCGATCTCCGTGGTATCTCCTTAATCGGCACGAGCGGGACGGACCTGAAGGGCTGGCGGGTTCCGGGGCCGCCGGGGCCCGGAACGGGCGGCGCGGCGGTCGGGGCCCAGCCGGGCCGGGGACCGGGCCACCGGTGAGGGGGCGGCCAGGCGGGAAGCGCGCGGCGCCCCGAGGCGCGGCAGGGGCGGCCGGGACGCCGCCCCCGCAGGATCAGACGGCGTGGCCGACGGGCGGGCCGTCGAGGCCCTCGACGGCCTCGCGGGTGATGACGTGCTCGCCGCCGCCCTTCTGCCCGGGCAGGTCGTACATGAGCTCGAGCATCAACTCCTCGAGGATCATCCGCAGGCCGCGCGCACCCACGCGGCGGGCCACCGCGGCGTCGGCGATGGCCGTCACGGCCGCCGGCTCGAAACGCAGCTGGATGCGCTCGTACTCCATGAGCTTCTGATACTGCTTGACGAGCGCGTTGCGCGGCTCGGTGAGCACGCGCACCAGCGCGTCGCGGTCGAGCGGCTCGAGGGTGGCGACCACCGGCAGCCGGCCGACGAACTCGGGGATCATGCCGAACTTCACGAGGTCGTCGGGCTCCACCGTGGAGAGCGACACGGGCGCGCGCCCGCCGGGCTTCATCTCGGCCAGGAACCCCAGCGACTTCTTGCCGGTCCGGCGCTCGATGACCTTGTCGAGGCCCACGAACGCGCCGCCGCAGATGAAGAGGATGTTGGTGGTGTCGATCGAGATGGTCTCGCCGTGGGGGTGCTTGCGCCCGCCCTGCGGCGGCACGGTGGCCACCGTGCCCTCGAGGATCTTGAGCAGCGCCTGCTGCACGCCCTCGCCCGACACGTCGCGGCTGATCGACGGGTTCTCGTCCTTGCGCCCGATCTTGTCGATCTCGTCGATGTAGACGATGCCCTGCTGGCACCGCTCGACGTCGCCGCCGGCGGCCTGGAGCAGCTTCCGCAGCACGCTCTCCACGTCGTCGCCGACGTAGCCGGCCTGGGTGAGCGTGGTGGCGTCGGCGATGGCGAAGGGCACGTCGAGCTGGCGCGCGAGGGTCTGCGCGAGCAGCGTCTTGCCCGTGCCCGTGGGCCCGATGAGCAGGATGTTGGACTTGCCGAGCTCGACGTCGCCGGTGCCGCGCTGGAGCAGCTCGAGGCGCTTGTAGTGGTTGTAGACGGCCACGGCCAGCTGCTTCTTGGCCTGGCCCTGGCCGATCACGTAGTCGTCGAGGAACTTCTTGATCTCGCGCGGGGTGGGCAGGGGGCGGCGGGACGGCGGGGTGGGCCGGCCGGGCCCGGTCACGCTGTGGCGGTCGCGCTCGGCCGCGATCAGCTCCTGGCACGCCGCGACGCAGGCGTCGCAGATGTAGACATCCGGCCCGGCGATGAGCTTCTCCACGTCGTGCTGGGTCTTCTTGCAGAAGGAGCAGAAGAGCGGGTCCTGTCGGTCTTTCCTCAGCATCGAGCGGGCTCCACCCCGGCGGGACCCGGCCGCCGCGCACGGCACGGGCCGGAGGCACCATCTTCATTCCCCGTGCCAGCGCGGAAGGCTGCCGGCGGCCTCATTTGTTCCCGAAATTGGCGATTACAGGACTGTGGCTGTCTGGATTCTGCCTTCAGCGAGACTTTTGTCTCCAGTGTCAGGCCACGACGAGACCCGCAGTCCCCCATCCAATAACAATCGCCTCACTCCGACGATCCCTTGAACTGGTCGTCCTCGTCGGCGAACAGCACGTTGAAGCTCGTCAGCGAGCCGTAGCACGCGGTCACGTAGCTCTGCAGCTTCACCTTCGCGTCCTCGGGCAGGTCGGACGCGTTCACCTGCTGTTCGAGCGTGCGCAGCCGGTTCCTGATCATCACGACCTTGTGGAAGAAGCTCTCGAGCGGCCACGTCTTCTCCTGCGACCCGTTGCCGGGCCGCAGCACCAGGGTGCCGCCGCGCCACCGGTCGGCGGGCACCACCGTGGTGACGCCGGCTTCCTCGCGGAGGATCCGGCGAATCAGGCGTTCGAGTTCGGCGGCGGTCATCGGCATCGGCTCGGCCTCCCCGTCCCCGGCCAGGCACTCGGCCTCGGCGACCAGCGGGAACGGCGCCCTGGCGGGACGCGCCGCGGCGCGCCCGGGCTGGCCGGGCGTGGCTGGCGCGACGAGCCCGCGGAAGTTGTGCTGGCTGCCGCAGTAGTCGCACTGCGTGCGCAGCGGACGCCCGTCGGCATCGGCGACGATCACGGTGTGCACGCGGTCGAGTTTGCAGGCGAGGCAGCGGTCCTCCACCGTGTCGCCGGCGCGATAGCGTCGTGGGTCCATGGCGCGCCATTGTCGCGCACAATCGGCCGCACGGCCCGCGGCCGGCGCCGGTTGCCGTTATTCGTCGTGCCGACCGGACCAGGTCACTGGGACACCCCGGAATCCGGCCGCGAACCCGATGTTGAAATTCAAGGTCTGACCCCAACCCGGCCCGCGCCGGCACGCCGCCGTCGGCACCCTCGCCAGGCGGCTCACCGCCGGCGGCGGACGCCGTTATTCGTCGTGCCGGCCGGACCAGGTCACTGAGACACCCCGGAATCCGGCCGCGAACCCGATGTTGAAATTCAAGGTCTGACCCCAGCACGGCCCGCGCCGGCACGCCGCCGTCGGCACCCTCGCCAGGCGGCCCGCGGCCGGCGCCGGTTGCCGTTATTCGTCGTGCCGGCCGGACCATGTCACTGGAACACCCCGGAATCCGGCCGCGAACCCGATGTTGAAACTCAAGGTCTGACCCCAGCACGGGGTGGGCCTGCCTCGCCCACCAGGTCGCCCAGGCCCACGGCGCGCATCAGCGCGAGCGCGTTGCGCGAGGTGGCGACGCCGGGGCGCAACCGGTAGTCGAAGCGCACCGCAGGCGCGTCGCCCTGCGCGTCGATGGTCTCGGAGAAGTGCACGCACTCGGCGTGGGCGCGCAGTTCCGGCGCGTCGGCCAGGCCGAGGTCGTGACTCGTCAGCGCGCCGATCACGCGGCAGGCCGCCAGGTGACCGACCACGGCGCGCACCGCGACCTCGCGCTCGGCCGTGTTCGTGCCGGAGAGCAACTCGTCGAGCAGGAACAGGGTGGCGGGCCGGGCGGCATCCCGGGTTGACGCGCGCGCGCGCTCGATCACCAGGGTCAACCGCGCCAGCGACGCCATGAAGAACGACACCCCGTCCTCGAGGGAGTCCTGCAGCCGCATCGACGTGACGGGGTCGAGCGGGGGCATGCGCCACCGCGTGGCCGGCACGGGCGCGCCCGCCTGCGCCAGCACGGCGCCGAGCCCGATGGCCCGCAGCAGCGTGCTCTTGCCCGACATGTTGGACCCGGTCACGAACAGCAGCCGCCCCGGGGGCCCGACGACGACGTCGTTGGCGACGGCGCGGGACGGCGGCAGCAACGGATGCGTCAGCCCGTCGGCGACGAGGCGATCGGCGCCGGGCTCGACGGTGGGCCACGCCCAGTCCGGGTGATCATGGGCGAGGCCGGCGAGCGCCGCCAGGGCCTCCACCTCGGCGAGCGCGTCGAGCCAGGCACGCACGCGCGGGCCGTGCCGGCGCTGCCAGCCCTCGAGCGCCCACCACACGTGGGGCCTGGGGCTGTCCATCTCCCGCCACATCGTCCGCCGGCACCGCGGCGAAATCCAGGCGGCCGGCGAGCCCGGCCAGGGAGCCACCTTCACGGTGTTCCTGCCCATCGCCGATCCAGCCGTGATGGCAGCCAGCCAGCCGGCAAAAACGGCACCACCTGCCGCATCCTCATGAAAATGCCTATGGGCCTGCTGTGGCTGAGCGCTGATAGCGCGGCAGCAACGTGCCGCCGGGCGGCAGGCCCGGAGCTACGACAGGGGGCAATAATCCAGGCGGATCCTCACCCCGGCACGCCGCCCGCAAACCGGCCCAGGACCTTGCCGTCGGTGGCGATGCCGGTGCGGCGGAAGCCGTACAGATCGCGGGTGCGGTACTGGCCGTCCTGCAACTACAGCACCTCGGCGATCTGCATGCGCTGTATGCACCACCACCTGCACCGCAGAGGCGACCTGCGGGCGCAGAGCCGCGATGGGAATGTCGATGCCACTCAGCAGCGCGCAGGTCTCCAGACGCATCAGGCAGTCGCGCGGAGTGTTGGCGTGGATAGTGGACATGCTGCCGGCATGACCGGTGTTGAGCGCCTGCAAGAGATCCAATGCCTCGCCGCCGCGGATCTCGCCGACCACCAGCCGGTCCGGGCGCAGGCGCAGTGTGGAATGCAGCAGGTCGCGGATGGTCACCTCACCCTTGCCGTTGGGATCGGCCTTGCGCGTCTCGAAATAGACCGTGTGCGGCTGCTGGAGCTGCAGTTCGTTGGCGTCCTCCAGCACCAGGATGCGCTCCTTTTCGGGAATGAAACCGCTAAGCACGTTGAGCACGGAAGTCTTGCCCGAGGAGGTGGCGCCGGACACGACGATGGTGCGGTGCAGCTTGACCATGGTGTCGATGATGCGGGCGCCGATCTCGTCCAAGCTGCCGAACTCGACCAACCGCGCCGCCGTCAGCTTTTCCTTTTGGAATTTGCGGATGGCAATGACGGTGCCGCCCCGCGCCAGCGGCGGCAGCACGGCATGCACCCGGGAGCCGTCCGGCAGCCGCGCGTCCAGCCGCGGATTGTCCTCGTTGAACTGGCGGCCCACCGATTTCGCCACATTGGTGGCCGCCGCCTTCAGGGCCGGTTCGCTGACAAACTTGGCGTCCGTCAATTCCAGCTTGCCCCGGCGTTCCACATAGATCCGGCCGGGGCCGTTGATGAGGATTTCCGAGACTGCCTCATCTTCCAAAAACGCCCGCACCGGCTCGAAGAACAACACCAAAAACGATTTGTCGTCCGCTCCGGGCATGGCAACGTCCTCCCATGATGCTCTCGCGTGTCGATTCGGGCTGGCAACCGCCGATGAATATATCCGTTCTTCCGCCGGAACCAGAGACGCTTGTCCCCCCGTCCGCCGATGGTACATTGAAGAATTGAAGGTTCTGCAACCGCCATTGGTTGGCCGTCTCGTTTTCCACGCAAGGCAAGTTATCCCATGGGAACGCCGATCGACAAATTGACGATTCGCGGCTATAAGTCCATCCGTGAATTAGTGGATTTCGAGCTGCGTCCGGTCAATGTCCTGATCGGGGCGAACGGTGCCGGGAAAAGCAATTTTGTCTCCTTCTTCCGCATGCTGCGCGCCATGGCCGACGAAGGGCTGAACGCCTTCGCACGTGAACAAGGCGGTGCCGACGGC
>JADHED010003049.1_pt1 | contig 10572 bp, 13 predicted proteins | sample 8952041 | NCBI WGS metagenome assembly JADHED01 (sample SAMN16124423, study PRJNA663239) | bioreactor sludge metagenome | isolation source: sludge (control) | place: India:Bengaluru | collected 2018-09-08
GTCCCCACGTTGACGTGCGGCTTCTTACGCTCAAACTTCTCTTTCGCCATGGCACCTTTCTCCTCGACCAAGTTCAGACCAAAGGCCACCAGCAGGGGGCGACCATGCATCACAAAAACTGGAGCTCATAACCGGATTTGAACCGGTGACCTCTTCCTTACCAAGGAAGTGCTCTACCGACTGAGCTATATGAGCGACTCAAAAACCGACAACAGCGCTGCACATCATTTGAAACTGGAGCGGGTAGCGGGAATCGAACCCGCGCCATCAGCTTGGAAGGCTGAGGTTCTACCATTGAACCATACCCGCAACACTTCTTTCGCCTTGCACGCGGCCAGCACCTGAACCCGGCAGGCGATCTGGTGGAGGGGGGAGGATTCGAACCTCCGAAGGCTGAGCCGTCAGATTTACAGTCTGATCCCTTTGACCGCTCGGGAACCCCTCCAAAATCGAGCGGCGCATTGTCCTAAAAGATTCGCCAAAGATCAACACAAAAACCATCTCGGCCTTTCGCGATGAATGAGTCCGTCACGTCGATCTGGCGACCAGGCGCATATTCGCCGCTCTGCCAGCGCAATGATCATGCTTTGTGACAGCGTGTGAAACGGTTTCCGCGCTGCCTAACCCAGCTCAGGCCAGACGTCTGGCCACCCAGTTCAGCACCTTCAGCGCACGCTCGTTGTAGGGGGGCTTCAGCAGTGCAGCCGGAGAGAAGCGTCCCTGGTAGAGCACCGCCTTTTTGTGCGAGAACTCCACGAAACCATCGAAACCATGGTAGGCACCCAGCCCGCTCGGGCCGATGCCGCCAAAAGGCAGATTCTGGTGGGCGATGTGCAGCATGGTGTCGTTGACGCAGACGCCGCCCGAGATGGTTCCGTTCACCACCCGCCTGATCCTGTCGTCATCCTCCTCGAACAGATAGAGCGCCAGCGGCCTGGGACGCCGGTTGACGTAGTCGATGGCCTGATCGAGGCTGTCGTAGGTAACGATTGGCAGCAGCGGGCCGAAGATCTCCTCCTGCATCACCCTCATCTGATCGGTCACCTCATACAGCAGGGTCGGTGCGATCACCCGCACGCCGGCCGGAATCTCGGCATGACCCGGGTTGAGTTCGTGGATTCTGGCACCCTTGTCGCGGGCATCCTCGATCAGACCGAGAATCCGCTGATGATGGCGCTCGTTGATGATCCAAGTGATGTCGGGATTGTCGACCACCCGCGGATAGCGCTCGAGAATCGCCGCCGTCGCCACTTCGAGGAACTCCTGCAACCGTGCCTTCGGCAACAGCAGATAGTCGGGTGCGATGCAGGTCTGACCGGCATTGAGCAGCTTGCCCATCAGAATGCTCTGCACCGCCCGCGCCATCGGGAACCGCTCGCCGATCAAGGTCGGGGATTTGCCGCCCATCTCCAGCGTGACCGGGGTCAGATTGCGGGCCGCGGCCTGCATCACCTGACAGCCCACTGCGGTGCCGCCAGTGTAGAGCAGGTGGTCAAAGGGCAGCGTGCTGAACAGCACCGAGACGCCGACATCGCCAGTGACGACCGCGCAGTAGCTTTCCTCGAAGGTTTCCGCCACCAGTTGCCGGATCACCTCGGCGGTGCGCGGCGTCAGGTCGGAGGGTTTGACCAGCATGTGGTTGCCGGCGGCAATGGCGCCGATCATTGGCGAGAAGCAGAGCGCTGCCGGATAGTTCCAGGCACCCATGATGCCGATCACCCCCTTGGGCTGATAGAGAATCCGGCCGACCGAGCCGAGACTCTGTACCGTCGGCCGCACCCGCCGCTGTTTCATCCAGCCCTTCAGCTTGGCCTTGGTGAAGCGAATCTCCCCGAGCGCACTGATCACCTCGCTGATCAGCGTCTCATGGCGGGAACGGTGGCCAAAATCGGCCATCACCGCATCGACCAGCGCCTGCTGATGACGACCGATGCCAGCGGCGAGCGCATCGAGCCGGGCAATGCGCTCGCGATGGTCCGATGGTGGCCGCGCATTGAACGCCTGCCGCTGCCGATCGAGCAGCGCACGCAGCTGCCCGACCTGATCGCCCTGCCCGATGAGGGCTGGATTCACGCTCTGATTCATCTGCATGGCTCCTGTAACAGGCAATTGTTCCAATCAACCCCAAACACCTGGCAACGGGAACTCAGCCCTGGCGCGGACCCAAGCGGCCGATTTTGCCCTAGAATGCCGCGCCAGCCTCATCGATGACAACCTCGCCGTTCAACCGATCCAGGAGTTCCCCATGTCCGATCTGACCAACCTGTTCACCAACAACAGCCGCTGGGCAGCCTCGATGACCGCACAGGATCCAGACTTCTTCCATCGTCTCTCCGCCCAGCAGGCGCCGGAATATCTCTGGATCGGCTGCTCCGACAGCCGGGTGCCAGCCAATGAGATCGTCGGGCTGCTGCCGGGCGAGCTCTTCGTGCACCGCAATGTCGCCAATGTGGTGGGCCACACTGACCTCAACTGCCTGTCGGTGATGCAGTACGCCACCGACGTGCTGCAGGTGAAGCACATCATCGTCTGCGGCCACTATGGCTGTGGCGGCGTGCAGTCGGCCGTGCGCCGGAACAAGCTCGGTCTGATCGACAACTGGCTGCGCTATGTGCAGGATGTCCATCAGAAGCACGCCGGCACGGTGAATGCGATCGACTGCGATCAGGAGCGCATTCGCCGGATGTGCGAACTCAACGTCATCGAACAGGTGCTGAATGTCAGCCAGACCACCGTGGTGCAGGATGCCTGGGACCGCGGCCAGCCGCTGACCATCAACGGCTGGATCTACGGCATCGAGGATGGCCTGCTGCGCGACCTCGGCATGGGCGCTTCCAGTCTGCTCGAGGCGATCGAGCGCTACCACCAGACCATCGCCAACCTGCTGAAGTAGGCACGGCCGATCGACTCAGCGACCGACCATCTTCAGGTCGGTCCCCTTCATCTTGTCGAAGCTGCGCATCCCGGCGATGCCGAGCAGTCCGCTGACCATTGCGAACAGCACATCCCCATCGAGCACTGGCGGGATGGTGGTGCCGGCCGGCAGCGTGCCGCGTGCGATCAGGATTGGCCAGACCCACGTCAGCAGTGGGTAGAGCAGAAACTGGTAGGCCATGCCGAAGCCGCCGATCCAGCCGATGAACGGCCGCCAGCCGGCGACGAAGACGCTGGCGTGCTGCGCCTCGGCCTTGTTGACCTCGATCTGAGACTGGATCAGCCCGGCTTCGATCTTCTTCTCCTCGATCGCAAGTAGAAGCCGCTCCTTGTCAGTGGTGATCAGGTCATCGGCGATCTTGCCGACCCCGCCAATGATTTCGCCGATACCCAGCAGATTCATGTCAGCTCCCTAAGCGTGCGGTTGATCCAGCCCAGCAGGAATTTGCTCTGCGAGCGGTCTCGGTTGCAGATTTCAGCATACCTCGACACCTTGGCCAGCGCGTACTTGAGCGCGAACAGCTCGGGGTCACAGCCGTTGAGTGCGGCCAGCGTCCTGGGACCGATGCCGCCATCCGGCACCACCCCCACCACGATCTGCGCCAGCTTGGCAGCCGTGCCGCTGCCGGCGTTGACGGCAAAGTCGAACAGGGTCTCGGCAATGGTCTGATGAGTGATGGCGTCTCCGCCGATGCGGTTCCAGAATTCACGGCGGTAGAAATCACGCACGCTCTGGGTCAGCTCGACCTGAGTCAGGTCGCCCGCGTCGACGAATCGCCAGCCCGGCCAGTCGGGGTGGGCATTGCGGGCGATGCCGGCATAGGTCTGCCCGCCACGGTCGCCCTCGATGTGGGTGAGTTTGAACCCGCCTTCGTTGCGGATCATCTTGTCAAAGGCGGGGTCGAAGGTGGCCATGTCGCAACTCCTTGGCTGTTTCAATCCGTCCCCGGCTTTTCGGCCGGGCCAAACTGGCAGTGCTCTGTTTACCTCATCTCGTTCATGCTGAAAAGCCCCTGCCCCGTGGAGCAGCCCGCACGCGCGCCTGTGCAGACTTGAATCCGGTGAGCAGGCACTGCCTGCTGTCGCGAAGGGACTGAAGCGTGCCACCCTGGCGACCAGACCCGATAATGCCAACCCGTTCTCATCCTCGACCATTTCTGCTCGCGGCAGCCGCATTGGCGTTCTATCTTGCCGAACATGTTCAATAGCGGAGCGAAGCGATGATGACCACGCCAATCGCCAGCGGCCTTGGTATCCTGCAACGGGCCGAGCAGCAGTTGAATCGCCATGCCAACACCCTGGCCCGGCTCAGTGCCGAAGGCAACACATCGGAAGTCAATCAGATGACCGACGCACTGACAGGACTGAAGCTGGTCGAACGTGATGCCAGACTCGGCATCAAGGTGATCGAGGCCGAAAATCAACGGGTCGGCAGTCTGCTCGATATTCTGGCCTGAACGGTCAGGCTGGCTGAGGAATCCTGTGACGTCAGACCGAAAAGACGCCAACCTTGGCGCTCTCGGCCGCCCGTTTCAGTTTGGTGTCGAGTGTCGCCAGCGGCAACCCCTCACGGATCGCCAGTTCGAGATAGACGCCGTCATAAGCTGAAATGCGATATTTGTGTGCCAGTTGATAGATGCGGTTGAAGGTGCGCGGCGAGTTGTCATCCGCCACCTTGATCGGCAGTTCGGTCAACCAGGCCATGAAGCGCTCGGCCTCCGGCGAGCTCTGCCCCCGCTGTCGTTCCCATGACAGCAGGATGTTGGCCACCTCTTCATACCACAGGCGTGGCACCAGCACCTGGTTGCTCTGCAACTGTTCGAGCACCGCGTCGGCATAGCCGGTGAGGTCATTCTTGAAGAACCACGGCAGCGTCACCGACGAATCGAGCACAAAGTTCATCGCCGTCCCTCCAGACGCAGTTTTTTCAGATCGACCGTCTCGCCACCGCTCGGCGCCAGCGCCCGAATGTCGGCGATCACCTGCGGCACGGCTCGCTGACCGGTCTCGCGACCGATCGGCAGCAACTGCGCCACCGGCTGTCCGCGATGGGTGATGATGTAGCCATCACCGGCCATGACCTCCTGCAGCAGCCTGGAAAAATGGGTTTTCGCCTCGTAGGCACCGATGTTTTTCATGTCGCTCCCTCCATGTGTGCGAACCAGTCTATGGAACTGGTCGGCTCGCCGCAACCGCGGCCACGGAATCAGGCAGGCGCAGAAGTGCGGATCAGGTAATCGAAGGCGGTCAGACTGGCCTTGGCTCCTTCGCCCATCGCGATGACGATCTGTTTGTAAGGCACAGTGGTGCAGTCGCCGGCACCGAACACACCCGCGACGTTGGTCTGTCCGCGGGCATCGACGATGATCTCGCCACTGCGCGACAGCTCGACGACCCCCTTCAGCCAGTCGGTGTTGGGCAGCAGGCCGATCTGCACAAACACTCCTTCCAGCGCGATCTGCCGGCTCTGACCGGTGGCGCGATCGGTGTAGAGCAGTCCGTTGACCCGGCCGGCCTCACCGCTGATCTCCCTGCTCTGCGCACTGGTGATCACGCTGACATTGGGCAGGCTGCGAAGCTTTTCCTGCAACACCGCATCGGCCCGCAGCGTACTGTCGAACTCGATCAGCGTGACCTGGCTGACGATGCCGGCCAGATCGATCGCCGCCTCGACGCCCGAGTTGCCGCCGCCCACCACGGCAACACGCTTGCCCTTGAACAGCGGTCCATCGCAGTGCGGGCAGTAGGCCACCCCCTTGCCGCGGTATTCGCGCTCGCCTGGCACATTCAGCTCGCGCCAGCGCGCTCCTGTGGCGATGATCAGGCTTTTCGCCCTCAGTTCGGCCCCACTGTACAGTTTCAGGCTGTGGTAGCCGCCGGGCGCGCCCGGAATCAGCGCATCGGCACGCTGGAGGTTGATGATGTCGACCTGGTGCTGCCGAAGATGCGCCTCCAGCGTGCGCGCCAGCGTCGGCCCCTCGGTATGCGCCACTGCAATCAGATTCTCGATCGCCAGGGTATCGAGCAGTTGCCCACCGAACCGCTCGGCGACCACGCCAGTGCGAACGCCCTTGCGCGCCGCATAGATGGCGGCCGCCGCGGCAGCCGGCCCACCACCCACCACCAGAAGTTCATAGGGCGGCTGCTCGGAGAGTCGCTCGGCCTCGCGCACGGCGCTCCCTTCATCCAGCCGGGCAATCAGCTCATCGAGGGTCATGCGTCCGCTGCCGAAGGGCTCGCCATCGAGGTAGAGCGTCGGCACCGCCAGCACCTGGCGCGCATCGACCTCATCCTGAAACAGCGCGCCATCGATCATCACATGCTCGATGTCCGGATTCAGCGCCGCCAGCACATTGAGCGCCTGCACCACATCAGGACAGTTGTGGCACGACAGCGACACATAGCTCTCGAAGCGGTGTCGACCTCTGAGGGCCGCGATCCTTGCCGCCTGCTCGTCGGAAATCTTTGGCGGATAGCCGCTGGCCTGCAACAGCGCCAGCACCAGCGATGTGAACTCGTGGCCCAGCGGCAGCCCGGCAAAACGGATGCGCGCCGGCTGATCGAGTCGCCCAACACTGAACGAGGGTCGACGGGGATCACTGCCATCCTCGCGCAGCCGAACCTGGTCGGAAAGCTCGCTGATCTCGGTGAGGAGCTGGTGCAGCTCCTGTGATTTGGCGCTCTGGTCGAGCGAGGCCACCAGTTCGATCGGAGCGACCAGTCGCTCCAGAAAGCCTTTCAATTGTGCCTTGAGGCTGTTGTCGAGCATCAGAATCTCCCGCCATGAATTTGCATGGCAACAAAAAGGCGCCGGCAGCCGCACGGCGGCCGACGCCTCGGTTCAGATTCGGCTGCCCCGCCCGCTGGGAGGGGCAGGCATCATCAGATCTTGCCCACCAGATCGAGCGAGGGCGCCAGTGTGGCTTCACCCTCCTTCCACTTCGCCGGGCAGACCTCGCCGGGGTGGTTCGCCACATACTGCGCCGCCTTCACCTTGCGCAGCAGCTCCCCGGCATCCCGACCGATGCCACCGGCATTGATTTCGATGATCTGGATGCGGCCCTGCGGATCGATCACGAAGGTACCCCGCTCGGCCAGACCGGCCTCCTCGATCATCACCCCGAAATTGCGGGTCAGGGTGCCAGTGGGATCGCCGATCATCGGGTACCTGATCTTGCCGATGGTCTCGGAGGTGTCATGCCACGCCTTGTGGGTAAAGTGGGTGTCGGTCGACACCGAATAGATCTCCACATTCAGCTTCTGGAACTCGGCGTAATTGTCGGCCAGGTCGCCCAGCTCGGTCGGGCAGACGAAGGTGAAATCGGCCGGATAGAAAAACAGCACCGACCACTTGCCCTTCAGATCGGCATCGCTGACCTCGGAAAATTTGCCGTCATGGAACATCATTGCCTTGAACGGCTTGATTTCGCTGTTGATGAGACTCTGCATACTTCAGTACTCCGATGAGAAAGCGGGACAAAACGTCACGAAAGATGACGGTGGCCACTCTATCGACGCCGGTCGGCGCCGGCCAATTCAATTTTTAAATGGGTGCGATAGCCAATTTCAATCGGACAGCCGCACGGCCGGCCGCGCGGCCCGCTGGCAGTGATGGGGTGATGACAGGAAGAGGATGGATGGGCGCGCCGGTTCAGCGCGCCTCGAACCGGGGCGTGCGCCGGGCAAAGCTGGCGCTCATGCCCTCACGGGCGTCGGCGGTCTGGATCAGCCAGGCCTGCTCCTGCTGCTCGCGCTGGGTGGCCGCCCGCACCCGCTCGGCCAGTCCCATCCGCAGCGTCTGTCGCAGCGACACCACCGCCAGCGGCGCGGCGGCGGCAATCTCGCGGGCCATCGCCCGGGCCGTGTCGCGCACCTGATCCTGCTCCACCAGCCGGTCGGCCAGGCCGATGGCAACGGCCTCGTCGCCCTTGATGCGACCGCCGGTGTAGAACAGCCACTGCGCCCGCTGCGGACCGATCAGCGCCGGCAGCGTGTGGGTCAGACCAAAACCGGGGTGGATGCCCAACTGGGTGAAGTTGGCGCTGAAGCGCGCCTGCGGGCAGGTGACGCGAAAATCGGCCACCAGTGCCAGCCCCAGACCACCGCCGATCGCGGCGCCATGGATGGCCGCGACGATCGGCTTGCGGTTGCCGAACAGCCGCACCGCCTGCTCATAGAGTCGCGCCGAGCTGAAGCTGAAGCCAGCACCGGCTGTCACCGCGCCCTGCTGCGGCACGCCACCCAGCGCGTTGTCGGTGTCGCGGCCATCACCGAAGTTGGCGCCGGCGCAGAAGGCCTGACCGGCCGCCGCCAGCACGATGGCGCGGCAGTCGGGGTCGGCATCGAGCCGGTCGAAGGCATTGCCCAGCGCCTGCACCATGCCCAGTTCGAAGAAGTTGAACGGGGGATTGCACAGCTCGACCAGGGCAACGAAGTCGTCACCCTGCTCGATGCGGATGAGCGTGGCGGCCTGCTGCTCGGACATGGTCGTTCTCCGGTTGCGAACTCGACGGCCATTGCAGTGTGGCATGAGGCTGTGCGCCACGACAAACATGGCATCACTCTGTCGATGCAGCTCCGCATCGCCATCTTGAGTTTGTGGGCAATGGGTTCTCCAAGGACTGCGTGATCATGTTCCCTGTACCAGCGCCTCGGCAAAGAGTTGCAGCGTGCGCTGTTCAGCCAGTTCTGCCGAGGGGGCGTGGTAGCTGGCGCGGTGGTCGCAGCCGAAGCCATGGTCGGCCGGATAGCGGTAAACCGGCAGCTCTGGGTGGGCGGCGGCGATCTCGTCGACCTTGGTCAGCGGAATCATCGCGTCCAGTTCGCCAAAGTGGAGCTGTACCGGGCAGCGCGGCTGCAACTGGCGATATTGGTGAATCAGGCCGCCGTAGTAGCAGGAGGCCGCCGCCACGCCGTCGATCTTGCAGGCGGCCAGCCAGGCCATGGCGCCGCCATAGCAGTAGCCGACCACGCCGACCCGGCCGGTCGAACGCAGTGCCGCCACCGCAGTGGCCAGATCGTCCAGCGTCTTCTGTTGCGGAATCTGCGCCACGATGGCGCGGCCGGCTTCGATGCCGGCGGCGTCGTAGTTCAGCTCGACGCCCCGCTGCACCCGGTCATAGAGCGCCGGTGCCGCGGCCCGGTACCCCGCCGTCGCATAGCGGTGGCACAGCTCACGGATGTGGGCATTGACGCCGAATATCTCCTGGATCACCAGCACGCTGCCTTTGGCCGCGCCGCTCGGCAGCACCTGATAAAGGGCAAAGCGGTGGCCATCACTGGCGGTCAGCTCGATGGTCTCATGCATGGGCGGGGCTCCTGTGTGGTTGCCGGAAGGTGCGGGAGCAGAAAATCCACACGCTGTCCCGCAGCGCTTTTGACCCGGAATCAAAACAAATCGGCCACCCACGGGTCAAACCGGGCGGGATCGACGATCCCGACGATCAATCAACCCGGAACAAGAGAGCAGCAATGCACAAAGGCAAGATGACGATGATCATGGCCCTGACCACCACCCTTGGCCTCGGCGGTTGCGCCAGCCAGCAGGGGCAGCAGCAACAGGCGGGCACGGTGATCGGTGGCGTGCTGGGAGGGGTGCTGGGTTCGCAGGTGGGCGGCGGCGATGGACGTACCGCGGCCATCATTGCCGGCTCGCTGGCCGGTGCCATGATCGGCGGTGCGGTCGGCAAGTCGATGGATGACACCGACCGGCTGCGCACCACCCAGGCGCTGGAGAACAGCCGCACCGGCAGTGCATCGAGCTGGCGCAACCCTGACAGCGGCAACAGCTACCGCGTCACCCCGACCCGCACCTACGAGTCGAGCGGCGGACCCTGCCGCGACTACGTGATGGAGGCCCAGATCAATGGGCGGCCGGAACAGGTGCATGGCACCGCCTGTCGCGATGCCAATGGCACCTGGGTCAACCAGTAGGCCGCGCACGACCGGATCGGTCGGCATCTCGCGCCAATCGATCCGGCCTCTCCCCGCCCCGGCACTGAATTGCCGGAGCCCGACTTGAAAAGCCGGCGGATGCCCTCATCACGCCACTTCTGACTTTTGGCACGCATGAGGAGCCACGCTTGGAACAGTTTCATGGCACGACGATCATCTCGGTCCGGCGCGCCGGCCGGGTGGTGATCGGCGGTGACGGGCAGGTCACCCTGGGCAACACGGTGCTCAAGGGCAACGCGCGCAAGGTGCGCCGGCTCTATCAGGATCGGGTACTGGCCGGTTTTGCCGGCGGAACCGCCGATGCCTTCACGCTGTTCGAGCGGTTCGAGGCCAAGCTGGAGAAGTACCAGGGCCACCTGCAGCGCGCCGCCGTCGAGCTGGCCAAGGATTGGCGCAGTGACCGCGCCCTGCGCCGGCTCGAGGCGCTGCTGGCGGTGGCCGACCACACCCACTCGCTGATCATCACCGGCAACGGCGATGTGGTGGAGCCCGAGAACGCGCTGATCGCCATCGGCTCGGGCGGCCCCTACGCACAGTCGGCGGCGCGGGCGTTGCTCGAACACAGCGAGCTGTCGGCGCGCGACATCGCCGAGAAGGCGCTGCACATTGCCGCCGACATCTGCATCTACACCAACCATCAGCTCACGATCGAAGAGCTGGAGAGCCGCTGAGCCAGACAGATCG
>JADHED010003050.1_pt1 | contig 10566 bp, 13 predicted proteins | sample 8952041 | NCBI WGS metagenome assembly JADHED01 (sample SAMN16124423, study PRJNA663239) | bioreactor sludge metagenome | isolation source: sludge (control) | place: India:Bengaluru | collected 2018-09-08
CCGCGACCCCGCCGCATGCCGCCCGATCTTGATCACGATCACCGGCTTGGTCCGTGCGGCTGCCCGCAAGGCGCTCATGAAACTCCGCGTCTGCCGGATACCCTCGATGTACAGCAGAATGCTCTCGGTCTCGCGGTCGTTCACCAGAAAATCCAGAATACCGCCGAAATCCACATCCGCCGACGAGCCCACCGACACCACGCTTGAAAACCCGACCCCGCTCACCTGCGCCCAGTCGAGAATCGCCGTGCACAAGGCGCCGGATTGAGACACCAGCGCCAGCCGCCCCGACTTGGCGTTGCCCTTGGCGAACGTCGCGTTCAGCCCGATCGAAGGCCGCATCAGCCCCAGGCAATTCGGCCCGATAAAGCGCAGCCCGTAATGCCGCGCCGTCTCCTTGGTCTTCTGCTCCAGCGCCAGCCCAGCCTCGCCGATCTCGCCGAAGCCCGCACTCAGGATCACAGCAGCCTTGACCCCGCGCTGCCCGCACGCCTCGATAATCTCCGGCACCGTCTCCGCCGGCGTCGCGATCACCGCCAGATCAACCTCCCCCGGTACCTCGTCCAGCGCCTTGCAGGCCTTTACCCCCTGCACCTCCGCCCGCTTAGGGTTGATGGGAATCAGCTTGCCCGCAAACCCGCTGGTGCGCAGGTTCTCGAACACCACCGCCCCCACCGAGCCGACCCGGTCAGAGGCACCGAAAACGGCGATAGATTGTGGCTTGAAGAGGGGATTCAGGTAATGGGCGCTCATGCGGCTAATATAGCACTAGCTAAGCGTTGGAGATGCATGTGGGCATGGACCCGACAGGACAAGATTGACGAGATATTGGAAGGCTGCAATGATTGAGCAGCATTCCCCCTTTTCTCCACACTCAAGTGAAACAAACCATGCGCACCGGCTTGTGGATAGTGATTACAGCCCTAGGCATCTTGATGCTGCTATCCGGCACCTATGTCATACACGGCTCGTTCGCACTCTTTCCCACTGAAGCGCAACACGCCCAAGTACGTCTTGCATCCGGGCTCTGTCTGTTGGTATGTGGTTTACTGGAAGCTATCGCAATAGCTGCGCTCACGCGCAGAGATCAATCGCCAAAATCATAGAGTTACTCATATCTAAAAATGTCCATTAAATTACGATTTAATCGACATTTTTTAGCATGTGGCGTCCATTTTCAATAATGATTTTTAAGCCGAAAATATCATGCACCTCTTCAAAGCCTGCGGACATAAAGCTCCCGAACTACAATGACTTGATTCAGCATCCAAGTTACACATCAATATCATCAAGGACGGGCTGATGGATTACGTAACACTTCTTACTGGAATAATTTGTGCTGCCATAGGCGGAGAACTATTTGTTCGCGGTGTGGTGGGGATCGCGCGATGGGCACGAATATCCGCAGGCATCATCGGTGCTACTTTCGCCGCGTTCGCCACATCCAGTCCGGAACTTTCTGTATCAATCAACTCGGCTATGGCCGGAACTCCACAGATCGCCTTAGGGGACGCGTTAGGCAGCAATGTCGTCAACGTAGGACTGATCCTGGGCTTGGCGCTGGCATTCTCTCCATTGCATGCTTCACGCGACACACTGAAACGAGACTTTTCCGTAGCGTTGATCGTCCCGGTTCTGCTGGCCGCACTCTGTTTGGATGGGGTGCTGGACCAAGGGGACGGGATACTGCTGCTTTTACTGTTCACGGGTTGGTTGGGGGCAGTCGTCACTGAGGTGCGGCGCCAGCGCAGTGCTGTCGCTGGGGTTATTGGCGAAATGAATCATGTCGCTGCGCTACTGCAAAGCATGCTTGGATTGGGATTTCTGGTGGGCGCCGGAATGTTGATCGTTGGCGGCGCCAAGGGCATTGCGCAACAACACGGAATCGACCCCTTCCTGATCGGCGCAACGATCGTCGCCATCGGCACATCGGCGCCAGAGATCGCAACGGTCGTGATCTCACGGCTTCGTAAACATGACGAGATCGGCCTGGGCACCATTCTGGGAAGCAACATTTTCAACGGCCTGTTTATCGTAGGCGTTGCGGCATCGATCCATCCGATCCAGATTCGTTGGGAGGAGGTCGCCATCGGGCTGGCTTTTGGCTTGCTGACGAGCGCATTCACATTCCCGCTCAAAGGGAATCAGATCGCACGCAGCCGAGGAGTGATACTGATTGCTCTTTATGTGGCCTACCTACTGGCGTTGCTGCAACTTCCCAGAGAGGCATAGCCGGGATTGTGCCAGGGAAGAATGAAGCTCAAGTGCCTTGATCGAACTGGATTGATCGAAACCCATACCCAGTCTGATTAACTTTTACCCAGTGGCTCGTATGCACCGTTACCATGCGTACGATCCATGCCAGCGATCAATTCAACCAAAGTACGATTCAATAGTGCAAGGGACTCAGGGTTCATACGCATGAGCGCGTCAGGGAGGATGCCGCGATAAGGCGGTGGAGCCTTGGCCAGAACATCCCGGCCTTTATCCGTCAGGGAAAGATGCACGACACGCCGATCCTCAACGCTTCTGGTGCGAAGAATGTAGCCTCCGGCATCCAGTTTATCCATCAAGTTGCTTGCGGTGGATTGATGCACCGTCATGGCCTTCGCCAAGCCGGAAACCGTCAAATCCGGCGAATCGGCAATTTCGGCCAGCGCCCAGAGCGATGCGCCACCGATGCCGGCCACTTTCTCGATCTCGTGGAAATGCTTGTTGGCCGACTTGAAGATGACCCGGAAAAGCTTCAGGGCCTCCAATGCGGGGGAATGCGGAATTTCCGGGCTATCAGTCAGGGCCATGGTGTTTCAATCGCAAGGCGTCATCAATCACACGCCCATCTTAACTGATCGAGGTCTTATCCGGGGAGACGGGTGGAGTAGCGGCTAAGGCCACCCCACCCGAAGGAGAGTCGCCGTGACTAAGGGAATAATCACAACGGATATATTTTTGTACAAATATGTTTTGCGTGTCAACCACCACGCTGTGTGCTAGCGATCAAGCGCTTTGCCGTTCATTTGCCAGCGTCAGGTAAAGCGGCGGACTGAACAGCCTTGATATCATGGAAGAGATCAAGGCGACCGCCATCAGGCTGATCACCATCTCATGCCCGTCGATCATTTCCATCACGATGATGAATGATGTAATCGGCGCTTGCGTTACGGCTGCAAGAAATCCCGCCATGCACAGTGCGCCGATAGCGGTTGAGGCGTGCTGGTTGAACAATGGCAGCAGGTCGTTGCCGATACCGGCGCCGATGGAAAGCGATGGCGCAAAAATCCCGCCCGGCACGCCGCTGAGGTAGGTAAATATGGTGGCCAGATACTTGATCGGGGCATACTGCCAGGTTTCTTCGATGCTGCCGTCCAGCAACTCCACCGTATAGATGTACCCCGACCCATGTGCTGCACCGCCGCTGACGGCGCCGAGCATTGCCACCATCAGGCCACAGAAACCTGCCCACCAAAGGGGGTGAATGCTGCGGAAACGCCCGACCCAACCTTGCATGGGGCGCGAGGATTCGATCAGGGTGCGGCTGAAGATGCCGCCCAGTACGCCGCACACCAATCCGCAGACGATGACCGGGATGATGATCTTGCGGTCGATCCCTGTAACTGCAAGGCTGCCGAAATAGGTGTAGTTTCCCTTCAAGGAAATCGACACCAGGCCAGAAAGCACAATGGCGGTGATCACCACGCCATTGGTCTTCTGCTCGAAACGTCTCCCGAGTTCTTCAATCGCAAACACAATCCCGGCCAATGGCGTATTGAATGCGGCGGAGATTCCTGCCGCGCCGCCGGCAAGGATCAGATGTCTGGGGTTGACGGCAAACCCCTCTGGCAGGAAGCGGCGAAAGGCATGCATGACACTCGCCCCAACCTGAACCGATGGCCCCTCGCGTCCGGCGGAGAATCCCGCCGCGAGGGCCGCAACGCCGAGCAGAACCTTGCCGGTTGCCAGTCTCAGGGAAACCAATGTCGAGGTATGTAAAGACTCGTCGGCGTGCAATGCTGCGATCGTTTGCGGGATACCGCTGCCGCTTGCACCGGCAAACCAGCGCCTGGTCATCCAGACAATCAGCATTCCTCCCATCGGCGTCAAAATAAGCGGTAGCCACCCGTGGGATTTTTGCAGGGAGAAGAACCACGCCATCGCATGTTCGGTCGCCCAGGCAAACAGCACGACGATCAGGCCAGCAGCGGCTGCCGCGATCCAAACCACCATCCTGCCGCGCCAGGCATCGAAATCAGCAAGTTTTGCAGTCCGTATGGCTAACAGCAGTTCTCTAAGGCCAGGCATGTGAGAGGTGAAGGGAAAATGATGTTCAAATTGTATTGCTGCAAATATATTTGTACAATTATTTTTCGGTAACCGAGGAGATACGGTCATGCATATCGATTACCACGTACTGATCGACGCATCACAGGACATATGTCCGATCCCCACCATCCGGGCAAAGGAGGCGCTGGATCGCATGTCCGAGCAGCAGGTGCTCAAGCTTGTGGCTTCACAGAATGGCACAGTCCGGAACATCCGGACGCTGGTCAAAAACAATCATTTCGAACTGATCAAAGAAATCCGTGAAGGAAATGATTTCGTGTTCTACATCAGAAAAAAACAGATGCAAGGCTGACAGCCCATGTCGGCCTGCTTGAGGAGGAAGCGTAATGCTCAGGATACTTGTCGTGTCAGACGACAGCACGGTCACCAACAAAATCACACAGCATGTCGAAGCCCAGAACGGGGGTGCGGATTCCCTCGACACACGTGCGTTTTTCGCCAAAGGCAGTGCCGCCATTGACGGACATGACTGCATGATCATGGTAATCGATGGCGGATTCCGCAGCCAATACGGTGGACTGATGCAGGAGATGACCAACCTGATCGGCAACTGCGCTGCAAAAACACCGCTGTATTTCATGATGGCGAATGACTTCACCCAGTATCTGGTGCCATGGTCGCCCTACGCAAAACAATCGTTTACCCTTCAGGGGGACGACCATCGCCTGAAAGATGCGCTACGCGAAATCGAACTCCGGGAAGCAGGTGCCGCAAGCAAGGCATCTTTCGTTTCCCCCATGCAATCTGACTGATGGTTCTTGGGATGCAAGCCATACGTATTGGTCTGTTCGGATTCGGCAAGGCAGGTCGGGAGGTTGCAGGACAGTTGCTGGAGGACGGGGCCGTCGAGTTGTGTTGGGTAGTGCGTAGCAGCATCGCCAATGATCCCTCCCTACCGGCCTCGCTGCCGGTATATGCGGCAGACAGCCTGCAGCTTGAGGCTCTGCTTGAGCGCCATCCAGTCGATTTCATCGTGGATTTCTCCGGTGCGGAGGCGAGGGGTGGGGATTATCTCCGCCGTTTCCGCCTATCAACCGCACCATCTGGCGTGTCTACGCAAGGCCAGCGAGAAGACCGCCGTGCTTTACTCCCCGAACATCACGCTGGGGATCAACTTCATCATCATCGCAGGGAAGATTCTGCGAAAACTGGCGCCGCACGCCGGGGTGGAAGTGGTCGAAGAGCATTTCAGAGATAAAAAGGAAGTTTCCGGTACCGCCATCAGGATTGCTGAACTGCTGGGGCTGGACCCGGAAAAACAGGTCAACTCCGTGCGCGTCGGCGGCATCGTCGGTCGTCATGAAATCATCTTCGGCTTTCCCTACCAGACCATACGTCTCATCCACGACTCCATCAGTCGCGCCGCATTCGGCCAGGGGGCACTGTATGCCATCAAGCATCTGCATGGCCGGCCCAGTGGCTTCTATACCATGGAGCAACTGGTTTCCGAGGGCTTTTCTGCTGCACTGGAATAAATCATGAGCACAGCATTACTGATCTGCGGTGATACCGCCAGAAGCCAATCCGTCATCCATGCACTGGAGGAAGACCACGATGTCTGGCATGTCGCGAGGCATCGGGACGCGATTGCGTGGCTGCGACTGCATCAGCCACAGATGGTCGTGATCGATCTGGATCTCGACGGGTTGGATCATTCCCAGTTGCTGGACACGCTGCTCTCCATACCGGATCAGAGGCCGGCGATCATTGGCCTCGCACGCGATAAGACTTCGCTTCCGCCAGGCATCACCGACCGGCTCGATCAGATCCTCGCACCATGACATCCCGAAAGGCCCTGTTGCTTTGGGCAATTGCATCCATTCCGTGGGTCATTTTGGTCGGCAGGAGCATCCTGCCTCACTACACTGCGATCCTCGCGCCGAGCCAGTACATCTACATCCCCATGGCGCAACCTGCGCGTTTGATGGATGCGAACACCGAGCACCGTGATTTGCTGACGCGCACCCGCCTCACCGGGAACTACTGGATCGACTCATTCGGTATCGAGGGCGAGGTCAACATTGAGTACATGGTGGAAATTACACCCAGCGATCAATTCCGTACCTGGATCCCGCACAAGACAAGCTACGCCAGCTTCCCCCTGTCGTCATCCAAATGGCTGGATTTCAGGCAGCAACTGATTTCGCAGGCCATGACCCGGCGTCACGAGGAAAAAGAGCGCGTACTGCAGCAGCATGCCTTGCAGGACGCCCTCCTGCTGCTGGGCGTACCATTGATGTGTCTGGTGGTGATATTCGCCTACCGTGCCAATGCGGGACTACTTGACCGGCCGGCGCAAAGCAAGCTTCCCGACCTCTGAATTACTGCTGGAGAAAGCGTTGTCCAACATCATCCTGTTAGCAGGAATTTTCGTCTTTGTCGCCCAGCGATTTTGTCAAGGTGGGGCCGATGTTCTCCGCCATCGCAGAAATCAGTTCGAGACCTTATTGCGAGGAAATTTGCGCACGTTTCAACCGCGCGATCAATGGCTAGTCAGCGCAAATAGTTACAGACGAGGATGTGGGGCTAACCAGCCCTAAACATGAAATACACCGCGCCCATGAGGCACAGCCCCGCCCAGAGATAATCCAGCTTTACAGGCTGTTGCATGTAGATCACGGCAAAGGGGATGAACACGCCCAGCGTGATCACTTCCTGCATGATCTTGAGCTGCGCGAGGTTCATGGTGGTGTAGCCGATGCGGTTGGCGGGCACCTGCAGCAGGTATTCGAACAGGGCAATGCCCCAACTCGCCAGCGCAGCGATCCACCACGGCTTGTCGTTGAGGTTTTTGAGGTGGGCGTACCAGGCGAACGTCATGAAAACGTTCGAGAGAATCAGCAAGCCGGCGGTTTGAACCCAGACGGGCATCACGTGCATGAACTACCTTGGGATTTCAGGTGAAAATCGGTCGAAGACAAGGCGGAGGCGCGCAGACAGTGCGTATAGCACGGCAAGCAACGACAACGCCGTATTCGATCGATTAGCGCCTGAAATCAGACGGCGGCTTCGCCGGTTTCGCCCGTTCTGATGCGGATGACCTGCTCGACCGAAGACACGAAAATCTTGCCATCGCCGATCTTGCCGGTGTGCGCCGCCTTGATCACAGCGTCGATCGCGCCTTCGACCAGTTCATCTGCCACGACCATTTCCATCTTGATCTTGGGCAGAAAATCGACCACGTACTCGGCACCGCGATACAGCTCGGTATGCCCCTTCTGACGGCCAAAGCCCTTCACTTCCGTCACCGTCAGGCCGTTGATACCGATTTCGGAGAGCGCTTCGCGCACCTCATCGAGTTTGAACGGCTTGATGATGGCTTCGATCTTTTTCATGTCTGTATGTCCTAGAAAGAAAAACGGTATTTCGATGTTATCGGATAACGGCGATCCTTGCCAAACCCGCGATGAGTGATACGAACGCCTACCGGTGATTGACGGCGTTTGTATTCATTGCGATCGATCAGCGTCACGACGCGGCGCACGTCTTCGGCGGCGTAGCCTTTGGCGACGATCTCGCCGGGGCTCATGTCGTCCTCGACGTAGGCTTCGAGCACGGCGTCCAGTACTTCATAGGGCGGCAGTGAGTCCTGATCTTTCTGATCGTGCCGCAGTTCGGCTGAGGGAGCACGGGTCATGATGCGCTCCGGGATCACCGGCGAAACACGATTGCGGTAGGCGGAAAGTCGATAGACCAGCGTTTTCGGCACATCCTTCAGCACCGCAAATCCGCCTGCCATGTCGCCATAGAGCGTGGAATAGCCCACCGCCATCTCGCTCTTGTTGCCGGTGGTCAGCACGATGCTGCCAAATTTGTTGGAGAGCGCCATGAGCAGGGTGCCGCGTATGCGCGCCTGCAGGTTTTCTTCCGTGAGGTCGAACGGCAGGCCGGCGAATTCATCCGCCAGTGTCTGCGTGAAGCTGTCGTACACCGGCTCGATCGGGAGCTCGGAATAATGCACGCCCAGATTGGTCGCCATCTGCGCCGCGTCGGTCTGGCTGATGTCGGCAGTGAATTGCGAGGGCATCATCACTGCACGCACCTTGTCTGCCCCCAGCGCATCCACCGCAATCGCGAGGGTCAGCGCGGAATCGATGCCGCCCGAGAGGCCGAGCAGCGCGCCGGGAAAGCCGTTCTTGCCAATGTAATCGCGCACCCCGAGACACAGGGCGCGGTAGACTGAGGCCTCCTGCCCCAGATCTGGCTCCACCCGTCCGGGGAGCGGCGCGGCGCCGTCGAAATCCACCAGTTCCAACACTTCTTCGAACGCCGGCAACTGCATTACCAGCGCCCCGTGTGCGTTCAGCACAAACGAAGCGCCGTCGAACACCAGTTCGTCCTGTCCGCCCACGAGGTTGGCGTAGACTACCGGCAGGCCGGTTTCGGAGACCCGCTCGCGCAGCACTTCGTAGCGTGTCATTTGCTTGTCGAGATGGTAGGGCGAAGCGTTCAGGGCCAGCAGCACCTGCGCACCAGCCTCACGTGCCTTGCTGGCCGGGCCGCTTTCCCACACGTCGGCGCAGATCAGGACGCCCAGGCGTATCCCGTGATGTTCGAACACCAACGGCTGGTCGCCCGGCACGAAGTAACGTACTTCGTCGAACACGCTGTAATTGGGGAGCTTGTGCTTGAAGTAGGTCGCGGTGACTCGGCCATCTTGCAGCACCGAAGCAGCGTTGAAATGTTCATCACCCACACGGGCCGGATGGCCGACCACCACGGTCATGTCGGGGAGTTCCTGCGCCAGCTTGGCCAACGCCAGATCGCAAGCGCGATAAAAGTCATCGCGCAGCAGCAGATCCTCGGGCGGGTAACCGGTCAACGCCAGTTCCGGCGTCAACAGCAGAGTGGCGCCAGACTGTTGCGCACGCCGCGCGTACTCGGTGATCCTGGCGGCGTTGCCGGCCAGGTCGCCGACGGTGCAGTTGATCTGCGCGATGGCAACTCTCATCAATACGAGCCGCCGGCATCCTTGATCAGTTTGACGATCTCTGGCTTGTTGGCCTTCATCGCGTAGACCAGCGCGGTCAGTCCGTACTGGTCCTTGGCCTTGACGTTAGCCTTGGCATCCAGCAGCACCTGCACGATAGGCGTGGAGCCACTCTCCACCGCATAGTGCAGCAGCGGCGTGCCTTCAGAATCCTTGACGTTGACGTCAGCGCCTTTGGCGACCAACGCCTTGATGGCTTCCAGACGCACCTTCTTGATCGCCCAGGTCAACGCCGTCCACTTGGAATTGTCCTTGTCGTCCAGTTTGGCACCGGCATCCAGCATCACCTGCAGGGCTTCGACACGGTTCTCGCGTGCGGCATACATCAGCGCCGTCATGCCAAATCGGTCGCGCACTGACATATCGGCGCCGTTTTCCAGCAAGGTCCTGATGGTCGGCACGTCACCGCTCTTGGCCGCGTACATCAGCACGCTCTTGCCGTCATCGCTCTTGGCATTGGCACTGGCCCCCTGCTTCACCAGCAGGCCCACCACCTCGTGGTAGCCGGAGGTTGCCGCGAGGCCCATCGCGCTCCAGCCGGATTCGTCGCGTACGGCCATGTCCGCCTTGAACTCGAGCAGCACTTTCACGGTTTCGACGTAATTGCGCTTGGCCGCGTACATCAGGGCCGTCCAGCCGGCACTGTCACGGGCATTCACGTCGGCGCCCTTCTCCAGCAACACGCGAACCACCGGCGCGTTGCCCTTGCGTGCCGCGTACATCAGCGCCGTGATGCCATCGGCATCCTTTGAGTTCGGGTTGGCTCCGCTATCGAGGATCGCCTTAACCGTACCTAGATCGCCCTTTGAGGCCGCGGTCAGCAAATAAGGCACATCCTCTTCGGCCATTGCCATCAGAGGGAGCAACAGCAACAGTGCGGCAAGCAAACGCTTCATCGAATTCACCCTTCGTATTATTTCGAACGCATGGCGGCCAACACGGCCTCGCCCAAGCCTGCCGGCGAGCTAGCCACGACCACACCCGCCTTTTCCAGAGCGGCAATCTTGTCTTCTGCCTTGCCACTTCCGCCAGAAATAATCGCGCCGGCATGCCCCATGCGTTTGCCTTTTGGCGCAGTCTGCCCGGCGATGTAGCCGGCCACCGGCTTGGTTACATTGGACTTGATGAACTCGGCAGCGGCCTCTTCATCTGCACCGCCAATTTCGCCGACCATGATGATGGCCTCGGTTTCCGGGTCGTTCTGGAACATCTCCAGACATTCGATGAAATTCAGG
>JADHED010003053.1_pt1 | contig 10563 bp, 8 predicted proteins | sample 8952041 | NCBI WGS metagenome assembly JADHED01 (sample SAMN16124423, study PRJNA663239) | bioreactor sludge metagenome | isolation source: sludge (control) | place: India:Bengaluru | collected 2018-09-08
GCGGTTCAACCCGTATTCCCGTGATCCAGGAAGTGGTGGAGAAATTCTTCGGCAAAAAGCCTTCCAAAGGAGTTAACCCTGATGAGGTTGTGGCGGTAGGCGCTGCCATCCAGGGCGGTGTGCTCACTGGCGAAGTAAAGGATATCCTCCTGCTTGACGTCACCCCGCTGTCACTCGGTATCGAAACCATGGGCGGCGTATCAACCCGGTTGATTGAAGCCAATACAACCATCCCCACCAAGAAATCGGAGACCTTTACCACAGCGTCCGACAACCAGCCTTCGGTGGAAATCCATATCCTTCAGGGCGAACGTCCCATGGCTGCAGACAATAAGACCATCGGCCGCTTCCACCTTGACGGCATTCCGCCTGCCCCCAGGGGAATTCCGCAGATCGAAGTGTCGTTCGACATCGACGCCAACGGCATCCTGCATGTTTCAGCAAAGGACAAAGGCACCGGCAAACAGCAGAGCATCCGCATCGAAGCTTCATCGGGCCTGACAAGTGATGAGATCGAGCGCATGAAACGCGAAGCCAGGGATAACGAATCACGCGACAAAGAACAGCGTGAACGCGTAGATAAGCTGAATGCCGCCGACAGCCTGATCTTCCAGACCGAAAAGCAGTTGAAGGAATTCGGCGACAAGCTTCCGGCCGACAAGAAAGGACCCATCGAACAGGCCCTCGGAAAACTGAAAGATGCCCACAAGAGCCAGGACCTGGCAGCCGTTGAAAAAGCCACCGCTGAATTGAGTGCGGTATGGCAGGCCGCCTCCGAGGAACTCTACAAACAACAGGGTCCGCAGGGACAGCCGGGCGATGCCCAGACCGCCGATGCAGGTCCCCAGGCAGGTGCCGGTCCGCAGTCCGGCAAGAACGACGGCGAGGTCACCGATGTGGATTTTGAAGAAGTGAAATAAGAAGGTGATTAGGTGATTAGGTGATTAGGTGATTGGGTGATTACCAGATCACGGGTAGAGACGCCATGCTGGCGTCTCTATTTTTTTATACCGGGGAATTTCATTTCGTATATTATGTTACATTTGACATTTTGAAGGTTAGATGATACGGATATTTTTCACCACATGCGTCCTGTTATGCTCCATCGCAGCATCCGCACAGGATACCCTGAAAATGTTTCTGAATGAGAATTTTGAGGTGGTCACAAAAAATGAACCTGCGGTCATTTTGCGTAAGTCTGTAACGACAAAAGAGGGATATCATATAAGCTATCAGTATGTTGATGGCCGCATGATCGAAACCGGGGTATACAGTTCCCTTATTCCCAAGCTGGAAAATGGCCCCTTCAGGTTTTACAGTAAATCAGGACAGTTGTATGCGGAAGGTACACTTGCACATGGCAGGATGAGCGGAACGTGGGTGTATTATGGTCCGGACTGGAAAGATACAGTTGAATACCCTGTAAATGAAATCCTTCTGGCCGTTCAGAGAATTCCGGGCTCCCCGAAAGTGCAACCTGCTCAGGAACAACTTGCCGAATATGTCCGTCAACGAATCCATTTCCCTGGCCGGATGTTGAAGGTTCCCGATGACAGGGAATTTCAGGTAACATTTGTACCTGCTTTAAAATCAGTGGGATTTCAGGGACAAAATGCCGACGATGAACTGGATTTCCGGTATGAAATTACCCGGGTGCTGCTGGATATTCCCAAATCGCTTCTTCCGGCTGAAAATGGTACCGGCATTGCATTGAATGTGCGGTTTGTCCATCCGTTAATCGTCGATACAGCAACTACGGTCAATTTTACAGAAGATCCGGCAACCTTTGAAGGCAAGGATCAATATCATTTTGCTGCAGTAATACAAAAAATAGTCAGGGACGCTGAAGGTCTCAGAAACCAGAGGGAAACCAAAAAGGTTACGGTTGCCTTCCGGGTCCGGTTCAACGGAAAAACCGATCAGGTGAAACTGGTTAAATCATGCGGCGTTGAAAAGCTGGATGAACGCGTACTTGAGGCTGTCAGGAATTGCGATGTCTGGAAACCCGCCCGGCTTGAAGGCCGGGTTGTAAACCAGACATTCATGGTTCCGTTTAATTTCTGATCCGGAACCGCCCTACCCATCCCCCGCCGGGCGCAAGATTCAGCGTGAGCCGCCGGCTGGCATCAACATCAATTGTTTCCGATTTGTAATCGGCCGCGTACACATCCGCATTGATGCCGTCGCGATAGGTTACAGCCTCATATACTCCCGGTCCAAGAAAAGACAGGTCAATTTCCAGCTTTCGGGGCGTCCAGTCGGTCATCGCCCCCACCCACCAGTCCTTCCCGCTGCGGCGGGCGACAATAATATAGTCAGAGATTTTACCGTCCAGGACCCTGGTTTCATCCCATTCTACCGGAATCCCGGAAAAAAATGAGGCATATTCCGGTTCCCGCAGGTAATCGCTGATATTGCCGGCAAGGTACATGAGGGGACTTTCATACACCACATACATGGCCAGTTGGTGGATACGGGTACCCTGCGTCATCGGGGCAGGATCGACCATGCGGAAGGCATTTTTCTGCGCATTGAGCATGCCTCCGCCTTCATAATCCAGCGGCCCCGCAATCATCCGGGTAAAGGGGATGATCAGGTTGTGCTCAGGAGTCAGTCGTTCCGACCATTTGTCATATTCATGCCCCATGACACCTTCCCGGTTGATTACATTCGGATACATCTTCCGGAGCCCTGCCGGCTTGCTCGCTCCATGAAACAGCAACATGAGGTGGTTTCGGGCGGCAGCCTCCGCCATTTGTTCCTGGAAGCGGATCATGAGCTGGTCTTCCCGGTCCATGAAGTCAACCATGATGCCTTTGATGCCCCATTCGGCAAATTTCGGGAGGTAATCCAGGTGCCGCTTTGTTGTCAGTGCACAGGTCCACAGCCAGATACCCACACCCTTTTCCTTTCCATACCGGATAATTTCAGGCACATCCACTTCAGGATTCAACTTGCCGAAGTCATCCGTATCGCTCCATCCGGCATCCAGGAAAATGTATTCCAGGCCAAAGCGGTGCGCAAAATCTATATAATATTTGTAGGAGGCGGTGTTGATACCGGTCTTGAAATCCACCCCGTAGAGGATGCTGTTAATGATCCACTCGTCGGTAATCTTGCCGGGACGGATCCAGCCGGTTTCCGAGAGCCGGCAGTCCGAAGCCAGCCTGTATACCATGTCGGAATTCACCAGGTCACCATCTGTTTGTCCAATGATAAACACCCGCCAGGGATAGTCCCGCGTCCCTGCCGTCCGTGCAATATAGGAAGCCCTGCGGGTCACCAGTTCCTGCTTGTACAGGTCTCCGTATACGGTTACCTCAAGGGGATAGGGCGAGAAACAGGCTTCAAGACTGTGGGCCTGTCCGTTTATTCCCCGTAAAAACATGCCGGGATAATCACGCAGATCCGATTCAGCCAGGGCAATGCTGAATTGCCCAGAAGTTCTGGTATACACCGGCAGATAGGCCAATTCACCAGTACTGACCTGTTCCGGTTTCCGGAATACAAAATCTTCTTCGAAACTGGTATGAAAGCAGTCCACTCCCGGATCTGTCCGGCACCGGATGACCGGCAGGCATACCGAATCACCTGGTTCGAAATCGAAACGGGCAGTTTCCCTGTCCACCGTCACGGTATCTGCCTTGAAACGGGTATAAAAGCGATAGGCAAAACCATCGTTATACACCCGGATGATCAGGCCACCCTGCGACCGGAAACGGATGGTGGCTTCATTGCACAAATCTGCCACCATGGCGCGTTTTTCCCTGATCAGCGGATGCTGAACCGCGTTAATTTTTTTCACACTGACGGAGACAATTCCGTTAGCCAGCGCACTGCCATTTACAACCAGGTTGCACTGCCCGACATGCATAACCGGCTTGCCAAGGTATGCTGCTGAAATACTGAGATCTGTGCCGGTACTGAAGCGGACGGACAGGTTTCCGTCGGGAGAGGTTACCGTGGTTTCATGCGTAGCGGCCCGGGCGCTGATCAGGCAGCACCACAGCGTCAACATTCCTGACAGGAATCTGAAATTCCGGAATTTCATGGGTATGATTTTCCTGTAAGATAACAAAATATTGAGAAGGTTCGGTCATTTCACGGGCTACGGATTCCGGCGCATGAAGGATTCCTAGTCTTTCGTGAATTTGAGTACCGTCTCGGAATCACCGGTTTTCAGTTGCAGAAAATACAGCCCTTTAGCCAGGTCAGGACACCGAAGCCGGTACGAACCATCAGGCGCTGTGCCCGTTTCCGTGATCCATGTATTTCCTGCCATATCATATACCCTGACGGACAGTTCCTGTACCGGTTTATTCATGTTCACGGTGAGGGTATTCCCCGTAAGAGGCACCGGGTACAGGGAGGTTTCCTTCAGCTCCGTCAGCTTCAGGGATGTGGGGGAACCTACCGTGATCTTTCCTTTCATGCCGAGGGCTACATGTACCGTGCATACATAATAATGGACTCCGGTGTTGGGAAAGACCACTGTCCCGCTTCCGCTTTCAAAGGCAAAACCACCGGCCAGGGGCGTGATTCCGTTGTTTGTCCAGGTTTCTTCACTGACTTCCTGGATGGGATGGCTCGCAGTACCTTCAAAGGTGACCGTATCGCCCGTGGCAATGGATAGGTCAGCCGGATTATAGGCAAATCCGCTTTCCGTGACCTTGTGGGCCGTTTGTGCATTCAGGCCTGACATTAACATGAATGCTGAAATCACGAACAGGGTAGTTGTTTTCATATTTAGGGATATTAATATCTGTTTAACAAATAGAAGGAGATTAAGTTATGCAGGTGTTAAAAATTCCGGAATCAGGAAGTCTGTATTTGAATTCAGGCAAATGTTTCCTAATTTACATCGCCCAAATTTTTCTTTTCCTGAACCAACAAATCCTACTGATAATGAAATATATCCTCTCCGTACTTCTGTTTATGGCTGCCGTATCGTGCAATGAGCCGGTCAGTCTTGAGTTGGTTTCCCCTTCCGCTGCCGGGATGTCGGCAGCACGTCTCGACCGTATTGACTTCCTGCTGAACCGGAGTATTGCCGATGGATATGTCAATGGTGGCGTGGTCCTGATCGCCCGTGACGGCAAAACAGTGTATGAAAAGGCATTCGGAACCAGTGACCGGGAAAATAACGTTCCCATGCAGACGAATTCCATTTTCCGCATCGCATCCCAGACCAAGGCCATCACCAGTGTGGGGGTCATGATCCTGTGTGAGGAAGGGAAAATTGTTTTGGATGATCCTGTATCAAAGTACATCCCTGAGTTTGCCCATCCTGCGGTGATGAATACCTTCAATCCCAAAGATTCAAGTTACACCACCGTACCTGCAAACCGGGAGATCACAGTGAGGGACCTGCTGACGCATACTTCCGGTATTGACTACGCCGTAATCGGTTCTGAAAACATGCGGGCCATTTATGCCAAAGCCGGGATTCCGGTGGGCTTTGAGAGCCGGTCGCTTGTGCTCGGAGATGAAATCAGGAAACTTGGAAAACTTCCCTTGGTGCATCAGCCGGGACTTGCCTTTACCTATGGGCTGAACTGTGACGTACTCGGTTACCTGATTGAGGTGGTGTCGGGCATGCGGTTCGACCGCTTTCTGCATGAAAGGATCTTCATGCCCCTGGGCATGGGGGATACCTATTTTTACCTGCCCGACGACCATAAGGCAAGGTTGGTGCCCGCCTATACGGTGAATTCCGAAGGGGAACTCGTTAAAATTGATACGGCGGCTTTCGGAGGCATGAACATCAATTATCCGCTTACAAAAGGAACCTATTTTTCTGGCGGGGCGGGGCTGAGTTCTACGGCCAGGGACTATGCAATTTTCCTGCAGATGCTGCTCAACGGAGGTACTTACAACGGCAGCCGCATCCTGTCAAAACGCACCGTGGAAATGATGACAACCAATCAGATCGGAGACCTTAATCTTGGGGTGAACAAATTCGGACTCGGATTTGAGATCACTACGGCGGCGGGACAGGCCAAAACTGCCCTGTCGGAGGGATCCTTTGCCTGGGGCGGGTATTTTTCTACCACCTACTGGGCCGATCCTGAGGAAAAACTGATCGGACTGCTGTTTTTCCAGCAATCGCCGATGTTGCACCCTGAAATCGAGGATGCCTTTAAGATGATTATCTATGGTGCTATCACCGATGATCTGAAAGGTGATTAAACTTCCTTTGGGTAGATTCGGAATTTTCCGGAACAGGTGTGTTATATTTACCCTATCAAATCTATTCCGGTGCCCATGAAAAAATTCTTTTTGCTTCCAGCCGCACTGCTGTTGCCTTTTACCTGTTTTAATATTTCAGGCCAGACGGATACCCTATTTAACCAGACCGATGTGTCGGGCATGAAGCAGGGTTGGTGGAAGAAATCCTACCCCAACGGAAAGCTGATGTACAAGGGCTGTTTCAGGAACAACAAACCGGTCGGGGAAATGCGGCGTTTCCATGAGAACGGAGTGATCAAAGCGGTACTCAACTATGATCGCACCGGAGAAACTGCACGGGTTACCCTGTATTATGCCGATGGACAGAAGGCTGCAGAAGGAAAGTACTTTGGAACACTGAAGGACAGCACCTGGACCTATTTCAGCTATTACAACCACACCCCGACGGTTCGGGAAAACTATGTGCGGGGGGTCAGGGAAGGACAGATGCTGCATTACTACAACAACGGCGCGATTTCCGAAAAACTGAACTGGAAGTCAGACAAGCAGCATGGTGCCTGGGAACAATATTTCAACAATCAGGTCCTCAAGCTTCGCGGAAACTACGTGAACGGCAAGCTTGAAGGGGAGTTTCTTGTGAATTATGAAGACGGAAAACCCTATCTCCGCGGCAGGTATGTCAATGACCTGCGTGAGGGGAAATGGATCATATACAATGAAAATGGAGGTGTGGCACGGCAGATGACATACCAGAAAGGTGTTTCGCCCGATGAGGAAAAGCTCGACGAACGCCAGCAGGAGATGTTCCGCATGATTGAAGAAAATAAGGGCAAGATCGAAGAACCCGATGAAATCAATTTCATGGCACCGGGGGGACGTTAGGAAATTCTTGGGAAAGACTTCCGGCATACAGTCCCGTTTATTGTGGCTCACCCTTTTACTGGTCTTTGTCAGCCAGGGGTATGCCCAAACCCTCTTTGAACAGACCGCCCCGCACAAATACCGCATTGTTTTGGCAGACAAGGCCGACAATCCGTTCTCCCTGCAGCATCCCGAACAGTTTTTGTCAGAAGCAGCAATCGCGCGCAGGGTGAAGCAGGGTATTCCGCTGACATCCGCCGACCTTCCCATTACGCCCGCCTATCTTGACAGCATCCGCCAAACCGGGGTTACGATTCTGACTGCGTCAAAATGGTTCAATGCCGTTACGGTGCAGACTGACGACAGTACAATACTGCAGCGCATTGCAGCATTCCCCTTTGTGGTTTCCGGCAATCAGGGAATGCACCGGACCGGGTTGATGTCAACCACTCAGCCGGTTTCAGGCATACAAACCACTGCAACTTCTCCGGTGTACGACTATGGGCTGTCAGAATGGCAAACGGCTGTACACCATGGCGATGTGTTGCACAGCCTGGGATATACCGGGAAGGATGTTACCATTGCCATTATCGATGCGGGTTTTTACCATGTGGACCGCCTTCCGGCATTCGAAAAATTGCGGAATGAAGGCCGTATTCTGGGCACCCGCGATTTTGTGAACCGGGGCAGCAACCTGTATGACGGCCATACCCACGGCATGGTGGTGCTTTCCATCATCGGCGGAACCCTGCCCGGTGAACTGATCGGCACAGCCCCGGACGCCTCTTTCTGGCTGCTTCGCTCGGAAGACACCGGCTCGGAGTATCCCATTGAAGAGGATAACTGGGTGTGTGCGGCGGAATTTGCCGACAGTGTCGGGGCCGACATCATCAACACCTCCCTGGGATATTCCACTTTTGACGATCCCGCCCTGAATCATTCCTATGCCGATATGGACGGCAATACCACCAGGATATCCCGGGCCGCTGATATGGCTTCTGCCCGGGGTATCGTGGTGGTGGTTTCGGCCGGCAACCAGGGCGCTACCCCATGGCATTACATTTCTGCCCCTTCCGATGCCGACAGCGTGCTGGCCGTTGCAGCCATGAATGCCGAGGGTGCGATTGCTCCCTTCAGCAGCAGGGGTCCCTCCTCAGACGGCAGGGTGAAGCCGGATGTCACCGCAGTGGGACAGGGGACCTGGATGGCCGATCCGGCTGCCGGCATCCGCCAGGGAAACGGAACGTCACTGTCGGCTCCCGTGATCACGGGACTTGCAGCCTGCCTCCGTCAGGCGCTGCCTGAGGCAACTGCGGCCACCCTGGTTCAAGCGGTGCGGGAGAGCAGTGACCGGTATACCCGGCCCGACAGTGCGTTCGGATACGGTATTCCCGATATGGCCCTGGCCCTGTATCTTGCCGGCTCCAGGACTGAGACGGCAGAAGCCCCCGTGGTGTTTCCCAATCCGGTTGACGACCTGTTCTACATTGTTTTTCAACACGATGTAAATTCGGATATTCAGGTGGTTCTTACCGATCTGGCGGGCCACATCATGGTAAACCGGTTGTTTCCGGCTTTCCCCGGCAGGCGATCCCTGCGGATCGATGGGCTGTCCTTCCTGCAACAGGGCATGTACCTGTTGAAGGTTACTGCGCCTCCCTACAACCTTACCGGAAAAATCCTTACATTCTGAATCCATGGAACAACAGCCTTTGTCGCTATTTCAGCTCCTGGGCATGGTCAGGGCAGACCTGAAGGAGCATTTTCCGTTTCCGCAATGGCTGGTGGCCGAGATCAGCGAGCTGAAGGTGAACTACAACGGCCATTGCTATATGGAACTGATTGAAAAGGATCCTGCCGGCGAGGCCATTCGGGCCCGCGCCCGGGCTACCATCTGGGCTGCCGCCTGGCGCATGATCAGGCCCTACTTTGAGACCACAGCCGGAACCCCTCTGGCAGCCGGAATCAAAGTCATGGTGAAGGCTTCCGTGGAATTTCACGAGCAATACGGAATGAGCCTGAACATCACGGACATTGAGCCCGGCTATACCCTGGGTGACCTGGCACGCCGGAAACAGGAAGTGATCAACAGGCTAAAGAACGAAGGTGTGTTTGATATGAACCGGGAACTTTCCCTGACTGCCCTGCCATCGCGGATTGCGGTGATTTCATCTAAAACGGCTGCCGGTTTCGGCGACTTCATGCACCAGCTTTCGGAAAATGCCTTCGGCTACCGGTTTTATGTGAAACTGTTTCCTGCAGTCATGCAGGGAGATGAAGCGGAGGCTTCGGTGGTGGCAGCCATGGACCGGATTTATGCTTACGAGGAATTTTTCGACGCCGTAGTCCTGATACGAGGCGGAGGAGCCAAGGCCGACCTGGATTGTTTCAACAGCTACTGGCTGGCCTCCCACATCTGCCAGTTTCCACTTCCCGTGCTTACCGGCATTGGCCATGAGCAGGACGAATCGGTAGCCGATCTCGTGGCCCATACCCGCCTTAAAACCCCCACCGCCGTGGCCGAATTCCTGATTGGCTTGTTCCGGGAAGCCGATGAGCATATCAGCGAACTCTCGTATGCCCTCACGGAAGCCGCCACCACCAAGGTAAACGGCTTGCACAACCAGCTCGAAAAGCTTGCCCTGACCCTGAAGCCGGCGGTGGCCGAAGCACTGGGCAGAAGAAAGGTCAAGCTGGAACGCCTGGGGAACCAAACCGGCATTTCTGTTAGAAAAAGCCTGGTGCGACATGCGGCATCCTGCAACAGGCAGCAGGACCGCCTGGCAGGCGCCGCAGTACAATTCGTGGAGAAAAACCGGCACCGCCTGGAACTGCTGGGTAACCGCACCCACTATCTTGATCCGTTCCAGATTCTCAAGCGCGGATACTCTGTTACCTATTTCAGGGGAAAAGCGGTGAAAGACCCGAACACCGTTCCTCCTGATTCTGAAATCACTTCCAAGCTGGCAAACGGCATCATAAAAAGCAAAACCACCTGACCATGGCAAAGAAAAATATCTCCTATGCAGAGGCAGTTCAGGAAATTGAAACCATCCTTGAACAAATCGAAACCGGTGAACTCGATGTCGATGACCTGGCTGAAAAAGTCAAACAGGCTTCGGAACTCCTGAAAATTTGCAAGGGCAAACTTTTTGTCACTGAAAAGGAAATCGAGAAGATTTTGAAAGAAATGGAGCACGAAGATTCATAGATTTTCATCAAAACAAACTTTTTTGGGGCAAGTCCAGTATAAACATTGCACCCAAAATCGCGCTCTATGAAAAAGCTGGTATTGCCAATTGTGGCACTTTTTCTATTTCTACCCGTTAACAGCAGCGATCTCTCCAAAATAAAGTTTGAACACCTCACCGTAGATGACGGCCTTTCGCAGGGTATCATTGAGGACATCATGCAGGACAGGCAGGGCAACATGTGGTTTGCCACGCGGGATGGACTCAACCGATACGACGGCATCCGTTTTACCATTTTCAGGAACGACCGGAATGATCCGCA
>JADHED010003054.1_pt1 | contig 10561 bp, 8 predicted proteins | sample 8952041 | NCBI WGS metagenome assembly JADHED01 (sample SAMN16124423, study PRJNA663239) | bioreactor sludge metagenome | isolation source: sludge (control) | place: India:Bengaluru | collected 2018-09-08
CCGATTGGGCGATCTCCTTCAAGGAGGGAAGCGTCAAGCACATCTACTTCGTCGCTGAGACCAAGGGCACCATGTCCTCGATGAAGCTCCGCGAGATCGAGAACACCAAGATCGCTTGCGCCCGGAAATTCTTCGATGAAATCGGGCAGTGCGTGTCCGAGGACCGGGTCAAGTATGACGTGGTCACCAGCTACGAGAAGCTAATGGATATAGTGGGTCAGGCCGCCGCCGCGTGATGAGTAGTACGTATGAACGAGCAGTGTCAGTTAAGTCGGAATTGAAAGAATTCATCTGGCCGGTAACGGCGGACTGCGATCCGAATGTGAGGGGCTCGATAATGCCCCTCATGCCGCGTTCTCTTGCCGCAAGCGGATATCGGCGATCCACTTTTCCAGTGCGTCGATTTCGGCCTCGATCACCGATGGCGCGGGCAGCCGGGGATTGATCTCACCGGGCTGACTGTGGAGGAGCGCCGAGCAACGGCCAAACGCTTCCCGCATGGCCGTGCAATCGGCATCGGTGAGGACGGTAAGCTTGATGAGGCCAGTTGTGTCCACCTTGCGCGATAGGCGGCGGATCACAGGGCCGACAATCTCCTCGACGGCGCGTTCCCAGGTAGTGCGAAGTTGGTCCTGAAAGGACGTAACTTCGCGTAGCCATTTCGCCTGGTCGCCTCGGTCGTGATGAATTTTCACGTTGCCCAGATGCGTCTTCATTCCGTCGATCACCTTGTCGAGCGGCATGACGTTCGCCGGCGGGTCCTGGTGACAATAGCCGGCGTTTTCCGTCCCACGGCTGATCAGGCGATATGCAATGGGCGTCGCCTCACGGTCTTTGGTCGCTCGGCAGGCCTCATCGAGGAGAAGCAGGAACGCCATGTCGTGAGTGAAGACGATGACCTGGCGCGTCTGGCCGGCCTCGGCCAACCGGGCCGCCACCCTGTCGCGATGTAAGTGGTCGAGCGAGGAGACGGGATCGTCGAACACGATCGCGGATTGCGCATCGATGGTCGACAACTCGGCAAGAAAAGCGGCGAGCGCGACGCAGCGATGTTCACCTTCGCTCAGGACCTTGCCGACCGGTTCGCTTGGCTTGTTGATCAGTCGGACCTGGAAAAAGGGGACGCCAGCCGTGGTCTTAGCCTGCTGAAGCTCGATAGCGAGGCCGGCGACGCCGAGCTTGTCGACCTCGATCGCGAACCTCCCGCGCAGGCGGTTGGTGACCAACGCCTGGGCGATACGGGCGCTCTGAGTGGTGATCTTGTTCGTCGCGGTGTCCTTGCTGGCTTTCTCGACCGCCTCGATGACCTTGAGGCGATCAATCTGGGCCAGTACATCGGCTTTCACCACGCCGAGCCATTTGCGATCGGCGAGGCCGTCGCGCTCCGCGACAAGCGCGGCGCGCTGCGGGGAGTTGGCTTCCGACTGCAGGCCTTCGATGCGCGTGGCGATGCCGCTGAGCGCCGTGCGCAGGGGATCGAGCGAGATGGCGCCTGACGGCGGAAGATCAGGCAGGACCGCAAGGCCGTGGGTTCTCAGGATGGCGCGCAGTCGCCACGCCAACTGGAGAATCTCGCGGCGAAGGGCGCTCGCGGCTTCCTCCTGGCCGACATCATCGCGGATCGTCGCAACGATCGCCATGAGATCCTTGATGGAGATCGCGTGCGCCGAGATCTCGTCGAGCTTTTCGGCATATGCGGTTGCCGCTTCCTCTTCGCGGCGCTTGCTCTCGTCCTGCACGAAAGTCTCGAAACTGCTCAGCCGCTTGGAGGCTTCCTCGCTGAGCGGCTGCTGGCACAGGACGCAATGGGCACCAATCTCGGTTACGGGGAACGGGCGATCGGGATAGGCGGAGGCGCGCGAATAATCCCGGGCCGCCTCCCACAGGGCCTTCCAGACGTCCGAGCCGATGTCGGGCAGAGGTTCGTCGGCGAACAGATTGGCTGAGGCGGCCGCGGCGGCAGAGCGCGCCGTTGCAAGTTGCGTGTGGGCCGCGTGTAGCGCCGCCCGGCTTTCGTTGGTCGCGGCGGCGATCAGCCGTTCGAGCTGCTCGATCGCTGATTTGATCCGGGTTTCCTGGCCCTGGAGTTGGCGAACGGTGCGTGCCGGGTCACTGGCCAGGTCGGTGTTGAGCGTTTGAAGTCGGGTTTCTTCCTCGGCTGACAGACCGGCAAGTTTCTCGATGGTTTCCGGTTTGGTCTTGCCTGACAGGCCGGAGATCAGCTTGCCGACTGTGGTCTCCGGCTTGCATTCGGGTTTGGAAAGAACCGCCGGGGTCTGTTCCTGGAGCGCCTTCACTTCGGCAGCCAGTTTGGCTTTGACGTCCTGACAGGCCTGCGCCAAGCCCGCGAGGATGCGAAGCGGCAGCGGGGTGTAAGCGAGGTCGTTGGTGTTCTCGACATGGACGTTGGCAGTACGCGAGTCGAACACGCTCACAGCGGAGAGCATGGCGTCCGGCGGGCTACCCTGGGTCCATGACGCGCTTCGCTTTTGGGCGCCGATGAAGAAGTCGATGTTGGCGGCCGGTGTGCCCGAGCTGGCCGCATAGATGTTGGGAAGTATCGCATCACCCTTGGGCGACCGTGCGCGGCAGAGCTGCTTTAGGACCCGGGCGTAGCCGGACTTGCCGGCGCCATTATCGCCATAAATGACGGTGAGGCCGGATTTGCCGAAGGTCAGCCGCTCTCCGGGCGCCAGCGCATTGACGTGCGAGAGGCCATGGAGAGCGCCGAGGCTGACGACGGCGTGGCTGGCGGCAGGGTCCCTGATGTGGTTCGCATCGAGCGGATTACCTCTGTCGGCGCCTTTGCAGATCGCGACGAGCGCGGTGACGTCGGCGGTCTCCAGCTTTGACTGACCGCACAGCCGCCTCAGCGCATCGCGTTGCCAGGCGGGCAGATCTCCCGACCAGTTGAGGATATCGGCCAGTGCTGCGGCTTCGTTCGAGAGATCAGTCTCCTGCGCGTCCATCTCTTCTGCCCCAATCCTGCCCGCTTGGTCTGACGGGCCGCTTTCCATGATGCGTTTCTTCCGCGGTCGTTCTTTCAGGTGCCGCCTATAATGCGCCGCTCTTGGCCGAGTGGAATGATCCAGCCGCCGGCACGGTCCGATCGTGCAAACTCGTCCGGGCTCGCCTTGTCAGCGAGACGGCTGCGAATGGCTTGCGGTTCAGCGTCGATAGCGGCGCGAATGAGCTCGTGTTCGACCCCGACAAAGACGGGCCGGAGATTAAGGCGGGAGAGCGCTTGCTGATCGGAAGGCTCGACGCCGGTGTCGGTGAGCGGTCCGGCGCGGGTGACGATGCCGCCGATCAGACCGTCCATGGCGGTGCTAGCCTTGTCCACATCCCGCACCGGGGATGCGTCTAGCAGCGAGCGCGCCCGCCGGGTCTCACCTTGGAGTCTTTGCGGAAATGATTGCAGTGTGAGGCCGCGAAGCGCGTCCGCCAGTTCGGCATGGCCGAGCGGTTTGATGAGATTGGCGATGTGGAGCCGAAGCATGCCGATGAAGAGCGCGTCCTTCTCCTCCTCGGTGTGCGGCTCGCCTTCCTCGACTGGGTCCCGGACCGAAAGAAGGGCTTCGGCTGGACCGGCCGTCGCCATTCCCCAGCGCGTGGCGATCGCGATACGCTTGACCGTGACCTTGCGGCCTCGGGCGGTGACGTCGATCCGCCGGGCCTGCGCCCATGCTCGGTCCAACGCCTTGGCGGGACCGCCCACATCGTGGCAACCCTTGGCTTCGGCGACGGTCAGCGAAGACAGGTCGGCTGCGCAGGCGATCCAGTCGGGCAGGTCGCCGCGGGACAGTCGCGTGATCTTGACCTGACGGCGGCGATCGAGGTCGATCATGCGGCTGCCCAGATGGGCGAAGATCGAGAGGTTGAAGTAGCGCTCGAGGTAGGCACGCGCGACGAACCGTCCGAATAGGCCGGAGAGCGCGACCTTGACCTCTCGCGCTTGACCGAGCGGCTCGCTGAACACGAACGGCGTGCCTGCGCCGGTCGGGGTCAGCAGCGCATCGAGGATCGACCAGGCGCCATAGGCCGCGCCCGGCGTCTGGAGCACCTCCCGGATACCGGCATCCTCGATCTCGGAGACTTCCAGATCGACGGTGGCCCCGGTGACCGGGCTTGCGGCTGGCGGATCGAAGCTATGAAAGAAGGTCCTGGTCATAGCGCCAGCGCCCGCGTGAGATCGTCATGCTCGAAGGCGCTGGCCATGCGGGAGAGCTCGGCTGGCCGAGCGCCAACGGCCTTGGCAGTCTCGCGCCAAGTCGCGGTCACGGCCGCGACCTCTTTGATGATCGCGCGGGCCTGCGCCAGCGTGAGCGCGAAATACTCCGACGCCTGTTCGAGCAGATCGAGCGAGCAGGTGCCCTCATCGAGGTCGATGTTCGTTGTCAGCACGCGCGCCTTGAGATCGGTGGGCACCGGATTGAGATCATAGGCAGGCGAGAGGGACCACCCCGCCTTACCGAGCCAGAGAAAGCCGTGGTTGCGCAAGTGATCGTCGACATTGGAGATCAGCACATTGAAGGCGACACGCCGATAGAGTGCGTGGGCGTCGGTCTTTCCCTGCGCGCCATGCCGGGTCAGGGCGTCAACGATCTCGGGATAGCTGCCACGCTCGCCGTCCTTGGCGCCCATCATCGCCATGGCGGACAGGAACGGGATGCGGATCGCGCCATCACGATCGAAGCGTCGCGATAGCATCACCGACTTGCCGGCCACTTCGACAAGTTGGTGTTGTGGGGTGGCGATGCCCGCTTGGCCGGCCAGGCGCAGCGCAATTTCCTCCCAGGTTTCCACGCTATAATCGTCGGTCTCTTTTGGAAACTTGGCGATGGAGAGATGGCCATGTTGGTCGATGACCGAGGCCTTCGGTCGCGCGCCGCCTAGGGAGGAGCCGGGCGCGAAGATCAGTGGAAGGTCTTCGTCCGTTTCCTCGTTCCGGAGAATGCGCTCGGTGATCTGAAGCAAACGGCCCAGCTCGATCAGAGCTGGCACGCCGAACCTGATCGGCGCCTGGAATGCCTCTTCGCCGACCCAGCGAAACCGTAACGCTCCGAGCCGCGTCTCATCTGCGACCCCTAGCAGGTATTCACTTTCCGCGAGCGTGCGGACTGCGCGGCCTTCGCGGTCGGCGAAGCGGCGCTCGGCGCGCTGCATGAGGCGGCGGCCCCACGTATCTGGTGCGGAGTCGCCGATCGAGCCGAACGTCGCAAGGCCAGCAGGAGGAGCGAACGCACCGCGCGTCAATGCAAGTGCGGGCTCCAGCGAAAAGCGATCCGGATCCTCCAGCCATAACCGGTCGTACTCGAAGAGAACGGTCTCCGTGCCACGGACACGGTTGCTCCTCGCCAATCCGATCGGGCGCGTGCGGCCGTGGAGATCAATGTGGATCTCGAAGTCAGCCATCGCGGGAGGATCCGGCCGGTCGTTTCAGATGAACGTGCTTGGGAAGATCGGCGCTGGCCAGCGCCTGTCCGACGCTGTCGTTGCCGATGTCGGCGATTTGGCTCAGCCCCTCGAGCAAACCGAGGGCCTGGAGCACGCTGGCATAGATGCCAATGCTGACATTGGCGTCGCCAGCTTCGACCTTTTGCAGGGTCGAGCGGGACGTGAAGGCGCGCTCCGCTACGACTGCCATCGGCAGTTTGCGGCGTCGGCGGGCATCGTGGATATCCGCCCCGAGCTTACGCAAGGTTCGGCGAACTGCTGCTGGAGGGGTGTGAGGTGTAGGCATTGCCACCTTCGCGCTACATTGATTGCGGATATGTAGCACGAAGACTACATTTATCCTAGAACGGATTGAGATCGGGTCCGCTGCTGACTGGCAGCGAGAAGGCTCGGTTTCATAGGCTGCTCGATCCGATGCGAGTATCCTGATATGAGTTGTTGACGGTACTTTCGTTAAGTCCTCCGACTGGCTCTCTGCAGTGAGAAAACTGGCTCGGAGGGGCGATTGACCTCGATAGATGCCGGAACCGCGAAAATATTTTTTCTGGCAATTTTCTCAATGAAATCAAAAGCGTAGCATTTTGACGGCCCCACAGTCGGAGAATGACCGTCAGAATCGGCACTTACCATATATTTTTCAGGGACTTATGGGGATTTCAGACAATCGAGTGGGGCAGTGACGAGAAACGGATAAAGGGGGCAGGGATTGGCGGCAATGGCGTAGAATTTCGCAGCGCATCGCCGTGCCATCAGAAACGTTGCCCGCTTTGCAGAAATACTGAAGGATTGTTGCTTCCTTTGCTGTTGCTGACTGGACGCTCACTCAGACTTTACCAAACTGGCTGCAATTTTACTCAGAATCCTGTCCAGCGTTTCCATCTCGTCGTCGGATATGCCTGCCCAGGTTTGATCGTGCAGCCGATCCGCCTCATGGCGCAGCAGCGGCACCAGTTGATAGGCCGCGTCGCGAAGATGCACCTGCCACACTCTGCGGTCAGTGTGATGCGGTCGCCTTTCCACCAGGGCCAGTTCTTCAAGGCGGTCGATCGCCTGTCCGACCGTGGCGCGCTCCAGGTCAAGCAGGCGGGCTAGATCTGATTGGGTCAGGCCCTGTTGCCGGAGAAGATAGGCAATGATCCGCCATTGCGTCCTTGTCAGCCCGGTGTGGGCGATGCGGCGCTCAAAGGCTTGTCGCAGGGCGCGCGTGATCTCCTCCATCCGGAAGATGATGTCGTCACGCGGCGTCAGCAACGGCTGGGCCGGGTCCTGTTTTGTCGAAATCGCACGCAGCGGCATATCGTCATCATGCTCGGGCATTGACGATATGGCAAGGCGCTTTATTGTAAGGCGATATACAGAAAGACGTGTGCTTGATTCAGCGGATCATATTCTCCGGAGCCGAAGGGCAGTTGCTCGCGGCGGATGCTGTTGGGGAGGCTGGCTCACCACCGGTATTGCTGGCGCATGGCGGCGGGCAGACACGGTTGAGCTGGCGCCGCACGCAGGAACGGCTCGCGGCTGCGGGATTTCGAGCCATTGCAATCGATCTGCGCGGTCATGGCGAAAGCGACTGGGCGCCTTCGGGCCATTATCGCATCGAGGATTTTGCAGACGATCTTCTTCGCGTGGCGGACCGGCTGGGCACGCCCCCCGCGCTCGTCGGCGCCTCGCTGGGCGGGCTGTCCGGGCTGATTGCCGAAGGCGAGATCAGGCCGGGCAGCTTTGCCTCGCTCACCCTCGTCGACATCGCGCCCAACATGGAGCCCGCCGGCGTTGCTCGGGTGATGGGCTTCATGGCGGCCCATCTTGAAAGCGGCTTCGCTTCGCCCGAGGAGGCCGCCAACATTGTTGACATCTATCGCCCGAGGGAAGGCCGGCGGACACCGGTAGAGCGGATCGCGCCCTATCTGCGGGAGGGCGCCGACGGGCGCTGGCGCTGGCATTGGGACCCGCGCTTCATCACCTCGGTGATGTCGAGCCGGGGCGAAGCCCGCATGGAGCGGCTTGGCGATGCAGCTGCAGGGCTTTCCTGTCCAGTGCATCTGATCCGTGGCGGTTCCAGCGATCTGGTGTCGCCAGAAGGGGCGGGGGCGTTCCTTGAACTTGTGCCGCACGCCCGCTTCACCGACATCGCCGGCGCCGGCCACATGGTGGTGGGAGACCGCAACGATGCGTTCGCCGAAGCCATCGGGGGTTTTCTCCGCGACGCACAGACTCGATCGGAAACTGCAGATGTCCGTTGACCGGAGCGCCTTGACCACCATCGAAGGGTTGCAGGCGGCGCTGCACATCGCCCCCTTCCATCGCTGGCTGGGCCTAGATCTCGTGTCGGCATCACCGGCGGGCATCGTGATCGCCATGCCGTGGCGCGACGATCTGGTGTCGAATCCGGCGATCGGCGCGGCGCATGGCGGCGTGCTCGCCTCGCTCATCGATCTGGGCGGGCTCTATGCCGTGCTGGCGGCCGGTGGTCTCGCGCAGGCGACAGCTGATCTTAGGGTCGATTATCATCGCCCGGCATTGGCAGGCCGAATTCTGGCGCGAAGCCGGGTCGTCAAGATCGGCAAGCGGCTGAGCGTCGCCGATACAACGGTAGAAAGTGAAGCCGGGGACCTGCTGGCGTCCGGCCGGGGAGCCTATCTTGGTGCTTGATGCTGTGTGGAAACGGAATGCTGCGCGTGCCGCTGGTCTGTGCGCGGCCATTCTGGCGCTAGCCGGCTGCTCGTCGGAGCCCAAGCCGGAAGATGCGCCGGCGGCTGCGCCCCGGGCGATCGAAGTGCAGGCCGCTCCTGCGCGCGCCGAGCAACTGTCCCTACCGGTGCGCGCATCGGGCACGGTTGCTGCGATGCAGACGAGCAACGTGACCGCGCTGGTAGAAGGGCCGGTGGACCGCGTGTTCGTGCGCGTCGGCGACCGCGTCAGCAAAGGTCAGCCCTTGCTGCGCATCAGGCAGGCCGATTATCAGCGCCGTGCCAGCGAAGCCGAAGCGGCCGTGCGCCTGGCCGAGGCCGAGGCGGTGCAGACCGAGCGGGCCTACCAGCGGGTGCGGGAACTGAAAGCAAGCGGATTTGCGCCAGCCGCCCGGCTCGACGAGGCGGAAGCCGCGCGCGACGTGGCGCGCGCCCGCCGCGACCAGGCCCGTGCGGCGCTGGCGACGGCGCAGCAGGCGCTGGCCGACACCGTCCTGCGCGCCCCCTACGACGGCGTCGTCACCCAGCGCATGGTGGACGAGGGCATGTTCCTCAACAGTCGCTTCTCGATGGGCGGGCAATCTGCGGCGCTGCAGCTGCAGGAACTGCGCGTGGTGGCAGCCATCGTCGCCGTGCCCGAAGCCCGAGTGGCGGACCTGCGCAAGGGCCAGCCGGCGCGGCTGTTCATCACCGGCCAGCCCGAACCGCTGCCCAGCGAAGTCTACATCATAAACGATTTCATCGACCCCAAGGCGCGCACGGTGGAGGTGCGGCTGCCGGTGCGCAACCCGGGCTATGCGATCAACAGCGGTGTGTCGGTAGTGGCCGAGATCATCACCGACCCGGTCGAGGCGATCATCGTGCCGCGCCGTGCCCTGCGCGGAGACGGTGCCAATGTGCATCTGTTCGTGCTGGCAGGTGACACGGTCCGGCGCCGCGCGGTCAAGACCGTCGATGTCGATCTTGACCGCGTGCGGATCCTGGAGGGCGTGGCGGCCGGCGAGAAGGTCGTGCTCGATCCGCCGGCCACGCTGGCTGATGGGGCAAAGGTGCGCGTGCGCGCGACAGATGCGCGGCCGGGTCCTGCGGCCGGCAGCGCGCCGGGCGCGCGGTAGGAGGGCGCCGCCATGTGGCTTGCTGATGTCTCGATCCGCCGACCGGTGTTTGCGACGATGATGATCGGCGCGCTGGTTGTGTTGGGCCTGATCAACTTCACTAGGCTTGGCGTCGATCTCTTTCCGCGTGTCGAATTTCCCTATGTCTCGGTCAGCACGTCGCTGGAAGGCGCGGCGCCGGGCACCATCGAAACCGAGGTAAGCGATGTTCTGGAGGAGGAGCTGAACAGCATCTCCGGCATGCGCCAGATGCGCTCGGTGAGTGCCGAGGGGCTCTCCCAGGTGTTTCTCGAGTTCGAGCTGGAGGAAGACGGCGATGTGAAGGCGCAGGATGTGCGCGACAAGGTGAGCATCGCCCTGCGCGGTCTGCCCACCGACGCGGACCCGCCCGTGGTCGAAAAGGTCGACCCGGACGCCAGCCCGATCCTGTCGATCATGCTGTCCGGGGACATGCCGATCCGCGAACTCACCACCTATGCCGACGAGGTGGTGAAGGAGCGCATCCAGCGTGTGCCCGGCGTCGGCTCGGTCACCCTGGCCGGGGGGCGCGAGCGAGAGATGCGGATCTGGCTGGATGCCGCACGCATGCGCGCGGTTGGCGTGACAGCCGACGATGTGGTGCGGGCGGTGCGCGGCGGCAATGCCGAACTGCCCGGCGGCCGCCTGGATATCGGCGGCGCGGCGCGGGAACTGGGCGCCCGCACCATGGCCGAGGCGCGCGCGCCCGAGGAATTCGGGGCCATTATCGTCCAGTGGCTGCCCAACGGCGCCGCCGTGCGTGTTCGCGACGTTGCCCGGATCGAGGATGGCCAGCAGGACGAGCGCAGCTTCGCCCAGTTGAACGGTGCGCCGGGGGTGGCGCTCGAGGTACGGCGCCAATCCGGGCGCAACACCGTCGAGGTCGCCCGCGCCATCCGCGCCGAGGTGGAGGCGCTGGCGAAATCAGCACCGCCGGGCGTCAGCATGGTTGTCGCGCGTGACACGTCGCGCTTCATCGAATCCTCGATCAAGGACGTGCAGTTCGAAATCGCCGTTGCCATCGTGCTGGTGGTGCTTGTCACCTTCTTTTTCCTGCTGAGCTGGCGGGCGACGATCATCGTCACGCTCGCCATTCCGACCTCGTTGGTCGCCACCTTCATCGCCTTTGGCGCGTTCGATCTCACCATCAACATGATGACGCTGCTGGCGCTCACTGTGGCGATCGGTCTGCTGGTCGACGATGCGATCGTGGTGACCGAAGCGATCCAGCGCGATATCGATGAAGGTGCCGCTGCGCGCACGGCGGCCTTTGCCGCGACA
>JADHED010003055.1_pt1 | contig 10558 bp, 11 predicted proteins | sample 8952041 | NCBI WGS metagenome assembly JADHED01 (sample SAMN16124423, study PRJNA663239) | bioreactor sludge metagenome | isolation source: sludge (control) | place: India:Bengaluru | collected 2018-09-08
ACGAGCTCCTCGCCCGCCACAGAGCCTTCGTGAACCGCCTCTCGCAGCTCTTCCTTCTGGCGATGGGGGCGTGGTTCCTGTGGACGGGGCTGCGGGGGTAGAGACCACGGTCCCGAAGGTGGCGCCCCGGGGCTTCAGCCTCGGCGGTGCTCCTCGAACCAGCGGCGCGTCCGCTCGATGCCGGTCGTCACGCTCACGGTGGTGATCCCGAGCTGGAAGGCCTCCTGGGGCGCGAGCGTCAGCTGCTCCGGAGCGCTGGCGTCGGAGTGCGCGAGGACCTTGTGCGTGAACCGCGGCGCGGCGAGGAGCCGCTGATCGAGGATCCGGACGATCGCCTCCGGCGACGACGCGAGGTGGAACGTTCGGAGGAACGAGAGCCGGGGAAGGTCCGAGACCTGAAACGATTCGACGAGGCTGTCGAACCCGATCGCCGTGATGAACGCCAGGAGCTCGGCGCGGCCCGCCAGCGCCCCTCCGAGGGCCCCGGCCCCATGCAGCGGTCCCGTGCTGCCGAGCGGTATGACCTCGACGTTCTCCATCCCGCTGCGGAGCAGGAAGAGCGCCCGGAACGGCGTTTCGACCAGCGGCATGGCGAGTCCTCCTCCCTCCTCGCGCACGGCGGCCCTCACTTCTCGTGGCCCGAGAGGACCGCGGAGAGCTCCGCGATGTGCGCGCTCTGGCGCGGGATCAGCTCGAGCGTCACGAGCTCGTGGGCCGGGCCCTCGAGAAAGCCGGTCGCGGCCTGGTACATCTCCAGTCCCGACATCTCTCCGGCGAGGAGCTCGCGGAGCGTGGCGGTGTCCCGGAGGAGCGCGAAGGCCCCCCATGTCGCCGCCTCGTTCGCCGGAGTGCCGCCGAGCTCGCGGACGGCCCCCTGAAGGGCGGCCACGGTCCGCTGGTGCTCGGAGGCGAAGCGGAGGATCTCCCGGGCGTCCGCCGCGCCCGCACCCTCGGCCGTCCGGAGAGCCCTCTGGTAAGCGTTCACCGCGGCGAGCTCCCCCCTGAGGATGGCGTTGAGACCGTCGATCCCGCTCAACCGGGCGCGCGGCTCCCCGTCGCCCGTCATCGAGGGCGCCTTCTGTATCCGGAGATCGATTTCGTTTTCATGGCCGCAACCTCGGCCCAACGAATCGCACGACCCGTGCCACCGCGAAATGGGCTTCGGAATCCGCCCCCCGACCGATCGGCTCAAGTTGCTTCTGTTGACGTTCCGGTCCGCCGGGCCGATGCTGACGTCCAGGACGCCATGGACGAGACGCTGCCCGCCGAGCTGTCCGGGGGGATGAGTGGTGCGCTGGATACGCTCCGGCACGCGTTGGCGGACCCGCTCTCGGCCGTCGGGCTGAAGCTCGAGTACGTCGCCCGGCGCCTCGCGAAGCTCTCGCCCGACGAGGACCTCCAGGACAGAGTCCGGACTGCGAAGGCCGACCTCGCCGTCGCGGGCCGGCTGATCGACCTCCTTCCGTCGCTCGCCCGGATCTTCTCCGAAGCACCCGGGGAGGTGTCGGTCGGCGAGGTCTGTCTCGCGGCCGGGATCGAGCTCGAGGAGTCCGCCGCAGAGACGCCGCGCCTTCTCCTGCGGCGCCGGGCGACCGTCGACGCCCTGCGGGCCGTCTCCGCGCTCCTCTGCCCGGCGCGTCTCGCCCTCCTGGCGCCGCGCGCTCGCGTGGAGGTCCGCCCGCAGCGGGTGGCCCTCGTCCTTCCGGGCCCCGAAGGGCACGTGCCGGCCCGCCCCGAGAGGCTCTCGAGCCTGCCACGCGAGGAGGAGCGCTCCGGCGAACTCTTCCTGGCCCGCGCTTCCGTCGAGTCCGACGGAGGCGTCCTCCGGTTCGTCGCGGAGGAGTCCCGGCTCCTCGCACAGCTCTCATGGCCCGTTCCGGCCGCGTCCGGACCCGAAGGAGCCACGACATGAAAGTCCTGGTCGTCGAGGACGAACCGGGGGCGCGCGAGATGCTCGTCACGTTCGTGAACGAGCTGGGGTACGAGGGCTTGGGCGCGACGACCGTGGCCGAGGCCGGAGAGGCCCTGTCCCGGCAGCGCCCCGACGTCTGCATCACCGACCTGGGTCTTCCGGACGGCGACGGCCTCGACGTCGTCCGCGCCGCGAAGGCGGCGGGGCACGACTGCGCCGTCCTGGTCCTGACCGGAAAGGGCTCGGTCCTCTCGGCCGTCGAGGCGATGAAGGCCGGCGCGCACGACTACCTTCTGAAGCCCCTCCGGACGGCTCAGCTCGAAGCGGCGCTCTCGCAGCTCGCGGGGGCGTTCGAGAAGACGCGCGGCCCCCGGACCGAGGTCCCTCCCGACCCCGCCGCGGCCGGGGGCCTCGCCGGCATCGTCGGCCGCTCGGCCGTCATGCTCGAGGTCTTCCGCCTGCTGACTCGCGTCGCCCGGTCGAACGCTCCGGTCCTCATCATCGGGGAGAGCGGAACCGGGAAGGAGGTCGCCGCCGAGACGCTGCACCTCCTGTCGCGGCGTTCGGCGCGGCCGTTCGTCGCGCTCAACTGCGGCGCGATCTCGCCGATGCTCGTCGAGAGCGAGCTCTTCGGCCACGAGAGAGGCGCCTTCACCGGAGCGGAACGGCGCCGGGCGGGGACGTTCGAGATGGCGCACGGCGGGACGCTCTTCCTCGACGAGGTGTCGGAGATGCCGCCGGAGGTGCAGGTGAAATTCCTCCGCGTCCTCGAGACCCGGACGTACCGCCGGGTCGGCGGAACCGAGGAGCTCGACATCGACATCCGGCTCGTGACGAGCACGAACCGGGACCTCGCCGGGGCGGTCCGCAAGGACGCATTCCGGTCCGACCTCTTCTACCGCCTGAACGTCTTCCCGCTCCGCCTGCCTCCCCTGCGCGAGCGGAAGGGGGACGTCCCGCTCCTCGCGGCCCACTTCCTCGCGCAGATCGAGGAGAAGGACCGCCGCGGCTTCTCGTCGTTCGAGACGAAGGCCCTCGAGGCGCTCGACGCCTTCGAGTGGCCGGGAAACGTCCGCGAGCTGAAGAACGCCGTGCACAGGGCCTACGTCCTGAGCGACCCGCCCGCGATCCAGACGGAGGCGGTGGAAGCCGTCCTGAGCGACTCGGCCTCCGTCGACCTCCGTCCCGGCGCCCGAGAGAACGACGGCTGGCCCGAGGTCCCGGTCCGCGTGGGCGAGACGCTCCAGGCGGTCGAGAAGAAGCTCCTCCGGGCGACGCTCCTCGCCGTGAAGGGGGACAAGCGCGTCGCGGCCGAGCTCCTCGGCGTGAGCCTGAAGACGATCTACAACAAGCTCAAGGAATACCAGCTGGAGTCGTAGGTGGCCTCGCCCCGCGTTTGAAAAGCGTGCACTCCGGAGCGCAGGGTTTTCAAGGCCCGGGGCCGCCCGGAGGCGGCCGTTCGGCCACGGCCGGCGAAGCCCTCTGGCACGCGGCGTGCCTTCCCCTCCCCATGCGCAAGCTTCGGATCGGTGTCGTCGACCTCGTGAGCAAGGGACCGACGAAGGCCCTCTACGCCCGGGTGATGAACGCGAACCTGGCCAGCATCATGCCGCAGGTCGTCTCGTCCTGGTGCGAGGCCGAGGGGCACGACGTCACCCACGTCTGCTACACGGGCTTCGAGGACCTCGTCGCCGAGCTCCCGGCCGACGCGGACCTCGTCTTCGTCGGCGCGTTCTCCGAGGCGGCGCAGACCGCCTACGCCCTGAGCGCCCTCTTCCGTTCCCGCGGCGCGGTGACCGCGCTCGGCGGCCCCCACGCGCGCTGCTTCCCGGAGGACGCGGCGAGCTACTTCGACTACGTCTTCGGCTTCACCGACCGGACGGTGCTGCGCGACGTCCTCGCCGACTGCGCCCCGCACCGCCCTCGCGGCCGCCTGGTCTCGGCGGCGCGCCAGCCCCTCGCGCTCCCCGGGGTCCGCGAGCGATGGAAGTTCATCGAGCCGACGCTCCGCAAGGCGCCGGCCCTGAAGCTCGTCCCGATGCTCGCCAGCCTCGGCTGCCCGTACACGTGCAGCTTCTGCATCGACGCGGCCGTCCCGTACCAGGCGCTCGACCTCGACGTCCTGAAGGACGACCTCCGCTTCCTCCTCACGAAGCAGGCGAAGCCGAACGTCGGCTGGCACGACCCGAACTTCGGCGTCCGGTTCGACGAGACGCTCGGGGCCATCGAGGAGGCCGTCCCCCCGGGGAGCATCTCGTTCGCGGCCGAGAGCAGCCTCTCGATCCTGACGGAGCCGCACCTGGCCCGGCTGAAGAAGAACGGGTTCGCGGCGCTCCTCCCGGGCATCGAGTCCTGGTACGACCTCGGGCAGAAGTCGAAGACCGGCTCGCTCCGGGGAATGACGAAAGTCGCCGAGGTCTCCGAGCACGTCAACACGATCCTCAGGTACGTCCCGTACGTCCAGGCGAACTTCGTCCTCGGCCTCGATTCCGACGAGGGGGAGGAGCCGTTCGAGCTGACGAAGCGCTTCCTCGACCGGACCCCCGGCGCCTTCCCGGCGTTCTCGCTCTTCTCCGCGTTCGGGCGGGCCGCGCCCCTGAACCTCCAGCTCCAGCGCGCGGACCGCGTCCTCCCCTTCCCGTTCCACTTCCTCGACAACAACCACGCGATGAACGTTCGGCCGAAGAGCTACGCCTGGACGGACTTCTACGACCACGTCATCGGGCTGACCCGACACGCCTTCTCGTGGAAGGCGATCGCCCGCCGATTCGCCGCGACGAACCGCGCGATGCCCCGCTGGCTGAACGCGCTGCGAGCCGTCTCGACGGAGGGGTTCGGCCGGATCCGCCACTACTCCGAGCTGCGGGCGCGGCTCGAGACGGACCCGCAGGTCCGCGACTTCTTCTCCCAGGCGACGATCGTCCTGCCGGACGTCTACGCCGCCGCCGTCAAGAGGGACCTCGGTCCCCTCTGGCGCTGGCTCCCCGCGGGCGCGCTGCGCCACGACCATCACGCCTACCTCGCCTCTCACGAGCGATCGGGCTTCGGTCCGGCTCCGCTGCCGTCTCTCTCCGCCGCCGCGCCGCCGCGCGCCTCGACCGTCACGGGCTGAGGCCGTCCGTCACGGCTCCGCGCGATCCCTTCCTGTGGCACGCCTCGTGCGATCCGTCCTTCGAAGGGAGAATCCGATGAGAAAGCAGGAGATCCGCGGAAAGGCGAAGCAGGCCACCGGAAAAGTGAAGGAGGCCGCAGGGATCCTCACCGGCAACGAGAAGCTCGAACGGGAGGGCTCCCGCCAGCGCACCGAAGGGGCGGTGGAGGAGGGGGTCGGCAAGGCGCGCCGCAAGGTCGCCGACGCCCTGAAGAGCCTCGGGAACGCCATCCGCAGCTGAACGGGCCGGCGGCGGGACGAAACCCGCCGCAGGCCGCCCCGCCCGGCGACGGCTCACGCCGCCTCGCCTCGCGACAGGAAGGAACCGTCATGAAGAACCGTGTATTCGCTCTCGCTCTCGCCTCGGTCCTCGCCGCGGCCTGCCAGAGCTCGACCGCCTCTCAGGACACCGGCCGCATGCCCGTGACCGCCTCCGCGACCTCGCCGGACTTCGACGGCGCCGCCGGCTCCCGCCGGTGGGACGGCCTCGCGCTCCGGAACTCCGGGATCGTGATCCTGAAGAGCCGATGGGACTCGGGGACCCTCGAGTTCCGCGAATCGTCCCTCCGGTGGATCGATTCGCGCCGGACCGAGAAGAACGTCCTCATCCCGTTCGCCCAGATCACCGAGCAGCAGCTCACCTGCCTGAAGAAGGCGGGAGGGAACGAGTGCTTCGAGTGGGTCGTGAAGACGCGCGACACGGAGTACCGCTTCCGCGACGCTTCCTGGATGCAGGGAGAGAACGAGAAGGTGGCCGACCTGTTCGAGTTCTTCCGCACCGCCTATCCGAACCTGGTCTCGTCGCGGATGCCCGTCGACGAGAAGTGACGGGACGGACGTCATGATCTCGATCCCGGGCCTCCTCCTCCTCCTCCTCATCGCGGCGATCTGCGGCGCCATCGGACGCGCCCTCGGCGGCGGCGTTCGGGGCGGGCTCCTCGTCTCCATCGTCCTCGGGTTCGTCGGCGCGCTCCTCGGCTCCTGGATCGGGCGGCAGATGAACCTGCCCGACCCGTTCGTCCTCCACGCCGCCGGGCAGGCCTTCCCGATCCTCTGGTCCATCGTCGGTTCGGCCCTCTTCGTCGCCCTGCTCCACCTGATTACCCGGCGGCGATGACCCGCCCCCTTCCCCGGAGCGCGTCCTGCGCCGGGCGCACGGGTCTCGAGGAGGCCACATGAGCGCAGAACCCAGGAGCCAGACCGACCGGCTCAACGCGCTGCTCCGGGTCGAGCTCGCCGCGGTCGCCGCCTACCAGCACGCGCTCCGGTCGCTGGACGGCGGGACAGGGCGCGAGCCCGCCGAGATCGCCGCCATGGCCTCCGGCCACCAGCGAAACGTGGCCGCCCTCCAGGGGTGCATCCGCACGCTCGGAGGCGTCCCCGCGACGGAGGCCGCGGACGCCTGGAGCTCCTTCACGCTCCTCCGCGACGAGCTGTCGGTGCAGCAGCTCCTCGAGGCCGAGGAGTGCGGGCTCGCCGAATACGTCGCCGCGCTGGCGATTCTGGAGGGCGAGGTCCGCGACCTCGTCCTGCGCGAGCTGATCCCGCGGCAGCGCCATCACGTCGCGGCGCTCTCGAAGATCCTGATCGACTTCTGCCCCCCGTGACCTTCCGGCGGCCCGTCGAAGGGCCGTCATCCGAGCTCCGTCTCAGGCGCCCCGCGGCCCGGTCCTCGCGAGCTTGAACAGCAGCTCCAGCGTCGCGGTGCCGACCGGCTTGGCGAGGTGGTGGTCGAAGCCGGCCTCCCTCGAGCGGACGAGGTCCTCCGGCTGCACCCAGCCGGACAGGGCGATGAGGAAGATGCCCGAGAGCGACGGGTCCTCCCGGAGGCGGCGTGCGACCTCGAGACCGCTGAAGCCGGGGAGCCCGAGGTCGAGAATGGCGGCGTCGGGACGCAGCCGATGCGCGGCCTCGACCGCCGAGGGGCCGTCGTGCGCCACGTGGGACTCGTGCCCGTCCAGGGCGAGGAGGTCCGCGAGGGTCCGGGCGGCGTCGACGTTGTCGTCCACCACGAGGACCCGCTGGCGCGGGAACGGACTCGCCGGCGCCGGCGGCCGGGCGTCGGGCGAGAGCCGGACTCCGACCTCGAGAGGAAGGCGAAGGGTGAAGACGCTCCCCTTCCCCGGGCCGTCGCTCGCCGCGGTCAGGGAGCCCGCGTGCAGCTCCGCCAGCTTCTTCGCGAGCGCCAGGCCGATCCCGAGGCCGCCGTGCTCCACGGAACGCACCTCCGTTCCCTGCCCGAACATCGTGAAGATCCGCTCCAGCGCGTCGGCCGGGATTCCGATGCCCGAGTCGACGACGCGGACGACGACGTCGGGCCCCTCGCGGCCCGCCTCGACGCGGACCCGGCCGCCGGGCTCCGTGTACCAGGCCGCGTTCTTCAGGAGATTCGTCAGGATCTGGGCGAGGCGGACGGGGTCCCCGTTCAGGAGGATCGGGACCTCGGGCAGGACCTCCTCGAGCACGTGACCCCGCTCGCAGAGGAGCGGCCGGACCGCCTCGAGCGCGCTCTCGACGATCGAGGCGAGAGAGACCTGCTCGGGCCGGAGGCCGACCTTCCCGTACGAGATCCGGGAGATGTCGAGGAGGTCGTCGATCAGCCGGACGAGGTGGGTGACCTGCCGCTCGATCACCTTCCGGGCCTCGACGGCGGGCGTCTTCTCCGCATCCGGCGGACCGAGGCGCGCCAGGATCTCCGTCGCGTGACGGATCGGGGCGAGCGGGTTCCGCAGCTCGTGCGCGAGCGTCGCCAGGAACTCGTTCTTCCGACGGTCGACGTCCCGCAGCTTCAGCTCGGCCCTTCGCCGCTCGACGACCTCGGCCGCGAGCGCGGCGTTCATCGTCTCGAGGCTCGCCGAGCGCTCCTCGACGCTCTCCTGGAGCTCCTCGCGGGCGCGCCGGAGGAGGATCTCCTGCCGGCGCGACTCGACCGCGTAGCGGATCGAACGCTCGAAGAGCTCCGGGTCGAGGCGGTCGACCTCGAGGAAGCCCGAGGCGCCGGCTTCCATCGCGTCGAGGTCCAGGGACCGGTCGCCGGAGCGGCCGAGGACGATCACCGGCGCTCCGCCCCCCGCCTCCTGGTACGCGCGAAGGAGCTCGACGCCGCTCCGCTTCCCCAGCCGGCCGGCCACGAGGTGAGCGTCGTACCGGCTCGAGGTCATCCGGCTGAACCCCGCCTCGAACGAGCGCGCCCAGTCCACCTCGACGCGCTCCGGCATCCGGGCGACGAGGTCGCGGAGCCGCACCACTTCCGACTCGTCCGTCGCAACGAGGAGCGCGCGGAGAGACGGAGCTTCCGCGGGAGAAGCCATGAGGGACCTTTCGACGAGAGCATCGCCGGGCAGGCCCGGGCCGTCAACGCCCATTGGCGCGTTCATTCGCAAGCCGTGTGCCACGCCGAGGTCCGCGCGACGGGGAACGAGCGGGCGGAAAGCCGCTTCGGCGGGACGTGGGCACGTCGATTGCCTCGCGAGACCCAGAGGAACCCCCCATGACCGTTCGCGCCCTCCTCGTCTACCCCGAGCTCCCTCCGACCTACTGGAGCATGACCTACGCGCTCCCGTTCGTCGGCAAGAAGGCCTCCATCCCGCCGATCGGCCTCCTCACCGTCGCCGCGCTCCTCCCCCCCGACTGGGACGTCGCGCTCGTGGACATGAACGTGGAGCGCCTCCGGCCCTCCGCCGTCGCTGCCGCGGACCTCGTCCTCACGTCGTCGATGATCGTCCAGCGGGAGTCGCACGAACGTGTCGTGAGGCTCTGCAACGAGCTCGGCACGCCCGTCGTCGCCGGCGGACCGTACCCGACGAGCGGGCACGAGCAGATCGCGGGCGTCGCGCACTTCGTCCTCGGAGAGGCGGAGGTCTCGCTCCCCCCCTTCCTCGCCGACTTCGCCGAGGGCCGGGCGCGTCCCGTCTACCGGGCGAGCTCCCGTCCCGACCTCGGCCTCACGCCCCCGCCCCGGTTCGACCTCGCGAAGCTCCCGAAGTACTCGACGATGGCCGTTCAGTACTCCCGCGGCTGCCCGCACACGTGCGAGTTCTGCGACATCGTCGAGCTCTTCGGCCATCGCCCGCGCACGAAGGGCGCCGATCAATTCCTGGCGGAGCTGACCCTCCTCCACGACTCCGGGTGGCGCGGGTCGGTCTTCGTCGTCGACGACAACTTCATCGGAAACGGCAGGGAGGTGAAGGCGCTCCTGCCCCGCATCGCCGCGTGGCAGCGGGAGCGGGGCTACCCCTTCGGCCTCTTCACCGAGGCCACCCTCGCGCTCGCCGAGGACCCCGAGCTGATGGACGGGATGGTCGCCGCCGGCTTCAACATGGTCTTCGTCGGCATCGAGACGCCGGACCGCGAGACGCTCGCGTCCGTCGGGAAGCGGCAGAACCTGCGGTCGGACATGCTCGCGAGCGTGAGGACGATCCAGCGGAAGGGGATGGAGGTCTCGGCGGGTTTCGTCCTCGGCTTCGACGCCGACCCGATCGACATCTTCGACCGCCAGGTCCGCTTCATCCAGGAGTCGGGCATCCCGTCGGCCATGGTCAGCCTCCTGACGGCGCTCCCCGGGACCCGGCTGCACGAACGCCTCCAGCGGGAGGGGCGACTCGCCGGAGAGTCTTCGGGCGGGAACAACACCCACGACCTGCGGCTCAACTTCGTCCCCCGGCGCGACGCGAGGGAGCTCGTCGCCGGCTACCGGAAGGTCCTCTCCGAGATCTACGACCCGGAGCGGTACTTCGCGCGGTGCCTCGACCTGCTCCGGTCGCTGCAACCCCACCGGACGTCGGCGCGGCGGATCACGCCCACCGAGCTCCGGGCCTTCCTCTTCTCCCTCGTTCGCCAGACGTTCTCGTCGTACTCCTTCTCGTACTGGAAGTACCTCGTCCGGGGGCTTCTCGCCCGGCCCCGGATGCTCGCCGAGACCGTGACGATGGCGGTGAAGGGGCACCACTTCTTCCGGATGACGCGCGACGTCCTGGAGGCCTCCTCTCAGAACAGCGAATCGCTCGTGATGAGGTAGACGGGCCCCCCGCCGCGATCGGGGAACGCGACCTCGAGCCGGAGGATGCGGGCGACGGACGCCCGGGTGAGCTCCACGAGAAGGCCGGCCCCGACGTCGCTCCGCCAGCCTTCGGTGGACGGCCCGACCCTCGCGCCCCAGCTCTTCCCGCAGTCGGCGAACGCCGTCAGGCCGAGCGCCGCCACGTGCAGCAGCTCTCCGGTGACGCGCACCCTCCATTCCGCGTTCGCCACGACCCGCGAGGTGCCGTCGAACGTGTCGGGGTCGTACCCGCGCAGGCCCGTGTCGGCCCCGAGGGTGAGCTGCCTCTCGCCGTCGAGCGCCGTGCCGAGGTCGGCCGCGACCCGGACCCTGAGGCCCGCGGACCCGGTGATGGCGCCTCCGGCCTCGAGGTGCGTGACCGCGTTCCCCAGGCCGCGGCTCTCGCCGCGGCCCGAGAGGTCGACCCGCTGCCACGTGTACGTCTTCCCGGAGAGCT
>JADHED010003056.1_pt1 | contig 10558 bp, 7 predicted proteins | sample 8952041 | NCBI WGS metagenome assembly JADHED01 (sample SAMN16124423, study PRJNA663239) | bioreactor sludge metagenome | isolation source: sludge (control) | place: India:Bengaluru | collected 2018-09-08
CTGAGGGAGCATTGTAGCTGATCGATTTCTCGATTCCAAGGCTGTAACTTTCAAGCCTTACTGCAGCAGCGCTGATTTCAGCATTTCTTGAATTTTTGCTTCCGGAACCGGCCTGGGCAGAATAGGTAAAGGAGACAAGGAAAAGGGCAATTGCGATCAGGGTAGCCTGGGCGATGCGGTTGGTCTTGGTTGTTGAGTTCATGGCGTGTATGTTATTTTTTTTGGTTTCGTTGTATACATAAGACATTACACGAACCATGCCATACTTTTTATTTGTCTGTTATATAGTTATTTACATTGTATATGTTACCTTTCAAGTTTACGGAAGTTGTATGCAAGTGGTACAGTGGGTGTGCGAAAACGGACAAGTCATTGATGAGCCGCTTTTACTACTTTGCAGAAACCACATTTGTTTTGTAATTTTGATCGTAATGAACTTGCAATATATATCTGATAACAAGGGAAAGAAAACCGGCGTTTTCATACCAATTGAGGACTGGAAGATTCTGAAAAAACATCTTTCCGGACTAATTGACCTGGAGTACAAGGAACCAACAAAGGCAGAGATTTTGGAAGGGCTTAAGGATGCCTTTAACGAAGTGAAGAGTCACCGGGAAGGAAAGATAAAACTAAAACCAGCCCGCGAACTGCTGCATGAGTTATAGCGTTTTATATACTGAGAACTTTCACAAAGAAGCCAAACGCCTGGCCAAAAAGTATATTTCCCTCAAATCTGACATTGAAGGCCTGATCGAAAGCCTTGAACAGTATCCCATGCAGGGCAAATCCGGCGGGGTACGGGAGAAGGTCGGATTTTAATTTGTACCCAACCAATTCAGTTTATAAAATAAAACCCGGCAGTGTTTGCTGTCGGGTTGGCTCCGGAGAGGAGATATTTTGAGAGAGATACAGGCGTAGTTACAAACTACGCCTGGTTGATTATTCGGATATTGCGGGGGCGTTGTAGGCCAGTAAATCTTCGGTGCGGTTTGACAGATCGTCCATGTTTTCGAGTGCAACCTGAAGGTCAGTGTCGTCACATACGCAGGGGGCCACATAGACGGCACCAGCTTCCTGGGTTGTGGCAATTTCATCAAGCCTCATGACAGCTTCTTCCATTTCAAGAGATGCAGCATCTTCGGCAACTGAGGGAGCATTGTAGCTGATCGATTTCTCGATTCCAAGGCTGTAACTTTCAAGTCTCATGGCGGCAGTGCTGATTTCAGCATTCCTGGAATTTTTGCTTCCGGAACCGGCCTGGGCAGAATAGGTAAAGGAGACAAGGAAGAGGGAAATGGCGATCAGGGTAACCTGGGCGATGCGGTTGGTCTTGGTTGTTGCTTTCATGGCGTGTATGTTATTTTTTTTGGTTTCGTTGTATGTACACCATATTACACGAACCATGCCAAACCTATTATCTTTTTGTTTTATAGTTATTTACACAAATTTGGCCATGATTTCCTATTTCCGGAAGTTGTATGCAAGTGCTACAGATGGTGTGCGAAAACGGACAAAAAAACCCGGCAGGAAGCCTGCCGGGTTTCTGTACTGATAATATATCAACCAATTATTTGGTCGGGTTACCCATAGCAACATCCCAGAACAACAGCGTACTGGTGGCATCGCCGCCGATGGCGGTGGATGCAGCCTGCCAGTTGGCATTATTCAGGGTCTGTTCGTTTACAGGATAGGTAAAGCGAACCGGAATTTCACTGTACTCGGTAATGGTGGGAGCCAGGTTCAGGATCGGATAGTCGAGCCTTCTCCAGGTGGTGTAAGCCTCAAAACCACGGGTATAGAGGGCAAGCCAGGCCTGGGTGCCGATCTTTTCCTTCCAGTCACCGGCAGCGGTTGCGTAAGCAACTTCAGGTTTTGCCAGATAATCGGCAGCACCGGAAACGCCCCAGAAATCGAAGGAAGCTTCAATTCCGGCATTGTACCATTCTTCAGGGGTACCACCCACTGACCAGCCGCGTGCAGCAGCTTCAGCCAGGTAGAAAGCCACCTCGGAATAGGTCATGATGATGCCGGGGAAGGTAGGATCGAGCAGTACGTCTCCCACATGTGAATTCAAAGCATAGGGAGAGCTTTCACCATAAACACCGCCTATATAAGCAAGTTTTTCTACACCCGATACGGAGGAAGTGTCAATCTGGGTGAAATACACTGCCATACGCGGATCTTCGAGGGCATTCATGGCATCGATAATGGTGTTGGCAGCAACAAAGTCCTTACGGCCACTGGCAACCAGGTCAGAATAGAGCTGGTTGTAGTTGGGGCTGGCAGACTGATAGCCAAACAGGGCATCGTCGGCATTTGAAGTGAAAGCACCTGCGTAGGCTGATTCAACGGTAGCCTTGGCAGTGGCAGCATCCACATCGGCGAGGGCAATACCGAGTTTCACCTTCAGGGAGTTTCCAAATTTCTTCCAGAGGCTCACGTCACCCCCATAATACAGGTCTGCGCTTCCGAAACTTCCCTGAGCGTCGTCAAGGGCTGCCGTAGCAGCAGTAGTACGGGCAATCAGGTCAGCATAAATGCCGGCTGCATCATCATACTTCGGCGCGATAATGTTAATATCAAGCGCTTCCGTGTAAGGAATGTCGCCAAAGATGTCCACCAGTTGCTGGTAAGCATAGCAATTCAGCAATTCGATGATGGCAAGCTTGTTTGCTTTTTCCACCTCACCCACGGCACTGGTTGCGGGAGTGGCTTCGATGATCATAGCTGCTTCCTGCAGGTCTTTCAGAAAACCCCTGTAATAGGTGGTAAACTGACCGTCGGGAATACTGCGGTTTACGATGTCGTAGTTGGCTTCGTCCACATAGGTGGTCTCTGTCCAGTACTGGGCAAAAAGCTTCCAGATATTCAGGTTCACGTTGGTACTCGACATCTGGTCAGCGATACCCTTCTGTGCGTTGGAGAACAAGGCTTCACCGGCTACCTTGGCAGGGGCCTTCTGGTCGGTATTGAAGTCTTCAAACCTATCAGTACATGCTGCTAAAAAGGCAGTCAGTACCAATATGAGAATATATTTATTTTTCATAGTTCAATTAGAATTTAAGGTTAACACTGAAACCGAAATTGCGGGTGGCGGGCAAAACACCACTCTGCCATCCCTGTACGTTACCTGCACCCTGGCTGGCTTCAGGATCTGCATAAGGCAGATTCTTGCTGATGATCCAGAGGTTCGAACCTACGAAGCTCAGTGAAGCGGAGTTGATGAAGGTCTTGGCCATCACCTTGCTGGGAATGTTATAGGTCAGCACCACTTCGCGCAGCTTCACATAGGAAGCATCGTATACGAACATGGAGTTCGGATTGTAGGCATAACCGCCCAGGCGATAGTCACCACCGGAAACCCGTTTGGTGTTTACAGTGCCGTCAGCAAGCACACCGTCAAGAATCACACCGCCGGAAGTATTGTCAGCCGTGAGGGGATCGCGGATGTTGTTGCCCAGGTCGTTGGTCCGCACTGATTCGGGATACAGACCGGTTGCCTGGCCGTACCACTGGTCGAGCGAGAAAATGCTGCCACCCTGCTGGATGTCAATCAACGCACTCAGGCTGATGTTCTTGTAGCTGAAGGCATTCAGGATACCACCGGTCCAATCGGGGTTCACGTTGCCGATCACGATATCAGAATTCGGGGTTCTTGCATAGTAGCCATTGGAACGGATGGTCTTTTTGCCATTGGTAATGACATAGTCCGTACCCTGGATGGTACCGTAAGGTTCACCTACGCGGGCATTGATCGTAACACCGCCCTGGAGGGAAGCAATCCGAAGGTTCTTGATATCACCTTCAAGAGAAACAACTTCGTTTCTGTTTCTTGCCCAGTTCACGGTGATGTCCCACTGGAATCCGCCCAATTTCACCGGGGTTCCGTTCACGCGGAGTTCAACCCCCTTGTTCTGGATTTCACCAGCGTTCACATACTTGGATGAATACCCGGTTGCGGAGGAAACTGAAACAGGCATGATCTGGTTAACCGTATTGGATTTATAGAAAGCAAGGTCAAATCCGGCACGGCCCTGGAGGAAGCTCATTTCCAAACCGGCCTCGATGTTCTTGGTCCGTTCAGGTTTCAGCGCGCTGTTGTTTTTGGTTGCAGGCACCGTAACCATGGCATTTCCCGTAAAAGGTGCAATGGGCAGGTAGGTGTCGGATACGGAAGCCCAGGGGGCATCGTTACCTACTTCAGCGTAGTTGATACGGAGCTTGCCAAGCTGCAGCCAGGGAGCGTCGATCAGTTCATTGAACAGGAAGCTGGCGGAAACTGAAGGATAGGTATAGGTCCAGTTGTCTTTCGGCAACGTGGAGGACTGGTCGATACGGTAGGTTCCGTCGAGGAAGAGCATGTTGTTGTAACCGAGAGACAGGCTGGCAAAGTAGCCGTTCATACCCACGCGGCTCAGCACTTCTTCAGGAGGCATCATGGGGTCAAGGCTGTTGCTCAGTGCATATACATCGGGAACGCTCAGACCACCGTTGGTGGAGGTGAACACGCGGTCGATGCGGTTGCGGCGGAAGTTGGTACCTACAAAACCATTCAGGTTGAACTTATCCCCAAAATCCTTGCGGAAGTTGGCCATGAAGTCGACGTTGGTTTCAATATAGGTGCGGTCGAGACGGGAGTAACCGGAAGTTACATCGGGACGGCCGACACCGAGTTCACCGGCAACCGAACCTACTGCTTTTCTTTCTTCCTGCAATTCCGTATAGGAGTCAACCGATGCGCGGCCCATGAAGCTCAACCAGTCGGTGGCTTTCCAGTCGGCCTGTACGTTACCGATCAAACGGTTACGCTGGTCGGTCTCATAGTTTTTGTAACGAACCCAGTAGGGGCTGTCCCAATAAATCGGGGTGAGGTCATCATAATAGGTCGGGTTCCAGGTGCGGTTCTGACCACCGGAGGCCTTGTAGAGGTCTTCCAGGTCTTTTACGTCCACATTCACCTGATACCACTGGCGGAAGGATGACATGATGTTGTCGGAATAACCGGTGGAGTTACGGCCTTTACCCTGTGTATTCACATAGTTTGCAGTTGCCGAAACCTTCAGGTTTTTCAGCAGGTCATAGCTGCCGTTGAAGTTCAGGCTGTTTTTCTGCAGGCGGCCGTTCGGCATGGTGGCGCTTTGGTCAAAGTTGGTGTAAGCCAGACGGAAGGTCGACTTGTCACCGCCACCGGTAATGTCAATGGTATTGTTATAGGTAACACCGGTTTCGAAAAAGTCAACAGGTGTGTGCGTAGGTGCACGCCAGGGGGTCTTCTGTCCGTAGTAGGGCGACTCCGGATAGAGGGAATACCACTGGAATACCTGGAGGCTGGGGTCGAATTTTTCCCCGTAGGAAGCGTCCTCATAGAAAGGAACAACATAATCCCAGGTATTATCATCATCAAGATCAAAATACTCCAATCCAGGATGTTCGCTAGGATGTGAGGGATCGTCAGGATCACTATAATAGGGGCCGTAACCGCCACCATACTGCGTCTGGTAGTCGGGCATCGTGGTTTTGTCAATCCTGGCAAAGGTGATGTTTGAACTAACCGAAACACCCAGTGCCTTGTTTTCCTTCTTTACACCCTTCTTGGTCGTGATCATCACCACACCGTTGGCAGCGCGTGCTCCGTAAAGAGCAGAAGCAGCAGCACCTTTCAGAATGTTGACGCTTTCGATGTCATTCGGGTTGATGTCGGATGCGGCATTACCGTAGTCATAACCGCTACGGCCACTGCGCTGACCCGAGTTGTTGATGATGGAGTTGTCAACCGGAACCCCGTCAATTACGAACAGTGCCTGGTTGTTCCCCGTCAGTGATTTCGAACCGCGGATTACAATGTTGGTGGATCCACCCATGTTGCCGTTCACTTTCACGTTCACACCTGCCACCTTACCTGACAGGGTGTTGATGAAGTTGTCGGTTTTCACGGTGGAAATTGCATCCCCCTTCACTTCCTGCGTGGCATAACCCAGTGACTTCTTCTCACGGGAAATACCCAGCGCGGTCACAACCACTTCGTCTACCTGGGTCACTGCAGCTTCCATCACCACATCAACTACAGACTGACCGGCAATTGCAATCTCCTGGTCCTTGTAGCCGATAGAGGTGAATACGAGGGTACCCTGAGCCGGAGCCGAAACCTGGAATTTACCAGCTGCGTCGGTAGCCGTACCTGTATTGGTACCCTTGATTTTTACATACACCCCGGGAAGCGGACTACCATCCTCAGCAGTGGTAACCGTCCCCTTAATTTGTATGTCCTGCGCAAATGTGGCGGTGAAGCCGAATAAGAGCAGGCATACAAGCATACTTGTAATCCTTTTCATAGATCGAAATTTTAGGTTTATAATAGGTTAATCATCGTTAAACTTCCGGTTAGGAGAAGCTTAGTTTGAAAACTCCAAATCTATAAAAAAAAATATTGAAAAAAAAATATTAAAAATTTTCTAAAAACCTGATTTACATCAGGTTAAATAGTATAATTTTAAGAAACCAATTTATAAATATGCATTCATCGCGGAAATACACGCATACAGCGTGGTTGCACGCTGTAATCCCCACTGTTTGGGTTGTTGATGTAAGGAAATTCTATGCTGGTCACCCTGGCAGGGCTGTTTGTCAATACACCACCACACTATGCGTGCCGATTTGTCCTCCTCCGTCTGTTGTTTGAAGCAAGTAAGTGCCTGGCTGCCCGACAATCACCCGTATCCGGGTCTGCCCTTGCAACCCTTCTTTTTGCAGTACCAGCCGGCCCTGAAAATCGAAAAGCCGGAATGCTGTAACCTTGTGTAGAATATTGTCAATATAAAACTCACCCCCTGAAGGATTGGGGTATATTACCGGAGAATCCTCTGACTTTAGATCAGTAACCCCCGTCGGAGCGGCCTTTAGAATGGAAATAACAAATTTCTCCTGGTAAGTATGCCCCAATGAATCGGTTACCATAACGTAAACAGGTTCGGTGACCTGCTCACTGTATAAAAATTCCTTCCCCGTAAGCAGGGAATCCTGCGACAACAGGAAGGCGGCGGGTTCAACCCCTGCCGAATCCCGTGAAAGCGAAATAACATATTTATTATCAGTTGCTTCATCCAGAATTTTCAACCTTCCCACATAGCTTCGGACTGCCAATCCCTCTTTTACCGTGGTTTTAGTCAATTCCAGGTCATAAGGAGCATACACCGGGGGCCGAATCCCCACCACTGCTCCCTGGTCGGTTGAAAAGTCATTGCTGCCCGGCCTGAGATTATTAATCAGGTAATAACCGTTGTAAGATCCGCTCCATCCCCAGTTCAGGTGATAATAACCCCGGATATCCACCCCGTCAATGTTAAAGGCATGGCCTACGGAATTGTCGGCGGGACGGCCGCTGTATACCACCGGCCTGCCTGCCAGCAGTTCTCCGGTAAGCAGCGTGGTCCAACTGCTGTCGCTTGTATACCGGCTCACGTAACGGGCGCCGCTGTAGTATTTGAAATACTTGCTCAGGGCGGAGGCGATACTCTTTGTCTGTGCAGAGGAACCATCGGGACCGAAGTCCATCGCCACCGAGATGGCACAATGGTACAACAACCGCGCATTGTCGGTATCCGCAGCATTGGTGGCCATGGAATCCCATCGGTAGGGTGATTCCCGGTCGTAATGCACCACCAGGGTCCCATACGTGTTTTCATAATAGGTTTTGGAGCCCGTCGGCTTTACAGGGTACTTATAATAATACATGGCCTGTGCCATGCTTACTCCCACACAGCCCACATAGGCATGATCGCCGGGACCGTCATCATCGGCCGGACAAAACACATTCCAGTTTTTTCCCTGGTCCCACTCCGCAGGAATCAGCGGTTCCACCGCCGTTCCCTGAGCAGATTTCAGCCTGTAGCCTTCCGGGTCAAGGGTCCACTTTACATTTCGAGGCAAACGCTGGTCCTTCCGGAGGGCATTCAGTTGTTTTGCGTAATAATGCATCCAATATGCGATCGGTCCGTCTGAATCATAATCCGGATTAAACCTGCCGCTTACCCCATACGCCAATACAGGCTCCGCGCGGTCATCCCCGGAAATCAGTACCCATCCGGAGGGTTTCAGGTTGACAACAAAGGCCGACGTATCCAACCCTGTCAACAACGGAGTGACAGATAACACAGCAAACCCGGTTCCTTCCGGAAAGGTTCCCCTTGCAAAAGCCAGTCCGGCCTTCACGGCTTCCGTCCGGTTCACTCCCCGGCCAAAGCCATTCAGTGCGATCAACATGCACCCTACGATGATGATTCCCCTTCGCATAAATGCAAATTTAAACGATATTGAATAATATGCATATCGTTGGCATCCTGAAAAAATACAACAAAAAAGAAGCTGCATTAAAAGTTAGGTGACCTTGATGCTTCGACTACGCTCAGCATGACAATCAATTGACTGTCAGGCCGAGCGGAGTCGAGGCCCCCATACTTTTAGTGCAGCCTCAATTATATTTATCCGACGTCTTCCCCTACTGTTTCGTCCAGGTAGTATTGAACACATCCCACAGGTAGCCGGCATAGTCGCCGTCGGTAATCATATGGCCCCAGGGGTCAATATGGATGCTGCCGTCTTCACCGATGGTTCCCACCAGCGGTTCATCGAGGATCACATCATCCCCGGCCTCTGTGCCTTTGTAAACGGCTACGCTTCCATATCCGTACACATCGCCGATGGATTGACCGCCACTCAGGGTAATGGTCATTTCATCAGTGTTTACCGTGGCTTTAATGGGGTCACCGGTTGAACCGGCCACACCGCTGATCCACAAAATGGTAACATCATCTGCGTCCGGCTCGGTAGTAACCGTCCAGGCCTCGTCCCATGCTCCGGGACTTCCGTAACTCACGGCAGCCACATCATAGGTTCCGATCCATTTTGCCAGCGGATGTTCGTTGTCCTTCAGCGTGACCGTGATCACATCCTGGGACCCTGATTCATATCCTTTCGAATTTCCGGTGATCTTGATCTTGAAAGTCTTGTTACCTGTAAAAACATCATTGTCAATCGGATGAATGGTGAGCATGGCTACACCCGAACCGTCGGCAAAAGTAAGTGAACCGGCCGGAGACACGGTGAAATCAGTGCCTTCAGCAGCGGGATTGGTAAGCCCGTCGGTGACAATATCGAAGTCCACTGACACGGAAGGACTTCCCTTAAGTGCACCTACCATCACGGGGATGTCGAGGGTGGCAGCGTTTTCGGATACTGTAGCCGCGGATGCGGTGAAGGCCACAAAGGTCTTGGAACTGTCGAACAGGATGGGATCATTCTTGCAGGAACCCAACATGACAGCCATGACGACAACAAAAAACAGTTTACTATAGTGTTTCATGGTTTTTCAGGTTAGTGATTAATATCCCTCATTTTGCTCGCAATTCTCATTGGCATCAAGTTCTGCCTGGATGATAGGCATGGCCCATTTGTAATCCGGAAAGGCCACATCCTTGTTGATCGAACCGTCATAATCGGTGCGGGTCAGGCTGCGTTTGGTGCGTGCCAAATCGAACAGTTCATGGCCTTCAAAACAAAGCTCCCGGCGCCGCTCGGCGTAGATATCGTTGAGGGTAACCGTGGCAGCGGGATCGAGTCCGAGGGGTTCACGAAGGGCATTATAGTCATCCAATGCGGTCACGCCATTGACAGAAGCGCCGTGAAGGATGGCCTCAGCCCGGATCAGGTACATTTCGCCCAGGCGGAGTACGGGAATGTTGTCTTCGCGCAGGTTGCCGCTTTTCCCGGGGTACTTGAGCGACCATAAGGCATCGGGATAATCCGGAGCATTGGTGAACAGACCCTTGCGGACATCGCCGTCCTCATAGAGGTTGTACACATCGTGTGAAGCGCCGATATCCCCATAGCCATCGGGCGACATGATATAGGAAATCACTTCCCAGTTGCCGTGGCTTGAGTTTCCTTCTGCGCCATAGACTTCAAAGATTACTTCAGAACCGGCATCCGATCCCCAGGCACCGCCATTGTCCCACGTGGTATAGGTAGTGGTGTCATAGAGGGTATAGTCACCGGAGTCAATGATTTCAGAAGCATAGTCAGCAGCTTTCTGCCAGTCTTCCTTGTACAGATATACCCTGGCCAGCAGTGCTTTCACCGCATTTTTGGTGGCCCAGCCTACCGGGTCAGCCCCACCATGGGTGTTGTCGGCATACAGCAGGTCTTCGGCCTGGGTGAGGTCGGCTATAACCTGGTCATAGACTTCCCCTACCGTGTTGCGGGCAGGTTTGTCGATCTTGGTAAGCAGGACTACCGGCACCCCGGGGTTGCTGGTGCCTGACGAATACTGCTGGGCATAGAACCTTACAAGGTCAAAATGTCCGAGGGCACGGAGGAAGAGGCATTCTCCCTTCAGATTGTCGAGGTCATCCTGGGTCACACCAGCTTCGGAAAATCCTTCCAGTGCATTGATTACATTGTTTGCCCTGGCAATCAGGTCATAGGCGCTGCTCCAGAGGTCGATCGTGGCGCCGCCGGGGGGGGGGGGGGGGGGGGGGGGGGGGGGGGGGGGGGGGGGGGGGGG
>JADHED010003033.1_pt1 | contig 10544 bp, 7 predicted proteins | sample 8952041 | NCBI WGS metagenome assembly JADHED01 (sample SAMN16124423, study PRJNA663239) | bioreactor sludge metagenome | isolation source: sludge (control) | place: India:Bengaluru | collected 2018-09-08
CCATGCCGTCCCCGCTGACCCGGCCGTAGGATTTCTTGATCTCACCTTTGGCTACATGGCCAAAAATGACCGCCAACAGCCCTCCCAAGCCAAACACACCCAGCCAGCCTAAAATGCCGCAGATCAGGCTGATGATGGCCGAGCTGCTGGTCGTCACCGCCACGGGCGGGGGGTATTGGGCGTTTGGGGGCGGATATGGAACCTGTGACATCCGTGCACCTCCCTCTCTGAGTAGGATGATTGATTAATGCGCGGCCGCAGTACGGTTACTGCGCCGCCAGAACCACCAGATGACGGCGGCCGTCAGCAGCACCAGCAGGCAGGCGATCACCACCGGGATGACCACCGCCAGGATCGAGATCAGGGTGGAGGTCAGGTCTTCCAATATACTCACCGGCACATTGCCTGCGCCGCCCGTGGCCGCGGTGACCGCCGGACGGACCGCCCCGGCCTTGACCGCGTGCACGCCGCCCGCCACCAGCAGCCCCATGCCCATCGCCAGGATGGGGTGAATATCGGTGATGACGTTGGCGCTGGCCGCAAAGGCCACCGCACCCGCCGCCGGGCGCACAAAGGTCTGAATAGCGTCGTTGATGTGATTGACGGCGGGAAATTTATCCGCAAAAAATTCCACCAGCGACAGCACCACTAGAATGCCGATGATCCACCAACTGCTCAGAGTATCCCACGGGGCGCGCAGGGTGATCAGGTTGGTAAAGCGCGCCAACAAGGCCACGATGAGCAGCGGGATGTAGGCATTCAGGCCGGCGCTGGCCGATAAGCCAAAAGCGGTGAAAATGCCCAAAACTTCCATCTTTTTCTACCTCCCCAGCCCTTACAGGCCAGAAAAGAACCCGTTCCAGCTGCCCGTCAGCCAGTAGCGGGCATAATCCAGCACACCGGTTTGCAGCATGGCCACAAAGAAGCCCGCCGCCAACAGACCCGCCGCCTGACCCCAACGGGTGTAGGCGTTTTCTTTCTTCAAGACCAACGTCCACATCACGCTGTAAATCAGGGTCAAAATCATCACCACCGTCAGCGCCGAGAGCAGCGCCAGCGGGTACAGCAAGATCGGGTTCTCGCTCCACACCGCCGCGTCCACCACCAGCACCGCCGCCGTCAGAATAGCCATATCACGCCAGCCGGTCAGCGCCGGGCGCGGGTCCCAGTCTACCCACAGGTTCTGGTTGACCAGCGGCACCAGCAAAGCCGCCATGCCCAGGCCCATGCCCGAACCGGTGAGCAGCCGCAGCAAGTTGTGCGATTCGTACACCTGCGGCACGTTCGGAAAGAACTGCACGTACGAGTTCAGCCCGTCCACGCCGAAGGCTGCCAGGAACAGCCCCAACACACCCACCACCCGCCAGGGTGGCATACCGCCGCGTTTTCCCAGCCGGAACTGGTAGATCATCCCCACCAGCGCGCCCAGGTACATGCCGGAACAGCGCGCACACAGGGGAACGGGGCGGTCGTCGAGGAAAAAGGAGCGCTGCGGAATGCGGTGGCAGACGGCATATCCCACCGCATCGGCCTTGCCCAGCAAACCGGGCGGAGTCAGCGCCAGCCATACCCCCAAAACCAAAAAGGCCGCCGCAAACGGGAGGTAGCGTAAGAATGGGAATGTGCGGCGCTGGGGCTGGGTTGGCGTTTCTTCCATTATGGTTCATTATAGAGGTGAATGGGCCTGCGCGCAAGTGCATTGGCACGCGGCACAAAATCGGGTATGATCCCCTGCAGAAAAGGAGATCCGTTTGAACCCTCTTTCCGCTTTTGCCAAAACTTTCCTGGCGGCTGCCCTGCTGCTGGGGGCCTGCACCCCCGCGCCCGCCGCCGTTCCCCCCACCGCTGTTCCCAGCCAGCCCAGCGCGCCCGCCGCTGACCCGGCCCAGCCCAGCCCCACCGCCGCCCCCACGGCTGCGGCAGCGCCCAGCGGCCCGGCGCTGAATCCCCTCACCGGCCTGCCCCCGGCCGCGCCGGAACTGCTGGAACGCCGCCCGGTGCTGGTGAAGGTGCAGAATGTGCCGCGCGAAGACCGCCCGCAGTGGGGCCTTTCGCAGGCCGATCTGGTGTTTGAATATTACATTGAATACGGCGACACGCGCTTTGCGGCCCTTTTTTACGGCCAGCAGCCCACCGCCGTCGGCCCCATCCGCTCCGCCCGCCACATCGATATTCCCCTGGTGCAGATGTACAAATCCTTCCTGATCTTCGGCGGCGCGTATGACGAACTATTTGACCTGCTGCTGGAATCCGATTTTCAGGAGCGGCTGATCCGCGAAGGCCCCAACACCGCCCCGGCCCTCTTTCGCTATGACCCCACCGGCCGCAACAGCCTGCTGGTCAACCTCAGCCTGCTGCCGGAGGTCTACCAGCGCTACGGCATGGACAACAGCCCCCAGGAGCTGAACGGGATGGTCTTCAGCGCCGAGCCGCCCCCGGGGGGTGAAAAAGCCGAGCGCGTGTTTGTGCGCTTTTCGGGGGGCATGTACAACCGCTGGGATTACGACCCCGCCAGCGGGCGCTACCTGCGCTTTGCCGACGCCCAGGATGACCTGAACCGCGACAAGCCGGTGTACACCGCCGCGGTGGACCGCGCCAACGGTCAGCCCATCGGGGCGGAGAACGTAGTCGTCCTGTGGGTTCCGTATGAGCGCGTTAAGGCCGGGGCCGAGGTGTACCAGGCCGACCTGCTGGGCAGCGGCCCGGCGTACCTGGCCCGCGACGGACAGCTCCTGCGCGTGTGCTGGCAGCGCGGCGCGGCGAAGGATGTGCTGCGTTTGGTAGATGAGAGCGGGCAGCCCGTGCCCATGAAGCCCGGCCAGACCTGGTTCTCACTGCTGGAGGATGACAGCAGCCTGCGCCAGGAGGGTGCCGACTGGTACTTCACCTTCCAGCCGGTTCCGTAACCACTTTTCTCTGTTAAACCAACCGAGGGCCTGCGCGCGCAGACCCTCGGATTTTTTTATTTTTCCCGCAAGTTTATTCCTGCCAGCTCTGGATGAGGGCGGCCAGCAGGGCGGTGCGTTCGGCCAGGGAGGGAACCAGGATATATTCCCGGTCCGAATGTGCGCCGTCGCCCACCGCCCCCAGGCCGTCCAAAACGGGCACGCCCAGCGGCGCGACAAAATTGGCGTCGGATGCGCCCCCCACGGCTTCTTCGTTCAGGAAAAAGCCCAGCTGCACCGCCAGGGCGAAGGCTTTGGCGTAGCAGACTTCCATCAAGGTGTCGCGCGGCATGGGCGGGCGGTTAAGCTCGTAGCGTACGCGCACTCCGGTGCCCGCCATCTGGGGAGTGCGGCTGCGCGCCCATTCTTCCAGGCGGAGGGCCTCTTCCATCTGCGTCACGCGGAAATCCACCTCGGCCTCGGCCGCATCGGGAACCACGTTGCTGCGCGTGCCCCCGCGGATGACCCCCACGTTCACGGTGGTGCCCCGGCTGTAATCCGTGAGGGCCTGGGCGGCCAGGATGTGGTGGGCCAGCTCTTCGATGGCGTTGCGCCCTTCGGCGTGTGCCGCCCCGGCGTGTGCTGCCGTCCCCTGGGTCTCAATCATCAGGTCGCCCACCCCCTTGCGCGAGGTCTTGATGGCTCCGCTGGGGGTGGCGGGTTCCAGCACCAGCACGGCCCGCGCCTGCGCAGCCAGCTTTTCAATCAGCGCGCGCGAAGACGTGCTGCCGATTTCTTCATCCGAGTTAATCAGCAGCTGAACGGGCAGGCCCGGCCCGCCGGAGGTTTCGTGCAGCGCGCGCAGCGCGGTGACGGCCATGGCGATGCCGGCCTTCATATCCAGCACGCCCGGCCCATAGGCCCGCTCTCCCTCCACGCGGAAGGGCCGCTGCGCGGCGGTTCCCAGGTCAAACACCGTGTCCATGTGGCAGAGGATCAGCAGCGGGCGCTCATCCCCACCCCAGCGGTAGAGCAGATGATCCCCGGCCTGCGCCTGGGGAATGGTTTCCACCGTGCCGGGCAGGCTGCCCAAAATCTCGGTCAGCCGCCGTCCCAGTCTGTCTACAGCGGGTTTCTCGGTGGAGGGCGATTCGCAGTTCACCAGCTCGCCCAGCAGCGCCAACATCTCGGCTTCACGGCGGGCAAAGAACTCAATGGGAAGGTGTGACATGGAAAGTCTCCTCTTGTTTTTCCAATAAATAGGCTGGGCCGCCCACTCGGGTGAAGCCGGTGAGGGCGTAACTGCGCTCAAAATAGTGCAGAAAGAGCTGGCGGCTGTGCATGCGCCATTGCAGGGCGAGCTGGGGGTCGCTGTCGGCCAGGCGGGTGAAGCGCTCTGGCAGGCGCAGCAGCAGGCGCGGCGCGCTCAAGCCTAGATGGAGCGCTGTGGGCTGACCGTCGGCCAGTGTGTTCACCAGCACAGCGTCCGCATAACCCACATCCGGCGGGGTACCCAGGGCCAGGGCCGCCACCCGCGGGCTGGCTACCGGCCAATCCACCAGCAGCCGGTCGGTGGGCGCGCCGCTGTCAATGCCCTGCATGGTTCCGTAATAATCCACCAGATATTCGCGGCTGGAGGCCCCCAGGTGGCGGATGTTCAGCTCGGCGTTCTCCGCCCGCAGGGGGTCCACCGTCCACTGCACCAGGGTCACGCCGCGCTCCAGACACCAATCGCGCTGGTACCATTTCAGCGCCGCGCCGATGCCCTGGCCGCGCCATTCGGGCAGCACCGCCAGGCGGTGAGAATGCTGCACCTCCGGCTCGCGCGTGGGCAGGCTGAAGCTGAAGCCCACCATGCGCCCGTCCGGCGCAAAAGCCCCCGCCACCAGCCCCCCGCTGAACTGGACGGCGATGAGCACCTCTTTGCACTCCGGGTAGGTGTCGGCTCCCCACACGGCCAGCTGCACCTGCTCGGCCTCCACCATTTCGCGCGCCCCGGCCAGCTCGCGCAGGGTCAATTTGCCCCGTGAGGTGTCCAACTCCCTCATGGCCGGAATTCCTCACGCGAGAGGGTGAGCTGATCCACGTAGTCCATGTCCAGCGTTACCCCAATGCCGGGGCCGGTGGGAACGGGCATCATCCCGTTTTGGGTTTCCAGGGCTTCATGCACCAGGTCGCGCTTCCAGTAGCGGCTGCTGGAGCTGGTGTCGCCGGGTTTGCGGAAGTTTTCCAGGGTGGCCAGGTGAATATTGTGCGCCCGCCCCACCCCGCTTTCCAACATGCCCCCGCACCACACCGGCGCGCCAAAGGCCGCGGCCACGTCGTGTACACGCCGCGCCTCCAGATGGCCGCCCACCCGCCCAACTTTGATGTTGATCACCCGCCCCGCGCCGGATTCGAGGGCCTTGCGCGCGTCCGCCGCGCTCAAAATGGATTCATCCAGGCACAGCGGGGTGCGGATTTGGGCTTGCAGCTTGGCATGGTCGTGCAGATCGTCATAGGCCAGGGGCTGTTCCATGTAATCCAGGTCAAAATCGTCCAGGGCGCGCAGGGTGGGCAGGTCGCTGAGGGTGTAGGCCGAATTGGCGTCCACGGTCAGATCGGCCTGCGGAAAAGCCTCGCGCACCGCCGCCACCACGTGCAGGTCCCAGCCCGGTTTGATCTTGAGCTTGACGCGCTTGTAGCCCTGAGCCAAATGCGCCCCGGCCAGGTCGCGGGTGGCTTCAGCGGACGGCTGAATTCCCAGGCTGACCCCCACCGGGATCAGCGTGCGTGTGCCCCCCAGCAGGCGGTAGAGCGGCAGCCCCAACTGCTTGGCCCACAGGTCCCAAACGCCCATTTCCAGCATGGCCTTGGTCATGCGGTTGCCCCGAAACGGCGCCAGACGCTCCATCACCTCGTGAGGATGCTGCAAATCCACACCCAAAATACGCGGCAAAAAGACCTCGCGCAGCAGCGCCAGCGCGCCGGGGATGAACTCCTCGCGGAACATGGGCTGGGGATCCATGACGCCTTCGGCCAGGCCTTCCAGCCCCTCGCCAAACAGGCGCAGCAAGGGCACGTACTTGTCCGTTTCCACGCCAAAAGAGGTCTCAAAGGGGTGCAGCAACTGCAGCTTGACAATGCGTATTTCGGCACGTTCGATTTTCATGGGGGGTATCCTGTGGTTCACAAATTCACCGGCGCAGCGGTGTCACCCTGATTGTAGCGGAGATTGGGGCAGGGGGCAAACCCTGTACATCCTGAACCATGAGACATTGTTAACTTGACTTTTGCCAGCGGATCAGGGATACTACTATCAATGGGGCGCACCTTTACACCCCCGCATGCAAGCCATCTTTACGAACAGGAGGTGATGTCAACAATGGATAGTAGTTACCAACCCAGCGCTGCGGCATCCCTCCTGGCTTCTGTTTAGCCAACTGATGCCGCAGCCAAAACGGAAGGCCGCCCACCTTGGGCGGTCTTCTTTTAAACAGCCCTCGTTCCCACCCCCGCGGGCCTGCCCGCGGACGCCCTCTTGCACCGCCTGGGGAGGCACCCATGACCGAAACTGTCCTTTGGTGGCTGCGGCGTGATCTGCGCCTGGAAGATAACCCCGCCCTGCGCCAGGCGCTCAACGGTGAGCGCCGGGTTGTGCCGGTGTTCGTTCTCGACCCCTATCTGTTGTCACGCCCCGCTGAAAACCGCCAGGCCTTCCTTTTTGCTGGTCTGCGCGCCCTGGATGCCGATCTGCGCGCCCGCGGCAGCCGCCTGGTGGTACGTGAAGGCCCGCCTGTGGAAGTTCTGACCCAGCTGAGCGCCGAAAGCGGGGCCGGCGCCGTGTACGCCGAAGAGGACATTAGCCCCTACGCCCGCCGCCGCGACGCTCAGGCGGCCGCGGCCCTCACCCTGCGCTCGGTCACCGGCGCCACAGTGTTCCCTGCCGGGCAGGTGCGCAAGGCCGACGGTTCTCCCTATACGGTCTTCACCCCCTACAGTAAGGTCTGGAAAGCCCTGCCTTTCCCCGGCGCGCCCCATCCCGCTCCAGAGCATTTGCCTGCCGTGCCGGATGAACTGTCCTCCCTGCCCCTCCCGTCCACGCCTGCCCCGGCGGATTTCCCCGCGGGGGAGGCCGAAGCCAACCGCCGCCTGGAGACTTTTCTGGACGGGCGCATCGCCGCTTATGCCGAGCAGCGCGACCGCATGGACCTGGAGGGCACCTCGGCCCTATCGCCCTACCTGCGCTTTGGCATGCTCTCGGCGCGCAAGGCCGCCTGGGCCGCCCTGGAGGCCGCCCGGCTGGCCCCCCATGCCCAGGCCCGCCGCGGGGCTGAAACCTGGCTGAATGAGCTGATCTGGCGCGAGTTTTATCACGCCATTCTGTACGCCTTCCCCTTTGTGCTGCATACCGCCTTTAACGCCAGTCTGCGCGGCGTGCCCTGGCGCAATGCCCCCGCCGAGCTGGAAGCCTGGCAGCAAGGCCGCACGGGCTACCCGGTGGTGGACGCCGCCATGCGCCAGCTGGCCGCCACCGGCTGGATGCACAACCGCGCCCGCATGATCGTGGCTTCTTTCCTGACCAAAGACCTGCTGATCAACTGGCAGGCAGGCGAACGCTGGTTCATGGAAAATTTGGTGGACGGCGACCCGGCCGCCAACAACGGCGGCTGGCAGTGGGCCGCTGGAACGGGCACGGACGCCGCCCCATACTTCCGCATATTTAACCCCAGCCTGCAGAGCGCCAAGTTCGACCCCCAGGGGGTCTATATCCGCCGCTGGCTGCCGGAACTCTCGCGCGCCTCGCTGGCGGGCCTGCACGACCCCAACCGCCTGACCCCCGCCGAGCGCCGCGCTGCCAATTACCCCCCGCCCATTGTGGATCATGCCGCCGCCCGTGAGCGCGCCCTGCGCCTTTACCGCCCGGTCTGAGCCCCGCGCCCAGTGTACTAGATGTCTGGATATTCACTTGCCTGTTTCTCAGGTATAATTTTTTGCGCCCCTTTTTTCGCTGGTAGCCCCTTAACCCTATGTGAGGACGAATGGCAGACCCCACCCTTTCCCTGACGGTCAATCAGCAGCCCTATGTGAGGACGAATGGCAGACCCCACCCTTTCCCTGACGGTCAATCAGCAGCCCATCGAGATCCCCGAACGCTACTGGAACTGGTCCTTGCTGCGCTACCTGCGCGAAGCGTTGGGCCTGACTGGAACCAAATGGTCCTGCGACAGTGAGGGCACCTGCGGGGCCTGCACGCTGATCGTCAACGGCAAGGCGCGCCGTGCCTGCCTGACGCCCGTCAAAAACCTATCCGGGGCGCGGGTGGAAACCATCGAGACTTTGCAGATCGGCGCAGGGCAGACCCCTCATCCCCTGCTGCAAACTGTGGTGCAGGACGGTATTTTTCAATGCGGTTACTGCGCCCCGGGCGCGCTGCTTTCGGCCAAGGCTTTGCTGGACGAAAACCTTAACCCCAGCGAAAAAGAGATCGAGCGCGCCCTCTCCACCGTCATCTGCCGCTGCGCCGGCCTCAACCGCATGGATCGTTCCGTGCAGCGCGCGGCGGCCATTCTGCGCGGCGACCAGCCCAGCACCTGGACCCCCGCCGACACCGCCGCCGAAGAGCGCCTGTTGGCCCGCCTGACCGGCAAGATGCCCTACACGGCCGACCTGAGCTTCCCCAACATGCTCTACGCCCAGGCCGTGCGCGCTGGAGCTGCCCATGCCCGCCTCACCCGCCTGGATGTGTCGCAGGCCGAGAACATGCCCGGGGTGGCGAAGATTTTGACCCGTAAAGATGTGCCGGGGGCGAATGCCTTCGGCATTTTTGTTTTTGATCAGCCCATTTTCCTCAGCCCCGGCGATGAAGTGCGCCATGTGGGGGATGTGCTGGCGGTGGTTGTGGCCGAAAGCCCGGAGCAGGCTGCCGCGGCCGCCGCCGCGGTGGAATTTGCCCTGGAACCGCTGCCCGTGCTCACCAGTCCCCAGCAGGCCCAGGCCGCGGACGCCCCCGTTCTGCATGAACGCCTGCGCCAGGCTCACCCCGAAGAGGCCAATGTCCTGGCTCACCACCGCACGGTCAAAGGGGATGTGGCGCAGGGCTTCGCCGCTGCGGATGTGATCGTGGAGGGCGAGTACAGCGTGCCTTTTGTGGAACACGCCTACATGGAAATTGAGTGCAGCACCGCCGTGCCCGAAAGCGACGGGAGTTTCACCCTGTATTGCGGCACACAGGGCCCGATGGAAGACCGGCATCAGGTGGCCGCCGCCCTGGGCCTGCCCGAAGAGCGCGTGCGCATCGCCCACCAGTTCATGGGCGGCGGGTTCGGCGGCAAAGAGGACATGGCCGGGCAGATCCACGCCGCCCTGGGGGCCTACCACACCGGCCGGCCGGTGAAAGTGCAGTGGACGCGGGCCGAGTCCCTGGCCGTCAGCACCAAGCGCCACGCCATGCGCATGCGCTACCGCACCGGCGCCGACCGCAGCGGCAACCTGACCGCCGCTGAGGCGATGATCGTCGGCGACACCGGCCCCTACGCCTCGGTGGGCGAGGCGGTGCTCTTCCGCGCCTGCGTATTTTCCTGCGGACCGTATGTGGTGCCCCACGCTCAGGTGGATTCGCTGGCCGTGCATACCAACAACGCCGTCGCCGGGGCTTTCCGCGGTTTTGGCAGCCCCCAGGTGGCCTTCGCTTCCGAAATTCAAATGCAGAAGCTGGCCGACGCGCTGGGTCTGGACCCCATCGAATTTCGCCTGCGCAACGCCCTGGAAGTGGGGCAGGCCACCATCACCGGCGATATCCTCACCCACGAAGTCGGCGTGAGCATCAAAGCCTGTTTGCTGGCCGTGCGCGAGGCCCTGGCCAAAACCCCGCCCCCCCAACTGCTGCCGGGGGAAAAGCTGGGGGTCGGTGTGGCTGCCGCTTATAAGAACGTGGGCCTGGGGCAGAATCTGCCCGATTCCGCCGGGGCGAGCGTGTCTTTGGAAGCGGACGGGCGTTTTTTGGTGCGCCACGGGGCCACCGACATGGGCCAGGGTATCAACGACGCTATTGTGATGATCACGGCGCGCGCTCTGGGAATCCCCACCCAGGATGTGGCCGTCCACACCGCCGACACGCGTTATGACCCGCCCGGTGGGGTCACCACCGCCTCGCGCCAGACCTTCATCTCCGGCAATGCGGCTTTGCAGGCCGCCGAGGCCGTGCGCGAGCAGCTCTGGAAGACCGTTTCCGAAGAGTTCGGCGTGCCCGTGGAGGACCTGGCCGTGCGCGAACGGGCCTTTGTGCAGCTTTCCAGCGGGCGCCGCCTGATTGACCTGCAAACCCTGGCCGCCAGCGGCCCGCGCTTTGAGGCGCGCATCACCTACGACCCTCCCACCACGGCGGACCAGCCCGGCTACTCCCCCGCTCACCCCACCGAAAAGCGCCCGCCCCTGCATTTTGCCTATGATTACGGCGTGCAGGCGGCGATGGTGGCTGTGCAGCCCGAAAGCGGTGCGGTGCGCGTGCTCAAGGTGATCGCCGCTCACGACGTGGGCCGCACCATCTCGCGCCGCAACGTCATCGGCCAGATTGAAGGGGCCATCGTGCAGGGGCTGGGCTACGCCTTGAGCGAATCCTTTGAGGTGGAAAACGGCCTGCCCAAAACGCTGAAATTCAAAGACCTGGGACTGCTGCGT
>JADHED010003062.1_pt1 | contig 10537 bp, 12 predicted proteins | sample 8952041 | NCBI WGS metagenome assembly JADHED01 (sample SAMN16124423, study PRJNA663239) | bioreactor sludge metagenome | isolation source: sludge (control) | place: India:Bengaluru | collected 2018-09-08
GCACACGATGCCTCGACACTGGGTCTATCTCAAGATGGGATTGCCGGACGCTTACCGATGTCGTCCGGAGTAAAGAGAACCACGGCAAATGCGACGTCGGAATAGTCCTCGAACTTCTCTATGACGGTTCGTCCGCGGCTCGGGTTGACGACGGACAGCGTGCGTTCGGCTAGCGGAGACGAGGGGCAGCAACCGCTGCTGAACCGACCTCCGGCGTGGCAGCTTCAGGCTGGTTGCTGTCTCTCGACATTCAGCCGTTTAACGGCTGCTTCGATCCACAGCAGACAGTTAAGAACTTACTGGGCGTTTTTTTGAACCCCAAAAACAGACACCGCCCGCGAGGGCACTCGATCGAAGTTACAAGGTGTCACCCATGAACGGACACCACATTGGAATCACCGGTCCGTCGCTAGACGGTTGAACGTGTTCAGACTGCCCTCAAGGCAGAAGGCTCCGGTGTCCTCACATCAACATCCAGCTAGCGCTGAAGCAGAAGCTGGGCAATGACATTCCAGTCTGTGCATCTTTAGCGCTTGCAATCCGCCACTGGGCATAGCAATGCCACCGTGCGGGAAACGGCGGCCTACCGGATCGTAGAGGGGTTCCTAGACCCGCAGATCATCGTCCAACTGACCGACAATGCCGCCATCGGGCCCGTGGCGAACGATGCGGGGGAGCGATTGCTCCGCGTGCAGAACGCGCTGCAACAAGCGCGGGGCCCTAATGCATCTCCCCTCAAGCCGTCTCATACCAACATCGCCATCGATACAGCAGCACGGTTTTTTCAACCTTTGGCGGTTGTCAGGTTGCGCTGTTGCCGTCTCCCTGCCCCTGCCCCAGCCCCAGCGCCTTGAGCTTGCGGTACAGCGAGCGCTCGCTGATGCCCAGATGCTGCGCAAGCTCGGCGCGGCTGCCCGTGTGCCGTGCCACGGTATTGCGAAGCACGTCGCGCTCCAGCGCCTTGAGGTCGCTCGTGGCCGTGCTGGGCGCGCGGGCGAGGGCCGGCAGCTGTACGGACGCCGGTGGTGCAGTACTGCGCCGGCCGGTGGCGATGGCCTGGCGCACGTGGTCGGGCTCGATCAGATCGCCGTCGCACAGCAGGGCGGTGCGCTCCAGCAGGTTGCGCAGCTCGCGCACGTTGCCGGGGTAAGCCTGGACCGCGAGCAGGGCCAGCGCGGGTGCGGAGATCGCCAGCCGGCGCGGCGCGGCCACGCGCTCCAGCAGGGCCGGGGCCAGCAGGGCCACGTCCCCCAGCCGCTCGCGCAGCGCAGGCAGCAGGATGGGAAAGGTGCAGAGGCGGTAATACAGGTCTTCACGAAAGCTGCCGTCTTGCACCCGCTGCTCCAGGTCGCGGTGGGTGGCTGCCACCACGCGGATGTCGGCGTGCCTGAGCTCGGTGCTGCCCACGCGGCGGTAGGTGCCGGTTTCCAGCAGGCGCAGCAGCTTGACCTGCATGGGCAGCGGGATGTCGCCCACCTCGTCCAGAAACAGGGTGCCGCCGCTGGCCGACTCGACCAACCCCGCCTTGCTGGCGCTGGCGCCGGTGAAGGCGCCCCGCTCGTGGCCGAACAGCTCAGACTCGAACAGCGTGTCGGGCAGGCTGGAGCAGTCCACCGCCACCAACGGCTTGGCCGCGCGCGGGCTGGCCTCATGGATGGCGCGCGCCACCAGTTCCTTGCCGGTGCCCGACTCGCCCAGCAGCAGCACGCTCGCACGCGAAGGCGCCACGCGCGCCACCAACGCCAGCATGCGCTGAAAGGCCTCTGAGCGGCCGATCAGGCCCTGCGCCCCTGGCTGTCCCTGGGCCACGCGCAGCGGCTCCATCTTCTCCACAAAAAAGGCCGGTTGACCGTCGGGGCCGGGCAGTGGCGAGAGTTCGATGTTCACGTACTCCTCGCCCTGCGGCGTGTGGTGCAGATGCAGCACACGCTCGCGCTGGCCCGAGAGGAGCGACTGCGCCAGCGGACAGGTCTCACCCGCCTGGTCGCAGGGTACGGCGAAGTGGTGCGACACCTCGTAGCAATGGCGACCCACCACGCTGCGCTCGGGGCTGTGCTGGCGCCGGTAGGCGGCGTTGGCGGCCAGGATGCGGTACTGCGTGTCGAACAGGATGTGCGGCTCAGGCAGACCTTCAAGGAAGGCCGCGAGTTCGGGCAGGGGTTTCAAGCGAGCTCCCGTTATATGCGGCGACAGGGACTGCCATTATCTGCCAGATTTGGCAGTTACAGGGCCTGCTGATGGCAGTCCATCAATACTAAAAATCCACAAGTTGTTGATTTAAAGACACTTTTTCACCGGTGGTCGCCTGGCACGCTTCTTGGTTACTGGTATGCCAACCCCCTACATCCCATGGACCTTAGAGACCGTCTTCTGGTGCGCAAGCTGGCCGTTGTGCTGGTAATCAAGCTGGCCGTGCTCACAGGCCTGTGGTGGGGATTCGTGCGGGATCAGCGCGTGCCGGTAGACACCGACACCGCAGCCACGCAGATGCTGGGCAGCCGCCCGGCGCCGACCACCCATCAGGAGTGAAGCTTGATATCCGAACAACTGGTTGACCTCTCGCGCCTGCAGTTCGCCGCGACGGCCATGTACCACTTTCTTTTCGTGCCGCTGACGCTGGGCATGGTGTGGCTGCTGGTCATCATGGAGAGCGTCTATGTGATGACGGGCAACGTCATCTGGAAGGACATGACCCGCTTCTGGGGCAAGCTCTTTGGCATCAATTTCGCGCTCGGTGTGACCACCGGCATCACGCTGGAATTCCAGTTCGGCACCAACTGGGCCTACTACTCGCACTACGTGGGCGACATCTTCGGAGCCCCACTGGCCATCGAGGGCCTGATGGCCTTCTTTCTCGAATCGACCATGATCGGCCTGTTCTTCTTTGGCTGGGACCGGCTCTCGAAGACCCAACACCTGATGGTCACCATCCTGATGGCGGTCGGCACCAACCTTTCTGCGCTGTGGATACTGATCGCCAACGGCTGGATGCAGAACCCGGTGGGCGCGGAATTCAGCTACGTCACCATGCGCATGGAGATGACGGACTTCTGGGCGGTGCTCTTCAACCCGGATGCGCAGGCCAAGTTCGTGCACACCGTCTCGGCAGGTTATGTGACCGGCGCGATGTTTGTGCTCTCCATCTCCAGCTGGTACCTGCTCAAGGGCCGCGACACCGAATTCGCCAAACGCAGCTTTCGCGTGGCCGCAGCCTTCGGCCTGGCCAGCGTGTGCAGCGTGATCGTGCTCGGCGACGAATCGGGCTACACCGTGGGCGAGGCGCAGCAAACCAAGATGGCCGCGCTCGAAGCCATGTGGGAAACCGAGCCCGCACCGGCAGGCCTCAAGTTGATTGCCAATATCAACGAGGCCGAGCAGAAGAACGACTGGGAGATCGAGATCCCCTGGGTGATGGGCCTGATCGGCACGCGCTCGCTGGACAAACAGATTCCCGGCATCCACGAGATCAAAGCCAAGAACCGCGAACGCATTGAAAGCGGCATTCACGCCGTGACCGCGCTCGAAGCCCTGCGCGCCAATCGGAATGACGCGACGGCCAAGGCCCTGTTCGAGCAACACAAGGCCGACCTGGGCTTCGGTCTGCTGCTGAAGAAATACGTGGTCGATGTGCGCCAGGCCACGCCCGAAATGGTCCAGAAAGCGGTGGACAGCACTGTGCCGCGCGTGGCACCCATGTTCTGGGCCTTCCGCATCATGGTCGGGCTGGGCTTTCTGATGCTCGCGCTGTTCGGCATGGCCTTTTGGAGCTCACTCAAGCTCGAATGCGGCAAGCGCCCCTGGCTGCTCAAGTGGGCACTGTGGATGCTGCCCGCACCCTGGATTGCCTGCGAGCTCGGCTGGTTCGTCGCCGAATACGGCCGCCAGCCCTGGACCATCTACGGCGTGCTGCCCACGCACCTCTCAGTGTCCACGCTCAGCGTGAACAGCCTCTATGGCTCGCTGGCCGGCTTTATCGGCTTTTACACGCTGCTGCTGATCGTCGAAATGTATTTGATGGTGAAGTTCGCGCGCATCGGCCCCGGCAGCCTGGGCACAGGCCGCTACGAGCACGAACCCATTCATCACGCTGTGCAGCACGCCTAAAGGAGCACCATGTTCGACTACGAAACCCTCAAGATCATCTGGTGGTTGCTGGTGGGCGTTTTGCTCATTGGCTTCGCCATCATGGACGGCCATGACATGGGCGTGGGCACCCTGCTGCCCTTCGTCGGCCGCAGCGACATCGAGCGCCGCGTCGTCATCAACACCGTCGGCCCGCACTGGGACGGCAACCAGGTCTGGTTCATCACCGGCGGCGGCGCGATCTTCGCGGCTTGGCCGCTGGTCTATGCCACCGCGTTCAGCGGGTTTTACTGGGCCATGCTGGCCGTGTTGTGGGCGCTGTTCTTCCGCCCGGTGGGCTTTGACTACCGCAGCAAGATCCACAACGCCACCTGGCGCAGCACCTGGGACTGGGGCCTGTTCATCGGGGGGTTCGTGCCGCCAGTGATCTTCGGCGTGGCCTTTGGCAACCTGCTGCAGGGCGTGCCGTTTCAGTTCGACAGCTACCTCATCTCCACCTACACCGGCAGCTTCTGGCAACTGCTCAACCCCTTTGCCCTGTTGGCCGGTGTGGTGAGCAGCGCCATGATCACCCTGCAGGGCGCAACCTACTTGGCGCACCGCACCGAAGGGGTGGTGCACACGCGCACGGTCACCGCTGGCACGGGCGCCGGGCTGCTGATGGTCATCGGTTTCATCGCCGCTGGTGTCTGGCTGCAGTCCATCGACGGCTACCGCATCAGCTCGCTGATCGACCCTGCCACGCTGCCCAACCCTCTGGAAAAGACGGTGGTGCGCGAAGCCGGCGCCTGGATGGCGAACTACGCCGCCCTGCCGCTGCTGTGGCTGCTGCCCGCCATCGGCGTGGTCGGCGCGCTGGCCGCCGTTGTGCTCATGCGCAGGGGCCGCACGCTCACCGCCTTCGTGGCCTCGTCACTCGCCACCACCGGCGTCATTGGCACCGCAGGGGCCAGCATGTTCCCCTTCATCATGCCGTCTAGCACCATGCCTGCGGCCAGCCTCACGGTGTGGGACAGCGTCTCCAGCCACCTCACGCTGGGGATCATGTTCTGGGCCACGATGCTCTTCATGCCGCTCATCGTGGTGTACACGTCGTGGGCCTACCGCGTCATGCGCGGCAAAGTCACGGCGGCCTACATCCGCGAGAACGAGCACGGGGCCTATTGAGATGGTCCGCCTGCGCCGCTTCGCGCCGGTTCGCCTGAAAGGGCAACCTGTGCTGCGCCTGGCCAGACTCGGCCTGGGGACCATGGTCTCGCCGCTGATTGGGGGTGCGGGCTTGCTCTACCCGTTGCGCGCGGCCTGGCACTGCAGACACGCACCCCACCCGCCGCAAGGCCTTTGAGGAAACCCACCATGTCACACGCCCCCGCATTGCCTTTGCCTCCCGAGTCCGGCATGGACTCCGAGCGCCGCACGTGGCTGCTCGCCTCCGGCGCAATGGGTGTCACCGCGACCGCTGCCGTCGCCGTGCCCTTTGTGGCCAGCTTTGCACCCAGCGAGCGCGCGAAGGCGCAGGGCGCGGCCGTGACCATGGACCCAGCCAGCGTGGCGGCCGGAGAGGTCAGGACGGTGGAGTGGCGTGGCCAGCCGGTGTGGGTCATGCGGCGCACCCCCGAGATGCTCGCCAGCCTGGAAGGCATGAGCGATCTGGCTGACCCCGCATCCCACAAACCGCAGCAACCCCACTACGCCACCAACACCCACCGCTCCATCAAACCCGAGCTGTTCGTGACGGTGGGCATCTGCACCCACCTGGGCTGCTCACCGGTGACACTGAACCAGGGCACCAGCAACCCCAGCGTGCCAGCCGACTGGAAGGGCGGCTTCTTCTGCCCCTGCCACGGCTCCACCTTCGACTTCGCGGGCCGCGTGTTCAACAACAAGCCCGCGCCCACCAACCTGGTTGTGCCGCCGCACCAGTACCTCGCCGACGGCAGCCTGCTGATCGGCGAGGACGAAAGCGGCGCCGCCTGAATTTTTTATTGATTGGAGAACCGTATGTGGTATTTCGCCTGGATGCTCGGTGTTGGGTTCGCGGTGTTGCTCGCCATCCTCAACGCCCTGTGGGGTGAACACGAGCAGGCCCGTGCGCAACCGAAAGGCAGCGACGTATGACTCCCGCCTCCGCGCCAACCACGGGGCCACTCGGCGCGGCGCCCGCACCGGCGACCAGCCGTGTGCACCTCCCCAGCCTGCTGGCTGCGCTGGCCATCATGCTGGTGGGCAGCATCTACCCGCTGCTTTTCGCTGATGCCGCGGGCAAAGCCGACCACGGCCTGGCCATGGCCCTGTTCTGGGCCATGAGCGCGGGGCTGGTGCGTGGTGTCGGTTTCGTGCCGCGCTTCGGGGTGTGGCGCTGGCTCTTTTCGGGCTGGGCCTGCGCGGCTGGACTGCTGCTGGCGGCCTGGCTGCGCTGGGGAGCCTGAGGTGCTGTTTCGCATCCTGCACGACGAACGCAGCGGCGAGCTGAGCTATCTGCTGGCCGACACCGATGCGTGCGAGGCCGTACTGGTGGACCCCCACAGCCGCGACCTGCCGGTGTTGCTGGCCCTGCTGGACGAGCGCGGGCTGCGTCTGCGCTGGGTGCTGCGCACCCACCAGCACGATCATCTGCACCCCATGGAGTTTTCCCTGCTGGGCCGACTGGGCGCGCCGCTGGTGCAGGGCGAAGCGCGCGAGGGCGCACTGGCGGTGGCCGAAGGCGCCCAATTGCCCTTTGGCCACGAGCGCGTGCGCGTGCTCCCCACGCCCGGCCACACCGCCGCCTGCCTGAGCTTCGTCTGGCGCGACCGCGTGTTCTGCGGCGGCCTGCTCGCGGTAGACGCCTGCCCGCACCAGCCCGTCCCCGCCGAACCGGCCGCGCTGTGGGACAGTGTGACCGGGCGCATCTTCACCCTGCCCGACGAAACCCTGCTGTTCGCCGGCCACGAGCGGCAGGCACGCGCGGTGAGCACGGTGCTGGAGCAGCGCCGCTGGCACCCGTTTTTTGCTCGCCAAACACGCGACGGATTTCTGGCCCGTGTCGCCAGCCTTCACGCCGCCACTCACCAGGAGCCCTACGCAGTATGAGTACCCCCCACCGCATCACCGTCATCGGCTCCGGCTTTGGCGCCCTGTCCACTGTGCGTGAAATCCGGCAGCGCGACCACCATGCCGAGATCACGCTGATCGCACCGCGTGCCGAGCTGCACTACCTGCCCGGCATCATCTGGATTCCTTCTGGCCTGCGCACGCGCGAGCAGCTGATCGTGCCGCTGGCCAACTTCTTCCGGCGCATGAACGTGCGCCATGTCGCAGGCGAAGTCACGGGTCTGCGCGAGGGCGGCCGCGTGGTGGACACCACGGCGGGCGAAGAGACGAACGACGCGCTGGTGATCGCCAGCGGCGGGCGCTTCATCAAGAAGTTGCCGGGCATCGAGCACGCGATCACCCCCTGCGAAGGCATCGCTGCGGCGGAAAAGATCCGAGACCGCTTGAGCACCCTGAACGGCGGCACCATTGCCGTGGGCTTCGCCGGCAACCCGAACGAGCCCAGCGCAGTGCGCGGCGGGCCGATGTTCGAGTTCCTGTTTGGGATCGACGAGCAGCTCAAACGCGAAGGCCGGCGCGACCGCTTCAAACTCGTGTTCTTCAACCCCTCGGCCGAACCGGGCAACCGGCTGGGCCCGAAGGCGGTAAAGCACCTGCTGGCCGAGATGGCGCGCCGCGGCATAGAGACGCACCTGGGTCACAAGATGGTCCGTTTCGAGACCGACCGCGTGGTGACCGAAGGCGGCGAGTTCCCCGCCGACCTCATTTTGTTCATGCCAGGCATGACAGGCAACGCCTGGTTCGACCAGACCGATCTGGCCCGTTCCCCCGGCGGCCTGCTCAAGGCCGATGCCCAGTGCCGAGTGCAAGGCAGCCAGCACGTGTACGTGGTGGGAGATTCGGGCAGCTTTCCGGGGCCCGACTGGATGCCCAAGCAGGCCCACATGGCAGACCTGCAGGCCGCCGCTGCGGCCGAGAACCTGGTGGCAGGTTTGCGCGGAAAGACGCCGAGCGCAACCTTCAAGGTTGAGCTCATTTGCATCATTGACGCCATCGACCACGGCACGCTGGTGTTCCGCAACCCGCAGCGCCAGATCATCCTACCGTCCACCCGCCTGTTTCACTGGGCCAAGCGCTTCTTTGAACACACCTATCTGAGAAAGTACCGATGACCTCCGATATCGCTGTCACACCCTACGACGCCCTGGGCGGCGCGCCCGCGCTGCACCGGCTCGTGGACCGCTTCTATGAACTCATGGACGAGCTGCCTGAGGCCTACGCGGCGCGCCGCATTCACCCAGAGAGCCTGGTTGGCGCGAACGAAAGCTTGTTCGAGTACCTCTCCGGCTGGTTCGGCGGCCCCAATCTCTACATCGAAAAGAAGGGCCACCCGCGCCTGCGCATGCGCCATGTGGCCTACGCCATCGGGCCCACCGAGCGCGACGAATGGATGCTGTGCATGCGCACCGCGCTCACCGAGCAGGTGGCCGACGAGAAACTGCGCGACGGCCTGATCCACACCTTCGCGCAAATGGCCGACCACATGGTCAACACCGGGGACCGCGCAGGCTGTGGCGGCGGCCACGCCGAAACCGGCGGCCAGGCCTGCGCTGCCTGAGCCTGGCGCACCGTTCTACCATCCTCACTGAAAGCCCGACCGATGAAGAAGCTCGCCCTCGCCCTGTTGCTGGCGTTCCCGCTCGCCAGCCTGGCGGCCCCCGTGGAGCCAGGGCATTTCCTGCCCCGGCTCACGCTAAAAAACCAGCACGATCAGGAATGGCAAATCCCTGCAGATACGCGCACCGTGCTCTTCGCGGCAGGGCGCAAGGCCTCCAACCTGATGCTGTCGGTGCTGGGCACCCAGCCCAAGGGCTTTCTTGCTGCGCGCAATGCGGTCTATCTGGCCGACATGAGCAAGATGCCAGGCTTCATCACTCGCACCTTCGCGCTGCCCTCATTGCGCGAGCAGCCTTTTGAAGTGGGTGTCTCGCTGGACGAGCAGCAACTCGCCGACTGGCCGCGCCAGGACGACGCAGTCACGTTGATCGGTCTTGACGGCGGCCGCGTGACGCACTTCGAATACGTCAAGACCGACGCCCAGCTGCGCAGCGCGCTGGGACTGTAAGAACAGGTTCTAAAACCACCGGAGACCCCATGGACGCTTTTCAAGACCACTACCCCGACAACGTGTCGCACTGCTACGGCTGCGGCAGCCACAACCCGCACGGCCACCAGATCAAGACCGTCTGGGACGGCGATGAGACCGTCACCCGCTTTAAGCCCGAGCCCTTTCACACCTCGGTGCCCGGCTTCGCCTACGGTGGCCTGATCGCATCGCTGATCGACTGCCACAGCACCGGCACCGCTGCAGCCGCGATGTACCGGCAGGCCGGGCGCGACATGGACTCGCTGCCCGCGTTCCGCTTCGTGACGGGTTCGCTGCACGTGGATTTTCTGAAGCCCACGCCCATCGATGGCGAACTGGTGATCCGCGGACGCGTGAAGGAGATCAAGGGCCGCAAGGTGGTGATTGAGACCACGGTGTTTGCAGGTGACGTGGCCACGGCACGCGGTGAAGTGGTGGCCATTCAAATGCCTGAAAGCTTCGGCAGCTGACGCTTGGCATCAATGCCGAGCGGCCGAAAAAAATGAATCGCCCTGTTCCGTGGAGCCTGTTTGGTCCATGTCCATTCCCGCAGCTGTCCTGGAAGTTGTCGCAGTGCCTCGGGCACACGTTCGACAAGCCGCGCCGTTTGTTCCGAAACTGCCGGCGCAGCTAACCAGACTCCACGGCTAAGAACGGTCAGGGGAGCAATGATTGAAAAGGTGAGCACGCCACTGTAGGGCAGGCCGGTCTTAACTCGAGTCCAGCGAGCGGCGCTGTTGAACAGAAGTGCGAAGAGGATTCCCCGAAAAATTGCGAGAAATGCCTCCGCTGCATGCAGCAGCAGCATCGCCGCAAGCACTACAAGAACAATGATGCTGGCTTGGACGAACGTTTCGCGCGAAATTGTTTCTTCGGGTCTTTCACGCTAATGGAGCTTCGATTCGCAGCGATGCTTCACTTTACGTGCTTCTCACCAAGAGTTCTGCTCGCGTCTGCATGGAAAGAGTGTTGCTCTGCCTACCGCGCACTGTTGGCGGAATAGGAGTAGCAACGGCCATTGCTTGCATGACGAAGTCAAGCTTCGGTGAGCTGGTTGCACAACGGCGGCCACCCCTACTTTCTACTTGCTTGCGTTTTAAGCCAGCGCCGCAGCTTTCGGGCGTCCTCATCACGCTGGGCAACGCTGCCAGAATCGAGCAGCACCACGTTGATAGACCGGCGCGATACACGCAACGTCATTGCCAAGCACCAACCTGCCTCCACAATGTACCCAGTCTTCTGCAACCTTATCGGCCATCGGGCGAGGCGTACTAG
>JADHED010003063.1_pt1 | contig 10536 bp, 9 predicted proteins | sample 8952041 | NCBI WGS metagenome assembly JADHED01 (sample SAMN16124423, study PRJNA663239) | bioreactor sludge metagenome | isolation source: sludge (control) | place: India:Bengaluru | collected 2018-09-08
ACAGCATCCAGATCGAGCCGCACGACTACATGGCCGAGCTGTTCGACGCCATCGCCCGCGCGGACACCATCTGTATCGATCTGGCGCGCGACGTGTGGGGCTACGTCAGCCTGGGGTACTTCAAGCAAAAGACCAAGGCGGGCGAAATCGGCTCGTCCACCATGCCGCACAAGGTCAACCCGATCGACTTCGAAAACGCCGAAGGCAACCTGGGCCTGGCCAATGCCCTGCTGCGCCACCTGGCCGAAAAGCTGCCCATCAGCCGCTGGCAGCGCGACCTGACCGACTCCACCGTGCTGCGCAACATGGGCGTGGCCCTGGGCTACGCCGTGCTGGCCTACCAGTCGTTGCTGACGGGCCTGAACAAGCTGGAACTCAACGAGTCGCAGCTCGCCGCCGACCTGGACCACGCCTGGGAAGTGCTGGCCGAACCCATCCAGACCGTGATGCGCCGCTACGGCGTGCCCGGCGCGTACGAAAAGCTCAAGGAAGTCACCCGCGGCCAGCAGGTCACGCGCGAAGCGCTGCACGGCCTGATCCGCGGGCTGGACATTCCGGCCGCCGAAAAGGAGCGGCTGCTGGCGCTGACGCCGGCCGGGTATGTGGGCAAGGCGGGGGAATTGGCGGGGCGGGTGTGACTCGCGGTGGGCCGATGAGTGGCCGGAGTGATTCCGGGATTGTCGAAGACCATGATGCTTGAACCGCCGCCCCATCGCCTGCCAGGCCCCTCTTATGCCAAACCCCTGATCGATGAGCAGGGCGAGGTCCGCGAACTCAGCGCCGCCGACCTCAAGCGCATGCACCCCGCCACTGCGGCCCTGCCCGCGTCGCTGCAAACCAAGCTGCGCACCCGCGGCCCGCAGAAAGCCCCGACCAAGCAGCGCATCATCATTCGCCCGTCACCGGAATCCGCCTCTGGCGCTTAGCCAGAATGCGCCAACAGCTACCTAATTCATAGTCATCCCGTGGCCCTCAAATCCACCATCTTCAAGGCCGACCTGCAACTGGCCGACATCGACCACGGCTGCTACACCGACCTGCAGCTGACCCTGGCGCGCCATCCCAGCGAGACCGACGAGCGCATGATGCTGCGGCTGGCCGCGCTGGCGCTGAACGCCCACCAGGTGCACGACCTGTGCGGCGGCGACGGTCGCATCGGCTTTGGCGCCGGCCTGTCCAGCCCGGACGAGCCGGACGTGCAGCTGCTCGATTTCACCGGCCGCACGCGCCTGTGGGTGGAGGTGGGCCAGCCCGACGACAAGCCGCTGGCCAAGGCCTGCAGCAAGGCCGATGCGGTGATCGTCTATGCCTACGGCCCGGCGGCTGAGGTGTGGTGGCGCGCCATCGAGGGCAAGCTGACGCGGCTGGACCGGCTCCAGGTCTGGCGCATCGCCGCCGCCGACGCGCAGGCGCTGGCGGCGCTGGCCGAGCGCAGCATGCAGCTGCAGGCCACGGTGCAGGAGGGCCAGCTCACCCTGTCTGCCGCCGCCGGCAGCGTGACGCTGGAGCCGCAGCGCTGGCAATAGCCGCCCCGCCATCCGCCCCTGCAGCCACCCCCCGATCGTCAAACCCTTGCCCACCTGAGCGCCATGGCCCGCCCCACGATCTGCCTGAACATGATCGTCAAGGACGAAGCGCATGTGATCGAGCGCTGCCTGGCCTCGGCCCGGCCGCTGATCGACCGCTGGTGCATCGTCGACACCGGCTCCACTGACGACACACAGCAGCGCATCCAGGCCGCGCTGGCCGGCGTGCCCGGCACCCTGCACCAGCGCCCCTGGAAGAACTTTGGCCACAACCGCACCGAGGCGCTGCAACTGGCCCTGGCCGAAGGCTGCGAGCACCTGCTGTTCATCGACGCCGACGAGCAGTTTGTCGTGCCGCCCGGCTTTGCCTGGCCGCCCCTCACGGCCGACGCGCACGAGCTGACCTGCCACTACGCCGGCATCCAGTACGCGCGCCGCGCCCTGGTCGCCACCCGCCTGCCCTGGCACTGGGAGGGCGTGCTGCACGAATACCTGGACTGCCCCCAGCCGCACCGCGCCCAGGCGCTGGCCGCGCCCACCATCCTGGTGCAGCACGACGGCGCGCGCGCGCACGACCCCCAGACCTATCTGAAGGACATCGCCGTGCTGCAGGCCGCGCTGGCCGAGCAGCCCGATCACCCGCGCTACCAGTTCTATCTGGCGCAAAGCCAGCGCGACGCCGGCCAGCTGCAGGCCGCGCACGCCAGCTACCTGCGCCGCGCCGCCCTGGCCGGCTGGGACGAGGAGCGCTGGTACGCCCTGCTGCAGGCCGCCCTGCTGGCCGAGCGCCTGCAGCACCCGCCGGCCGACATTGCCGCCGCCTATCTGACCGCCTATGCCGCCCGCCCCAGCCGCGCCGAGCCGCTGGTGCAACTGGCGCGCTGGCACCGCCAGCAGCAGCAATACGCGCTGGCCTGCGTGTACGCCCAGGCCGCCAGCGCGCTGCCGCGGCCGGCCGACCGCCTGTTCGTCGAAGCCGCTGTTTACCAGTGGCAGGCGCTGGACGAGCTGGCCGTCAGCGCCTATTACGTGCCGGTGCCGGCAGTGCAGGCCGCGGGACGTGAGGCCATGCGCAAGCTGCTGCGGCAGGCGCAGCGCCTGCCGGCCGAGGTACAGGCACGGCTGCGCGCCAATGCGCGTTTCTACGGGCTGTAGAGCAAGGTTTCCCGATGCACGGCAAAAAGGGGGCGCATGGCCCCCTATTGCTGTGGGTTTCCCGCTTTGGCTTACGGCGACGTGATCGTGAATGACCAGCCAGCTGCCCGTCCGGTGCTGGGCAGACTGCTGGGCGCAACCCGCAACGCCACCCGGTCGCCAGCCGACACCGCCACGGTGCCCGCGCTGCTGCAGGTCGTGGCCGCGTTGCCGCTGATACTGCAACTGACTGCGCCCACCGCCGAGCCATTGACGAAGAGGGTGTAGGTCCAGCTGTTGCCACTGCCGGCCGTGCCACTCTGAAACACGCGCAGGCCGCCAATGGTGCCGCCAATCGGCAATGGCACCGCAACCTTGGCCTCGCTGTCATCGATGGTGCCGACACCGATGTACCGCGTCAAAACCGTGGGAATGTCCCATGCCGAGTGCCCGAAGAAAACCGCCTGGCCGGCGCCGGTAGCACCCGTCGGACCCGTGGGACCAGCCGGTCCCTGTGCACCAACCGGACCTTGCACGCCTGCCGGACCGATGGGACCCGCCGGACCCATGGGACCGACCGGACCTGTACCACCCGTGGCACCGGCGGGGCCTGTGGCGCCCGTGGCACCCGTGGCACCAGCGGGACCTGTGGCACCCGTGGCGCCCGTGGCGCCCGTGGCGCCATAGTTGGCTGGACAGGGACCGAGCGCACCCCCGTTGGCGGCGCACACCACCTTGTCGGACTGAACGGCACTGCCGGGCACCCCGGGCATGCTGACCGGGCCGTTGATCACCACACCGCCGCCAGCCGGTGGCGTGATGGTGACGTCGGCCGCGAAGGCTGGGGCCGTAGTGGCCGCGAAGATGACGCCAGCAGCGATGGCCAGGCGACGCAGGGGGGAGCGGGGTGTCATGAGCGGTTTCCTTCCTGAGAGTTTTCGAGTTTGGCGCGACGCTGACGCACGGCCGTCGCGCCGAGCGCCAGCGCCATGATCAGCAGCGTCCACTGCGAGGTGGTGGGAATGGGTGCCACGGCGGCATTGGGGTCGCCGAACCAGCGCGATACCGGCCCGCTGCCCTGGTTGGTCTGGCCGGGCGCCAGCCACTGGCCGCTGGCCGACATGCCGCGCACGGCCAGGTTGCTCAGGTTCTGCGTGCCAGCGGGAACCAGCCTGAGGTCGGCCGAGACCGATCCCGGCGTGGTCGACTCGATGCGCAGCGGCACACCCGTACCCGTGAGCGTGAGCGCGCCCTCCACCGTCTGCACCGAGCCGGCGGCAAACTGGATCAGCTTGCCGGCGCTGCTGGTGATGCCGAGGTTGTGGAACGTGGTGTTGCCACTGATCACGCTGGTGGCGATTGGCGCCGGGCAACCGGCATCGTCACCGATGGAAACCGTGCCGCCGGTGGCGGTGATGGTGCCGCTGTTGGCCCAATTGCCCGCCAGCGCAATGCTACCGCCGGCACCGAAGCTGAGCGAGCCGCCGCTGTTCACGGTGACGTGGCGCACACCGGTCAGGGTGCCGCCGCCCAGATCGTAGTTGCCGCTGACGATCAGGTCGGTGCAGCCCAGATCCATGCTGCCGCCACCCAGGCTGGCCCAAGCTCCGGCGGGAACGTTGATGTCCGCCTGGGCCGGGGCGCCCACGAGCAAGCACAGCGGTGCGATGAAAGCTGCCCTGAGGGCCAGCGCCCTGACTTTTCCTGAATTCATTGACGATGCCTCCCTGGCCCATTCACAAAGCCAGCGCATGTTTTGGTAACGACTCGTTCACATTATTACAACCATCCGGCCGATCGCGGACCGTGTTCACGTCGTTGTCGTTGATCCGCGACAAATTGGCGGCATAAAGTCACACTTTTTACCTCAATTGCGCGAGACGATGGTCGCATGCGCGGGCACTTCGGGTCACACGCCGCCCGATTAAGATGCCCGCGCCGGGCAACACGCCTCGGCCACCGCCGCTGCACCCGCCGACCATGAAAGCCTGGATCATCGCCGCCGCCTGCTGCGCCGCCGCCACCGCCTGGGCGGGCGAGGACTGCGCGGCCGCGCGCACCGAATTCGAGACCATGGCCTGCCTGCACCGGGTCTACCAGACGGCCGAGCAGGGGCTGAGCGCACGCTACCAGGAACTGGTGTCGCTGCTGGACGCCGACGGCCGCAAGCGCCTGCGCGTCAGCCAGCTGGCGTGGCTGAAGTCGCGCAACGCCAGCTGCTCGCAGCGCAAGGGCACCAGCACCCTGGTCGATCCGCGCTGCATGGCCGAGGTGACGACGGCGCGCGCGCAGTCACTGCAAGAGCGCATCGGCGAATGCCGCGCCGGCGGCTGCCTGAACGAACGCCTGTAGGCGCGCGGGGCAGGGCCGCTCAGCCCGAACGATATTCGAGGCATCCAAAGGCCGAATCCGTTGGGGCTCAGTCGGGCGCGTCGGGCATCCAGGCCCCGCAGGCCCAGCACTGCTCGAAGCCGCCTTCCACCCGCTCGCCGCAGGCCGCGCAGCGCCAGCGCCGCTGCGGCACGCGCGCCAGCTCGGCCAGCAGCGCACGCGCGGGCGTCAGGTGCTCGTCGTGGCGCAGCCAGACTTCGGGCAGGCACTGGTCGGGCGGCAGCTCGCCCGCCACGCTGGACAGAAAGCGCCGCTCCACCGTGGCCGGATAGCCGGCCTCGCACAGCAGATCGGCCCACAACTGGGCGATCGCCACGTTCGGGGCCTGGGTCAGACGGCGCATGGTGTCTTATAGACCGATTTCCGGCAGGGGCAAGCGGCCGATGCCGACGCCGCTGCCGCCGATCCGGCCGCTGGCCCTCACCCCAACCCTCTCCCAGCGGGAGAGGGTGAAAACCCGCTCGGCCGATCGCCTTCACCACGCCGGGGAGAAGGCGGAAAACCCACACGCCCGATCGCCCTCGCCCCTCCGGGGAGAGGGAGGGGTGAGGGGCTCGGCGGCACCCGAGAATTCAAGCCCTTTTTCGACCACTGGGGCAGACCAGGCAAGCGCCATAAGCTATTCAATCCATAGCACCAGCGGTCGGCGTGAAGCGACCGCCCCGCCGCGGTGCAACGGCTGGCCGCGGCCCCGCGATCACGGCGCCAGTGGCGCGCGCGGCAGCTTCCACAGCGCCAGCGCGCCGGCCAGCAGCATGGCCGCCATCGTCAGCAGGGCGGCGCTGAACGGCTCCACGCCCAGCTTCGGTGCCAGGCTGGCGGCCAGCCCGCTGGCCCATTGCATCAGCGACACGCCCAGGAACATGGCCATGGTCAGCAGCGACATGGCGCGCCCGCGCAGCGCCGGCGGGTAGGCGTCGTTGACGTAGCCGTACTGCAGCACGCCAAAGCCCGAGATCAGCCCGTAGCTGCCGGCCAGCAGCACGTCCAGCCACAGCAGCGGCACCAGGCCGATGGTGGCCAGCAGCAGCGCCGCCACCGTCGCCAGCGTCAGCAGCCAGCGCAGCCGGCGCGCGCCGCCCGGGTCGAGCCGGCCGAAGATGGCCGGGCTGGCCATGCTGGCCAGCGTCATGGCCAGCGCCACGTGGCCGGCCTGCAGCAGCGACAGGTCGAAGCGCTGCACCAGCAGCGGCCCCAGCCACAGCCCGCGCAGGGTGATGAAGGCGGCGTAGCCGACCGCCGCGTAGGCCACCACGCCGGCCGTCTGCGGCAGCGCAAACAGGCCCAGCAGGCCGCGCAGCGCGTCCAGCGCGGTGGGGCGCGGCGCGCCGGCGTCGGCCGGGCGGGCCGGCTCGTGCACGCGCCAGGCGATCACCAGCCACACCAGCACCGACAGCCCGGCCAGCACGCCGAAGCCCCAGCGCCAGTGGCTGCGCTCGATCAGCCAGGCCAGCGGGCTGGCGGTGGCCAGCACGCCCAGGCCGCTCAGGCTCATGGTCAGGCCCGACATGGCGGTAAAGCGCTCGGACGCGAAATGCCGGCCGATGAACACCGTGCACACCAGAAATGCCGGCGCGCAGCCGGCGCCGATCAGCGCCTGCCCCAGCAGCAGCATGCCGAAGCCGTCGACCTGCGACGACAGCAGCGCCCCCGCCGCCGCGAACGGAAACGCCAGCAGGATGGTGCGGCGCACGCCCCACAGGTCCAGCGACACGCCCATGGCCAGCTGCATGGCGCCGAACGAGAAGTGAAACGCCGCCGACCACAGCCCCAGCTGCTGCGCACTGAGCTGCAGCTGCGCCGCCAGCGGCGGCCCCATGATGGCGCCCAGGGTGCGAAACGCCTGACTGAGCACGAAGGCGCCGGTCAGCGCCAGCAGCATGGCCCAGGCTTGACGGGCGGCAAGCGGCGGCGCCGCGGCGTGCGGGTCCGAAGCAGGCGCCATCAGGCCTCCGGCCCCGGCGCTGCGCCGCCCGCCGGCGCGCGCCGGCACGCCACCTTGGTCATATGTTTCATTGGCCTGCAGCGCTTGTCTGGCAAGCGCCAGCAGCTATGCATTCAGGAGCTTTGCGGTCAGTGGTGATGCCCATGCGCACCGTGCACGTGGCGGTGCGCGATCTCCTCGGCGGTGGCCGCGCGCACCGCCTTGACGGTGGCGGCGAAGCGGATGTCCAGGCCGGCCAGCGGGTGGTTGGCGTCCAGCAGCACCTCGGGGCCCTTGATCTTGACCACGCGGTAGACCACCGGCCCGTGCGGCCCGGCGCCCTGCAACTGGCCGCCCACCTTGACGCCGGGCGGGAACTCGCTTTTCGGGATGCGGCGCGCCAGCGCCTCGTCGCGCGCGCCGAAGGCTTCGGCCGCGCTCAGCGCCAGCGCCACCTTGTCGCCCACGGTCTTGCCTTGCAGCGCCGCTTCGACCTTGGCGAACAGGTTGTCGTAGCCGCCGTGCAGGTAGGCGGTGGTGCCGGCGTCCAGCGGCTTGCCCTGGGCGTCGGTGATGCGGTAGTCGAGCGTGACGGCGGTGTCCTGGGTGATGTTCATGGTGGTGCGTGGTGGGTGGTCGGTACGGGAGAAGGGCGCGCAGCGCCGCTCAGGCCTTCAGGTGCGCGCCCGCCAGGCCGGCCAGCTTGAACATGCCCACGCGCTCGGCGCCCAGAATGGGCCTGAGCTTGTCGTCGGCGACGATGCTGCGCTTGTCCTGCGGATCCTGCAGGCCGTGGGCCTTGATGTAGTCCCACAGCTTCTTCATCACCTCGCCGCGGCCGAACGGTCCCGGCCCGATGACGGCGGCCAGCTCGGGGCTGGGGTGCAGGTTGCCGGCGCGCGGGGCCTTGGGGGCCTTGTCGGCCTTGGGAGCCCGGGTCTTGGCGGCGGTTCCGGCGGCGGTCGCATTCTTGGCGGATTTCCTGGCCGCAGCGCCCGCCGGTGCTGCGCCAGCAGCTATTGTTTTGGAAGCGATCGAGGGGCGTGGCGGGTATTTGCGGCCGCCTTCGCGCGGCTCGAACTCGAAGCCCACCTTGCCTTCGTCGGCGTTCCAGGCCAGGCGCGCCTTGAACGGGCGGCGCGTGCGCAGGCTGACGAAGCGGTCGAGCACGTCGGTGCGGCCCTCGGCCAGCAGCTTGCGCATCTGCTCGGGTTCGACCGGCTGCTGCAGGATCACCTGCCCGCTCTTGAAGTCGCAACTGGGCGTGGGCTGCACGTGCGACGGCAGGCTGCGTTCGCACAGGTAGCTCTTGCCGTAGGCCTTGACGGCGCCGCCGCACTTGGGACAGGCGCCCAGGCTGGGCTGGTCGGACAGATCGACGATTTCGCCGCTGGCTTCGGCGCGGGCGTCGTCGCCGAAGTCGAACTCCAGCTTCCACTGGCCCGCGGCCTCGTCGCGCACCAGCGCCAGCTCGGCCACGAAGGGCCAGCCGGCCTTGCTGCGAAAGCCTTCCAGCGGGCCGATGCGGCGCTGGCGCAGGAACTGCTCGGCCTCGTCGGTGGCAAAGGTGCGCCCACCCGGCGTCTTGGTGAAGGAAAAACCGCAGCCTTCGCCGGCGCCGGCCGCCCCGGTACAGGCGTAGCGGCGGTAGTTTTCGCGCACCACGCCGCCGCACTGCGGGCAGGGCGTGGCAAGCTGGGCGTAGTCGCCCGGCACGCTGTCGCGGTCGTACTCCTTGGCCTTGCGCACGATGCGCTCGGTCATGGCGGCGATTTCGCGCATGAAGTCGGCGCGCGCCAGCTGGCCGCGCTCCATCTGCGCCAGCTTGTATTCCCAGTCGCCGGTGAGCGCGGGCTTGCTCAGCTCCTCCACCTGCAGGCCGCGCAGCAGCGTCATCAGCTGGAACGCCTTGGCGGTGGGGATCAGCTCGCGCCCTTCGCGCAGCAGGTACTTTTCGCCGATCAGCCCTTCGATGATGGCCGCGCGCGTGGCCGGCGTGCCCAGGCCCTTGTCCTGCATGGCTTCGCGCAGCTCGTCGTCGTCGATCCACTTGCCGGCGCCTTCCATGGCGCCCAGCAGCGTGGCTTCGGAGTAGCGCGCCGGCGGGCGCGTGGCCAGCGCCTTGATCTCGGTGTCCCGGTGCATCGCCTGCTCGCCCGGGCGCACCGGCACCAGCGACTTGCCGTCCTTGTCCTCGCCCTGCTCGCCTTCGGCTTCCTTGCCGTAGATGGCCAGCCAGCCGGGCTGAACCAGCACCTTGCCGTTGCTTTGAAACTGATGGCGTTCGCTGCCATGCTCCACCGTGGTGATGCGGGTGGTGACCTGGTACTGCGCCGCCGGATAGAACACCGCCATGAAGCGGCGCACCACCAGGTCGTACAGCTTGCGCTCTGCTTCGGATAGCGCGCCGGGCTCCTGCAGCGTGGGGATGATGGCAAAGTGGTCCGACACCTTGCCGTTGTCGAAGATGCGCTTGCCGGGCCTGACATAGCCTTCGGCCAGCGCCTTGCTGGCGTGCGGCGCCAGGTGCGTCTGGTGGCCGCCGGCCAGCATCTCGAAGGTCTGGCGCGCCACCCCCACGTAGTCCTCGGGCAGGTGGCGCGAGTCGGTGCGCGGGTAGGTCAGCGCCTTGTGCTTTTCGTACAGGCTCTGCGCCAGCGCCAGCGTGGTCTTGGCCGAAAAGCCGAACTTGCCGTTGGCCTCGCGCTGCAGGCTGGTGAGGTCGAACAGCAGCGGACTGAGCTGGCTGCTGGGCTTGCTTTCCTCGCGCACGCTGGCCGGCTGGCCCTGCACGGCGGCGGCAATGGCGCGCGCGCGCGCCTCGTCCCACAGGCGGTCGGCGCGCTTTTCGGCGTCCTCGGGGTCCTTCTTCCAGTCCGGATCGAACCACTTGCCGACGTAGCTGCCGGCTTCGGCCTCGAAGCTGGCGTGCAGCTCCCAGTAATCGCGCGCCACATGGCGGCGGATCTGCTCCTCGCGCTCGACCACCACCGCCAGCGTGGGCGTCTGCACCCGCCCCACGGTGGTCAGGAAAAAGCCGCCGTCGCGCGAGTTGAAGGCCGTCATGGCGCGCGTGCCGTTGATGCCGACCAGCCAGTCGGCCTCGCTGCGGCTGCGCGCGGCGTCGGCCAGGCCCTGCATCTGCGCATCGCTGCGCAGGCGCTCGAAGCCGTCGCGGATGGCCTGCGGCGTCATGCTTTGCAGCCACAGCCGCCGGACCGGCTTGCCCAGCGGCTTGGCGCCGCCGGCGTACTGCTCGATCAGGCGAAAGATCAGCTCGCCCTCGCGCCCGGCGTCGCAGGCGTTGATGAGCTCGCCCACATCCTTGCGCCGCGCCTGCCTGACCACCGCGTTCAGGCGTGTCCTGGTTTTGTCGACCGGCTTGAGGTCGAAGTGCGGCGGGATCACCGGCAGGTGGGCAAAGCTCCACTTGCCACGCTTGACGTCGAATTGCTCGGGCGCCTGGATCTCCACCAGGTGACCGACCGCGCTGGTGACCACGTAGCGCTCGTTCTCGAAATGCTCGTCGTGCTTGTCGAACTTGCCCGCCACGGGCGTGAG
>JADHED010003064.1_pt1 | contig 10536 bp, 9 predicted proteins | sample 8952041 | NCBI WGS metagenome assembly JADHED01 (sample SAMN16124423, study PRJNA663239) | bioreactor sludge metagenome | isolation source: sludge (control) | place: India:Bengaluru | collected 2018-09-08
CCTGAACTTTCCTTCCAAATTCGTTTAATTTGTTCAGCATGATGCAAGTCATGTAAATCTCGTTTCGCTCGATGTTCTGGATTGTCCGCGAGATCTAAAGTTCGGTAATAGGTTGAAGCTGCGATCGGTAAAATCCTACAAATCGCATCAACACCATATAAGTCTTTATTGTTATGGATGAAATCCACCATTATTTGTGTGGGCGGTCGAGCTCCGCCTGGGCGAAAAAAGCAGCTGCTTTACGTAGAATTTCATTGGCACGCTTTAATTCTTTGATTTCACGTTCCATCTGCTTCATTTTTTCTTGATCTGAAAGCTGCTGTACTTTGATAGGATTTTGTTGATCGAGATGTTTTAAATACCAAACACGCAGTGTTTCAGGAGTACAACCTATCTTGGGAGCAATAGCAGTGATTGCAGCCCAATTCGATGGATAATCTTTTTCGGATTCAATCAATAATTGAACCGCTCTATCTCTGATTTCAGGGGTATATTTTGGTTTTTTCATCGGAACATTCTCTCAGGAAAGTTGGTCTCCGACAAACCCGGTACGGTTCAGTAATTTTTTGGTCTAAACAATTAAATAGTGGCGTGCAAACAGTAGAATAACCATGAATAATTTTATAATTAGTAATTAATACCTGAGAGCCTTCAAGCAAAAAATATAATCCACCTTCACCAAAGACTGGTAGATTGACTTTTGGCATTACATGCGAAAAGCCTCTAAATACAACTTCCAGACTTTCTAACTCTAATTCAATTGAATTCGTAAAAAAAATCCGCTGTTCTAGTGTCCAGCTATTAATCAATTTTAAAATTGAGGTACTAATATTTCGACTTTGATAGATATTTCCTCGCATTAGCCTAATCGATTGATATAGATCTGATACTTTATTTTTCTCTTGTTCCTGCAAGAATTTTTCAATGATTACTTCATCTGGATATTCCTCTAATTGTAAAATGACTTGTTCTAAATATTGATGATAATCTTTCAATAAAGTAATTTTTTCTTGCATAAGATTCTAATTTTCAAATATTTCTATAATTATAGACATTAATATATTTATGAAAACATGCTAAAAATAATCCATCCCCTTAAAACTTAAAAGAACCCCATGAAAAACCTAAAACCCCTCCTCCTAGCTTTGACCCTTGGCACAACAGCCATCACCACCCAAGCGACTGAACCCACCACCATCCAAGCCCCAAAACAAGTCGCGGGCTATTACCACCATCAAATCGGTAATACCCAAATCACCGCCCTACTTGATGGAACCAACTATCTAAATCCATCCATGTTTACAGGCTTAAGCGATGAAGAAAAAACCGACATTCTAAAGAAATATGCCGCGATCAATGACAAAGGCATTCAAACATCTGTGAATGCATTTCTGATAAATACAGGCAATCAACTATTGATGGTGGATAGCGGTGCAGCCAGCTGCTTTGGCACACATTTAGGTTCAATCTATAACAACCTCAAAGCATCAGGTTACAAGCCTGAACAAGTGAACGAGATTTTCCTGACGCATCTACACCCGGACCATGTCTGCGGTATTTCCAATAACGGCGTAGCGAATTATCCAAATGCCACGCTGCACATTGCCAAAACGGAATATGATTTCTGGCTGAGTCCAAATACAGTCAAAAAACTACCCAAGGACAAACAGGCTGGTTTCTTAGGTACAGTGGATAAAATTAAAGCTGCGCTTGCACCGTATGAAAAAGCCAAAAAGATTAAAGTCTTCTCAGATAAATCTTTAGCCTTTGGTGATATTCAATTTAAACCGTCTTTTGGTCATACCCCAGGGCATTACAGCTTTAAACTCAAAGCTGATGGTCAGGAAGTAGTATTTATTGGTGACATCGTGCATTCACACACTTTGCAGTTTGACAAACCAGAAACCTCGATTGAGTTTGATACTGATCCTCAAACAGCGGTACAGACACGTCTGAAACACTTTGCCGAATATGCCAAAGACGGTCAGCTGATTGCTGCACCGCACCTACCTTTCCCGGGCCTTGGACATATTTATTCCAAAGATGGGAAGAGTTATCAGTGGATTCCAGTTCATTTTAAAGATTAAAAAAATCCCCTCACTTGAGGGGATTTTTGATTTTATCTGCGTTTCAATTGTCCGCTGAACTTAAAATTGAATTTGATATTTCATCGGCAACATAACGTTTACGTCCGGTCTGTTTGGCTTTAAACAGGTTTTTATCGACCATATTCAAAAAGTGTATTTTGTCCTCTTTTTCTGTCGGGCAAATACATTTCACCCCCAGACTTACACTTACATTCTCTGAAATGGGAGATGCCCGATGGGGTAATTTTGCCTGCTCAATTATGCGAACTATATTGTCTGCAATTTGAATCGCTCCCTCTAAATTTGTTTCTGGCAACACGATCGCAAATTCCTCTCCCCCATAACGCGCCACCAGGTCACGGGGACGTACACAGCAACTTTCCAGCATCTGTGCAATCTGCTTGATACAGGCATCGCCGATAATATGTCCGTTAAAATCATTGTATTGTTTAAAGAAATCGATATCGATCAAAATGACCGACAATGGCTTTTGTTCACGTATTGCGTTGTTCCATTCACGTGAATAGAAATCATCAAATAAGCGTCGGTTGGCAATTTCAGTTAAACCGTCTTTATAGGAAAACTCTTCCAGCTTGCGGTGCAATGCTTTTAATTCTTCTTCCTTTTTCTTACGTTCAGAAATATCAAACATAAAGCCGACTAAACGTTCAACTTCACCATTTTCCTTACGCACCACATGGACTACATCACGAATCCAGCAATATCCACCGCTTGCCTTTAAGGCACGATAATCCGCTTCATGATCTATGCCGGCAATCGATTGCGACACACAATAATTCAGGACATGATCACGATCATCCCGGTGCATACGGTCTGCCCAGTCCTGCACCGACTTCCAGGAATCCTGTTCCCAGCCCAGTAGCTTTTCAATTTGTGGACCAATATAACTGAACTGTTTCGTGGCCCAGTCAATGCTCCATGGAATGGCTAAGGTCGACTCTAATAATGTTTTATAAAACATGTCATTCGACAATTGCTGCTCATCAAACGGATTATTTGGCATAAAATTACTCTAATTTGAATGGGCAAAAAATGTCTTAGCATGTTCTGGTTTTGCCATACAGGACATTTTAATACGCTCTTGATGATTCACCTGCTTGAAGCAGATTCCCCAATAAAAACCGCTTTTTCACAACTGAACATTTTTACGTTTCAAGATGATTATTTATTCTACAATTTCTCTCCAAAAAAAGTATATCCTTCAGATCATTTAATATATTTTAAAAAGTAGTCAAAAATTTCTTATCCGAAATATCTCCTATAAATTTTCTAAAATATGCAGAATTCATTATGTTTAGATCAAAGAGCGAATAAGATTGTCTAGATTGCAGTCCAAACCTTGCACCTATCTAGCGACCTTAATATTCAACAAATTGTTTTGACCGGAAATTTGGTAAAATAAAATATTTTGCTGAAACAAAAAATTAAATATTTTAATTCTAAAGACTTACTTTAATTTTAATGGTTCTTTCTATAATCAATGACAGAATCAGCTACATCATTTATGGTAATTTATAAGCTCATTTTATCCATTGTGATTTGGGGCATTCGTGGCTGTTCATTTTTTGCATACATCTGACTGGCACTTGGGACAGTTCTTTTATAACCATTCACGCCAGTATGAACATGAACAGTTTTTAAGCTGGCTACTTCAACAAATTCAGCAGAAACAGCCCCATGCCTTACTCATTGCCGGTGATATTTTTGATGTCATCAACCCCGCATCTAGCGCGCAAAAACAGCTTTATCAATTTTTAGCCGATGCCCATGCCCTTGCCCCGCATATGCAAACGCTGATGATCGCCGGTAATCATGATTCGGGTTATCGCATTGAACAGGTCGAACCTTTACTGGAAAAATATAATGCTAAAACAGTGGGAGTGATTCATAAAAATACGGCAGGCCAGATTGATTTAGACCGTTTGCTGCTGCCTATTTACGATCAGCAAAAACAGATTGTGGCCTGGTGTCTGGCACTACCGTTTTTACGTCCAGCAGAAATTACCGGTGTGAATGAACACACCAGTAATAGCCAAAATGCGATTGCCTATTTGCACCAGCAACTGATTGCCGAAGCCAAAAAACGTAAAACGGATAATCAGGCGCTTATTCTGATGTCACATGCGCATATGCAAGGCTGTGAAACGTCTGATTCGGAACGTCCGATTATTATTGGCAATGAAGAAGCCTTATCGACTGCATTATTTGATGACTGTATTGATTATGTGGCGCTGGGACATTTACATAAACCGCAAAAAGTCCAACATCCGCACATCCGTTATAGTGGTTCGCCTATCCCTTTATCTTTTAGTGAAATCAACTACAAACATCAGGTTGTAGAGATACAGATTGATCCGTTAAAGCAGGATGAATCACGCTTTCTGTTTGAAGCGATTGCCATTCCGCGCTGTATTCAGTTGCATAAAATTCGTGGCGAGCTGAATGAAGTGATGCAAAAACTCAAAACCTTGCCCGAAGGTGAAATTGAACAAATCGATCAGCGTGAATATGTCGATATCGAATATCACACCCTGACACCGCCCTTGCCCAATTTAAGACAACAGTTTGAAGAAGTGCTGCCTAAAAACCGTTATCGTCTGGTGCGAATTTCACGGCAGTATTTATCTGCGGAAAATGACAGTACAACAATTGCCAAAATTTGCCTAGAACCGCCAACACCGGAAAAACTGTTTCAGCAGATCTGGGAAAAGCAAGGCTATAGCAATGATGAAAATGTTTTAAAAGATTTTATCAGTCTGATGCACGAAGCCCAAAAATCACTTGAAGAACAACAGATACGTTAAGAACTGTCCATGAAAATTTTATCCATTCGTATAAAAAATTTAGCTTCTCTTTCTGGTGAGCATTTTATTGATTTTGAGAGTGAGCCTTTAGCCAGTGCGGGTTTGATTGCCATCGTCGGCAAAACCGGTGCCGGAAAATCGACCATTTTGGATGCCATGTGTCTGGCGCTGTTCAATAAAATTCCACGTTTAAAAGACAGCGACGGAAAATTGCAGGATGTCGATGGTTCAGAGTTATTGACCAACTCACCTTTGACCGTGTTGCGCCGGGGCACCGCGCATGGCTTTGCCGAAGTTTGCTTTGTCGCACAGGACCAGAAACGCTATCTTGCACGCTGGGAACTGAAACGTTCACGTGAAAAAGCCGATGGCAAACTGCAAAGTGTACAGCGTTATTTAACCTGCCTGACCGACGGCGTGGTGATTGCCGATAAAGCCAAAGCGGTCGATACCCATATTCATCAAATCTGCCAGCTCAGTTTTGAGCAATTTACCCGCGCCGTGTTATTGGCACAGTCGGAAGTGACGGCATTTTTAAAAGCCCGTGATAATGAACGTGGTGAACTGCTGGAATATCTGACCAATTCGAGTATTTTCGGAAAAATTGGCCAACTGGCTTATGAAAAAACCAAACAGATTGCCAACCAGCGTAAAGAGCTCGAAAACGTTTTAGGTCATATTGAGTTGCTGTCTGAAGAGGACTTCACTGCCTACTCCTCAAAACTTCAACAACTGAACCAAGATCATCAAAAACTGGATATTGAAAAGCAAAATCTACAAAAGCAACAACAATGGTTTGAACAAAAACATAAACTTCAAGCTGATATACAAACACGTCAACAATATTTGGAGGCTCAGCAACAATATCTAGATGCACTTGCTCCGCAAAAAGCACAACTGCAACAACTTGAACGTTTTTCCTCTATTCGGCCTAGCGTCATTCTGCAGAAAAATTTAAATGCTGACATTGCAATACTTCAACCCAAATTAGAACACGTTCAGAAGCAATTCACGGTGATTGAACAACAATTCAATACTGAAAAATTGACCTTTGAAAAAATAGATAACGCGCAAAAACAGCAACATCAATTTGAAATTCAACATCAGCAAAACATTGAGATGGTTCGTGCTCGCATTGCCGATCGACGTGTTTTGGGTGATCACTTGCTTAAAATTAAAGATGAACTAAAGACTTTACGGGAGCAGCACTCTCCTCTTGTAAATGCTGAACAGCAGGTCAAAAATGAGCTTCAACAATTACAACATGACATTACACAACACACTGCACTTTTGGCTGAATCTGCACATTTCAATCCTTTGGATGATGGGCTTTCGGCACATTTGAGCCAGTTACAACGCTTTATTCAAAGCTATACTCAATTTGAAAAAAACATGGCAATGTGAGTCAAGCGCATCAAAATGTAATGCAACAACATCAACAGCTTGAACAACTGATGCAGCAATATGGGCAAGATGATGAACTGAATCAAAAAATTGCTGCTATACGCACTGAGCGTGAACATCATTTACAACAGCTGAATCTACTTGATGTCACACACACGCATTGGCAAAACTTCCAAAATATTAGTGCTGAAAACGTCAAGCTAGTTTCGGCACAAAATAAGCTGCAACAACAAATTGAACAGAGTTATGCACAACTTCAATCTGCTGAAAAAGCCTATCAAGATCAAAAAATTGCACGTGAACAATTACAACAGATGTTGCAAAAGCAACGTTTACTCCATACTGAAAATATTGAACATTTAAGAGCGAGCCTGGTCGACGGCGAAGCATGTTTAGTTTGTGGTAGTACACATCATCCGTATATACAAAATCAGGATGCGCTTTCAAACGAATTATTCAAACTGCAAGAGCAACAGGAACAGCAAGAACTTGAAAAAGAAAAAACAGCTTTCGAAGCATGGCAACATTTGCAAAAAATGCATGCCCAACAAACAGCATCATGGGAAGCAAATGCTCGCCAACTAGCAACACTGTCATCACGACTGCAGCCTGCTCAAACTCAGCTTGAACAACAACTTAATACGCTGAATATCCCCTTTGATTTCTCGCAAGATCATTTGGTATTAGATCAAGCCCTGGCGACAAAGGTTATTGAATTTCAACATACGCAAAAACAACTTGAAGCTACACTCAGTACGCATGAGCAAGTACAAAAACAGCGTCATGCACTTCTTCAAATAATGCAACAAACCAGCCAGCAACTTTCTATCCTAAAACAGGCTGAAGAAAATATCCAAGATGTTGTAGGTTTATTGAATGACACCCAAGGTCAAGCATGGAGTCACAATACGCTGAGTACGGCTGAACAAGTTCAAGTCATGTTACTACAGCGTCAAAACACCTTAAAACAACTGAACGATTTAAATGCTCAGCTTAATCAAAAATCGCAACAGCGCGATCAAGCTGTTCAAAATCTAAAATTTAGTCAGGAAAAAATTAAGACGACAGAAACTCGCATAGAAAACCTTACACAAGAAGGTAAAAGAAATAGCGATTTAGCCATTCAAGCCATTTTTGATATGACACAAAGCAATGTTGAAAAACCACATGAATGGTTAGCGCAGTTCGATCAAAACAGACAACAATTGCACATTCAATTTAATCAAGCTCGTCAGCAGTTTGACCAAGTACGTCAAGCTTTTGAAACTGCTCAAAGCACGCTAAAAGAATGTCAAACTCAGCAAACTCAATTTCAAACCCAAAAGCAAAATGTTGAACACAATATTCAACAGTGGTTAAGTCAGCATACAGATTTCAATGCGCTGTTATTGCAACAACTAAGCGAAATTTCACATGAACAAGAACAGCAACTTAAACAGCGTGTGGTCGATGTTGAACGAGCGCACTCAGATGCTCTAGCAAGTATTAAAGCCATTCAGGAACAGCTTCTACAACATATGGAACATCAACCTGAAATTGATGCTGAAACCCTATCTTCACAACTGACGACCGTTACTGAACAGCTCAAGCAATTGATTGAACAGCGGGATCAAGTGAAACTCAAAATTGAAATGCATCAACGTAATATTGAAAAGCAAAAGCAATTTGCAGATCAAATTCAAGCCATTCAAAGTGAAGAACACCGTTGGAGTAAAATTTCAGGACTGATGGGCGATGCAAACGGCAAGAAATTCCGCGATTATGCGCAGCAATATAATCTGGATATCTTGATTGAGCATGCCAACCAGCAACTGGCCATGCTCTCGCAACGCTATACCTTAAAACGTCTGGACAACTCCTTGAGTCTGGCGATTATTGACCATGACATGGACGGTGAAACTCGTTCAGTCGCTTCGCTTTCAGGTGGAGAATCCTTCCTGACTGCACTGGCCTTATCTCTGGCGATTGCCAATATGGCATCAGGTTCCATGAAAATTGAATCTTTGTTTATTGATGAAGGCTTTGGCACGCTGGATGCCTCATCTTTATATATGGTGATGAATGCGCTGGATCAATTGCAAAATCAGGGCCGCAAAGTGGTGTTGATCTCGCATATTCAGGAAATGCACGAACGCATTCCGGTGCAGATTCAGGTTAAACCTTTAGGTGCCGGAGCAAGTACCATTGAAGTGGTCGGTTAATTTAAAAATTCATTCAAGAAAGCATAAAAAACCTGGAAGATGCTCCAGGCTTTTATCAACAAGATATCTATGCCATGGGACGTAAGGTCAGAATCTGCTCACTGCGGCCGAATGGTCCAGAAAGATCATGCAACACGGAACTGGTCAGGCCAATACCATCTTCGCCATACTGCTGCACAGTTTCCAGACCCAGCCACTGACCTTGCGGCAAGCGGTGCAGATGGATCTGTAAATCCAGATTCGGAAAGCCCCAGCTAAAGGGTACCTCTTGACGTGGTACAACGCCATTGGCCGTATCAACCATCCCCATTAAGCGAACAAAATCACTGGTAGGCTCAGCTTCTACCATGTCATGTTGCGTTCGCAGCCAGACCACGCCTTTCCCGGCACGACGCTCATGGCTTCTTGCTTCTATCGACTCAATATATCCGCCCGGCCACTGACGGATTCCCTCCCAGATTGATGCATGGTCAGGGCCAGCCACCTGAGCATCTTCCAGACTTTTCACGACCTGACTATTTTGCGTCATCATGCGCCAGGTCCGTGCCACAATACAGCTTTTCCCTTGAGCCTGCATTTCGGACTCAATCAGCTCAATGGTTTTGCCTGGACGAATCACTTTGGTGGTGATGCTAAACTCTCCAGCAGGAATCAGACCTAAAATATCTAAACCGATCCGGCCAATCCGCATCCCCTGACGTGGCATAAAACGGTCTAACTCTGCACAGATAATGCCTGTGGCAGGTGCCATGTGTTGCTCGTGCTCATTCCATGCACCCTGTGCCAGCAATGTAGATTGATAATGTGCCGTAACGATACCTGTCGCATCTGTATTGCGCCCGATCAGTTGATAATATGCCGCCATACACGTCCCTATTTCCCTGGTTTAATAAATAATTTCTTATCTAAAGTAGTTGTTTAGATTGTTTTTTGTACTCAACTTTAGTGGAAAATTCAACTTTAAAAACAAAAACTGAACCCTAAGGTTCAGTTTTCAAAATCAGCAAAATGGGTGGTTCTGCGATTTATTTCGAATAATCCCGTGCGCCAAACAATGCAGTGCCGACACGGACCATGGTTGAACCTGCGGCAATGGCTTCCTGCATATCCCCCGACATGCCCATGCTTAAGGTATCCCAATCTTCAGGATGGGCATGTTCAGTTTTTACAGCTTCAAACAGGGCTTTGGCATCACTAAACGCCTGTGGATTATTCGGTGCAGGAATTACCATCAAACCACGCAATTTTAAATGTGGTAACTGGCTGATCTGCTTCACCAGCTCAGCAACTTCACCCGGCTGGCAACCATCTTTGGTGTCTTGTGCATCAATATTGACCTGCAAACAAATATTCAGTGCCGCCTGATTCGCCTCACGCTGATTCGACAAGCGCTCTGCAATAATCAAACGGTCTACTCCATGTACCCAGGCAAACTTTTCTGCCAGATGCTTGGTCTTGTTGCGCTGCACATGACCAATAAAATGCCATTCAATATCCAGATCACTTAAAGCCTCAATTTTATCTAAAGCTTCCTGTAAATAATTTTCTCCAAATGCACGTTGTCCAGTTTGGTACATCTCGCGCAAAGACTCACTTGGATGGGTCTTTGAAACAGCCAGCAACTGGACACTTTCTACATTGCGCCGGGCGTGTTTACAGGCATCTTCTATTTGCTGTATAACTTGATTTCGTGACTGTTGAAGACTATTCATTGACGAGGTTCTCATTTCATTCATCTTTTTTTGGCTTCCCTTACAACTAACTGTTGGTTAAGTTTTGGGAAAGCCTTATTATTCTATCAAAATAAATAACATTTAAATGAACTCGGGGAAATTATGGATATCACTGAACTTTTAGCGTTTTCAGCTAAAAACGGGGCATCAGATTTACACTTGTCTGCGGGGATGCCGCCACTGATCCGTGTCGATGGTGAAGTTCGCCGTATTAACCTGCCTGCTTTAGAACATAAAGAAGTACACAAACTTGTGTATGACATTATGAATGATAAACAGCGTCGTG
>JADHED010003065.1_pt1 | contig 10534 bp, 5 predicted proteins | sample 8952041 | NCBI WGS metagenome assembly JADHED01 (sample SAMN16124423, study PRJNA663239) | bioreactor sludge metagenome | isolation source: sludge (control) | place: India:Bengaluru | collected 2018-09-08
GCCACAGCATCTTCGGCAGCCTGCAGTTCACGCGGCACGGGCATCCTGTACTCCTTTCCGCTTGGTCCATCAACCACTACAGCGGTCATGACTTCACCAATTCGACCTCTCCGGCCCTCCAGACGGATATCCTCCATTGTCATTATCGAGGCGCAGCATGGGCACGTAGCGCCGGACCGGGTCATCGTTCCCTTCCCGGACTGCCGGTCGCTTCCGCGACCCACGCCGGCTGGGACGTCACCGATGATGCCGAATTCGACGCCCGACCTGTCGGGCCGGACCGTGATGGTCAAAGCGACTCGCTTGTTCTCCTTCTTGCACAGCCAACGAGTCTTCAGCAACGGGATTGTCGCGCGGCAGTTCTTGCACATCACGGTGCGCGCCCACAAGTACGCGATAGTCGGCTTGCCGTCGATCACGGGGTAGAAGCGCTCAAGTTCCTTCCGGGCCTCGCGATGGGCCCACCAACCCCAAGCGCGCACATGGTCGGCGAGATCGCCTACGGGGTTGGCTGTCCGCTCCGAGAATAGCGCGGCTTGACGAATGACCTCCGGCACTAGGACAGCCTGTCGGCGGACGGCTTTCGGCGTCGCAGCTGTCCCATACTTCGCGGCCAGCTCAGGAACCTCGTGCCAGAAGTCCGGCAGCGGCCACGTCCTGCCGGCGAGCTTCTGTGGATATTCGAGCGTGCACTTTAGGACGAACCACGCGACGGGATTGATGTCGATGGCCGTCGCCTCGCAGCCGAGACGCATTGCCTCAAGCGGGATAGCACCTCCGCCAGCGAACGGATCCAGCACCCTCGGGGCCCGTCCACCGTACGCCTCCCGGATACGCGCGCGGAACCAGTCGAGGTCCGGTCCGGACTCTCGGCCCCAGTGGAGGATTCCGCCCTCGGTCTCCTCCTTGACCTCCTCGATCACCTTGCCGTTCGCGAGCTTCTTCTTCTTGACCTTCTGGACGAGCTTGCCCGCCATCCGCTCGAGGATTTCGCGACGCTGCTCCGCGTCGCCAGGATCGGGCAGCAACGTCGCAATCAGGGCAGCGCGACAGGCCGCCAATGGGCGGCGGGCCGGCCAGATGTGCAACGTGGAGATGTGCCCATGCCGTACGTTCTTCTCGTGGACGGAGTCCAGCGAGACCTGCTTCAGCGGGAACGCAACTTCGATCAGACGCTTGTCGTTCGGCATGGCCTCGTCTCGTGCGGCGCTCTCGACCGCACTATCGTTGCGCAACTTCCAGTACTTGCTGTTCGTCGACCAGTAGCGTCCGGGCCTTGGCGATCAGCTTCCCGAAAGGGTCCTGCACCCGGAGCAGCCGCGGCGCCGCCGTCACACAGTCGTACACCACGTGGAGCCAGTAGCCGCCGCGGAGGTTGCAGGCGCTGGACCACTCGTTCGCCTTCAGTTCTACAGAACCGGAACGAGCCCGGCCTTTGACCTCGATCCCGCGGCGCTCCCCGTTGGGATACACCGCCAGGAGGTCGAACCCCGGCCAACTCGTCAGACCTGCGGCGATCGCCAGTTCCGGCGTGTGGACGTCGGTCACCGTCGCCCCGGCCGCTTCCTCGAACGCACGGGCCACATCCATCGCTCGTTGCTCGACTTTCGCGTCGTACTGCTCGCGGTCGGCTTGATCTTCGGACGGCGCGACGACGGCATGGACGAGGAACCGGATGTCTCCCGGCTCGATGAGCGCCGGCTCGCGCTCCAACTCACCGAGCGCGACCTCCCGCCGTCGATCGAGCGACCGCTGTGCTGCCTTGATCCGATCCAGCTCGATGCCGGCGGCCGGGTCGCCGTTACGGGCCCGTTTGGCCAGGTCGGCACGGCGATCCGCGAGGTCGGTCTCTTCCATGGCGAAGCCGCGTTCGAGAAACGAGCGGCGCTCGGGCAGAGACGCACGCAACTCCACGCTCCGCCGGTCGGCCTCTGCACCGGCGATGAACTCCCTCGCGTGATCGCGGACCCTCTCGAGATTGTCGCTGACTGCGACGGCAAGCCGCCGGGCCGATGCGGGCAGTCCTACGGCAGGACGCAAGAGTTGCAGCGTCTCGACCGGGCACTCCTTAAGCCGTCCGTCACTATCCTCGAGGATCCCGACCAGCCGGGCCGTAACACGTTCCTCCTGGGCGAGGCCCGGAAGAGCCGGATCGGCGGCACGGACGACATCAACCCGGAGGATGTGGAAGACATACGGTTCTTTGGATGCGGAATCGACGAAGACCGCACCGCGCATCGCGTCGGCCCCGTACCGGCTGGTGACCAGCCGCGTGAAGCCGTCGAACAGCGGCTCGCCCGGATGGAAGTAGATCGCGGAATCGCCCGGTGCAGGTCGGTTCACCGTGATTCGGTCGCGAGCCTCGGCAGGATAGGCCTCCATAACCGGCCACAGCACGTCGGTGGCACCGGGCCTGAGCGGCCGAAGCGCGAACACACCCGCTGGATCACCGTCCAGCCCAATGTCGCAGAGTGGCGCCGCTTGCTCGAGGAACCGCCGGACATAGCCGGGGAGCAACCGCTGGAAGGCCTCGCGCTCTAGGTCCGGCCGGAGCCGAGCCGTCTCGGCCTTCAGGCTCTCGGACGAGCCGTAGATCGCGTTCTCGCGCCGGCTCTCCTCCCCGACTCGGCCCTCGGTCACGGCGGCATCGACCTCTGCAGCAACCGTGTCCTCGTCCTCACCCTCGAGGAGGCGGGTCATGTAGTCCTTCAGCGAGCGGCCCTCGAAGATCCGGCCCACCACGTCGAACACCTTGTCCGTGCCGAGTTCGTTCCGAATGCGTTCCAGCTTCTCGAGCAAGACCTGCAGCACCCGGCCCTCGCGCGTCTTCCCGGCGACAAGGTTCAGGATGACGACTTGGTCCTTCTTCTGTCCGTAGCGGTGAATCCGGCCCATCCGCTGCTCGAGACGCGCCGGGTTCCACGGGACGTCGTAATTCACCATCAGCCAGCAGAACTGAAGGTTGATGCCCTCGCCCGCCGCATCGGTCGCCACGAGGTACAGCGCACCGTCCTCGTCAACCGGTCTTCGGAAGAACTCGACTTGCTCTTCCCGATCCTCCCAGGGTAGGCCGCCGTGAATCGCCGCGATCTGGCCAGCGTCACCCAGCTGTTCCAGCTTGCGGACGAGGAACTCGAGCGTGTCCCGGTGTTCGGTGAAGATCAGGACCTTCTCGTGCCGGTACCGCGGATCGCGCAACACCTCCCGCAACTTCTCGAACTTCGACTCTTCGCCGAGGTCGTAGACCCGCCGGGCCAGCGCGAGGAGCCGCTCGACTTCGCCTCGTTCGGCCTGGAGTTCGCCCAGGCTCGCGGCGGCGAACCCGGACAGCGCGTCGTCCTCCCCGGCCTGGTTCTCCTCGCCACCCGCGCCGGGCGCCTCCTCGTCCGCGGTCTTGTCGTCGAACACATCGTGCACGAGCCGCAGCTGCCGCTGCCGTTCCTCGAGTTCAGCCTCGGAGATCCGCCCCGACCGAAGGTCGTCGATCAGGCTGTCGAGCTTCTCCAGGCGACGCTCGAACGAGCGGAGCAAGGCCCACGTCGAGCTGGCGAGTCGCCGCTGGAAGACGCTCATGGCCAGGCGGGCCGCCGAGCGGTTAAGGATGCGTGCTCGGTTGTACCAGGTCCGGAGGTACGTGGTCGTTTCGTCGTACAGCGCCTGCTCGCTGACCTCGCCCTGGCTCAGGTCATACGAGTGGGTGTCGGAGATCCGCCGCGGGTAGATCGGCGTGCCGTCGAAGCGGACCATCTCCTCCTTCGTCCGCCGGATGAACCATCGCCGCCGGGCGTCGACGGGGATGCCGCTGAACGCCTCGAACGTCGAGAAGCCGATCGGGTCGAGGAGGCGCCAGAGGCAAAAGTATGGGAAGTCCCTGCCCATGTGCGGCGTCGCGGTGAGCAGCAGCAGGTGCCGCGCCGACCATCGCAGGGACCACCGCTCGGCGACGGGCAAACCCGCCAGAGCCTCGGCGAGCTTGTACCGCTCCGTCTTCCGGATCTGGCCGTCGCTGTCCTGGCTCGCGGCGAGCTTGTGCGCCTCGTCGAACACCACGAGGTCGTATGGCGTGACCGACGGGTCTTGCAGGCAGCGGAACATCCGGTCGCCAGCCAGAGTATCGACGCTGACGATCAGGCGATCGCTGTCGGGCTCGAGGAAGGGGTTCCCGTCCTTGGCGTCGCTGCCGTCGCGGATGACGAACGGCAGCCCGAACAAGCCGATCATCTCGCGCCGCCAGTTCCCGACGAGGCCGGCGGGTGGAACGACGAGGATGCGGCGGACCAGCCGACGGGCGAGCATCTCGCGGATGTACAGGCCGGCCATGATCGTCTTGCCGGCCCCGGCGTCGTCGGCGAGGAGAAACCTGAGGCGGGGCTGCGAGAGCATGTGCCGGTACACGGCGATTCGCTGGTGCGGAAGCGGGTCGATCCGCGACGTCTCCGTGGCGAACACCGGGTTGAAAAGGTGGCCGAACCCGAGCCGGTGCGCCTCGGCAACCACCGCGACCGCGACGGCGTTCCCTGTGAAGTCGATGGGGACGTGCTCAGGCTGACCGTCGGCGGGTTCGCCCAGGCGGACGTGCAGCTCGTTCTCGTGCTGCCGGAACTGCTCGACCCCAACGGCGGCGAGGCGCTCGATCTGACGCCAGGCGATGCGGTTGGGACGCGCCTGGCCGTTCTCCCACCGGTTGATCGACGCGAACGACACCCCGACCAGCTTGGCCAGCGCGTTCTGGGTCAGCCCCGTTTCCGCGCGTAGCCGCCGGATCTTCGCCGGGTAATCGTTCGGGACGTCGGACGGCATGTCCCCCCCGCTGCGCCCGCGAGCAGCCAGCCCAGCCAACCAGGACTATCGCAGGTGTTAGGTCACGATCGGAAGCCGAGTATCCGGTCCATGCCGGCCCGAAATCAACGACTTCCGGGGCTTCCCGGTCTACCACGTCCGGCCTTGTTCTACCCGCGGCCGCGGCGCATCGCTGATGACCCCATCCGCGGCTCGGAACGATCGGCCATGTACGAGATGGGGCCCCTCGGCAACCAGAACACCGAACCCCCGGAGTTCTCGATGGCGAACACGATCGAGCGGCTGAACGGCGCCCCATGCGATGGACATAACGGCGCAGACCCGCGGCGACGCCCCGCGCGCTTATGTCCGCCGAGGCGCTGCATGAACTGAAGCACGAGGTTTCCGCGTCCGAGCTCTGGCGTCGGCTGGTCTGAACGGCCTGGCCATACTATCGGCTGTGACAGCGCGAGGCTCCCGTCGAGCCCTTTCTGCGAGGTCACGCGGCTGGCGTACTCGACCGCCCACCGCCCCATATGTCAGCTGGCCCCGAGGGCCGCTTCCCCGTACCGGGTCGATCCGGTGTCGAGAACGGGGCGGCGGCCTTCGTTATGTCCGGACCCAAGAACATGAACATCGACAGCACCGAGAGCGCTCGGGATGCGGTCCCACCGCCGGCCGTCGTTCTCGACGAGCCCAGCAGTACCTCCAAGCCCAAGCGCCGCAACCTTCACAGGATCCTGCTCGACGCCGGACTGACCGACGACGACTTCCGGTGGTACATGGACGAGCACGCGGGCAAGGACGGCTACGCCATCCGGGGCGAGAGGAGCTGGTTCACCGCCCTGATCCCGATCCGTGCCGTGAAGTCGGACGAGGCGCGGCGTCGTATGAAGCTCTCGTCGGAGGGGATCGGGTTCGTCCGTTACGTGGACCCGACAGCGATCCGCAAGTCCCTCGTCGGCGACCATGCCGTAGCCGTCCGGTTCCCGCGGCTGCACCGCCATCTCGTGCTGGACCTCGACAACCACGGGGTCGCCGCCAAGAGGGGCCAGGCCGGTGTCGAACCCCTGAAGCCGAACGCGTTCCGGCGCGTGGTGTGGAAGGTCGCCCGAGCCCTGCATGCCGTCGGCATCTCGTCCGTCGTGGTGATCTTCTCGCCGAGAGGGGCGCACTTTTACATTCGGGTCCAGTGCATCCCGGACGAGGACTACGAGCAGGTCGCCAATACCGTCATCGAATGGGCTGGGACATGGCTGCCCCGCGGGGTTGTCCTCGAGCACTTCCACGGGACCGCCAAGCGGGTCCGTTTGCCGGTCTGCTTCGGCAGGAAGATGGTGTTCTCGACTCCGTCCGGCCACCGGAAGTCCATCACCATCGAGACCGTGCAGGACGCGGCCCAGGCGGTCAGGGCGCTCCGTCAGCTGCCTGCGACGACGATCCGGTCCCTTCAGTCGAGTGTCGCCAAGCTGGTCGAACTGCCGGTCCCTTCCGGCTCGACTGGTGCTGGTCGGCGAGTGGAGTCCAGCCGCCGATGCCCGACGAAGACCCAGCCGTCGACCCGACCTGTCAACTCCCGACCTGGTCACGAGAAGGGAGGAAGCAGGAGCAGGACTAAGACAAACCTTGGTGTTCCCTCCCCCCGGACAGAACTCCCTGCCGGCTACGAGGACCAGCCGGAAGTGCAACGGGCTCTGGAGGTTGTCCGAGGCCTTCACCCTGCCGAGCTCGAGCCGGGAGAACGCAACTTCGTGCAGTTCGAGCTGTCCCGAGCCCTCGTGTCCCGCGGGTTCGAGCCCGATGTGATCATCCCGGCTCTCTGGCGCTGGCTCGTCCTCCACGGCCAAGGATCCCGGCTGGTGAACCAGGACCCGGAGAAGGCGCTCCAAGCCCTCCGGCGCACCGTCCTCGCGGTTGCCGAGTGGACCCCCCGCCATATCTCCAACGCGATCCCCGAGCCATCGCAGGCCCTGCTGGAGGGGGTGGCCAAGGCGACCCAGCTGACCATCGACTCGGCGCTTGTCCAGCACGTCGCGACGCTGGTCGCGGCGATCGCCGGCATGCAGCGGACCGTCGGCGAGGTCATCCCGCTGTCCCGCAAGTACATCTCGATCGTCTGCGACGTGACCTCGCCCAAGGTGCTGGCCCGGATCCGGCAGGCGTTCATGAAGGCCGGGATCGCGGAGGAAGTCACCGCGTGGTCGTACGTCGAGAAGCGGGCGACCGAAGTCGTCCTCCGAGACCACCACATCTGGTCCATCGCGGGCTTGGGGTGCTCGACAAGCTGCAGCACTGACTTGGCCGACGTCCCCCTGGTCGCGGCTCCGGTCGGTCCAGTCACCCCCTCCGATCGCGAGGCCGCTTCGCCCGATTCGCGGCCCATCGCCGCCTGAGCTTCATCGCCGCGCCGCACCCCGGCTCGGCATAGCCGTCGCGGAAACCGACGCGCCCGTCTCGGGGCGCCCACGTCGGCCGCGATCCCTCACCTACCGAAGAAGGCCGAACCCCTGATGGCGGGAGGGCGCCGGAGGTCGGCATCGAGGCCAGCATGGCTGTAGCACTCGACCTCCAGACCGAAAGCTGGAGGGCCATCCGTGGACACGAATCGAAGTACGAAATCAGCGACGCCGGCAGGATCCGCTCGGTTACCCGCGTGATCGTGGACAGCAAGGGCCGTAAGCGCCGCCTTCGCGGTCGCGAGTTGTCGGCGACCCCCATCGACGGGTACCTCGCCGTCAACCTGCCAGTGCCGGGCGGATACCGGAAGGCGTTCGTTCACCAGCTCGTGGCCGAGACGTTCATCGGACCCCGACCTCCTGGCCAGGTGGTCAACCACATCGACGCGGACAAGTCGAACAACTGCGCATGGAACCTCGAATGGGTGACGCCCCGCGAGAACGCGCTGCACGCCGCCCGGATGGGCTGCTTCAACACCAAGGGGGAGCGGAATGGCTTCGCGATCCTGACCGAGGCCGACGTGCGGGAGATCCGGCGACGGCGATCCGAAGGGGTGCCGGCGAAGGTCCTGGCCGAGCAGTTCCGCGTCAGCGTCCCGACCATCTACGCGGTCGCGTCACGCAAGACCTGGGCCCAGGTCGCGTCGGGCGGGTGGGGTGGGGCCTACGAGCATCGTGACGTAGGCCCCAACCGTTCGGAACTCGAGGGAAGGTGCACATGCCGGACAGGTTCTCCTCGCGACATGGCTACGAGCCGCCGGATGGGGACATAACGGTGCGCCACGATGCCCCACCGGGCATGCGCGAAGTCGTGGTCGACATTGCTGAAGATGTGGGCCTCCCGCCGTCTGATCTCAGGACGGTGCTCTGCCGGCTGCTGCACCTGCCCAGCGCGGGCAACTGGACCGAGTACCCGAACATCGATTCTGAGGTCCGGCAGAACCTCCGCTGCGCCGAGTGGTGGGACGTCTACGATTTCATAGAGGTCATTCACGAGCTCCTTGTCCGCGAAAGGACGATCCGTCGTCGTCCGGGCGAAGTCGACCCGTCGGCCCGCTTCGAGGCGGAGATCAACCGGTACTTCCGACGTAGCGGGATCGGGTGGCAGCTGGTCAACGGCCGGATCGAAACGCGGGGACCCGAGCTCGTAGAAGTTGCACGAAAGACCGCCGAAGCCCTCGCCGAGGAGACCGGACGCGACACCGCGGCACGCGAACTACGCCAGGCTCACGAAGATCTCTCGCGGCGCCCGGTGCCTGATGTGACAGGTGCCATCCAGCACGCGCTCGCCGCCTTGGAATGCGTGGCGCGGCATTTGACGAACAGCAAGGACACTCTCGGCACGCTGATCCAGCGCAACCCCGGTCTCTTCCCGGCGCCGCTCGACGATGTCGCGAAGAAGCTGTTCGGGTTCGCCTCGGAGATGGGTCGACACCTGCAGGAGGGCCGCGAGCCATCGTTCGACGACGCCGAGCTCGTCACCTCGACGGCTGCTGCGCTGACGACGTATCTGCTCCGCCGTTCTGGCCAGGCGGATGCACCCGATCGAACGTCGAACGACCTTCCGTTCTAGCGCGGTGGGCGGATCGAGTCCCAGACCTGCGCGATCGTCTCGCATGCCGCCTCGATGTCGCGACGTACCCTCGCGCCGAGTCGCGCGCCCCGGTGTTCACGTCCACGGCAGACGTCCACGTAGAGGACCGAGCCCGCGGGGATGTCCAAGCCGGAACTGGCGGCCGACTCGAACATGATCTGGCTTACGATCTTCACGATCTCCGTGGACGGTTCCTCCTCGCTGAAGTCCAGCTTGATCAGGCGCCGCTTCCCTTTCTCCTCCACGTCCAGATCAGGAGTGACCTTCACGCGCACCCCGCTCCAGACCAGCGACAACTTGGTTGGCGCGTGAACATCGTAAATCCTGTCCCCGAACGCCTGTTCATACTGCCGGACAGCTCTCGCGTTATGTCGAAGCCTGACACCTGCCGGGCCGCCATTCAGCGCGGCCAACTTGGCCAAGGAATCGGCCTCGGCCAGCAACCACGATCGGTCCTTACCCCGGTGAAACGCGCTGATCCGCTCGGTGGCGTCGCGGTAGTAGAGCCGCTTCGCGGTGGCCTCGTCCTCCTTCGGGTACTTGAAGTCGCGAAGCACCCTTTGCTGCGCGGCTGGTGCCGACGTGATGTAGTTCGCCAGTCCCTTCACGGTCAGCGTGATCATGGCCCCTCCTCGAGCAGGACGCGGCTGGATGCTTCCAGCATCGAGGAGTACGGCCCGCGCTGCAACGGGATCGCCCGTGCCGCGGTATTCTGGGGTCCCCTCCGGTGGTCCTCGATCACCTCGGAAGCGCCATGGGACTCGGTGATCACGGATGGACGGGGGACGTGGGGTAGGCAATGACGAAATCGGCGCTGACTTTCTCGAGCCTGATCCCGAAGTACCTCGCCTGGGCACGGCACGAGCGTGGTCTGCGTTCGTCGACGCTCAAGGAGTACTCGCGGGAGTTGAAGCGGATCGAGACGTTCTGGGGCCCACGGGAGGTCGTCCGCACCACCGTCCGTGATCTCGCATCGTTCAAGGCAGGCATGGCCGACCTGAAGCCACAAACGCGGAAGCACCGTTTGCTTATGGTCAGGCTGCTCTTCGACTACGCGCTCGAAGTGGGGCTGATCACGAAGCGTCCGTTCGAAATCGTGCTGCCGGAGATCAAGAGACCGACGGTCACCGAGGTCACCGGCGAGGCCGACCTGAGGAAGTTGCTCGAGACCGAGGACGGCCGGGTGCGCGCGGTCGTGCTGATGGGCTGTGACCTCGGCCTTCGGCGGGGCGAAATGGTGCGGGTCCGTGTGGCCGATCTTCAGTGGCGCCCCTTCCCCGCCCTGCGCTTGCCGGTACGGGACCTCGACGCCGACCAGCCGAAGTCGGGATCCTCGCGTCTCGTCCCAGTCTTCACAGGACGCGCCTGGAGGACTCTGGTTCGACTATCCGAATCGAGACAGGCTGAGGATCGCCTCCTCGGATTGACGAACCCCGAGAGCGTCGACGGCCTGGTGGACGAGCACTGGAAGCGCGCTGTCGGGCACCCGCCGCACCTGCATCCGCTTCGTCGGCGGTTCGCGAGCCGGCTGCTCGAGTACGGCCTCGAGCTCGATACGATCCGCCAGCTGCTCGGACATAGGGACGTCGCGACGACGATGCGGTACCTCGGCATCGGCTCGGAGGAGTTGAGCATCATCCGGAAGTTCGGAGGGACACTTTCGCCGCCGGACGGTGCGCAGGCGAAAGACCCGATGGACTGGTGT
>JADHED010003066.1_pt1 | contig 10530 bp, 7 predicted proteins | sample 8952041 | NCBI WGS metagenome assembly JADHED01 (sample SAMN16124423, study PRJNA663239) | bioreactor sludge metagenome | isolation source: sludge (control) | place: India:Bengaluru | collected 2018-09-08
GCTTAGAAAAATGGTAAAGGATGTACCACAAAACTGTTCAGGCTTTGATAGACGAGTTCAATCCCTATCGGTTGAATTTCCCACTCCTCGGGGAGGGGGTATTTCGATGAATACCACGATTGATTCAAACAAGAAATCCAACCGCCTGGGAACGTTCGGCGGGGTCTTTACTCCCTCTATTTTGACCATTCTCGGTGTCATCATGTTCATGCGCGCCGGTTTTGTCCTTGGGCAGTCCGGCATCCTGCATGCGCTCCTGATTCTTTTGATTGCGAAAAGTATTACCGCGCTCACTGCCTTGTCCATTTCCGCCGTATCCACCAACACACCCGTCTCCGGCGGCGGGGCGTATTTCCTGATATCCAGATCTCTCGGACCAGAGTTCGGGGGCGCCATCGGGATTGCCCTGTTTTGCGCCCAGGCCATTTCGGTGCCGTTTTACACCCTCGGGTTCACGGAAGCCCTGGTGAAAACTTTTCCTGAGATGGCCGCCCATTCTCGAACGATTGCACTGGCGACCAGTCTCTTGCTCTTCCTGATCTCTTGGGTCGGTGCTGGTTGGGCGATTAAAGCCCAATACGTCATCATGGCTTTTTTGGCGCTGTCGATTGTTGCATTTCTGGGCGGGGCGGCTGCGAATTTTCAATTGGATTTATTCCAAAAGAACTGGCTTCCCGCCTATGCGTCCCCCGGAATGTCTATTTGGACCATGTTCGCTATCTATTTCCCGGCGGTGACCGGGATCATGGCAGGGGTGAACATGTCGGGAGATCTCAAGGACCCAGCGCGCTCGATCCCCATAGGGACCCTGGCTGCGGTCGGCACCGGTTTCCTTGTGTACCTCATCCAGATCGTTCTCGTCGGCGGCGCGCAAACACGCCTTCAGTTGATAGACAGCCCTTTTGAAACTCTCTGCCGGCAGGCCCTTTTCGGTTCCGGTTCCCTAGTGGTTGCCGGTGTCTTCGCCGCCACACTGTCCAGCGCCATCGGCTCCTTCCTGGGAGCGCCACGCATTCTGCAGGCCGTTGCTCGGGATGGCCTATTTCGGGTGCTACACCCTTTCGCCAAAGGGGCACCCCGCAGCGACGAACCGCATCGAGCCCTTCTTCTGACGCTGGCCGTGACGGTAGCGATCATTTTTTATGCCAGCGAGGATTCCGGAGGCGGCGCATTTAACGTGATTGCAGCTGTCGTCACTATGTTCTTTCTTTACACCTACGGGATGATTAACCTGGCTGCGTTTGTTGAGTCTTATGCCCAAAATCCATCCTTCCGGCCGCGTTTTCGATTCTACCACTGGAGCTCCGCCGGGATAGGTGCACTTGCATGCGTTGGGACCGCGCTTCTGATAGATGTCGTTTCAGCATTCGTGGCAATCGTTATTGTCAGCCTGATCTATGCGGCCTTGCGGCGCAAGACTCTGAAGGCCCGCTTTGGAGATGCTCGTTGGGGTTTCGTCTACTCGCGGGTGAGATCCAATTTGCTCAAGCTATCGACAATGCCTTCGCATCCCAAAAATTGGCGGCCCATTGTGCTGGTTCTCAGCGGCAAACCCGAGGATCGGCTCCATATGACCGCCTTGGCGCTTTGGATCGGCCACGAACTTGGTCTAGTGACGCTCGCGAGAGTGTTGGTCGGGGAACTCGATGAATTATCCCGGCACCGAGAAGCCGCCATCAACCAGTTGAACAAGTTTTTGGCTGAAAATGATTTCAGGGCGCTTTCTACCGTGGTGGTCTCCAGAAACCTCGATGACGGCCTCAACGCCCTCATTCAGGCGCACCCGGTAGGCCCACTACAGCCCAATACGGTCATGATGGGATGGTCCGACGAACCGGAGCGCTGCGAACCTTTCATAGGGCTGCTGAAATCGGTCAACCTATTGAAAAAAAGCTTGATTCTGGTGAAAGAAGGCGGACTGCACAAGGTTACGGGGCAGCGCAAGATCGACGTGTGGTGGCGCGGTAAAGAAAATGGTTCCTTGATGATGCTGGTAACGCACCTGTTGACCATGAACCCCGAATGGTCGGATGCGTCGGTCAGGCTCCTGCGGCGCGTCCATGATGAGGCAGGAAAGGATCCGGCGACCGAAGCCCTTGAAAACTTGATGGATATCGCCCGAGTGTCTGGAGAGGCTGCCGTTGTTGTCTCAGAGGATGATTTTACTGAAGTCCTCCATAGACATTCTAAGGACGCATCGTTGGTCCTACTGGGGTTCAACGTTCCCGAAATAAGCGCATGCCAGGAATTTCAACGCCGTTTCGATCTCATGCTGGACGGAATGCCGACGACCCTCCTGGTGCACTCCTCAGGTGAGCCTGACGTTATGGCCTGATTCCGTACACAGTGCCATTTTTGTTCAGAAGAAAGACAAAGGGTATCAGGAATCATGTTTCGCATCCGCCGCATTCACGATGAAGTGCTTCCCGGGAACCGGAACGCCCTCGATCAGGTGAAAGCCATCATGCGCAGCCGGTTCTCCGCCGTTCCGGCGGAAGAAATTGATCAGTTAGGCCATCACCTGCACGATCCTTTTCTTAAGCGGTTTCGAGCCATCCTTTTTGTCGCTGAAAACCAGCGCAGCCGCCTACTGGGGTTCGCCTACCTCCTTCATGAACCGCAGATCGGGTTCGGCTATCTCGACTGGATCGCCACCCAAGTGGACAAGGCCAGCGGCGGTATCGGTGGGGCCCTCTACGACCGGGTCCGGCAAGAACTCGTGGCTTTAGATGCCAAAGGCCTCTTTTTCGAGTGCCTGCCGGATGAAGCCTCTTTGTGCCCGGACCAAGCCATGCTGGCAGAAAACCGCAAACGGCTTAGGTTTTACGAACAATACGGCGCGCGGCCAATTATGGGCACCGCCTATGAAAAACCCTACAAGCCCGGCCAATCATGCATGCCCCACTTGATGTTCGACGGACTGGGGCGGACGGCACGGCTGGGCCGAGAGTTTCTGCGCGTTGTGGTCAAGGCAATTTTGGAGCGAAAATATGCCGGGTTTGTACCCGCGGATTATGTCCGGATGGTAGCGGCCAGCATTGACGACGACCCGGTCCGGTTAAGGGAATTTCGCCATGTCAAATCTTCAGCGGTATCCTCGACCGTATCGGTGAGCCCTCAAGATAAGATAGCCTTGGTGTTTCCTCATCAGCACTTCACCCACCATATCCACGAACGGGGGTATGTCGAAGCCCCGGTGCGAATCCGCAGCATCCTGAAAGAGATCGCCGGCAGCCGCCTTTTTGAAATGATCTTGCCCTCAGAGTTTCCGGAAAAGGTGATCACCAGCGTTCACGATGTCGATTTCGTTAATTTCCTGCGACGCACATGCCGGGAAATCGAAGAAAACCGCTACGTTTATCCGTATGTCTTCCCCATTCGCAATAAGACCCGCCTTCCCAAGGAACGTTCTATCTTGGCCGGATACTATTGCATAGACACCTTCACTCCTCTGACCCGTCATGCTTACACGGCGGCTCGATCAGCAGTCGACTGTACCTTGTCAGCGGCCAGGGAGATCCTAAACGGCCGAAGGACAGCCTATGCCCTGGTTCGGCCGCCAGGGCACCATGCGGAGCGAAAATCCTTCGGCGGGTTTTGTTATTTCAACAACAATGCGATTGCGGCGCAATACCTCGGGGCATTTGGACGAGTGGCGATTCTGGACCTCGATTATCATCATGGCAACGGGCAGCAGGACATTTTCTACCGTCGATCTGATGTGTTGACGGTATCCATCCATGGAGATCCGGGATTTGCCTACCCCTACTTTTCCGGATTCAGGGATGAGCGCGGGGAGGGTGAAGGTGAGGGGTTTAATCTGAACCTGCCTCTGCCGGAAGAGGTTGACGGTCAAAGATATCGAAAAGCCTTGTCAACTGCTCTCCAACGGGTTTTCGATTTCAAACCGGTTTTTCTGATTGTCTCGATCGGCTTTGACACCGCCAAAGGGGACCCCACCGGGACATGGTCGTTGACCGGCCGCGATTTTGAAGCCAACGGACGCCTGCTGGGAGGGTTGGGACTCCCCATGCTGGTGGTTCAGGAAGGCGGCTACCGAAGCCGGACGTTAGGCGTTAACGCTCGACGTTTTTTTGAAGGGATCGTATCCGCTCTCAAGGATCCACTCTAAGGCGACTGCCGCTTTGGGCATCAAAGAAAAGCGCGTGGCGGGGTGAGAATGAGAATTTCAGATTTTCCCCCTCAATCGGTCGGCGGGATAAATACATTCTCAACTCAATTTGCCCCGCTTTGACGTAGATGAGATTCGCAGGCCCCATCGGTTCGACCAGAATAGTTTCTCCCATCAACCGAATTTCATTCTGGCTGCCGGGGGCGAGATTCTCAGGCCGGAGGGCCATCAGGACTTCGGCTGTTCCGCGTAGCGGCGTATCGAACGAAATCGTCCCATCCGCCGAATGGAATCGTCCGTTCTCCAGCCGGCCCGGAAGTGAATTGATGCGGTGCGCACCGATGAACTCGGCCACGAAGCGGTGCGCCGGATCCCGGTAAATGTGCATCGGATCTCCCGTCTGGCGGATGACCCCGCGGTCCATGACGACTATATAGTCAGACATCATCATCGCTTCGGTTTGATCGTGCGTCACATATAAAACCGTAGCCTTGATCCCGCGAAAAAGTTTTTTGAGTTCGGAGCGCGTGGCCTCTCTGACCTGAGCATCCAGGTTGCTGAGCGGTTCGTCGAGGAGAAACACCTCCGGCTCCCTTACCAAGGCCCTGGCCAGCGCCACTCGCTGCTGCTGCCCGCCGGAGATCTGCTTCGGGTAGCGATCCATCAGGGTTTCAATTTTCAACATAGTTGCAACCGATTCCACTTTTTCCGCGATCCGTTCCTTGGAGACACCCCGCAACTGAAGGCTGATGGCGATGTTTTCATAGACTCGCTTGTGAGGGTATAGGGCGTAATTCTGAAAAACCATCGCCACGTTGCGCTCCCGCGGAGGGATGCGGTTTACGACCTGTCCGCCAATGAGGATTTCCCCGCTATCCGGGCGTTCCAACCCCGCCATGATTCTGAGCAGGGTCGTCTTGCCGCATCCGGAAGGACCGAGGACGGCAGCGAAGGCGCCGTCGGGTATCTCCAGGTGGATGTCTTTGAGTGCGGGAAACGCTCCCGCGATGAACGACTTGCTGATCCCTCTCAGTTCGACGGCTGCCATGGTCTCATCCTTTGAGAGCCCCCGTGGTCAACCCTTCGATGATCCAGCGTTGAAACGCCGCGATGACCAGGATGATGGGGACGGTCGTTAACGCCACGGCTGCATTGATTTCGCCCCACGGGATTTCGTAGCCGGAGGCGCCGCTCAGAAGCGCGATGCCCACGGGCACGGTGTATTTGGACTGGGACGGCATCAGGGACAATGCCAGGATAAACTCGTTCCAGCAGAAGATGAAGACAAGCACGGCTGTCACGGCCAGAGACGGCCGGCTCAGCGGAAGGATGATTCGATAGAGGATGGCGGATGGAGAGAAGCCATCCAATACGGCCGCCTCATCGAGCTCCTTTGGAATCTGCCGAAACGCCGCATGCAGCATCCATACGGCAAAGGGGAGATTCAGAACCGTATAGACCAGAATGAGTGAGAGGTAATTGTTCACCAGTGATAGCTGTTTCATCACCATAAAAACAGGGATGACCAAAAGGGCGGGCGGAAGGATGGCCCCCACCAGAAACCATCTTTGGACCCGCAGGGCCCGGCGCAGGTCCAAGGCTCTCAGCCGGAAGGCGAGTACGGACGCTGCCCACAGGGTGAGGATCGTCGCCCCCCCTCCTGCGACCAGGCTGTTCAGCACATAGCGGTCGAAGGGCCGCTTGGAGAACACGTCGATCATGTTCTCCAGCGAGACGGTTTCCGGAAAATAGCTCACCGGAAGCCGAAAGACCTTCTCGGCAGGCTTCAGGGCCGTCAGAATCGTCCAGAAAAAGGGAAAGAGGCAATACAGAAAAATAGAAGCGATCGCGATGGAGAAGATCAGTTTTTTCATACTTAGATCCTCTCGTACCGGAGTGACGTGGACCGGACGACTATGAGGCTGACGAAAATGAGGCCGGTCAAAAACAGGCAGGTCAGGAGGAGGGCATAGCCCACCTCATCGTAGCGGAAGGCCAGATCGTAGATGTAAAGACTCAACGTCCGGGTTGTGTCCGCCGGCCCCCCTTTGGTTAAGACCCAAATCAGATCGAATATCCCGGCAGCATGGATAATTCTGAAAATTAGCGCGACCCGAATGAAAGGCATCAGCAGGGGCAAGATCAGATGGAAAAACATCACCCTCGTCCCGCCTCCGTCGATGGAAAGGCTTTCTTTGAGCTGCGGCGGAATGCTCTGAAGTCCGGCCAGAAGAATGATGGCGACGAAAGGAGTCGTCTTCCAGACATCGGCGAAGACGGCGGCGAACATGGCTCCCCCCGGGCTGGAAAGCCAATCCGTGGGTTCGGCCAGGATCCCAATCCGGACCAGCAGGTCGTTGATGACACCGAACGGGTTGTTGAACATCCACTGCCAGGCCATGGCCATCACGGCCGTCGGTAGCGCCCAGGGCACCAGCACGCCGAGCCGCAACATAGCTCTTCCCCGGAAAGGGCTATTGGCCAAAACGGCGATAAGGAACCCTATGAGAAATTCCAACGGAACGGAGATGCCGGTGAAGACGAGGGTGTTCTTCAGCGTCATTTTGAGATCATGATCGAAATAAAGGCGCAGGGGCCAGCTGTGGCGTTTGCCCTTGACGAGCCCTTCGATGGATTGGTCCATTTGAAGCGCCGCTTCCCGGGGGCTTTCGATTCCCACCAGGACGGCGCTGACATGCTTCTGCATGATGGAGCTGATTCGCGGATAATCAGGATGAATGGGTCTGGGCCTCGATTTCAGCAGCACGTCATAGAGATCGGTGTAATGGGGGCTCTGCTGCAGAACTTCCTCGTCCTGGAACAGCGATTTTCGTGCGGGGACGGCTCCTTTGCGAAAGTGCAAAATCTTTTGAGCCTCCGGTGAGATGACGAATGCGATGAACGTCGCTGCCGCCTCCGGATATTTGGCGTTTCGGGCAATCCCCAGACCCCAGCCGCCGAGCGTGCCGGCCGGCTCATGGCCGGTTCGATGGATGAAGGGGACAATCCCCACCTTGCCCTCAAGCGGCGAACGCCTGAGAAGGGTCCAGGCATAGGGCCAGTTGCGCATCATCAGCGACTTGCCCTGTTCGAAAAACTCCAGGGCCTGCTGCTCCTGAAAGGTGATCACGCTCCGGGGAGCCCAGCCCCGGTCGATCATCTCCTTCATGAAAGAGAGCGCGGAAATGTTTTCATCACTATTGAGGTGAACATTCTGATAATTGTCGATCGGGTCTCCGCCCGCGCCCCAGAGGTATTCGAGGTAGTTGCACACGAGGCCCTCGTACTGCATCCCCTGAAATACGATGCAGTAGCGCTGCGGCGGGTTCCCGTAGCGATTGCAGACCGTCTCGAATTCTTCCCAGGTCCTGGGTGGTTCCGGCAGGAGATCTTTACGGTAATACAGCATCCCTACGTCGGTTCGGACGGGGACTCGATAAAAACGGCCATTATAGAAGCCGGCTGCAATGCTTTGAGGAATGAGCGCGGCGCGATCCTCGGGGGTGAACCAACCATCGAGCGGCAGCAGCCACCCTTCCGAGGCGAATTTCGCCGTCCACACCACATCCATGTAAACCAGTTCGAAGGCGTCCCCTGCCAAAAACGCCCGAATATACATGTTTTGCCGTTCATCGGTGGACCAGGGACCCGAGAGGTAGTCGATGCGGATGTCCGGATGGCCCGCATGGAATCGGCGGATCACCTCCGCCCACGCCCCGCCGACATCTTCAGGTCCGATCATCCTGAGGGTTTGTCGAGCATCTACGGAAAAAGGATAAACGGCGAGGGAAACAAGGACAACCAGAGCAAGGGCGGTTGATCGATGGATCAACACGCCCTCTGCGGATTTTCTTTTGGCGGTGTATCGAAGGCTCATTCCAACTGCGCATCATGTGATTTTGAATGGCGCTGAAGACGGCTCATGGTGATCTTCTATGCCTTGACAGCTTTGTCGGCCGTCATAGTCCGGATTTACTAATAACCGCGTTGGCCGTGCGAGTTTTCAATTTGTCGCCAGTGATGATTTCAATCGAATCGCCGTCCTGAAGGCGGAAATCGATGCCGGCGGCTCTGCCATTGACCCTTACCACTGTGTCTTGGCCGAAACGGATTATGGAACTTTCCAGATAGTCCTGTACCGTGGCGTTCTCCGGAAGGTGCATGATCCGGCCGCCATTGCCGAAAACTACCAGCTGATCCGAGTAAACCTGGCGGTGCAGCATCTCCAGAAATGCATCATCGCTGACGGCACGTTCGTGTCGATGTAAAAGCCCTTTCACCCACTCTTTTTGAGAAACGCCTTTCTTGAGGGCCCTTTCACTCTGAATTTTATACATCCAATGGGAGGCACTGCCCTGCTCGGCCTCCATGTGCATCATTCTGGTGCGCACTTGAAATTCGATGGGCTTATGGGAGACCTCCCTTATCGGATAGACACAGGTGTGAAGCGATTGATATCCATTGTCCTTTGGGAGTCCGATGTAGTCGTCAAAGGTGCCGGGAATGGGCTTGAAATGAGTGTGAAGGAGACCCAGCACGGTGTAGCACTCGGGGACGGATGCGACGATGACGCGCACACCAAGGCGGTCGATGATCTCGTTCAGGCTTTTTCCGGTACGGACCATTTTTCGGCGGATGCCGTAAAGGCTCTTGATTCGAGCTTTGAGCTCGGCCTGAAGACCCCATTTGCCGAGAAGTCGCCGAACACCTCTCATCAAGAGCTTGAGGCAGCCGTCGTCTTCCACCTGCATCGGAGCTACTCGAATTTTCAAGGATTCATACTCGGCCGGCTCGATAATATTGAAGCACAAATCCTCCAATCGGCGACGCAGCCCGCCCAGACTGAGGCGATTGGCAATCGGCACAAAGAGATCGACCGTCTCCTGTGCCAACAGCTTGGAATCCGCCGGGTTGGATAGATGGGTGCTCTCCAGTTCTATGAAGCGGAAGGCAATCATGAGAAGCGCTTTTCGCGGGGTTTTGGACAGCGACTCCAAGAACACATGTATGCCCTCCCGGCTGTGTGGTCCGGATGCGATGCGTGCAAGGCGGGTAGGCATCAAGCCGTCAAGGATGTTGGCCACGGTGTTGCCCAGCGCTTTTCGTATTTCAACCTTTCTCGCGCGACCATCCCACAAGGGCTGCGCCATCAGGGCAGCTGCAACGGTGTCGGCGTCGGCGCCGTGGTCTAAAAGCAGCTCGGCCGCCTTGAAGTGCGAACAACTGGTTCCAATCTCCTTTTCTTTGGACAGCTTATAGGCCTTGATCAACAATTCGATCTGTGGGGCTTCGAATTTTGCTTTCGCCTTTTTAATCAGAGAGCTACCAACTTCCGACTTCATGTTCGCTCGTTTCATCGGCATGTGACTCCAGGCTGGATGCGGTATTAAAAGCGTGTTGACCGGACTGTTGCAGGCGGAAGGGTGTTTTGGGGGTGAACCGTCGCGACGATTCGTCACCCAATCGGAAACTGATCCACTTGTCGATTTGCTTCAAGCTACGGTGGTTGTAGCCGGGAATATGCCTGCCAAGAAGGTGATGATCGATACGGCCAGGCAAAAAATCACCCATGCGATTAGAATCGCAGTGGCCACCCAGTTAGCTGTCGTCACCAACGCCTGCCGAGACCGTTCCCGGAGTTTGTAATCAGCAATCAAGCTCAGAATGTCCATCCTGCTATTCTCCTAATTCTGGTTCGGACGGCATGAAAGCTGTCTTTGATTTGACCGGGCGCAATCGGAGTCGCTGCCTCGACGCAGTGGATGCCGGAGCTTTCGACTGCCGGCTTCCGGCAGCCGCACACGCGCGGGCAGATTAATGTTAACAAATGTTAACTTAAACAATAGCGCTCTCGCCTCGGGCTGTCAAGCGAAAATCCGCCTCAATTTCATGATCTGGCTCGGAGCCTGCTCGTTGATCGGGTTTACAAACTAACGAAAAACCCTTGGCAGTGAGTAGAACGTCAAAGAAATTCTTTGCTTTGAGGACGCCGGTGAGAAGTTTCTTATTTATGAGGCTACCCGTTTGGGAATTGAATCAAAACGTTTCGGCCAGGCGAAAATTACTCCGGTGGGTGAGGGGCTTATAAAGACTATCCTTGGCAATACTCGGTTGACAATGTGGGTGAAATTTAATAGTAAATAAACGTAAACTTACAATAATGCAAATTGCCGGTTGCCCGAACAAGGGGGGATAGGTGGCTTTCAGGAATTTGAAATTTTACCAAACAATCAAGATTCTTGGAGCCGTGTACTCAATCTTTCTTTTTAATGGATGCATCACGCCGCTGACCAGTGAAACCAGCCATGAAAATCCGGAGTATGAGTCCTTGCGGAGTTTCAGCCCTTCTGCTGACCCGGAACCCGGTGATGGTTTTGAAAAAGGAAGCGGAGCCGTTG
>JADHED010003068.1_pt1 | contig 10529 bp, 9 predicted proteins | sample 8952041 | NCBI WGS metagenome assembly JADHED01 (sample SAMN16124423, study PRJNA663239) | bioreactor sludge metagenome | isolation source: sludge (control) | place: India:Bengaluru | collected 2018-09-08
ACGAAGGCCCCGTGGTCTACGTGCCCGACGCCTCGCGCAGCGTGAGCGTGGCGCAAAGCCTGCTGGGCGACGGCGTGCAGAGCTATGTGGATGAGCTGAATGCCGACTACGAAAAAGTGCGCACCCAGCACGCCAACAAAAAGGCCACGCCCCTGTGGCCCCTGGCCAAGATCCGCGCCAACAAGACGCCGGTGGACTGGTCCACCTACCAGCCTGCCGTGCCCCGCGCGATGGGCCGCCGGGTCTTCAAGAACTTCGACCTGGCTGAGCTGGCCAAGTACATCGACTGGGGCCCGTTTTTCCAGACCTGGGACTTGGCCGGCCCGTACCCCGCGATCCTGACCGATGAGGTGGTGGGCGTGGAAGCCACGCGCGTGTTTGCCGACGGCCAGGCCATGCTGAAAAAGATCGTCGAAGGCCGGTGGCTCACGGCCAGCGGTGTGATGGCGCTGCTGCCGGCCAATAGTGTGGGCGACGACATCGAGTTCTACACCGACGACACCCGCACCGAGGTGGCCATGACCTGGTACGGCCTGCGCCAACAGGCCGAAAAGCACACCATCGACGGCGTGACCCGCCCCAGCCGCTGCCTGGCCGACTTTGTGGCCCCCAAGGACAGCGGCATTGCCGACTACGCGGGCCTGTTTGCCGTCACAGCGGGCCTGGGTGTGGAGAAGAAGGAAAAAGCCTTCATCGACGCGCTGGACGACTACTCCGCCATCATGTTCAAGAGCCTGGCCGACCGTCTGGCCGAAGCCTTTGCCGAATGCCTGCACCACCGCGTGCGCACCGACCTGTGGGGCTACGCGGCGGGCGAGCAGTTGAGCAACGACGAGATGATTGCCGAGAAATACCGCGGCATCCGCCCCGCGCCCGGCTACCCCGCCTGCCCGGACCACAGCGCCAAGACCGACCTGTTCCGCGTGCTGAACGCCGAAGAGATCGGCATGGGCCTGACCGAAAGCCTGGCCATGACCCCTGCGGCCAGCGTGAGCGGCTTCTACATCGGCCACCCCGACGCGGTGTACTTCAACGTCGGCAAGATCGGCGAAGACCAGCTGCACGACATGGCCCAGCGCCGGGGCATGGATGAGAAGGTGCTGGAGCGGCTGCTGGCGCCAAACCTGTGATGCTATGAATGAAATAGCTGCTAGCGCTTGACCAATAAGCGCTAGCGGCCTATTTGATTCAAAAATCGGCCATCAAACCGCGCTCTCCGGCAGCTTTGCAATCACCTTGATCTCGAACTGAAAGCCGTACAGCCAGGTCACCCCGATGCCCGTCAGGGTAGGGTAGGGCGCCTCGCCCCAGAACTCGGGCACGACGCCCCAGACGGTTGCAAAGTTCGCCTCGGGGTTGACCACAAACATCGTCACATCCACCACGTCTTCAAACGTGCAGCCCGCTGCCTGAAGCACCGCGTTGAGGTTAGTGAACGCCAGGCGCACCTGCGCGGCCAGGTCGGGCTCGGGCGAGCCGTCTTCACGGCTGCCCACCTGGCCGGACACAAACAGGAAACCGTTGGCCCGCACGGCGGGCGAATAGCGGTTGCGCTCGTACAGCGCCTGGCGGCCTGCGGGGAAGACAACATCACGTTGGGGCATGGAAATCCTTTCGTTCTGCAGGGCAGAGGGTTGCGATGCAGGCACTGTAGAAGCGTGCGTTGTTCTGATAAACACGCTAATCTGCGCACCACTGTTCCTGATCGCCAAACAATGGCGGGCATGTCGCCCTTTCGGCACGCCCCAACTACCTCTACGCCATGGACCGTTTTGACGCCCTGCAGGCCTTCGCCCGCGTTGTGGAATCCGGCAGCTTCACCAAGGCCGCCCTCACCCTGCACCTGAGCCGCACCACCGTCACCCAGCTGGTGCAGCAGCTCGAAGCCCGCCTGCGCGTGAAGCTCCTGCACCGCACCACCCGGCGCGTGCAGGTCACGCCCGACGGCGCTGCGTACTACGAGCGCGTGGTGCGCCTGCTGGCCGACCTGGACGACGCCGACGCCAGCGTTTCCACCGCCGCCGCCGCGCCCCGGGGCCGCCTGCGGGTAGATGTGCCCAGCCCCCTGGCGCGCCTGGTCCTCATCCCCGCGCTGCCCGCGTTCCACGCGCAGTACCCCGACATCCTCCTGCACATGGGCGTGAGCGACCGCCCCGTGGACATGGTGGGCGACAACGTGGACTGCGTGGTGCGCGGCGGCGCCCTCACCAACCCCGCGCTGGTCGCACGCCATGTGGGCGACCTGCAATTGCGCGTGTACGCCGCCCCCAGCTACCTGCAGCGTGCGGGCACGCCCGCGCATCCGCAGGCGCTGGAAGGCCCGCACCACCGCACCGTAGGCTTTTTGTGGGCGCGCACCGGCCAGCCCCTGCCGTTCGAGATGCGCCGTGGCACCGAACACGTGCGCGCCCAGGGCCACGATGTTTGCGCCGTGGACGACGGCAACGCCTACCTGGCCGCAGGCTTGGCGGGCCTGGGCGTGCTCTGGCTGCCCGACTACATGGCCCGCCCCCACGTGGCCACGGGTGAGCTGGTGCCCCTGCTGCAAGACTGGACGCTTGCGCCCATGCCGCTGTACGTGGCCTACCCACCCCAACGGCATGTGAGCGCCAAGGTGCGGGTGTTCATTGAATGGGTGGCGGGGTTGATGGCGCTGCATGCGCCGCTTCAGCGTACTTCGACGACGCTATAGGAAACCTTCGACCACAGAAACCGTTCATGGAATGCCGGAAGAGACTGCCTGCCCGGCAGGCGCTTGCACACGCCATGCGCACCGCATTGATAGCGCGTGTCCATCAGTGTCGCACTCTGCCCAAGGCTATGCTCCGTTGGTCACAAGAGAGGGGGAAGGCAGGGGATGGATGCAGGGTAAAGCGGCCCGCGACTTGTTTGACCGCATGGGGCCCGATGTGAAGACAGAGTGCGGGTCCGACCCGAAAACGCGGGTACGAGCCCGCGACCGACTTCAGTGCATCCGCTATTCCCCTTCCGACTACAGCTGCTATTTCGGCTTTGATCTGAAAGACGGGAAAAGCATCGGGGGCAATATCTGCTGAGCAAAGCCAGACGACTTGCAGTTCAGCGCGGGGCCCTTTGATCAGGGTGGGACCAAGGCGCTATCGCCTCAGTGCGACCCCGCCCCACCCGCACTCTCCGCCATCTCCAGCTGCATCATCACCATGTTGACCAGCGTGTGCACCGATGGCCGCCCGGTCTCGATCACGTAGTGGGCGGTCTCGCGGTACAGGTGGTCGCGCTGGGCGTAGAGGTCGCGCAGCTTGTCCATGGGGTTACCGCCTTGCAGCAGGGGGCGGGTTTTGTCGTGTTTGACGCGCTTGAAAATTTCTTCGGGCGAGGCGCGCAGGTACAGCACGTTGCCGAACTGGCGCAGCACCTCGCGGTTCTCGGGGCGTAGCACAGCGCCGCCGCCGGTGGACAGGACCATGCCGCCGGGCTGGCGGGCCACGTCGGCCAGCACCTGGGCCTCGATGTCGCGAAAGCGGGCTTCGCCCTCGGCCTCGAAGAAGCTGCGGATGGTGGTGCCCAGGGTTTGTTCCAGCCGGTGGTCCAGGTCGATGAAGGGCACACCCGCGCGGTGGGCCAGTTGCCGGCCGACGGTGGATTTGCCCGAGCCGGGCATGCCGACCAGTGCGCAGCGAATCTGCATAGGTTCAAGAAAGAGGTCTGGGGGGACGGGCTTGCGCACTGCGGGTGGGGCTGTGTCGCGTGCCTTGACTGGGCGTTGAGTGTAAGCCTGCCCCCGCGCACCGCATGTCAGGCACGGCCTTAGCAACTGGCGCGACCCAGACCAGTGGACGCCGAGCAAGGGCCGCCCCGCAGCGAGGGCGTCGTCCCCCTGCCCGCGCGCAGCGCGAGAGCGGGGGGCTGAGGGCCGCGGCTCCGAGCCTGCCTGCGCAGGCTTAGACGGCCTGAAGAGCTGCCGCCTCTGGCGGCTGCCCCGTGGCGCGCGCTCAGGGGGGTGTCCGAATCACAGTGCGGCGTACACCAGCGCCGGATACAGCTCGCACAGATACCGCAGCTGGCCGGGCGCCTGCGTGAGCAGGATGGCAAACAGGTCTTCTGCCGGGTCCACAAAGAAGAAGGTGCCGCCCAAGCCGCTCCAGCTGTAGTGCCCGGCCGATCCGGGGCGGGTGGCCTGGCCCGTGGCGGTGCGCACGGCCACGCCCAGCCCAAAGCCATAGCCGGTGGGCAGGATGTCGCCCGCCACGGGCAGGTTGCCCAGGTGGTCGGCGGTCATGAAGTCCACCGTGGCGCGGCCCAGCAGGTGCACGGGGGCGCCAAGGCCGCTGGGGCCGTCCTGCCCGGGGGCAGTGCCCCTGCCCAGCATGAGCTGCAGAAAGCGTGCGTAGTCGCTGGCGGTAGACACCAGCCCGCCACCGGCCGACTCGAACACGGGCGGCGCGGTCACGTCGATCAGAGGCATGCCGATGCCGGTCTGCGGGTCGCGTTCAAAGGCTTCGGCCAGGCGGTGCTGCTGCGCGGCGGGCACCGAGAAGCCCGTGTCGTGCATGCCCAGCGGGCCGAACACCCGGCGCTGCAGGATGGCGCCCAGGCTTTCGCCCTCGATCACCTCCAGCACCGCGCCCAGTACGTCGGTGGCGCGGCTGTATTCCCAGCGGGTGCCAGGCTGGTGGACCAGAGGCAAGGGGCCCAGCGCCTTGACCAGATCCGCATTGCTGTGGCGGCGCGAGCCGACGCGGGCGGCGCGGTAGGCGTCGGGCACGGTGCCGGCCTCCCACGCGTAGCTCAGGCCGGCGGTGTGGCGCAGCAGGTCGTGCACCGTGGCCTCGCGCTGCACGGGGGCGGTGGTGCCGGTGGCTTCGTCGTACACGCGCTGGCCGGCAAACGCGGGCAGGTAGTGCGCCACGGGGTGCGACAGCAGCAGGCGGCCTTCTTCCATGAGCATCATCGCCACCAGCGAGGCGATGGGCTTGGTCATGGAATAAATGCGGAACAACGTGTCCGGCGCCATGGCGGGCACCGCCGATTCGGCGCTGGGCGGGCGCTGGTGGCCCACCGCCGTGTGCAGCACCGTGTGGCCCTGGTGGTGGACAAGTGCGACGGCGCCGGGCAGCAGGCCCTGGTCCACATGGGTTTGCAGCACGGAGCGCAGGCGGGCGAGGGCAGTGGGGTTCATGGCAGTGGGAAGTGGGTTTTGAGGTAATTTTGGCCAGTAGCGCAAGTGCATATTGCGTTGGTAGCTATCAAAAACAGAGCGTATGACGCAGGCCTTCCATGGTGGCTTCAGGGCGTCGCATTGGCCGCGCGGCTGCGTTCCTGCTCTTGCAGCTCGCGCCATTGCACCTTGCCCGTGCTGGACTTGGGCAGGCTGTCCACCAGCTGCACGATGCGTGGGCTTTTGTAGGCGGCCATGTGTTCGTGGCTCCAGTCGATGATGGACTGCTCGCTCACTTGGCCTTTGAAGGCGTCGCGCAGCACGACCAGGGCCTTCACCGTCTCGCCCCGCCGCTCGTCGTGCGCGGCGATCACGCACACCTCCTGGATGGCAGGGTGGGCGTACATCATGGCCTCGACCTCGGCGGGCCAGACCTTGAAGCCCGACGCATTGATCATGCGCTTGAGCCGGTCCACCATGAAGAAGTAGCCGTCCTCGTCCACCTGCGCCAGGTCGCCGGTGCGCAAAAAGCGCTTGCCGTCCAGCGTCACAAAGCTGTCGGCGGTGGCCTGCGGGTTGTTCCAGTAGCCCTGCATGACCTGCGGGCCATGCGCCACGATCTCGCCGATCTCGCCCGGGGGCAGTTCGACGAACGTGGCCGGGTCCACCACGCGCGCATCCACATCAAACACCGGGATGCCCAGGCACTGCGGCTTGGGGCGGTGGGGCGGGTTGATGTGGGTGGCGGCCATGGTTTCAGACATGCCGTAGCCCTCCACGTAGTCGAGCCCGGTCAGGTCCTTCAGCTGCTGCGCCACGGCCTTGGGCATGGCCGCGCCGCCGCCGCGTATGGCCTGGATGCTGCTGATGTCGTAGTCGGCGATGCGCGGGTTGGCCAGAAAGTCCACCACCATGGTCGAGATGGCCTGCCAGATGGTGACCCGGTAGCGCTGGATGAGCTGGGCGGCCGCATCGCGGTCCCAACGCGGCAGCACGACCACGGTGGCGCCCACAAACAGCGGCCCGTTCATGCTGCCCGACAGGCCGGTGACGTGGAACAGCGGCAGCACCGTGAGGTAGGTCGAATCCTGCGTGCGCGCAAACCACTGCACGCCGCCCACCAGCGTGCTCATGGCGCTGCGGTGCGTGTGCATGCAGCCCTTGGGGTAGCCGGTGGTGCCCGAGGTGTAGGGCATCACGCACAGGTCGTCGGGCCCGGTGGTGATGGGGCCCGGGGCGCGCTGCTGCGCGAGCATGTCGCTCCACAGCGTGACGCCGGGCGCATCAATCGCCTGGCGCGGGGCACTGACGAACGCAGGCACGGGCAGGTCGGTGGGCACCTGCAGGTAGTCGCTGTAGGTGGCCACGATCAGGTGCTTCAGCTTGCCTTCGCCGCCAGCAGCATCCACCAAAGGCTGGGCCTGCGCATGCAGGTCCTGCGGCACAACGGCCACGGTGGCGCCGCTGTCCTGCACGTAGTGGCGCAGCTCGTCGGTGCGGTTCATGGGGTTCACCGGCACCACCACCGCGTTGGCGCGCAGGATGCCGTAGAACGCCAGAATCCACTGCGGGCTGTTCTGCATGTACAGCAGCACGCGGTCGCCCGCCCTCACGCCACACACCTGCTGCAAGAAGCCCGCGATGTGTTCGGCCTGCTGCTGGAACTGGCGGAAGGTCACCAGCGTGTCGTAGAACACCAGAAAAGGCTTGTCCGGGTAGCGCGCGGCCGACACCTCGGCGTTGTGGAACAGATGCGTCTGCGGTAGCGTGAGGTGGCAGGACAGGCCGGGCGGCCAATGGGCGAGATGGCGGTCGTACATCGGAGCGTGTTACCGGTTTTGTGCGTGTAGTGCGCAGGCTGGACAAGATAGGGCGCGCCCCAGGCGCGGGACGCCGAGCAAGGGCCGCCCCGCAGCGAGGGCGTCGTCCCCCTGCCCGCAAGCGCAGCGCAGCGAGAGCGGGGGGAAGCCGCGCAGCGGCTCAGGGGGGTGTCTCAAATCAAACTAGCGCCACCATCCACCACGATGTACTCACCCGTGATGTGCCGCGAGGCGTTGGACGCCAGAAACACCACCGCGCCCTTGAGATCCTCTTCGCCGCCAATGCGGCGCAGGGGCGTGCGCTCGATCATCGCAGGGCCCAGCTTTTCGATGAGGCCACTGGCCATCTTGCTGGGGAAGAAGCCGGGGCAGATCGCATTGACGCGAACGCCGTAGTGCCCCCACTCGGATGCCAGCGTGCGCGCAAAGTGCAGCGCGGCGGCCTTGGAGGTGTTGTAGGCAATGGTGTTCATGCCCGGGGGCGTGCCCTTCAGTGCGGCCACTGAGGCCGTGACGATGATCGAGCCCTTGCCGCGCGGGATCATGCAGCGCTTGCCCACTTCGCGCGACAGGAAAAAAGGTGCGCTCACATTCAGGTCCATCACCTTGTGCCAGGCGGCGTCGGGGTAGTCCTCGGCCTTGGCGCCCCAGGTGGCGCCTGCGTTGTTGACGAGGATGTCGATGGTGCCAAAGCGCTCGACCACCTGGTCCACCAGGCCGGGGATGTCCTCGGTCTTTTGCAGGTCGTTCACCACGGTCAGCACCTCGTAGCCCATGCCTTCCAGGTGCTTTTTGGCCTCGGCCAGCTCATCGGCCTTGCGCGCGGTGATGGCGAGTTTGGCGCCCATTTCGCCCAGGGCTTCGGCCATCTGCAGGCCCAGGCCGCGCGAGCCGCCGGTGACCAGGGCGACCTGGCCGGTGAGATCGAAGAGTTGCTTGACGCTCATGGAGAAAACGCTTTCGTGCAGAGAGAGGGGTGAAGGTGAATGAATGCCCGATCCCGGGTCCCGGTGGCTCGTGGCGCGCCGGGTGGGGCGAAGGGGTGCGGGGAAGGCGGCGGTGGCCGCCGTGCAGGCTGGTCGGTCAGCGCTTCATGCTAGCCCCGCACCCGCCCTGTGTAAAACCGCCGCTGTCACCTTTGAAACTCTGCGCGCTGCCGCCTTGCCTGCCGCGTGTGGGATGGGGCCTACCCCCGCTTGCGGCCACGGCGGATGGACGGATGCGCGCCCCGGCCCTAGGCTCGCAGGGATGAACGAGTCTTCCCCGCCCCTGGCGACAACCCCTCCCTGGCTTGCCCGCATGGCCCAGCCCCTGCAGCCGCTGTGGCGCCTGGTGCAGCCGTTCTGGCGCGCCGCGCAGATGTGGCTGGAGGCCGACGGGCTGCGCATGAGCGCGGCCATGTCGTTCTACGGCATGCTGAGCCTGGCGCCCCTGCTGCTGCTGCTGGTGGGCGTGCTGGGCTGGTGGGTGGACCGCAGCTACCTGGAGAGCAGCCTGGTCGCCCAGGTGCAGTCGGTGATGGGCCAGCAGGTGGCCGACGTGGTGCGCCAGGCCCTGGCCAGCGCGCAGGCGCCGTCAGAGGGGCGGCTGGCATCGGTCATCGGATTTGTTGTGCTGGTCTCGGGCGCCACCGGGGTGTTTGTGGAGCTGCAGTCCGCGCTGGAGCGGCTTTGGCGCCGAGACGATGACACGCCGCCCCAGCGCGCCGCGTGGTGGCGCATGGCGTCGCTGCGGCTGCGGGGGCTGGCCTATGTGCTGGCGCTGGGGTTCTTGCTGCTGGTGTCGCTGGCACTGTCCACCTTGATCCACCTGCTGGCGGGCTGGGCCGGGCAGCATCTGGCCGCGGGCCACCTGCCTGTTTTGGCGCCCTTGGCGCCGCTGCTGCAGCTCGTCAATGAAGCCATTGCCTTTGGCCTGGCCGTGGCGCTGTTTGTGGGGCTCATGCGCATCGGCGCGGGCCCCAAGCCTTCGCTGCGCTACCTGGTGATGGGCGCCGTGGTGGGGGCCACGCTGTTCACGGTGGGCAAGCAGTTACTGGCCTGGTACCTGTCCACCGCCGCCGTGGTGTCGGCCTACGGGGCGGCGGGCTCGCTGGTGGTGCTGCTGATGTGGATTTACTTTTCGTCGGCCATCCTGCTGTTTTCTGCGAGTTGTGCGCAGGCGCTGGAGGATGCCTTGCATTCCGGCCCGCGCCGCCCAGCGGCGTTGGCGCGCTGGGCCGCATCCGCCCGGGCGCGGGTGCAGGAGCTGTAAATGTTGGCAACCGCGCCCAGTACACAGATGGGTTGGCACAGGCCTCGTCGAGGCCACTGTCGCGACGGCGCCCGGTGCGCTGCTAGGCTGGGGCAGCAGGGGCTCTGCGCCAGGCCCTTGGGCACAAATGCGGCCAAAAGAGGTTTACTGATGCTTACTGCCGCTTACAAACCGGCCACACCGCAGCGTCCGCCGCTGTGTACCTTTCGTACATCTGGTCCGTTGAAACACCACGGCCCCATCCCGTAGCGGGCGCGCAGCGCTTTCTGTGCATACCCGCCCCCTGCGGATTTCTCCGATACGAACAAGGAATTGACCATGAACCTGACGGTTTCTTCTCCCACCCCGCCTGCGTCGATCCCTGCTGCGGCCCCAGCCGGCCCGGCCCTGAAATGGATGTGGGCAGCCATTGGCGTGCTGGGCGTGAGCGTGTTGGCCCTGGGCGCCACCCTGGTGATGCAAAACCGGGCCCCTTCGTCGCCCGATGCCGCAGCCCCTGCCACCCTGGCAGCGGCCCCCCGCACGCCTGAGTCCGAGATCATTGAAGAAAAACGCGCCCAAACGCCGGTCGCATCTGCCCAGAGTGCTATGAATAGCGGAGCAAACTACCGTCCGCAAACGGGCGGCAGCGCAGGCCGATCGGGCGACATGGCGGGCGGCATGGCCCCCGGGGGTGTGGCCCAGCCCGTGCGTGCAGCGGCGCCCGTGTGCCGCAGCTGTGGCCGCGTTGAATCGGTGCAGGCGATTCAGCAAGCCGCGCCCGCCACGGGCGTAGGCGCTGTGGCCGGTGGCGTGCTGGGTGCCGTGGTGGGCAACCAGATCGGCAAGGGCAGCGGCCGCACCGCCGCCACCGTGCTGGGCGCCGTGGGCGGTGGTTACGTGGGTCATAAGGTTGAAGAGCGCACCCGCACCCACACGGTGTACCAGGTGGCGGTGCGCATGGAAGACGGCTCGCTGCGCCACTTCCAGCGCGCAGAACCCACGGCAGTGGGCACGCCCGTGGTGCTGCAGGGCAAGGGCTTCCGCGTGGACCAGGGCGGCTCGGCCCGGGCGGCAGACCCCTATGCGCAGCCACAGCCCCAGCCAAGTGCGGTGCGGGTGTCGGACACCTACTGAGCCCGTTGCTTCCCCCCTAAACAAAAGCCCGCCAATGCGGGCTTTTGTTTTTGTCGTGACCCGTCCTGCCTGGCGTTGACACGAGGACCTTTCAAAAAGGGTATGTGTCATGGAATCAAGTGTCAAACGCACGCAGCGCGACTACACACTGGCCTTTAAGTTGGCGGTGGTGGAGCAGGTGGAAAAAGGCGAGCTCACGTACA
>JADHED010003070.1_pt1 | contig 10527 bp, 8 predicted proteins | sample 8952041 | NCBI WGS metagenome assembly JADHED01 (sample SAMN16124423, study PRJNA663239) | bioreactor sludge metagenome | isolation source: sludge (control) | place: India:Bengaluru | collected 2018-09-08
TGCACTACCGCATGCTCAAGCACTGGGGCTTCGACAAGCTGGCCAAGAAGGAGTATTCGGAATCCATCGGCGAGATGAAGCATGCCGACTGGCTCATGGACCGCATCTTCACGCTGGACGGCCTGCCCAACTTGCAGGACCTGGCCAAGATCCAGGTGGGCGAAGACGTGCCGGAGATCCTGGCCTGTGACCTGCGCGCCGAACAGGGCGCCCAAGCCACCATCAAGGAGGGCATTGCCCACTGCGAAAGCGTGCGTGACTATGTGTCGCGCGACCTGTTGCAAAAGATCCTGGACGACACCGAGGAGCACATCGATTTCCTCGAAACCCAGATCGACCTGATCGGCAAAGTGGGTCTGCAAAATTACCTGCAGTCGCAGATGGGCGACATCGAGTGAGCCAATGAGGGACTGATGGGGTGCCCCGACATGGGCCCCCCTCTGACCTCCCAACGGGCCTCGGCCCGTTTTTTTTCGCCAGTGCTAGCGCGAACTGCGCACACTCTGTTGCAACTGCACATCAAACCTCGCAGTTTCCTTGTCAGTTAATGCGAATAATTTGCAACCACATTAAAATAGCGACTGATCATCCCCTGCCGCATCCTGCGCACTAACTCGCGTTGCAGTGCGCATGAGCAGACAAGCGCCTGCTCCCGCAGGGCGATGACTTCACCTGGAAGCCAGCCAGCCGGTGACCCGTGTCATCGGCAACAGCCAGCGTTTGGTTTGTTCACCCATCCAACGACTGGAGCCCTTGCCCATGCTGCGCAGCCCTGCCCGCCTCCACCCCTTGGAGGCGCTGCCCCCCCCTGATCGCCCAGTCGCTGCACCGATGGTCTCGCAGCCATGAAGACCACTCGCGTCGATGGACGCTACCGGCTGGCCATCACCTCGCGTGCAGTGGCCGCAATAGGGGGCGGCTATGCGCTGGCCGCCGGTTTCACTGCGGCGCTGTCGCTGCTGCTGGCGCAGTGCATGCCACGGGTGGAAGCCGTGCTCACGGCCACCATGTTGTCGTGGGTGGTGTATGCCATGGCCGCAGGCTGGGCTTTTTATGCGCGCACCGCCTGGGGCGCGTGGGGTGGCACGCTGCTGCCCGCAATGGTGCTGGGCGCATGCGCCACGGCACCTCAATGGATGAGGGCCGCCGCATGACCCGCATCACGGCCCCTGCATGCCAGCCAGTCGATCGGGCATCTGCAAGCACCGCTTCTGAACAAGCCCACAAAGCCAAACCACCCAAGGCGCCCAGCGACCGCGAGGGCTTTCGCCAGGCCATGTCGTGGCTGCACACCTGGGCGGGGCTCATCCTGGGCTGGCTGTTGTTTGCGATCTTACTCACCGGCACGCTATCGTTCTTCAAGAACGAGTTCAACCTGTGGATGCGCCCCGAGATGCATGGCCTGCAGCCGGTGGAGGCCGCCGCCCCCCAGGTGGCGCAAACGGCGCAGAGGGCCCTGGACGCGCTGGTGCGCAAGGTGCCCAACACCACGCAGTGGATCATGCACTTGCCCGACGACCGCGACCCCGCCGTCAACATCCTGTGGCGCGACACGGGCAATGGCCGCTTCGAAACGCTGCGCATGCACCCGCAGACCGGCGAGGCCATCGACACCCGCCAGACGATGGGCGGCGACTTCTTCTACCGCTTTCACTTCGAGCTGCGTACCGCGCAAAAGGGCCGCTGGACCTTGGAAGGCCGCTGGGTGGTGGGCGTGGCCACCATGATGATGTTTGTGGCGCTGATCTCGGGCGTGATCACGCACCGCCGCATCTTCAAGGACTTCTTCACCTTCCGTCCCGCCAAGGGCGGGCAGCGTGCCTGGCTGGACGCGCACAACGTCACTGGCGTGCTGGTGCTGCCCTTCTATCTGATGATCACCTTCAGCGGGTTGATGATCTTCCACACGCTGTACATGCCAGCGGGCATTGCCACGGCCTACCAGGGGGAGAAAGGCGTGGACTCCAACGCGTACTTTGCCGACCTGCAAGGCGAGAAGGCCGAAAGCCGCCCCCGGCGCGGCCCCGGCGACAAGGTCGAGCCCCTGCCCGCCATCGCCCTACCGCCCATCCTGACCGAGGCCCGCACGCGCTGGGACGGCGGGCGCATCGGCAGCGTGCAGGCGCGCCGCGATGCCAAGGGCTGCGCGGTGGTCGAAATCACCCGCCACGAGGGCGACCGCCTGCAGTACCGCCCGCCGCGCCTGCTGTTTGATGCCACCACCGGCCAGTGGCTGGACCAGGCCGATGCCACCGGCCCTGCCGTCAAGACCTACGGCGTGCTGTACGGCCTGCACATGGCGCGGTTTGCCGATGTGGGCCTGCGCTGGGCGCTGTTCGGCTTTGGGCTGCTGGGCAGCCTGATGATCGCCACCGGCATGGTGCTGTGGTCGGTCAAGCGCAGCGCCAAGTCGCAGACGCAGGCCAGCCGCAAAGGGGCTGCAGCCAAAGCAGGCACCGCCACAAAGCCACCGTTTGGCGAGCGCCTGGTGGCGGCCATCAACATCGCCACGCTGGCGGGCCTACCGCTGGCCTGTGGCGTGTACATCGCCTCCAACCGCCTGGTCCCGCTGAACTTGGAGGGCCGGGCCGATGTGGAGCTGGCCTGGTTCTTCAGCGCCTGGGGCCTGACCTTGCTGTGGGCGCTGGCCTGCGCCGTGGTGCGGCCCAGCCGCATTGGCTGGTCGGTGCCGCTGGCCGTGGCGGGGCTGGTGTGGGCACTGCTGCCATTCATCAATGCCCTGACCACGCACACGCACCTGGGCATCACCCTGCCTGCGGGAGATTGGGTGTGGGCCAGCATGGACCTGGCCTTCCTGGCCACCGGGCTGCTGCTGGGCTGGCTGTTGTGGCGCCTGCGCCCGGGCCGCTTGCTCCGGGGCACCACCGCAGCGGCCAAGGCGCCCCGCGCGGCACAAGCGGCAGCCTTGCCCGCTGCGCCCGATGTGTCTGTTTCAACGTCGGGGGCCTGAGCACCATGTCCGCTTTTCTGCTGTGTTTTGCGGCCTGGTCGGCCATTGCGCTGGGCCTGGATCGCCACCACGAAGACGCCACAGGCCGCGAAGGCGCAGCACGCCGCCTGCAACAGCTGCGCCGCGCCGGATGGCTGCTGCTGTTGCTGTCGCTGTGGCTGGCCGCACACCCCGCCGATGGTGTGCCTGCCTCGCTGGGCGTGACCACATGGACGGTGGCCCTGTCGGTGGCCGCTGTGGCCGTGACGGCCGCCGTGACCTGGCAGCCCCGGCGCACACCGCTGCTGGCAGGGATGGCCCTGGTGGCCGGCCTCGGCGCCTGGGCCTGGGGGTGGTAAAGGCGAGGGATGCAGCGGCCCTGCGGGCTCGTCGCTCCTTCTGATCCACCGCCCTCCTCAGCTTCCTTTTCTCCCGCTCTCCGCACCCCTCCCAGCCACGGCCCCAAAGGCCCACGCCAGGCCCGGTGCCTGCGGAGCCGTTTTCCACCGCGTTGCGCACACACCAAGGACAACCTATGCACGCACCTTTGCACCGCTCCTTCCGCCGTTCTCTCGGCCGCTCCTATGCCCTGCACCCGCTGGCTGCAGCCGTTCTTGCCGCCTTCTGCGGCACCGCGCTGGCGCAAAACCCAGCGCTTGCAGCCCCCACCCAGACACTGGGCGAGGTCACCGTGCAATCCACCAGCGACGATGACGGCTATTCGCCCGCCGCCAGCACCTCGGCCACCAAGGGCAGCGCGCCGCTGCGCAACGTGCCCGAGGCCGTGAACGTGGTGCCCGCGCAGCTGCTGCGCGACCAGGGCGCGCGCTCGATGGAAGACGCGCTGCGCAACGTGCCCGGCGTGGCCATGAGCCACGGCGACGGGCAGCGCGACCAGGTGGTGATCCGGGGCTTTACCGCGATTGCCGACCAGTTTGTGGACGGCGTGCGCGACGACGCGCTGTACTTCCGCGATCTGTCCGACATAGAACGCATCGAAGTGCTCAAGGGCCCGGCCGCCGTGTTGTACGGGCGCGGATCGTCGGGCGGCCTGATCAACCGCGTGACCAAGAAGCCCAAGTTTGGCGAGACCTCGGGCGAGGCGTCGCTCGGTCTGGGTAGCTTTGATTACCGCCGCGCCACGGCCGACGTGAACGTGGGCATCAGCGACACCGCCGCCTTCCGCATCAATGCCGCCGTGGAAGACTCGGGCAGCTACCGCGACCAGCAGCTCGTCAAGCGCCACAACTTCGCGCCCTCGCTCGCGCTCAAGCTCGCTGCGCAGACCGACTTGCTGCTGCAGTACACCAACGCACGCGACACGCGCCTGACGGACTTCGGCATCCCGGCCCTGAACGGTCGCCCCGTCAATGCGCCCGCCAGCACCTACTACGGCTCCAGCAACGCGGCGCAGGACGACACCACCACCAGCACCATGCAGTCGCTGGCGGCCACACTCAACCACCGCTTCAATGACGACTGGTCGGTGCGCAACGTCACGCGCCTGTACGACTACACGCTGGACCGCTACAACACCCTGCCTGGTGGCACCACCAACCCCGTGGACATGACCGTGGGACGCACGCGCTCGTTCATCCCGCGCGACGAAAAAGGCTTCTTCAACCAGACGGATGTGACTTGGCGCAACCAGCTCGGCGGCTTCAAGCAAGAGTGGCTAATGGGCGTGGAATTGGGCCAGCAGAAGAAGCGCGCCGAGTCCGTCTCGGGCGGCGCGGACCGCGTGCCCATTCTCAACCCCGGCAACCGCCCCGCCCCGGCCATCCCGGCCGCCAGCTACAACGCCGACAGCGCCATCCCCAGCCACACCACGCAGGACACGGCCGCGCTGTACTGGCAAAACCAGATCACGCTCGCGCCCCAATGGAAGGCGCTGGTGGGCGCACGCTACGACGTGTTCGGGCAAGAAACCACGTTCGACCGCAAGCTGAGCACACTGTCGCGCACCGACAAGAAGTTCAGCCCCCGCGCGGGCCTGGTGTGGCAGCCCAGCGATACCGTGTCGTACTACGTCTCGTACAGCAAATCCTTCCAGCCCTCGGCCGAAGCGTTTGCACTGGCCGCCAACACCACCGGCGCCGAGCCCGAGATCACCGAGAACAAGGAAATCGGCGTTAAGCTCGACCTGCTCGATGGCCGCATGAACGTGACCGGCGCGCTCTTCAACCTGGAGCGCACCAACATCAAGAACACCGACCCGACCAACCCCTCGCGCCAGATCAACGTGGGCACCCAGCGCACCAACGGGCTGGAACTGACCGCCAACGGCCGCCTGCCCGGCCGCTGGGACGTGAGCGCAGGCTACGCCTGGCTGGACGGCCGCATGACGAAGTCGCTGGCCACCACCACCTCCACCCAGTTGCCCACCGCTGCCATCGCTGCCCAAGGGAAGGTGCCCGCGCTCACGCCCCGCAACTCGGCCTTCCTCTGGGCCATTAAGGACCTGGGCCACGGCCTGCGCGTGGGCGGCGGCTTGAACTACGTGGGTGCGCGCTTCACCTCGCTGACCAACCTGGTCACCCTGCCCGCCTACACCACGGTCGACGCCGCCCTGCAGTACACGCTGGGCCAGTGGGATGTGGATGTGAACATCAAGAACCTGGCCAACCGCAAGTACTACGTGTCCAGCCACGGCAGCAACGACAACCTGATCCTGCCCGGCTCGCCACGTGCGGTGCAGGTGACGTTGCGGACGCGGTTCTGAAACTAAGGAGAACGGCGGAAGGGAGCCAAGGACCCAAGTTTCAAAGGAATGTGGCCTCTTCCGCCGGATGCCCAGAACCGGCGCGCCATCGGCCGCAGCCGCATGCCCGAACAGGGCGTGGCTGTCATCAACCCGCACTGCGGGCTCTTGCGATGAACCCGCTGGGCATCACGGAGGTGTCACGCCCATCTTGTGCACCTTGAAACTTTCGTCCAGGTAGACCGAAGAACCCGTCATGCCATAGCCTTCACAGACAAACCCGTTCAAAGGCAGCACGCCCGGACCATCAACGATCCGGCCTCTCGCCTCCTTGTACTTCTTGCCAGCACGCCGCGAATGAATGGCGGTGTTGGTCAGGTAGTTGAGGCTCACGCGGTGGGAGGCGTTGCTGGAATAGTCTTCGTCGTCCTGCTGCTCGCCGATGTGTTCCAGGTCTTTGATCTTGGCGTTGTAGCGGAACTGCAGCGTGAAGCCCGAGAACCGGGCGGCGTCTGCGTAGTAGACCGCCTGAACGAACAATGAATGGTTCTTGATTTCCAGGTTGTAGAACTTGCTGGGGTGGCAGAACTCGCCGGACGTTGAGAGCACCTGATAGCTGCCATCCGCCCTCCCGGTCAGGACAAGCAACCGCTCCTCTCGCTGGCCTTCTCCTTTGTGCTTTGTCAGCAACAGGGCCAGGTCGGGGATACCATCGCCGTTCAAGTCGCCTTCCGCAGTGGTCCAGACAAAATCAGGATGCCGAAACTCGGGGGGTATTGCAAGCTGTGCCTTCTGCTCCGCAGAGGTGCTTTCGTCTGCGGCGCGCACGTTGCCCGTACACAAAGTCGCCACCACAGCGAGCCATGGCAAGGCCGTCCGGTACAAAGCCCCCATGCCTCTCGCAGATGCGTGCGCAACGGCCTGAACGGCGCCGAATATCGTGGACACGGAACTCTCCTGCAAGCGGCTTGCAGCCGGGGGATAAAGCCCATGCAAGGGTCGCAAACGCGGGTGTGAATGTCTGCAAAACCAGCACGCTGGGGCGACGGCACTATAGCCTGCAGGCGCCCACCGCGCCCTGCGCCCCACCCCCCGCGTGCGCAATGCTTCCCTCCTTCACAGTGTCCGATCGGGAGCAGGCCGCAGCGATTTCGCAACATCCTTACCCCCACACACCATCACGAATACAAACAATTCCCATTTGCAATGTAAAATTGGGTTTCCGCCAGCCATAGCCCTTGCCGGGAGCCCTTTTCACAGGCCTCCCGGCTGCAGCCAGCACCCACCGTCTTTCGATGTTTTCGGGTTGTCTGGCTTGATGAATCACTTGTTCGCCCTTTCAGTTGCGATAGCGCGCCCTGTGCCTGGGGCGGCGCTGGCGGTGGTGCGACTGCCCGACGGCCCTTGCCACCCCACGCCCACGTCATGCTGAGCCCCACCGCCCTGCGCCTCTGGAGCTGGACCCACAAGTGGTCCAGCCTGGTGTGCACCGTCTTCATGCTGCTGCTGTGCATCACCGGCCTGCCGCTGATCTTTCACCACGAAATTGGCCACCTGCTGGGCACCGAGGTCGAGGCTCCCGCCATGCCCGCCAACACGCCGCGCGCCAGCCTGGACCAGGTGCTGGCCACGGCAAAAGCGCTGCACCCGGACCGTGTGGTGCAGTTCGCATCACACGCCGAGGACGATGACAACGTGTGGTTCGTCACGCTCACGCCCACCCCAGCGCCCACCGATGACTTCCGATCCGTGGCGGTGGACGCGCGCACGGCGCACGTGCTGGCGCAGCCCCGGTTTGACGAGGGTTTCATGCATGTGATGTTCCGCCTGCATGTGGACCTGTTTGCAGGGTTGCCGGGCAAGCTGTTTATGGGCTTCATGGGCTTGCTGCTGCTGGTGGCCATCGTGACCGGGGTGGTGCTGTATGCGCCGTTCATGCGCAAGCTGGCGTTTGGCGAGGTGCGGCGCGATCGGTCCACGCGGGTGAAGTGGCTCGACCTGCACAACCTGCTGGGCATCGTCACCCTGGTGTGGGCGTTTGTCGTGGGCGGCACGGGCATGATCAATACGTGGGCCGACCTGCTTATCAAGTACTGGCAGCACGACCAGCTCTCGGTGCTGCTCAAGCCCTATGAAGGCCAGCCCATCGTGCCCGTGGCCGAGCGCGGGCCGCTGCAGCAGGCGCTGGAGGCCGCGCAGGCCCAGGCGCCGGGCACCAAGCTGTCATTCATTGCGTTCCCGGGCACGGCGTTTTCCAGCCCGCACCACAACACGTTCTTCCTGCGCGGCAATGAGCCGCTCACCTCCAAGCTGCTCCAGCCGGTGCTGGTGGATGCGCGCACCGCGCAGGTCACCGCGTCGCCCCAGCTGCCGTGGTACCTGACGGCGCTGCTGGTGTCGCAGCCGCTGCACTTTGGCGACTACGGCGGCATGCCGATGAAGATCCTGTGGGCGCTGCTCGACATCGCCACCATCGTGGTGCTGGGCAGCGGGCTGTATCTGTGGCTGCGCAAGGGCGTGCAGGCCGCAAGCCCCGCAACACCCACCGCAGGCAGCGCCACGGGGGGTTTTGCAGGCAGCGCTTTGCCCGCATCGGGCGCTGCGCGCTCCACCGAGGGCACCGCATGAAAAAGCACCGCCCTTTCTGGGCCCTGTGGGGCGGGCCCATCGTGATGGGTGTGCTCACCACCACCGGCTTGATCACCGCACTGGTGTCCGACACCTGGGGTGACTGGTGGTCGTGGGTGGGGCTGGGCATCCCCGTCGCGGTGATGTGCTGGTACGGCCGGCCGCGCGCACCAGGGCCGACGCCCCCAGCGCAGAACCCGCGCGCAGGCGTGGAGCGGTGAGCGGTTTTTGGCTGTCGGCATGACGACCTCCTGACGACCCATGACGGCCGCTGAAGCGGCTCTCACGGCCCCCCGTCTGCGCTGGCGTTCGGTGTGAGCCGGGCGCTGCAAAGTTCAGATCAAAAAGCCACCCAGCGCTCATCCATCAAGCGCAGGCAGCTATCAAAAAGTGAGCTTCACTGCACCCACCCTTTCGGTGGTGCAGCGGGCTGCGCGCTGCGTTTGGAGCAGCGCTCCGGAATCCCAAACCAAAGAGAGGAAATATCCATGTCCACGTCTTGCGTTCCCACCTCCCCACGCCCTTGGCTGGCTGCCGTGCTGGCCATTGCCGGCGTATCTGCCCTGGCCCCTGCCCACGCCCACCAGGTGTGGCTGGAGAACGCCGGGGGCCAGGCGCGCCTGCACTTTGGCGAGTTCAACGACAACCTGCGCGAGACATCGCCTGGCCGGCTCGACCAGTTCAAGGGCGTGCCCCTGCTGGAACAACAACGCACCGGCGCCCCGGCGCAGCGCGTGGACGGCCAACTGGGCAAGGATGCCTTCGTCTACACCACCACCGGCGGCCCAGACACGCTGTTTGCAACGCCTACCTACCCCGTGATCGACCGCAGCAAGCGCAACCTGCCCGCGATGTACTGGCAGCCCGCCGCCCGCTGGGTGGCCAGCCTGGCCAAGCCCGTGGCCCCCACCGCTGCGCTGGACCTGGTGCCCACCGGCAAGCCGGGTGAGCTGAAGGTGGTCTACCAGGGCGCCCCCTTGCCCAAGGCCAAGGTGCAGCTGGCTGCACCCTCGGGCTGGACGCGCGAGGCCGAGGCGGGTGAAGACGGCACGGTGACCTTCGTCACCCCCTGGAAGGGCCAGTACGTGGCCGAGGTGAAGCACAGCGACAAGACGCCGGGCGAGGCGCACGGCGCGCCGTACGGCGAAGCCAGCTACGTGACGACGCTGAGCTTTGTGCTGGCCGAGGGCATGCCCTCTCCGTCGTTGCCGCCAGCGGCCACGCCCACACCCGCTGGTCGCTGATCAGCGCCCATTTCAAGCAATTCAAGCAAAACCGGCCGCTTGCGCTAGTCGAACATGCCCAAGCAGCTATCGAATCAATAGCAAACCATGCTTCCTTTCCCATCCCGTTCGCGCGCGTGCAGCGCGCCGCGCACCGCCGTCGCACAGGCCGCCCTGCTGGTGCTGTGCAGTGCCGCTGCCCACGCGCAGACCACCACCGTCCCATCAACCACTGCCGAGGCCACATTGGCCCCGGTCACCGTGTCTTCGGGCGCGGAGCAAGAGAACCCGACGGCCCCCGTCACCGGCTTTGTGGCCCAGCGCGCGCTCAGCGCCACCAAGACCGACACGCCACTCATCGAAACCCCGCAAGCCATCAGCGTGGTCACCCGCGACCAGATGGAGGCGCAGGGCGTGCAGACGCTGCGGCAGGTGACGGCGTACACCGCAGGCGCGGTGTCCAACTACTTTGACAGCCGCGTGGACAGCTTCGCGGCCCGCGACGGCAACGTGTCGCAATACCAGGACGGCCTGCTGCGCACCTACGGCACCTACAACACCAGCCGGCCAGACCCCTACACGCTGGAGCGCGTGGAGTTTCTGCGTGGCCCCACCTCCGTGCTGTACGGCCAGGGCAGCGTGGGCGGCGTGCTCAACCTCACCAGCAAGCGCCCGCAGGCCGACACCCTGCGCGAGGTGCAGGTGCAACTGGGCAACAACGCACGCAAGCAGATCGCCGCCGACCTGACGGGCGCGCTCGACCAGGACGGCCAGTGGCTCTATCGCCTGGTGGCCGTGGGCCGCGACAGCGGCACGCAGGTGGACCATGTGGACGACAACCGCGTGGTGTTTGCGCCATCGCTCACCTGGAAGCCCAACGCCGACACGTCGCTCACGCTGCAGGCGCTGCACCAGAAGGATCAAAGCGGCTCGCTCATCGGATTCTTCCCGTGGCAAGGCACGCAGCTGCCCAGCCAGTACGGCCAGATTCCGCGCAACACCTTCATCAGCGAGCCGGGCTGGGA
>JADHED010003073.1_pt1 | contig 10513 bp, 7 predicted proteins | sample 8952041 | NCBI WGS metagenome assembly JADHED01 (sample SAMN16124423, study PRJNA663239) | bioreactor sludge metagenome | isolation source: sludge (control) | place: India:Bengaluru | collected 2018-09-08
GAAATATGCTACCTGTTTCCACTTATTAATATGACTGTAGAAAAATATCAACGGTGCAATAAAGATGAAAGCCTCTTTTGCAAATGGCCCCAGAAAAATGGCGGCAATCAACATACCGGTATTCTTTTGTTTAATACCAAGCAGCACCATAGCTACTACTACGCAAAACAAAGAATCTACCATTGGTAACGCCGCCGTGTAGGATGTGTACCTGCAGGTAAGCATAACCAGCAAGCCTAACAAAGAGATGATAGTTGATAATCCGTATGCTTTACAGTATCTGTATATAAGCACACCATAATAAGACATCAACGAGATATTTATCAGAAAGAAGCTGAATGGCAGCCCGAAATCACCTTTAAAATAAGAAGGTGCTAGTTTTGAAAACACGCCCCCAAATACTTTGTTTAATGCTGCTGCTGCAAATGGAATAATAACGCGAAAACGGCGTACAGGATTTTGCTCAAAATCGAAGTGAGCCAAGCCCAGATAAGAATAACAGTCTTTTGCCTGAGACAAATCGAACGCAAATAGTATTGCAATTGCAGGGCCTGTCATTACAGCCATGCAAAATAGAAATACCAAGTTATGTTCGCGCAATAAAAAATGACGAATTGCCTGCATAAGCAGCAAACATATAGAAACAATAAAATAAATGGAATAAAAAAGAGAGAGAGCTGTTGAGCAGGATTGAACTGCCGACCTCTTCCTTACCAAGGAAGTGCTCTACCACTGAGCTACAACAGCTTCAATCAATTTCAAAGATGCTTAAGAGAGCGGGAGACGAGATTCGAACCCGCGACCTACAGTTTGGAAGACTGTCGCTCTACCAGCTGAGCTACTCCCGCGTATACAATCTGTCAACAGTACGCATTTCATATTTAAGGAATACCTTAAAATGAGTGCATACTGTATAACTAGATGTGGGCAGAGAAGGATTCGAACCTCCGTACTCGTGAGAGAACAGATTTACAGTCTGTCGCCTTTAGCCACTCGGCCATCTGCCCCTGTACAAAATAAAAAAAAGAGCCGCTTGCCGGAATCGAACCAGCGACCTACTGATTACAAATCAGTTGCTCTACCATCTGAGCTAAAGCGGCTTCTTAGTATTATTAAGTGTGTAACTATTCAAAGAACTGCCGACGTGAATCGGGATTGCAAAAGTATACAACAAATTGATTTCTGCAAATTTTTTTCAAACAATCACTCAAATGTTTTTTGATTTAATAAATCAACCGACACTACAACACAAACATGAAGCTAACTTGTGTGAAATATTACTACTGCATAAAGGATGCTACAAATACTACTGAATCTGTAGTCTGTAAGCTATTTTCAAGGTAAGTCATAATGTACCATCCGGTAATTTCTGTACCTATATCATTTATTGAACCTGCCCCCCTATTGATAGTTTTGTATGTTCCTGTGATTGTTTGATTGCCAGTGAATATAAACTTTGTAGCAACGTCTGCATCTACAGCTGTGCCGACATATTTTCTTGATATTATTCCCGGAATATTATTGTGACCCTCACCCATGAAGTTATCGAATAAAATATCCAATGCCATTTTACCTTTTCTTATATCCATCACATAATATCGCTTAGTCCCTATGTTAACCCCCTTCGTGCTACCAGATACCGTTTCCTGAACATCCCATTTACCAATATATCTGTTAACAGATGCTTTCTCACAAAAATCACCTTCATAGCCTGATACACAATAGCAAACACCACCCATGCATGAACCATTGTTCTGGCATACAACTGTTGCACATTTTGCATCAGTAACTACAGGGTTAGCTTCCTTTTTGCATGAAGAATACAGCACACTCCCAAATGCCAATAAAACGAAAGAAGCTGTCACTGCTATTCTTTTTACCAATCCGTTTACCATTACTCTTTGTTTATTCAAAATTACGCTGCTTAGCGTTTCCAAGAAAAATATACCGTCACGGTTGTGTCTTTAGTTGTGGCATCGGGCTGCATTATTTTACGCAGATAGGAGTAATTGCCTGTTATAGTCCCACTCGCAGAGTCAAGCATACCTGTACCACTTTTGATAGTTATGAATGAATCCAGTTTTTGCTCTGCAAATGCGAATGTCCTATAGGCTGCTTTCTTGCATAGCACCAGTACAGACAGTGTATCTGAAAAGCCCGTAATGTAAAAACTATCCCTCAACCCATTGCCGGCAACACTGATGTCGTAAACTAAAGCTGGTTTCCTGGTTTTAAAAAAACTATCTCTTACATTCCACCTACCCGAAAACTTCTCATTCCACATTTTGCTGCAACTCACACCTTCATAACCAGTAGGACACGTACATGTTCCATCTACACATACACCACCATTATTACAAACAACTATGCCACACTTATCTTTTATACAAGATTCATATATCACCAACGAGGCAATAAAACAACTGAACAAAACCGTAACCAATCTTCTATTCATCTCGACAAATATAATCTATTCGCAATTGCACAAAAAAAGAGCGCTGCAAATGCAACGCTCCGATATTCAATTTATTGTTTCAGTTAAACCTGTTTCAATTCAGACACCAAGTCTTGCAAAACCTTCTTGGCATCGCCAAAAAGCATGGATGTCTTGGGCCTGAAGAAAAGCTCATTTTCAATACCTGCATAGCCTGGCTTCATACTACGTTTGTTCACTATTACGTGTTCAGCTTTTTCCACTTCCAGTATCGGCATACCATAGATAGGACTGCTCGGGTCTTCTTTTGCCGCAGGGTTCACCACGTCGTTGGCACCAAGCACCATTACAACCGTCGTACTGCCCATCTGGTCGTTGGCATCTTCCATTTCCAGCAGTTTTTCATACGGCACATCGGCCTCAGCCAGCAATACGTTCATATGCCCTGGCATACGGCCTGCCACCGGGTGGATACCATAAAACACTTCTACACCTTTATCCTGCAATACTTTTTCCAGTTCGTGGCACACATGTTGTGCTTGCGCTACCGCAAGGCCATAACCCGGAATAATCATCACTTTCGATGCATAAGCCATCAATACAGCAGTATCGTTCAGCGAAATTTCTTTGTAGTTGCCCTGCTCTTTAGAGCCACCGACACCGCCTGCTTTTGCACCACCGCCAAACGAACCAATCAATACATTTTTCAGTGAACGGTTCATGGCTTTACACATCAGTATCGTCAGGATAGTACCTGCAGAACCCACTAAGATACCACCTGTCAGCATTACCGGATTGTTGTACAAGAAGCCGCCAAATGCCGCTGCCACACCCGTAAAGGAATTGAGCAACGAAATCACAACCGGCATATCTGCACCACCTATCGGGAATACAAACATAATACCATACACCAACGACAACACCAGTATTGCATAGAACAACATGATAGTTGCTTCCGGTCTCATTGCCACAACATATACTGTAAGTGCAGTGATGATACCTAATAACAAGAGGTTTACTATATGCTGACCGTTAAAAGAAAAGTCTTTGATTTTACCGTTCAGTTTGCCCCATGCTATGATACTACCGGCAAAAGACACGCTACCTATAACCATACCTACGATGATGGTTATAAAAAGTGTACCCGGTATCATTTTCAATGCAGATGCACCTGCTTCTTCATACAAGTCTACAGGTATAGATGTATGGTGTTTGAACTCGATAATGGATATGAGCATTGCACAAGCACCGCCCATACCATTGAAGAGGCTCACCATTTCAGGCATAGCCGTCATCTGTACCTTTTTGGCTGCCAGTGTACCTACTACCGTACCTATGATGAGACCACCGAATATCCAAGCGTAGTTGCCCAGTTTATTCCCGTTTTCATCTGTGTACAGAAATATAGTAGCCAGTATAGCTATCGTCATACCAACTGCGGCTACAAGATTTCCCTTGCGTGCAGTTTCAGGATGAGAAAGCATTTTAAGACCTATGATAAATGTTACCGAACCTATCAGGTAACTAAGTGGCAATATTACTTGTGTCATATAAACCCCAACCCCTAAAGGGGCTACTTTTTATGTTAAGAATAGTATGATAACCCTAGAAAGCTTTTGCTTTCCCCCTTTAGGGGGTTAGGGGGTCTTTTTCTTTTTCTTGTCAAACATTTCCAGCATCCTGTCTGTAACTACAAAGCCACCCACCACATTCAGCGTTCCCAGTACTACAGAAAGGAAACCAAGTATCAGCGCCAGATAATCATCGCTATGTGCCTGTCCCATTACAATAATGGCACCGATGATAACCACACCGTGTATGGCATTAGCACCACTCATCAGCGGCGTATGCAGTACCGATGGTACGCGCGATATCACTTCTATACCCAGAAATATTGATAAGATTACTATTGTAAGCAACCTGTATGTTGCGGGATCCGAAAATATATTTGTTATAAAATCCATAGCCTGTTATGCATTTGCTGTTTGTGGACTGATTAATGATTGAACCCTTTCGTTGGTAATGTTGCCCCCTGTTGCTATGCAGGTACCTTTTACAAGATCATCTTCGAAGTTCAGGTTCATATTGCCTTCTTTGTCTATTATCAGCTTCAGGAAGTTGAGTACGTTTTTGGCATACACTTTACTCGCATCTGCCGATGCCGTTGCTGCAAGTGCAGAATTACCAATGATGGCTACACCATTGTGCATCACTGTTTCTCTGTCTTTCGTCAGGTCCGTATTACCACCTGTCACAGATGCAATGTCTATTATCACAGAGCCTGCGCGCATATCCTCTATCATTTCTTTGGTGATGAGTATCGGCGCTTTACGGCCCGGTATCTGCGCAGTAGTTATGATAATGTCTGATTTCTTAGCGTGTTCGTGTATTTTTTCACGTTGCTTGCGCTGGAAGTCTTCGCTCTGCTCAACGGCATAGCCGCCCGCTTTAGATGCATCAGCTGCACCTTCTACTTCTACAAACTTGGCACCAAGGCTCATTACTTCTTCCTTCACCGCAGGTCGTGTATCAAACACCTCTACCACTGCACCCAGCCTGCGCGCTGTGGCAATGGCCTGCAAACCTGCCACACCTGCACCCAGTATCAGTACTTTAGCAGGTGGTATACTACCCGCAGCAGTCATAAACATGGGGAAGTAGCGGCAGTATTGGAATGCTGCCAGCAATACCGCTTTATAACCTGCAATATTTGCCTGAGAACTCAGCACGTCCATTGCCTGCGCACGTGTGGTACGCGGTATTGTATCAAGGCTGAAAACCGAATAGCCCTTACCTGCCCATTGCTGCATTTGCTTTGCATTAAACAACGGCTGGAATACCCCCATCACAACAGTACCTTGCTTTACACTATCGGGCATGTTGTCTGTATGGATGGCCAGTATCAGATTGGCTTCGCCTACTATAGAGTTTCTGTCTTTGATAACCGCACCCGCATCCGTATAGCTTTTATCACTATGAAATGCCGCCTCCCCCGCACCCGGTTCTACATATACCGACACGTTCATCTTCACTAATGCGGCTACTACTTCGGGCACAAGAGACACTCTTGTTTCGGGTGCCTGTTCCTTCAATACGCCTATTACCATATTATTTCAGGATTCGTTTTTAAGATTTATGAAAATAATTTTTTTTAATGAGACATCAAAGCCACAAATAGATTATTACAAATAAATAATGAAGCCTCGACGAATGGGTTTAATTTTGCAGCATGCATTATGTTTCGGCAGAGGGAATCAGCAAATCGTTTGGCGTTAAACCTTTATTTCAGAAAATAACTTTCCATATCAGCGAGGGCGATAAAATAGCCCTTGTAGCAAAAAACGGTAGCGGTAAATCTACCCTACTGAAAATACTGGCAGGACAAGACCAGCCTGATGAAGGCACTGTATGGATACACAAAGATGTAACCGTTGCACTTTTTGAACAGGAACCAAAATTCAACGAAGAGCTTTCTGTTGTTGATAATATCTTCCATTACAAGCACCCTGTTGCTGAAGCACTGCGCGACTATGAGCGTATTCTGGACAGTGAAGAAAAAGACCCGGTTGCACTTTCTGAAGCATTGGCAAAACTTGATGAGCTAAGCGCTTGGGATTTTGAAGCTAAAGTGAAGCAAATCCTCGGAAAGTTGAACATCCACCACCTCGACCAACCCGTAAAGACCTTATCGGGCGGGCAACGGAAGCGTGTAGCATTGGCACAAACGTTGATAGACATCGGCTTTGAGCACAAGCACGTATTGCTGATAATGGATGAACCTACCAACCATCTGGACGTAGAAATGGTAGAATGGCTGGAGCACTATCTGAATCAGGAAAAAGTAACCCTGCTGATGGTAACCCACGACCGCTACTTTCTGGATGCCGTGTGTGATGAAATATGGGAATTGGATGGTAGCACTTTTTATGAATACAAGGGCGACTACGAAAACTACATAGAAAAGAAAGCAGCCCGTATAGACAGCCAGCAGGCTAGCATAGACAAGGCACGCAACGAATACCGCAAAGAGCTGGAATGGATGCGCAAGCAACCAAAAGCCCGCTCTACCAAAGCTCGCAGTCGTATAGACAATTTCTACGACGTAGAGTCTCGCGCAAAACAGCGCATTGAAGACAACAAAGTAGAGCTGCAAATGAAGATGAACCGTCTGGGCGGTAAAATTGCAGAGCTGAAAAAAGTATATAAAAGCTATGGCGAAAAAGTATTGCTGAAAGGCTTTGACTATACCTTCAAAAAAGGAGACCGTATTGGTGTTGTGGGTAAGAATGGTGCCGGTAAGTCTACCTTTTTGCAAATGTTGCAAGGCCACGAACCTGCAGACAGCGGCAAGATAAACATCGGTGATACGGTTATCTTCGGCAACTTCTCGCAACAAGGACTGGAGATAAAAGAAGACATGCGTGTGATAGAGTATGTGAAGAACATAGCAGAGAACTTCCCGTTAGCAGATGGCAGTACGTTGAGTGCAGCACAGTTTTTGCAACTCTTCCTCTTTCCGCCGGAGCAGCAATATACCTACCTAAGCAAGCTAAGTGGTGGTGAAAAGAAACGCCTTCAATTGCTAACCATCTTGTTCCGCAACCCCAACTTCCTGATACTTGATGAACCTACTAACGATTTGGACCTGCCAACACTATCGGTATTGGAAACGTTCCTGAGCGAATACCAGGGTTGTCTGCTCATTGTATCGCACGACAGATATTTTATGGATCGCCTTGTAGATCACCTGTTTGTATTTGAAGGAAACGGTGTAATTCGCGACTTCCCCGGCAACTATACATTATATCGTATTGCGCAGAAGGAAGAAGAACAACAGAAAAAACAACAGGAACTTGCGGCTGCGCAAACAGCCACTGCTTCGGAAAATAAAGCCAAAGACAAAAAGAAACTCTCTTTTAATGAAAAACGCGAGTTTGAACAATTAGAGAAAGACATACCTGCACTGGAAAAAGAAAAGGCAGAGATAACTGAGAAAATGAGTACCGGCAATATAGCTTACGAAGAGCTTGACAAGCTCAGTAAACGCATTACAGAGGTAACCAACCTGCTGGAAGAAAAAGAAATGCGCTGGCTGGAGCTTAGCGAACTGGCATAAAAAAGGAGCAACGAATGTTGCTCCTTTTCTTTAAAGTCTTTATTTGAATTAAGGTGTTACTTCACCTTCTTTTTTCTTCAGGTCATCAAATTCAAACATCAGTGAGAAACGCAGTGTGTTTGAAAGTGGATTCCTTGTCACACCTGTTCCTGAAGGAATCAGGTATGCGAAATTAAGATTGAAGATGTTGTAACGTACACCCAAACCACAAGTCAGGAATTTACGGTCACCTTTATCTTTGTTTTCGTAGAAATAACCCGCACGCAGTGCAAATTGATTTTGATACCAATATTCAAGGCCTGCAGATATTTGCCACTCTTTCAACTCTTCACTGAAGCCACCTGGTGCATCACCAAAAGAACCAAACATACCTGATACAACTGTTTTATCAGGAATTGCATATTTCCTGATACCCGGTGTTGTAGAAGTATCCTGTGGTGTTGGCACCAAAAGTTTATTCAAATCCAGCGCAGCCGTTATTTTGTTATACTCATCTATTTTGTAAGTATATGCGGCGCCCAAGCCCAGATTGATAGGAATGAAGTCTCTGCGAGTAGAACTATAAGCTATTTTAGAACCTACGTTACTCAGTACAGCACCGAAGCTGAAGTTTGTACTACGAAAATCATCTATGTCTTTAGACTTAGTATAGTACACACCCAAATCTGCACTTACAGCATTACCCGGCTTGTAGTCTATACCTGACGTAGATGCAAGACCTGTAGCTATAGCAGAGTGTATATAACGGAAGCTAAGACCCGTAGACAGGTTTGGAGACAACTGACGGGAATAACCCAAATCGAAAGAATATTCGTTTGGTTTACCTGTACCCAGCGGGCTTGCGTCAAATGCTGTGTAGTTTATTTCACCCAACGAGAAATAACGGAAACCGAAGCTGATAGCCTGTGGTGTTTTCTCACCAAATTTTGCATAACCTGAAAGGTATGCCAGAAATATATCAGGTACGATATCCTTTAACCACGGAGTGTATGTAGCCGATACAGCATATTTCTTTTCTGCAAAAGGTATTTTAGATACGTTCCAGTATTGTGCATTAGCATCCGGTGTAATTGCCAAACCAACATCACCCATTGCACCCGAACGTGCATCCGGAGAAATGCGTAAAAAAGGAACTGCTGTTGTCACGGTATTTACTGTACTCTGTCCGTTAAGGCCTGTCTGTGCGGTGGCATTTAGGGCTAGTGCCAAACTCAATCCTACTAAAGCAAAGCGATTTGCCATTCTAATTATAATTTATTTTAAAGTTTTGCAAAGGTATTTTATTTCACAATCACCACAAATTATAATGCGGTTAACTATAGGGATTGCTAATATACACCATATCATTGACTATTAACGTGCAATAATGAGTTTTTGGTATGCGATGTCTTTTGCACCATTATCTGCTACTATTTGCAGCTTGTACAAATACACCCCTGAAGGCAATGTTGCGCCACTGGCATCAGTACCATCCCATACCAGCTCTCTGCTGGCTCCGCTACCAGCCTCATACACTTGTTTCAAGGTACGAACCAACCTGCCGTCCATGCTATATATATAAATTTCAGAATATAAATACTCTTCCGGATGGTTGTGTTCAAATACAAAATGTGTCTTGTCTTTGAATGGGTTAGGGTAGTTTGACAAGCGCTGCATTTTTACAAGTTTGCCATCTGCAACCTCAAAGTCTACCGTACCTTCTCCTGAATTGTTATTAACATCCCAAGCCTTTACAGTTAGTCTATGCCTGCCGTTTGTCAAATTAGTCAACGGAAAGTTTACATACCCTTTCTTGTAAGTATTGGCTTCCGTCTCATAATAATCATTCAGCACAAACGGACTCTCCACATTGCCATCCAGCACAGCTGTCAAATCATGGCCAACTGCATTACCTGAAACATTTATACCTGTTTCGTCCTGCAGCACTACAAAAAGCAAACTATTAGCTCCAGTTAATCCACCATTTACAAACATGCTATCACCTATATAAGGTCTCACAACAGGTGGTGTTTTCTCAATTATCGGATTATCAGAATACCCTCCAATTTTGTAGGTTGTATCAAAGCCTGCACCATCTATCAATCCATTCTCTGCATAAAAGCTAATTTTCCCTTTTCCTACTTCATAATTGATGTCTTTAGGTGCTATAAATGATACCGAGAATTTACCATTGGTAACGGTTGCTTTACCACGATAAATAATGTTGTTACGCACTTTAAATGTTTTGTTGATAGGCGTAATAGTCTTTACAGTGCGAGGTTTATCATAAATAATCAACGTAACCCGCCCATTGAACCCGCTTAATATTTGCTTATTCTCATCGCCGACATAGCCGCTTACCGTGTAGCTACCCAATGCAGCTAATGTGTTGACAGGCTGCCCTGTTGCACCGTCTTTAATACTTTCAGTATATATGTATTGCTCAGGAAAGTTAGGTGTCAATCCAGGGTCGCCAAGCAGTGCAAATTTCCTGAAATTAACAATGTATGAAGATGACGTTCCGGCTACGCTATATGTCTTGTTTTTGCCAATACGCAAAGCATCACCAAATGTATGCCACTTGCCATTTTCACGGTCAAACTGCGCATCCAGAAAATCTTTATTGATGATACGATTAGGATCCTGATACACCAACTGTGTAGTTGTAAGCGATGCTATAGCCCCACCATCTTTTTTCAACACTATCTGCTCACCGGCAGATACAAATTGCGGCTGATCAAACTGTCCGAAATCGCACGTAGCCGTTATCATGAATGGCAACTTATCCAGATTGTCCCATTTACTATAGTCATCCTGTGTAATAATGCGCTCATGTGCTAATACATCTATGTTACCATGCCCGTTATAGTTCAACAAAAGCGTACCCTTAAAAATCTGATCGTTGATAGACTTATTGGCCTGCGGAGCACGTGCGCCACCAGGTGTAGATATAAATGGTACTGCATCAAGATATATCTTATTAC
>JADHED010003075.1_pt1 | contig 10511 bp, 10 predicted proteins | sample 8952041 | NCBI WGS metagenome assembly JADHED01 (sample SAMN16124423, study PRJNA663239) | bioreactor sludge metagenome | isolation source: sludge (control) | place: India:Bengaluru | collected 2018-09-08
CAATCGTTAAAGGATAACTTTCAGATTTTGAAGGAAGTACAAAATAATCAGCCGCTTTTACATAAGGCCAAGGATTTTTTTGAGAATCGAGAAGCAGAAAAGTTTTTTCTACACCCAATTCTTTCGCTTGATTTTTCAAGTTTTCCATCTCGTTTCCACCACCAATTACTGCAATAGAATGCATCAAATTTTCGTCTAAAAGTCTGCGATGAACTTTCATCAGTTCTGCATAACCTTTTCTATGGTGTAATCTTCCAATAGAAATAAAAGTAGGTCTTATCTCGAAATCAGCTTGAAATTCTTCTGCTTTTTTTCTTACTTCTGGAAGTTTTATCACGTTGTAAATCACAGAACTTTTCGGATAAGAAATGCCGTACAAATCTTCTATCACTTGTCTGGTTTGCGCAGCTCCGAAAATCATCCAGTCAAATTTTTTCATCAGATTGATACGTTTCATGACTCTGTTTTGGTCTGTGTCATAACTTACATCTGTATGAAACCAGCCAATTTTTCTAGATTTTTTGTTGGGAGAATTCAGCACCATTTCGAATTCTGCATAACCTGGCGAAACTTCTATGTCAAAGTCTTCTTTGACTTTTAAAGCATATAAAACGGAAGGAAATTTGTCATAAATTTCTAGTTTTAGCCTTCTTAATCCGAGTTGCATTTTTTGGATAAAAGGATTTTTCGACATTTGTTCACGACCTTTTTCTGCCACGATGAGTTTAATGTCTTTCGGGATTTCTGTAACCAATTCGCCTTGATACAAATTGAGCATCAAGGTAAAATCAAATTTATCCTTGGGTAAATTTCTCAATAAATCCAGGACCACTCTAGGAACTCCGCCCATTTCTAATGAGCGAAGGCGGAAAAGAATTTTTATTTTTTTTTGATTCTCCATTATTCTACTTCGCAACCTAAATTTTTGTACTGATTTTTAAATTTTAGCACCCAATTTCTAAATGCTGTTTTATCTATTTTTTCATTTAAAAATTTCTCAAAATATTCTAAAGAAAAATCTTTGGGGAAATTTTGCATTTCATCAAAACTACCCTTGAGCCAAGCTTGATTAATGAGATGATTAAAGTAATTCACATCAAAATCATCACCGTATTTATGGTAAGAATTGGTTGCCGAAGATTGGAAAGTGGTTTTCAGTGCTTCTTTTTCTAATCTTGCGATAAGATTAGGATTGTTTTGATGTTTTCGGTAGTAATTAGAAGCGTTTCTGAGTTGTTGTTTTTCGTCTACTTTTCCTTTGGCGTTTTTCCAAATGTGTAACCAATATTCTTTTTGCCAAAATCCCATCAAAATAGAATTGAGCGCCCAATATTTTTGTTTTGTGGAATTATCTACGATTCCTAATTTGTAAAGAATGGTAAAAAACTTGAATTTATTATAAAAGAATAAATCGTTAAAAAATTCTGGAAAAAGGAGTAAGTTTTTTGGTTTCACTCGAAGAATTTCTTCTGTGATTTCTGAAATTTCTATAAATTCATCATCCTTTTTGTTGCCTAGCCAACCTAACTTTAGCAGTGAAATTTGATTTTTTTTACAAGCTTCTTGTAAATCATTTACGTTTATTTTGTGGTTAAACCAAACGTCATCTTCTATCATGATAAAGTAATCCGAAGCATTTTTTGCAGCTCTGTACCATAAATTGGTAGGAATAGTGAAGCCGTCAATTTCCTTTCCAGATTGTAAATTTTCAGCAATTGCTGCAACTTTATTTTGATAATTTTCAGATTTTATAATTTCTATTTTTGGGTGCTTTTCTTTGATTTTAGAAAGATAGGTTTCTGGTGTGCCATCATCTAAAACTTTAACCCAAAAATTTCCTTCTACAAAGTTTTCTATGCTTTGCAAACAGCGGTCTAAGTAAAATGGGCGGTTAAAAGATTTGATGAAGATATTTACCATGAAAATAGTTTTTTTAAAACTCTGAAAAATGAAAGAGGAACACTAGATAGCAACACGTACTTGAAAGAAATCTTTTCTTTGGGATAATGTTTTTTGATTTTTCTTATGAGAAGAACTATTTTTTCTTTTTTATTGAGTTTAATGGCTGCTTCTAATGCGAAAAATAATTCCTCTATTTTGTTTTTAAATTCGAAGTTGTTAATCTCTAATACTTCTTCGTTGTGGAAGGTTTCGTATAAATCTTGTCCGTTTTCTTTTCTTAATTTATAAAAGTAGAGTGCTTTCTCTACCATTAATTTTTTTACAAAATTATCTCCTTTTCTAGAAATAGAACTTTCTAAAATTCTATAATGGAGAAGCTTTTCATTTATGTTTGCGAGTTTTTTTCCTTGGGTAATTAAATTGAGATAAAGGTCGTAATCTTCACAATAGATGAATTTTTCTCTATATTTTATGTTTTGATGATTTCTAAACATGATGACTGGGTGAAAAAGTTGAATTTGAGAAGTCATTTTTTTTACAATTTCTTCATGTTCTAGCGCACCTGCTTTTTCTCCGATGATTTCATTTTTTTCGTTTATAAAATCAATCTGAGCTCCAACCATAAATATTTCAGGATTGTTTTCTAAAAAAGTGACTTGTTTTTGGAATCTTTCTGGCAAAGAAATATCATCTGCATCCATTCTTGCAATGTATTTTCCTTGTGCCATATTTAAGCCTACATTTAAGTTTTTTATAAAACCTTTTGGACCTTCATTTTTCTCTTTTTGTATGATTTTTATTCTGTTGTCTTTCTCTTTGAATTCTTTTAAAATTTCTAAGGTTTTATCAGTAGAACAATCTTCAACAATTATAAACTCAAAATCAGTAAAAGTTTGATTTGTTATAGATTCTATGGCACTGTGTAAAAACTTTTCCGCATTGTAAACAGACATTATTACAGAAACTAGAGGATGATTCATGGTTTATAGCGGTTTTATTACCAATTCTTGTTTATTAATCACGATAGAATTAGCAGGAATATCTTTGTGGATTACACAGCCCGCTCCTAGAATTACATTGTCGCCTATTGTTACTCCTTTTAGAATAATACAATTAGCACCTGTCCAAACGTTATTTCCTAGTTTTACGGGAGATGTATTAAAATCAGTCTTTGAAACCTCAAAAGGTTCTGTTGTATATTGGTGGTTGTGGTCGAAAATCTTCATGCCTTCTCCAAGAATACAATTATCTCCAATTTCTATTTTCTCAAAACAAGCTATGGTAGCTCTAGTAATGTAAGTATTTTTTCCAACAATTAATTGACCTGTTTTTTTGATGGCAAAGTTATTAGATTCATTAAAGGTAACATTTTCGTCAATGAAAATTTTTGCAGTTTTAGAAATGTCAAAAAAATTATTTTGTCCTATTTTAAAGCTTTTGTGAATTCTGTTTTGCGAATTTTGAAAAAATTTTTTCTTGTCCTGATAAGAAAGAGCCTTCCTTTGTAGGAAAGTAAATTGATTGATAAGGTGATAGAAAATAGATTTCATCATTCATTTGCTTTGTATTACAAAAATATAAATTTATTTATACTTTTGTTTATATATTCTTTATTAAGTACAACATCAAAGATGAATTCTCCTTTAGTTACCATTTCAATTCCTATTTATAATTGTGAAAATCACATCATCAGTTGCTTACAATCTGTGGTGAACCAAACGTATCAAAATCTAGAAATTCTCTTGGTAGATGATTTGGGAAATGATAACAGTATGCAAATGGCAGAAGGTTTTATAAAAGAACATCCTGATTTTAATTTTAAAATTTTAAAAAATGAGAAAAATTCTGGACTTTCCGTAGTGAGAAATGTAGGAATAAACAACGCTGAAGGAAAGTACATTTTCTTTCTAGATTCAGACGACGAAATTACACCAGATTGTATCTCAAAAATGGTTGAAATTGCAGAAAGAGAAGAAGTAGAAATAGTTTGTGGTAATGTAAAAACAATACAATTAGATACTAAGAAAGAGAGCCATGCTTTTAAACTTCAAAACAGTAAAGAAAAAATTGTTGGGAATAAAGAAATTTTTGAGAGTTTTCTTAAAGGGAAATTTCCGGTTCCCAGTTGGAATAAACTTATTCTTTTGGATTTTTTGAAAGAAAAAAAATTGTATTTCAAAGAAGGCTTATTTGCCCAAGATTCTTTGCAAAGTTTTGAAACGGCTTTGGCTTTAAATTCGGTTTATTTCTTAAAAGATGATACTTATATTTATTATCTTCACCAAGATTCTGTAATTCATAATCGCAAGAAGAAACATTTTGACAATTGGATTACGATTGCTGCTGAATTTGAAAAATATTATCAAAAAGAACAAAATCTTGAGCGCAAAAAACAAATTTTAGGCTATTTAATTGATTATAAGGATTTGACTTTACTCATGAATTGGAAGGCGCAAAAAAATGAAGAACTTTGGAAGTATAGTTACAGTTCTTATAAAAAAATGGCGTCATTTTCTTTTGCAGATTATTTCAACTCTACTTTTTCTATAGAACTTAAAAAGAAAAATTTTTTACAAAATTTACCTACGAATTTAGGATATAAAATTTTCAGAAAAAGATTTGGGAATTAAAGGCTGAAAACATTTTCATACTTTGGCAGAACGCCTTTTACATCAAAGATAATTCCGTTTTCTACAAGTAAATTAGACAATTCTATCGTTAAAATATCTGAATGAGGAACTGCTAAAATTATGGCATCAAATTTTTGATTAGGAAGAGACTTTGTTACTTTTGTTTTGTACTCTTTTTCGGCAGATTCTGTGTTAATCCAAGAATCAAAAACGGTAACATTAGCGCCAAATTCTTGCAAATTTTTAACAATATCAATCACTTTTGTATTTCTAAAATCAGTACAATTTTCTTTGAACGCAAAACCAAGAACCAAAATTTCAGAATCTTTTACTTTGAAATCTTTTTTCAATAATTGTTTCACGGTTTGAGATGCAACATAGTTTCCCATAGAGTCGTTCATTCTTCTTCCTGCAAGAATAATTTCTGGATGATAATCAAATTCTATCGCTTTGTGTGCTAGGTAATAAGGGTCAACTCCAGTGCAATGTCCGCCAACTAAACCTGGTTTGAAATGTAAAAAATTCCATTTTGTACCTGCGGCTTCCAAAACATCTTGTGTATTGATGCCCATTAAATTAAAAATCTTAGAAAGTTCGTTTACAAAAGCAATATTTACATCTCTCTGAGTATTTTCTATCACTTTAGCGGCTTCAGCAACTTTTATTGAAGGTGCAAGATGAGTTCCTGCTTCAATTACAGATTGGTAAAGTTGATTAACTTTTTTTGCTGTTTCAGGAGTAGAACCCGAAGTTATTTTCAGAATTTTTTCTACAGTATGCTCTTTGTCTCCCGGATTTATCCTTTCTGGAGAATAACCTACAAAAAAATCTTTATTGAATTTTAATCCAGAGAATTTCTCTAAAATAGGAACGCATTCCTCTTCGGTTGCACCAGGAAAAACAGTGGATTCATATATTACTAAATCATCTTTTTTTAGAGCTTTTCCCACGGTTTCGCTAGCGCAATATAACGGTGTGAAATCTGGTTTATTATTCTTATCTACAGGAGTTGGAACGGTGATAATGTAAGTGTCAGAATTTTTAATTTCTTCAAAATCAGTAGTGAAATAAAGACCTTTCTCTCCAGATTTTAGATTTTGCGAAGAAATAACGGTTTTTAACAACTCTTCAGAAACTTCTAGCGTTTTGTCTAAGCCGTTTTTTAAATCGGAAATTCTTTCTTTGCTATGGTCGAAACCTACTACAGCATATTTAGTTGCTAGTAACCTTGCCAAAGGCAAACCAACATATCCTAGCCCAATGATTGTAATTTTCATTTAAGAATAATATCTGTCTAACATTCTACAAAGATAATCTTCTTTGTTGGTTAAATTATTTTCTTGGAAATAAACTTCCACTTCCGGAATGGAAATAAGATAGCTTTGTCCACTTTTAACTAACGAAGTTTTTGCCTTTTTATTGAGCTGATTTTCTATTATTTCTATAATTTCAGTTGTTGAAAAGTTTTCTAAATAGGCAACATTAATAATTTTGTTAAAAATGTTTTTCCTTAAAAATTCTAAGGTAATATTTTTAACATCGTCTGCATCAATTAAGTTTCTAGTTGCCAATGTATGAATGTTAATTTCTTTTTCCAGAATCACTGCATTTACAAGATAGTTCATCAAAAGATTGGGGTTTCCGCCTTTTCCAACCGCATTGCTCACTCTTAAAATTAAAAATTTAGGTGCAAATTCTTCTACTAATCGCTCCATTCTCAATTTATGATTTACATAAGCGCTTCCGTTTTTAGAAGAGTCATAAATGCTGCAAGTAGAAAAATAGATAAATGCTTTTTCAGGATTTTCTTCTAGTGTTTTTCTTATTAAATTTTCTTCGCGCAGAAAAGCAGATTTATCTGTTTCCAAAGAATTAGAAACGCCACTTGCAAAGAAAATTATCTTCTCTTCGTCATTATTTTTGAATAAATTAGCGATAAGTCCGTTCCCGATGATCATTAGAAGTATTGATTAGTGCGGTTAAAAGAGATAAAAATTTGCAAAACGCTAATAATTATTATTAAATATTTATAAAAGTACTTAATTTTTATATTGTTAGCAATTATGCCTGTGAAAAAAAGAAAGCAGAAGGGGAATAAGAGCCTTATACCTAATACATCTATTTTTGTATTAAAATATGATATCCATAATAAAAAAAGGTAAATAAGACTGATAAAAATAAAATATAAATTCTCAATTTTTTCATCTTTCCAAATTTTTAAAATTCTTTTAAAATAAATTACAGTAAGAACCACAAAAATAAAAATCACTAAAATGTATGGTGATCTACCCAATAGATTTCCCCAAAAAGGATTAGCGGTTTGCAAAGTATTATAGAGACTTAATCTGATGTTGGTACTTATTTCGCCCAAAGCTTCACGATTTCCTGTAAAATAACCAGTTGTTATGTAATTGATGTATAAGTAAATTCCGCATAAAAAGGATGATATAAAAGATGAATAGATAAAAAGTAGATGTTTTTTATTTTTGGTGTATAAATACATCAATATTCCAAAAAATAGAGTGCCGATAATAATATAAAGCATTGAATATTTTGCTAGAAATAAAAAAAACAATACTGTAGAGTTTGATAATGTTACAACAAGAGGGTTGTTAATTTCATTGTTCCAGTATTTTCTTTGTAGGATGAAAAGAATTGTAAAGAGAGGGATTAATAAAATTTCTGACCACGAATAAATAAATATCGATGTAAAAAACCATGACAGTGAAAAAAGCCAAATGAGTTTCCATTCTTTAACATACATATTTGTCAATAAAAAGAATAAGAGAATGCATGATATATTAATTAGTTTTGAAGCAACAAAAAAATCACCCCCAAAAAAATAAAAAAATTTCAAGAATGATGGATATAAGATGGGGAATAAACTATTTGATAGTTTAGGGAGATTAGTAGCAATAGCATAGTATGAGCGGCTATCATTGGTTTCGGTGATATAAAAATACGAAGCAAAAATCACTAAGAATACTTGATAAAGTGGAATTAAAAAGTAAATTTTATTTTTCATAAAAACTTTTAATTTTTTCGTGTCCTACATGTAAGATTACCTCTTCACCTATGCCTTCGTTCCCATCACACAGGCACCATTGTTTTGGTAAAATGTATGGATAAATACCCGTTTCCCATGCGGATTTCCACATAACAAGTGAAGCTCTGGAAGGATCAGTTTTCATAATTTCTGCACAAGTTTTATAGAAGATATTTCCTCTTTCGTCGTTTTTCCAAAGTGTCATAGGACTTTGGTTATAAGAGTGACCAAGACCAAGACTTTCGTCTTCTATAGGCTGAGTGTCTTTAGACCAAATCATATCTTGTCTTAGCAATTGCCTGTCATTATAAGGCACGCAAAATCCAAACTTTCGGGTAAGATGGATTAGTGCAATAATATCACTAGAAACGATCTCCATATCAGAATCTAAAATACATTTAAAATCAGCATCAGATTCTGTAAGAGACAGAAATTTAAAATAATCAGCAGTTCTATAGCCATATCTTTCGTGTTCAGGATTAACAACGGGAGAAGACACTTTGATCAAGTTTACGCCTTCTATTTCTAAATCAAAATCAGAATATACGGTATATTTGGCGTTAGGAAAGTATTTTTTTAAGGTTTTTAGAGAAGGGTCTAGTCGAGATTCACTGTTATTAAAATCCGTACCGCCACCGTTTACTCTTTGCGCTCCGAATTCAGAAAAAAGAAATTCAATTTTTATAGATTGTAAGAAATCAATTTCTGTTTTTGTGAATGGAACATTTCGAAAAGAAGTTGTTCTTTTCTTCTTATAATTAGCAGTGGCATTTCCGTTAAGAACAGCCCAAACGTTTTTAAGTTTATTTAACCATCTAATCACCTTTTTAATATTTTATTTTTTATTTTTTTGATTAAATATTTTGCAATATATCTTGTAGGAAACTGGTCTAGTACCGTGTCTAAAGAAATTAATTTATGATTAAAAACAACATCTTTTATTTTCCTTTTAGAATCACTTTGCTGCATAAGTAGATTTAAAATGCCATACATGTTCACCATTTCTTTTAAAGTATTTTTTTCTTCAGTCCAGCTGGAATGCCAAGAACCACTAAAATGATGAGTAATATAATTTATAGGTAAATCTAAAGAAAAATAAGAGGAAGGGAAAAGAACAATGTCATTTTTCAATTCTTGAAACTCATCTTTTTCTGCATTTGCCCCATATTTGTTGACTAATAATTCAGAAAAAATTTTTGTGTTTGGTGTAGTGTCTAGTTGGTTTAGCTTTTCATAATGATTTAGTATATCTTTTGCCAAAATATGGTAAGGTTCTACAGCCCAAAATGCAGAAAATGGAACTTTTTTGGTTTCAAAACCACATACAGCTTTGTATTTAACAAATTCGGAAAGAGAGTTTTTTAATTCCATATCTGTATCTAAATAAAATCCTCCTTCTTCATACAAAACTTTGGCTCTGGCATAATCTGAGACAAAGGCCCATTTTTTATTATTATAGGCATCCTGTGCAAATTGATTTTGGGATATATTAAAGTTATCTTCGTTCCATTCTATAATTTCAAAATCGGGCAAATGTTTTTTCCAACTTGCAATACAAAATTCCACAAGGGGAGGCTTGGGATTTCTACCAAACCAAAAATAATGAAGTTTTTTGGGAATCATTTTGATGTTTTTTTATTTATTTAAAATGGTATTTATCCAATTTTTAAAGCTATATTTTTCTACCAATTCCGAAGGCAGACTTTGGTACGGGCTTTGTAAAAAATCAACTAAACCCTCTAAATTTACATAATTTGTAACAAAAATATTATTTGGGTGGTAAAAATCATAATTTTTAACCGAAAAGTTATCAGTTATTATTTTTTTACCATATTGCATTGCCTCGAAAAACCTCAGAGATAAGCCATCATGCTCATCTCTTTTGAAATCGATTAATGTTCTTGATTTTTTTACAAAATCTATGTTTCCTTCATACGAGGTACTGGTTTTATGCTGGAGAACATTAGGGTGTAGAGGCTCAAAACATCTACCACGATATAGACTGGTGTGAGAAGTATAAGATAATTGATGCTCTTCTAAATACTGGTGCAGATTCTTAAGCTGTACATTTCTTTCATCTAAATATTGTCCAATGTACAAAAGGTCGATTTCTGAAGGAATACTAAAGTCTGGTTCCCCAAAATAACAATTCGGCAAGAAATGGAGTGCAGCTTCTGGGTATTTCTTCACATCATCTGGATCAAAGACAAAAATACGATCATAATATTTCTGATAATCTAAAATTTTAGAAGAAACAGAGAGTCCGTCTAGTTGAAAATCTACCATTTTATTAGAGATTGACCGTGCGTGTTTAATAACGAATTCTGGAATTAGGTCTCCTCTAATGACAAGACAGTAATCAAATTTAGTTTCACATTTTTTTATTTGTCTTAATTTTTTTTTGCAATGATTATTAAAGTTTTCATTATAGAGTTTATGGATATATTGCTTGTCCTTTTTTAGAAACCTATGAAATATATTTTCTATTTTCTGGAGTTTAGAAATTTTATATAAAGGAATATCCTCATTAAAAAACTCATAGACCTCGTAATTATTTTTTTTGAGATGTTCTACAAATATTTTAGCAAGAGTTTTATTTTTATAAATGAAAAGTATTTTATCTTGAGCCATTATGATGATTTGTTATTTTATCAATTGTACTTGTTTTCCCCTGCGAGTAAATAGAATAGCAATAATTTTTTTTAAAGCTTTAAGTGCATTGGAAAAGCCCAATTTTTTGATGTTTAAAAATGCAATAAGTAGACTTATTTGTTCTGATTTAGAATATTTCAGGTGCCAAAGTTGTTGTGAGAAATGGGCAAAGGTTTCAAACTCTACATCATTTTCTATTTCTTTTTGAGTGAAATATTTTGCATTTCTTTTTCGGTTCAAGATGAGGGCATTCATCCAATCTTTTGAAGGATTTCCTTGTG
>JADHED010003076.1_pt1 | contig 10510 bp, 8 predicted proteins | sample 8952041 | NCBI WGS metagenome assembly JADHED01 (sample SAMN16124423, study PRJNA663239) | bioreactor sludge metagenome | isolation source: sludge (control) | place: India:Bengaluru | collected 2018-09-08
ACCGTTACTGATTCTATAATTCCTCCGCCTTTGGTACGCCAGCTCGTACCGGCTACGACATCTGTTCTGTTGTAGCGTATTTCCGGGACTTCAAGGAACTCCCACAAAGTAAGGCTTCTGGCTTCAATACCGCCGTTGGGCTTTATCCGCGCTCCTTGACCGGTAAGGCCGCCGATGAAGTCGCCTATATCAATGTTACCATTTGTTTTTATGCCTTCCAAAAAATTGATAAGCTTATCAATCTCATCCGGAATGTCATCCGCATAACCCGCTTTAATCTTTTTCCCATCAACTTTCAGATATTCATCTACATAAGAAATTAGCTGCAGCAGATCGAGATTATTGTGTGTGTGACCAATACCACCACCACCTTGATAATTATTAGTCAGCTTATCAGCGATATATTGCAGTAATGCACCGGCAGTCGTCTTTTTCCACGCTTCATCATACGGTGATTGCACAGGAAATAAAGCCCCCTCAGTAAGTGGCAATGAATCTAGCTCAACGAGCCGAGGGGGCAGCGTAAAATTTCCAAGATCGGGTATTTGGATGTTAAGTACTTCTGCAGGTGCTTCGGCACGAGCAATGTTTAGCAGCGGTTTTGCATCCGCAAACTTATAAGTAAAGGTGTAGTTGCTTGGCAATTCCTTATCTTTATAGGTGACATCGCTATCGGTCACTACAATAGTGCGAAACGCGCCCGCAGTATAGATCATCTTGTGTGAAGACGGGAAGAAGTCGAGCAACCAACGACGTTCACGGTCATTGAGATATCCGGTGTTCTTTTTGTATTTCCGCTCAGTGTCGACGCGATATTCTTCGCTCACTTCATCCACTTCAGCAATGTTGTGCGTATGATCTCCTGTGAAGTCGGTTGCACCATAGGCGCGGAAAGTATCGATACCGCCAAGTGAATTTTCAAATAATATCCAATCTTCCTGCTCACTCAGCATGTCGCCTGCATAATAACGTTGCACATACGTCAAGCGATTGCCGCCTGCATCTTCAATCCATATGTCATAAAAAGCAGGAAGTCTGCTTTCCAGCAATGCGGATACGGCGGCATACTGTGTTGGGATAGTGTAGGCTTTCCCTGCCGTAAGCGTAGCGGCCGTAATGGTTTCGTTAGATGTCACGGCACAGGACTCATCGGTGTAATATGCTTTGAGTTTACATACGCTTGCAACCACGGCGTAATAAGTAAGAAATTCGGGTGAGGAATAAGTCACCGGCTTTTCTTGCGGTTGCCAGGTGAGGAAGTTTGCCGTCAGAAAGTTGGCAGCCGTGTCGGCAAAGTTATCCACACCGGCACGGATAGCGCGAAAAGTGATTTCCGCTGTGCCTATCACGGCAGTGAAGTCCGCTACAATATTCGGTTGCTCATAAGCCGTTGCAATGTTTTGCAAGGCAAAGGATAGTTGCGCATGAATGATATCCCGCACCTTAATGACTACATATCCATCCTGCCCGGGTTGGTAAGTCTGAGACACCAATACCGTTGCTCCTTTTTTGAGCACGAACGGAACGGCTTCGGATGAGGATATCTTAAAGTCGCGGATATTATAAGAGAGGGACAAAGCGTCCGGTTGCTGGATTATTGTCATGACGATTAAAATTTAAATGAAACTATGACTCTTTTTTATATGGCACCCCGTCTACTTTACATTTCCGCTCTTCATCAGATAATACTTTGGTAGGGCAAATGCTCATATATTCTGTTTTTAAAAGATGAGTGCAACAATTCTTCACTTTTCTTCCTGATCCGCAAGGGCAAGGTTCATTACGTCCAATACCTGTTTTAGCTTTTAATGATGCAAATCCCTCTACAGGAAAAACACATTCCACTTTGTGCGTTTTGCGATAATCATTTTTCATAAGTCGATTAATTTTGTTTCCTCAAATTTACTTCGTAACATCGATGTGCTAAAGGACAAAACTAAGAGCTTATAATTGGAGCTAGCGATACGGTAATCTTATAATAAGTGCCAGATCCTTCCTCTACTCTATAAAATATTCGGGGATAATATAAGCCACCGGCATTGAATTGAGCCTCTGTTGGTGGAAGCGGATATATTGCCGTTAATGCATTATTCTTAATCTTAAGATTGTCGTAATATTGTTTAGATATAAGTTCAAGGTTTCTTCTTATATCCCATCGATAGGGAGATGATACAAATCTATCGGCTTCTATAGTGGCGCGGTCTACCGGATCATATAATTGCACCGTCAATAATTCGCTTTCCATCGGATCGTTTTTACCCCCAAGAGAATATTTAAGGATATTGATCAAAAATTCTTCTCCATTTATTAAGATTTTATCATGTGCCAATATGTTTTGCTTTTGAACCTGATCAAGCAATAATGTTGCTGTAACAGGTTTCAATGAGTTACGGAGCATATCATCCATCGATCTATAAAACTTTTCGAATATTCCATATTTTCCATAATAATGAAGCGAATAATCCCATAATTTTATGGCATCGGTATCATGTGAAGTGGTAGTCCCGGCAGTAAAACCTTGCTTATAGGCATATACAAAACATAACATCGGTTTTTGATCGTGATTTGTAGACGTTGAAACAGAATATAAAGTAGAGCTATCTTCTGAAGAATATGCAATAGTAGAGTTGAGAGCAACAGCATCTCCAATAAAAGGTAAATATATCCTATTACGATAACGGTATAATTGAGATGTAAATTGATTAAGATAATCATCTATTTCCTCATATAGCATAGATATAGCAGCGTCAGGAACTTCTATTTCTTTTTCTTCCAAATTTCCACCATCAGAATAAGGCATTGTAGCCGCTGCTATCTTTTCGGTATTTTCGTAGTTACTATATCCCACATGATAAAAAGCTCCGTCTCTTACATCTTGCTGAGCAGAAGGAAAACTAGCCAAAAGGTCCGCCATTGTATCAAAAGAAGATATATCTTTGTTGTTGTCAGAATATTCCTGAACATCACTGCTGCTTATTTTTAATCGCTGCCATTCTTTGCTATAATCCATTTTTAGCGGAGCTGTCAAACTTTTAGACAGGTCATGCTTAGCAATATCAGAAGCTAAATCTTTAAAAAAACGAATAGATACTGTTTGAGAGTTTTCATCTGGAACAAATTCGCAATTAAACTTTTTGCGGAAAACATCAAGAATATCACTACAATAGCAATCGGGAACAAGATGTACCAATAAAATAGACCCATTTACCAATGAATCCATTGTATTATTTACAAATACCATATCTTTAAAAGGTTGTACGGTATCAAAAAAAGTTTCATCTAATGCATATCCAAAATATTGGAATATTCTTTTTAATAAATATCTAGCTCTAATAAATGGACTTATGTAATATCCCGGAGCAAGCAATACGTCATGATCACCCGAATGCTCTATTCGCTCAAACGCATTATATAATCCTATTGTATATCCTTCCGGTGGAGTAATATAAGTATTATCCAACGCATAATCTCCGTTTTCATCCATCCATTCCACCCGGTTAATCCAGCGTAGAGCATCATTAAAATTAGTTCGGATCGGAAAACATGCATAGTTTTCATTGTATTCCGAAAGCAAAGATTTACAAAAAGATATACCATCATCTACAGTATTAATATTAGGAATTGTCTCATCATTAAACATTTCACGGAGAGAAAGTTTATGCATTTTAGATAAGAAAGATCCTTCGTTCATATAGAAAGAAGTTGGGATTGACTCTTTCCTTTGCGCACCTAATATAGCTTGACGACATGCCATAAAATAAGCCCCATCCTGAATGCTGCATTGTATATCCGTTTGAGGTTTATTTTTATTTACTCCCATATCGGCATATCCGGTAAGTTGCCTGTTCACATCTGTATCGGGCAATTCAACAGGCAATGTCTGTTCACCATAATCGTTAAAAAATAAGTTCGGGCGTTCTACTTCGAGTTGCGTATCAGGTTTAAGCTGATACGCTTGGCCAGATGGTATATTTACTATTTTCATGATTTGTTATTTTTTAGAGCCAATTTTACGGGACTGATCACGCAATTGTTGTTTACGCTCAAGGTCAGATAATAAAACCGATGCAGGTATTCCATTTGCCACTAAATTGTTGATAGCATCGGAAAATGTTTTTACATCTTCGCTCGAAATATTGTTGATTATAGTATTTGCCGGAGCAGGAGCCGAAGGAGTAGAAATATTTCCACCACCGGAATATCCCGCTAATCGAGCTTTCATTGCCGCATTAAGGTCAAGCGTGCGGATTGTGCCTGCACGTTGTGCGCGATCTATCATGTCTATAATCGGAGCAATCGTAGGATTACTTACTGCCGCATTGCTGGCTACCCATTCTTTACTTTGTCCCTTTGCCCCCTCTCCCACTATGACGGTTGGTTTGTCTATATACCCTCGGCGGTTAGGATCATATTCGGCATTAAATTGTTTGCCATCTTGTGCCCTTGTAACATCTACATACCCGCCACTTTCACGACCCGTAGCAACACGATTGTACGTATCTGTAGAAGATGAGCTTGAACTTTTAGAAGAGTTACTCTTTCGACTAATCAACCCTTTCAAAGCTCCCTTTGCCGTAGCCAATGCAGCCATAATAATACCACCGATAACGGCTGTACGAGCGGCGGCTGTAGCGCCAAATGTTGCTACAGAATCGGGCATTGCAGCCGCTTCTGCGGCGGCTTTAGCTTGTGCAGCCACTGCTACGGCCGTAGCTTCTGCTATCTTTTGATTAACAATGTTTGTCAAAACATCGAAAAGAATATCTAATACGGATTCTCCAAACGCAGAAAGAAGATTTTCTTGCCCTGATAAAACACTTTGTAAGGAACTTCCTATTTCTTCTCCATATCCTTTATATGAATCTACCGTCTTTTTTACTCTATCTTCTATTTTTTTATTTTCCTTTTCGTTTTGATCAATTTTTAATTTTGCTATTTTTTCTCTATAATCTTTTATCTGATCTTCCGTTAAATTATTAAGAGCAATTCTTTGAGACATATAATTACTTTCGATGATAAGCGATTGATCTTGATAAGCTTTTTCCGTAATTAATCTATTTGCATATTTTTCTGTAAGCAATAGCATTTCATTTTCTTCATTATCTTGAATAACCGAAAGCTGATAATCAACGGTGCTTTTGTCAAGAGCAATAGAAGCATTTGCGGCTTGTTGCTGACTTGAAGCAAGGTTATCCGATGCTGTTTTAACGGTTTCTTGCCTTAACTTTTCATTTTTAATGGTAAGATCATTGACGTCGTTATAATACCGTTCATTGATTGCAAGCTTAGTTTGAGCGCTAGAAGCGTTTAACGCTGTTTCGGCCAAAGATGCTTGTTTTTCTGTAATCGTTTTATTTTTTAATTTATCGGTCAATTGTAGTTTAGATTCAGAAGTAATCCCTTCTTCTTTAGCCAGATCAGCATCACGTAAGCGTTGAAGTTCCGTTATTGTTTGTTTTTCTTTATCAACTTCTACGTCCATAAGTTTCGCTTTTGTATCAACCAATTGTTTAGCATAATCGGCTCGTTTATCTGCCGTTTTTGCCGATTCGCTAAATTTTTGAAGCATGGAGATACGTTTTTTATAATACTCTTCTTCCTGGCTAAGTACTAATGATTCTATTTCAAATTCGGTTTGTTGTTTTTCACGACCGGTTAAACGAATCTTATTAACTTCAGCCTCGTTGGAAGAATCAAGTTTTTTAAGTGCTACTGCATAAGGGTCAGAAGTATCAGTTTTGACGTTTGAATTATTTTTTGTTGCGGCAACTTCTTTAGCTATATCAATATATTCATTTGAGGCGTTTTTCTCATCAGCAATCCATTTGTCCAATTGACTTTTTGTCATTTTGTTGAATTGGTTACGTGCTGCTATCTCTTGTTTTTGTGCATTTATACCATCTTCTATCGTTTGCCCATTTAATTTAGCTAAAGACTGTTTTGCTCCATTAAGCATCTCTGACGTTTTTGCGATATTAGCCTCTATGTCAGACATAACGGTTTTATCAATATAAGCAATGCTTCCGCCGAACATTCCGCCAGGAGTAAAGCGTGTTGCTCCACCTTGTTTTTGCTGAGCTTTTAAATTATCTAATTGTTTCTGATATTTATCAACTTCTTTTTGAGTGTCCTCAATGGCTTTTTTGTTTTCAAAAGCCAATAGGGCACGCTGATTTTTTAAAAACTCTTTTACTTTGGTTGTAGAGATAGCTATTGCATTTCCATATTTATCAAAAGCAGTAGCCGCCCCCGGAATGAGTTTGCTTATGTTCTGAATAGTAGTTGTCAATTCTTTGTTTTCAGAAGCGGAACGAGAAGTTTTTAAAATGAGTTCATTGTATCTGGACAATAACGGGGGAAGAGCACTTTCCACTTGCACCATCTTATTATAATGATCTGTATATTTTTCTGTTGAATTACTGAGCATTCTGCTTAACGTAGTAAAAAAGCTTCCCGCTGTTGATAATATACCTTTAAAAAATGGTTCTAGCTTTTTACCAACTTTATTAAAAAAAGCGTCCATATTATCTCCTAGATTAGAAGCCATCCCGCCAAGTTCTTCCATTTGTGTAGACATTGATCCTGACACTCCTTGCAATTTTCCAAGGGAAAGAATATATTTAACGATGGCATCATCGCTTTTAGCAACTTCCGTAGTGACTCCTTTGAATGTATATTTAACCTTATCTCCTTGCGCATTGGCTCGAATACCAAATTCTTTCATACGTTCGTTTTCCCCGGTCATGGCATCTAATAAAGCTTCGACAAACTGATCAAGGGTTTTGCCTTGAGAAGCGGCAATATCCCCCATGTTTACGAGTTCTTCATTCGTGGGCTTGATACCACGATTCACAAGTTTAATATATCCTTCAGTCCATTCTTTCAAAGAAAAAGGAGTATCAGCCGCTAACTGTTGTAACCGTCCCATGGCATCAGCAGCTTTTTCTTGTGATCCTAAAGTATTACGCAGGACGGCTTCATATTGAGCAAATTCTTTTCGTGTATCATAGGCTTTCATTGCAATATCTTTTAGATATTCAGCAAGCTTTACCGTAACAAAGGCAATAGCAGCGGCCTTTAATTTACCCATCCATGACTCCATTGTGCCCATCTCTCCGCTAACAGACTGGCCGTTAGTCTTGAGCTCTCCCATCCTATTTTTTACTTTATTAAGAGCTTGCTCTGTTTTATTATACTCTTCGGGGTTAGCGGCTTTACTTGTATTATCCAGTTGCGTTTGCAAATCACGAGCACGCTTTTTTAGCTGGACCATGGTAAGACCATTAACGTCCATCTTTTTACTTAACTCATCAATTTGTTTATTATTGATTTTAATTTGGTCGGAATAGGTTTTAGTTTCTTTTTGCAGATTTTTATAATCAGCAGTATTTTTCTTCCCTTGAGCTTCTAATTCTACCATTGCCTGCTTACGTATGCGTTCTTCCTTCGCTAGGTCTTTAGTTTCCTGTGTAAGTTTATGTAGTTCTTGTTGAGCCTTACTTGTTTCGGCAGATACTACATATTTTATTTCGTCTTCGGATAAATGTTTTTGTGCCATATTTACCAGTTTTGAGATTGTTCATAATTTAAAGCGGCTTCAAGTTCAGCCTTGATTTGATCATGTATTTCATCCCGTAATCCATATTGCAACTCAGGGAAAGTCTCATGATAAAGCACGCCCCAAACCACACGGTTATAGAGCGCCATGTTGCTGCGTATATGGCGGGATATGCGATCTTTACTGCGCCTGTAACTAATATCAAGGAAGCGTAAATAGCTAAGCACACGGATATAATAAGTCTCACTCCCTTCACTTGAAGTATTTGTGAAAGGTCTACTAGAGATAAAGTCTGAAAGTTGCCCGGAACGTTTATTTAAGTAAGTATTTACCGTTTTTTCCTGCGCAGTAAATATTGTATTTATCCCTTTACTCATTGTCTCATGGACAAATCGTTGCTTAATCATGCTATCTGTTACCATACGCTATTGATTTTAAGCGAAGATATAGAGGGGTGAACCGAATAGAAAGGACAAAAAAAGGTGCCAAATGATGGCACCTAATGATATTTAAGGATGTAATCCCTTCACTTTTGGGATTGTTGAGAATGCAAATATAACCTAAAAAACAGATATAACCTCATACCCGCAACTTTTAATCAGTGCGATAAATCGCAACCAACTAATATAAGTAGGATATGTATTCTTGTGGTTTTCATGGCACACCTTTTTAGACATGCCATGAGTTGTTATTATTATTACAGAGTATTTCATAATATCAGATAACATCCGGCACAAGAGTCCTTAAAGTCATTTTCATGCCATCTAGCACCTGAAGGCAATGCATTGCCGTTTCAGCATCTTCGCCTTCAACATAATACTTTATGATGTAGTCACGAACGACGTCAAGTTCATCGTCCCAACCTAAAGCACCCTCATTTTGCAACTCGAGCAAAGCCGCAGATATCTCCGGGTTAATAACCGGTTCTGCTAATTTAATACAACCTTGATCAGTCATGACAATGTCCTCCTACCTTTAGTATTACGAATAGTAATAGATAAACTGCGAGTGCCAACAACAGATGTGAGATTAATACTGTCATTGGTACGAGTCATCTCGAGCGATGCATGATCGCCGCCTGATAGCAGGCTGGTAAGAAGAGTATTGATAACTTTTTCCAGTTTAGCGCTGGACACGCTTTCATTTTTTACGGTTTGCACACTTTCAACATGTGAACTTACAAGACCTTTAGATTTCATAATATTGTGGTGTTTGACTTTCCGGATACGCCGGACACGCGAGACAGAAACGGCTGCACTCTCCCGTCGTCAAACACCACAATATTATCTTGTAGAGTAATAAAGTGTAGGAAAGGCAGCCGCAATATTTTAAAACAAAGATATAGGCATAAAAAAAGCCCATAACAATGAGCATAGCCGATGCTCTACGTCGATAATTAACCATTATCGTGGTGTTTGACTCTGCAAATATGAATATAAGTTTTTGAATAGCAAAATAAAAGCGAAGTTTTTTAGGCTTCGCTTTAAGAATATTATAAAATTCGTTTTGAAAAATCAAGGACAAGACCAACTTCACTCATTTTGTTTTTATATTTTTCAAGTAATTTAGATCGAGATTCATCTCGAATTAAAGAAGATTCATCAAAAACCTTTTCCCAAAGATTATCGGCTAAAATAATTTTGCATAATAAATCTTTGGCAACATCTATTTGCCCAGTGCAAATATAAAAATCAAATTTATCATTTCTATCAATATCAACATCAGTTAATTTATTACGAATCGATGATACATTAGAAGATAAAATAAAAAATACAAAAAGTACTACAATCTGAATTATTGTAGATACAATAATAATAATTTCTGTATTCATAAATTAGCAATTATTTCCCCTCATAAAATTTAATTGTTTCTCTAATAAGTTCGGAATAATCATATAGATCATTGAGAGAATTGATTTCATGCTTTATCTCCTTTTTGTTTTCGTCAAAAGTAGCAATATACTTTTTGCTCAAAGCATTGAAATACATGCGGCATATAGGTTTACGGTTATTGTCATCCAATAGAATGGCAAAATAAGATTGAGCATCACGATATACCACTCTCGAAATATCAACGACTGGGCGAAGGATGGATTTTACAATCAAGTAGCTTTCAATCTCTTCTTCTGTTGTTACTATTTTGCTTGCATCATCCACGCATTCCGCAATGTCTTCCGCATCTTCCTTCTTTTCTTCTACAACTTCGGTTTTAAGTGCTGATTTCAGACGATCGGAAATCATATCATTGATAAGAGTGGCAATTGATTTCTTGGTAAGTTTGGTAAACTGATCCAATAGTTTAGCAGTAATAACCCCATCATATACCTGCTTTGAAAAGAATTTCACAAATTCGGGAGTAGGAGAAGCAAATTCTTGTGAAATGATAGCTTTAAGTTCTCCCATATATTTGAGTTCGCTGGCAGAACTCAGTATGTTTTCTATATCAAAATACGACTTATGAAATTTCTTCAATTCCTCTATCTGAGCGTCCTTTACGTCGGTAATATCTACTTCTAAAAAAGGTTTATCATCCATCTTATTCAACTCGATAAGATCGGTGTAAAACCGATAAATAATGCCATTGGTAAGAAGCCCGAATTTTGCTTTTGATACGTTGAAATAACGTATAAGTTGATTGTCATGAAGATTAAGATCCTGATTCCAGTGCTTGCATTCGATAAGTAATACCGGTTCGCCATCTTTCATGATGGCATAGTCAATCTTTTCACCTTTTTTCATGGCGATGTCGCACGTCATTTCGGGAACCACTTCCAACGGATTAAATACGTCATAGCCCAACGCATTGATGAAAGGCATGATAAAGGCGTTCTTTGTCGCTTCTTCGGTGAGAATATTATCCTTGAGTTTTACGACCCTTTCGGATAACTGTTTGATGCTGTCTTTAAAATCCATATTCAATAAGTATTAGTTTGCAACAAATGTAAAACTAATA
>JADHED010003077.1_pt1 | contig 10504 bp, 12 predicted proteins | sample 8952041 | NCBI WGS metagenome assembly JADHED01 (sample SAMN16124423, study PRJNA663239) | bioreactor sludge metagenome | isolation source: sludge (control) | place: India:Bengaluru | collected 2018-09-08
CTAGGCGCGAAGCCGCAGGCAGTGCTATAGCACGACAAGGCGAAGCAACAACGACACGGGTGATTTAGAAATGGAAAAAGGATGGATGCGTTGACGACCAGCGATAGCGCCGACCAGACCCACGCGCGGCTGACGCCGCAGATGCGCAGCGTGATCGACCGCATGGCGCGCGCCGGCCGCCCGGCACTGCACACGCTGAGCCCGGCCCAGGCGCGCATCGCTTATGAGGCGGGAGCGGGCGTGCTGGAGGTGCCTCGGGCCGATCTGCCGCGCGTGCAGGATCTGCACATCCCAAGCCGTGACGGCGCAGCGCTGCCCGCGCGCCTGTATGCGCCCAGCACCGCCGCCGGACTGCCGGCGCTGCTGTACCTGCATGGCGGCGGCTTCACCATTGGCAGCGTGGCGACGCACGATGTGCTGTGCCGCGAGCTGGCGCGGCTGGCCGGCTGCATGGTGCTGTCGCTGGACTACCGCCTCGCGCCCGAGCATGTCTTCCCCACCGCCAGCAACGACGCCTGGGACGCGCTGGCCTGGCTGGCCGCCCATGCCGCGGAGCTGGGCGCCGACCCCGCGCGCCTGGCCGTGGGCGGCGACAGCGCGGGCGGCACGCTGGCGGCCGTGAGCGCCATCATGGCGCGCGACGCTGGCCTGCCGCTGCAGCTCCAGCTGCTGATCTACCCCGGCACCACGGCGCACCAGGACACGCTGTCGCATACCGAGTTTGCGCACGGCCCGATACTCGACCGCGCCGCCATCGGCTGGTTCTTCCACCAGTACATCCCCAGCAGCGCCGAGCGCGAGGACTGGCGCTTCGCCCCGCTGCTGGCGCCCGATGTAGAAGGTGTGGCACCGGCCTGGATTGGCCTGGCCGAATGCGATCCGCTGGTGGATGAGGGCGTGGAGTATGGCGACAAGCTGCGCGCCGCCGGCGTGGCCGTTGACCTGGAGATCTACCGCGGCGTGACGCATGAATTCATCAAGATGGGCCGCGCCATTCCCGAGGCGCGGCGCGCCCACCAGGACGCGGCGCACGCCCTGCGCCGCGCCTTTGACACTGACTAAGGAACGGCCATGCAACGCCAGGACTTTCGCTGTGTTCACCGCCTGCGCGTGCGCTGGTCCGAGGTGGACATACAAAAAATCGTCTTCAACGCCCATTACCTCACCTATGCCGACTGCGCCATGACCGACTACTGGCGCGCCCTGGCCATGCCCTATGAGGCCGGCATGCGCGCCCTGGGTGGCGAGGTGTATTTGAAGAAGGCCAGCGTCGAATACCGTGCCTCGGCGCGGCTGGACGACATGCTGGACGTGGGCATGCGCTGCGCGCGCGTGGGCAATACATCGCTGCTCTTTGAGTGCGGCATGTTCGCGGGCGACCGGCTGCTGGCCAGCGTCGAGCTGCTCTACGTGTTTGCCGACCCGGCCACGCAGACCAAGCGCGCCGTGCCGCCGCAACTGCGCGCCATGATCGAGCACTACGAGGCCGGCGGCGAGATGGTGGAGCTGCGCGTGGGCGACTGGGCCACCCTGGGCGCCGATGCCACGCGGCTGCGCATGGCGGTGTTCGTGCAGGAGCAGGGCATAGACCCGGCCATTGAACTGGACGAGCACGACGCCAGCGCCGTGCACGCCGTGGCCTACAACCGCCTGGCCCAGCCCGTGGCCACGGGCCGCCTGCTGTACGAGGCGCCGGGCGACGCGCGGATTGGCCGCATGGCGGTGGACCGCGTGCTGCGCGGCCAGTGCTGGGGCCGCATGGTGCTCGACGCGCTGGTGCACGCCGCCCAGGCGCGCGGCGACGCCCAGGTCACGCTGCACGCCCAGTGCAGCGCCGAGGGCTTCTACCGCCGCGCCGGCTTTGAGGCCGTGGGCCAGGTCTTTGAAGAGGCCGGCATAGCGCACATCACCATGCGGCGTGCGCTATCGTAACTATTGTTTTAATAGCTGATTGCGCTTGACTGGCGGGCGCTGCGGCCTGTTTTTGCTCAAATATCTTCCAGCAGCGCATAGGGCAGCGGCAGCAGCGTGAGCGGCACGCCGTCGGCCGCGCCCACCTGCAGCGCGCCGCCCGCGGCCGCGATCTGCAGCGACACCAGCGCATCCACGCCGCCAGCGGGCGCCGCGGCGGCTTGCACCACGGTGCCCACAGGCTGCTCGGCATCGCCCGGAACGAAGACCTCGGCGCCCACGGCCACGTCGGCCGGGGCATGCGCCAGGTAGGTGCGGCGCTTGAGGGTGCCGCGGAACTGGCTGCGCGCCACCACCTCCTGGCCGGGGTAGCAGCCCTTCTTGAAGTTCACGCCGCCCACCGACTCGTAGTTCAGCATCTGCGGCACAAAGGCCTCGGCCACGGGGGCCGTCAGCGTGGCGATGCCGCTTTGCACCTCGCTCCACAGCCACAGCGCCTCACTGATCGGTGCGCCGGCGGGGGCAGGGCTGGCGGCGGGTGCCAGCCACAGCGCGCGCGGCTGGCCGCAGGCCGGGTACAGGCGCACCACGCTGGCATCGCCCGCATCCACCTTGGCCCAGGGCTCGTCGCCGGCGGGCAGGGCGGCGCGCGCGGCGTCACCCAGCAGGCCGTACAGGGCAAAGTCGCCGGTGGCATCGCTCAACTTGGCCTTGGAGCGCAGCACGAACATCGACAGGCGCTTGAGTGTGGGCGCGAGCAGGTCGCGCGCGCAGACCAGCAGCACCTCGGTATCGCTGCGCTTGAAGGCGATGCAGCTGACCAGCATGCGGCCCTTGACCGTCAAAAAGGCCGCCAGGCGCGCGTGCTGCAGATCCAGCAGCGCAAAGTCCTGCGTCAGCTGGCCGTGCAGAAACTTGGCGGCGTCTTCGCCGGCGACGCGGATCACGCCGAGGTGGGGCAGGGGGGTCACGCCGTCCTGCGGCAGGAGCGGTAGCGCTGGCTTCGGGTCATTCATGCGCTGAATTATGATGCCCGGCTTTCCGTCTTACAGGCTGCAGGGTTGTGCGTCGTCTCCTCGTTTTGCTGTTGCTCATTGCTCTGGCCGTGGCCTTTGGTGCGGCCTGGTGGGTGCGGGCGCCCATGCCCGTGCGTGCGGGGCAGGGCGCGGGGCAGGCACTGGAGCTGGAGGTAGAACCCGGCACCACGCCGCGCGGTGTGGCACGCGCCGTGGTGCAGGCTGGTTTTGACACCGATGCGCGCCTGCTGTTCTGGTGGTTTCGCCTGTCGGGTGACGACCGCGGCATCAAGGCCGGCAATTACGAGATTCCCCAGGGCACCAGCCCCTACACGCTGCTGCAAAAGCTGGTGCGCGGCGAGGAGGCGCTGCGCGCCGTGACGCTGGTGGAGGGCTGGAACTTCCGCCAGCTGCGCCAGGCGCTGGCGCGTGCCGAGCAGCTCAAGCCCGAAACTGCCAGCTTGAGCGAGGCCGACATCATGGCCCAGCTGGGCCGCGCCGGCCTGGCCGCCGAGGGCCGCTTCTTCCCCGACACCTATACCTACGCCAAGGGCAGCAGCGATCTGGCCGTGTTGCGCCGCGCCCTGCACGCCATGGACAGGCGCCTGGAGGCCGCCTGGGCGCAGCGCGCGCCCGATACGCCGCTGAAGAATGCCGACCAGGCGCTGATCCTGGCGAGCATCGTGGAGAAGGAAACCGGCCGCGCCGAGGACCGCGCCCAGATCGCCGGCGTGTTCACCAATCGCCTGCGCGTGGGCATGCTGCTGCAGACCGACCCCACCGTGATCTACGGCCTGGGAGAAAAGTTTGACGGCAACCTGCGCCGGCGCGACCTGCAGACCGACACGCCCTGGAACACCTACACCCGCGCCGGCCTGCCGCCCACGCCGATCGCCATGCCCGGCCGCGCCGCGCTGCTGGCCGCCGTGCAGCCGGCGCCTACCCGCGCGCTGTATTTCGTGGCGCGCGGCGATGGCACAAGCCACTTCAGCGAGTCGCTGGACGAGCACAACCGCGCCGTCAATCGCTTTCAACGCGGAAAGCAATGAACACCCCCCTGAGTCGCTTCGCTCCTTCCCCCCGCTCTCGCCACGCTGCGCTAAGCGGGCAGGGGGACGACGCCAGCGCGGCGGGGCGGCCCTTGCGCGGCGTCTGCTGGCCTGGGGGGCGCCAGTTTCATGGGTTGTCCGCTGTACGTAGCATGGTGGATTTATGACAACAGGCTTGTTCATCACCTTCGAGGGCATAGACGGCGCCGGCAAGTCCTCGCACATCGAAACCCTGGCCCAGGCGCTGCGCGCGGCCGGGCGCCAGGTGACGCTCACGCGCGAGCCCGGCGGCACGCCGCTGGCCGAGAAGCTGCGCGCCCTGCTGCTGCACGACAGCATGGACGCGCTGACCGAGACCCTGCTGGTGTTTGCCGCCCGGCGCGACCATCTGCGCTGCGTGATCGAGCCGGCCCTGGCGCGCGGCGAGGTGGTGCTGTGCGACCGCTTCACCGACGCCACCTTTGCCTACCAGGGCGCGGGCCGGGGCTTTGATCTTGAAGTGCTATCGTATATGGAGCATCTTGCGCAGACGGGTATTGCGTTATATGCTGATTTGATGCGAAACCCTGACCTGACGCTGTGGTTCGACGTGCCGCCCGAGGTGGCGGCCGAGCGCCTGGCTGCGGCGCGCGCGCCGGATCGTTTCGAGGCCGAGGGCGTGGAGTTTTTCACCCGCGTGGCGCGCGGCTATGCCGATCGTGCCGCCGGCGCTCCCCAGCGCTTTGCGCGCCTGGACGGCGCCCAGCCACGCGAGCAGGTCGCCGCCCAGATGCTGGCCGCCGTGGCGGGCCGCGGCTGGCTGCCGGGGGTGTCGGCATGACGGCCGTCGCCCCCTGGATCGCCGCGCAGCGCACGCAGCTTCTGGCCCAGCGCGGCCATGCCTGGCTGCTGCAGGGCCCGTCGGGCCTGGGCCAGTACCAGCTCGCGCTGGAGCTGGTGCGCGCCTGGCTGTGCGATGCGCCCACCGCACACGGCGCCTGCGGCCAATGCGCCAGCTGCCATGGCATAGCGGTGCACACCCATGCCGACCTGTGCGTGCTCATGCCCGAGACGCAGATGCTGGCCCTGGGCTGGCCCCTGCCCGAGAAGGCCCAAGGAGAGATCGAGGACAAGAAGCGCAAGGCCAGCCGCGAGATCCGCGTCGAGGCCATGCGCGACGCCGTCGAATTTGCCCAGCGCACCAGCGGGCGCGGGCGCGGCAAGGCGGTGCTGGTGTTCCCGGCCGAGCAGATGAACCATGTCACGGCCAACGCGCTGCTGAAGACCTTGGAAGAACCCCCGGGCGATGTGCGCTTCGTGCTCGCCACCGAGGCCGCGCACGAGCTGCTGCCCACGATACGCAGCCGCTGCCTGGGCCACACCATGCTCTGGCCCCGGGCCGATGAGGCGCAGGCCTGGCTGGCGGGCCAGGGCGTGGAGGCAGATGCGGCCCAGTCCCTGTTGCGCGCCGCGGGCGGGCGGCCCGACGACGCGCTGGCCCTGCACCGCGCCGGCCGCAGCCCGCAGGCCTGGGGGCTGATCCCCCAGGCCATGGCGCGCGGCGAGGTGGCGGCGCTGGCCCAGCTGGAGCCCGCCCAGGCCGTCGATGCGCTGCAAAAGCTCTGCCACGACCTGCTGGCCTGCCGGGTGGGCGCCGCGCCACGCTACTTTGCCGCCGCAGACCTGCCTGCTGCGCCGGGGGTGGGGCCGCTCACGCGCTGGTCGCGCGCGCTGATGCAGGAGGCGCGCACGGCCGAGCACCCGTTCAACGCCGGCCTGATGCTGGAGTCGCTTGTAGCCCAGGCAAAGAGCGCACTAAACTCACGCCATTGATACCCGCCAAGGCAAGCCCATGAGCAGTTCGTCCACAGCGCCGCGCCCCAGCGTGATGCAGCTGAACATCAAGGAAAAGGCCGCGCTGTATGCCGCCTATATCCCGATCTTTGAAGAGGGCGGCATCTTCGTGCCCACGCCGCGCGAATACAAGCTGGGTGATGACGTCTATGTGCTTTTGACCTTGCCCGACGACCCCCAGCGCTACCCCGTGGCCGGCCGCGTGGCCTGGGTGACGCCGGCGCGCGCCGCCGGCAACCGCACCCAGGGGGTGGGCATACAGTTTCCCAAGGATGAAAAGTCGCGCCAGCTCAAGCACAGGATCGAGGAAATCCTGGGAACGGCGCTGGCTTCCGAGAAGTCCACCCAAACCATTTGACCGGCCCCTGCCAGGTACTGCCGACCTCGGCTGGTCGGCTTTTTTGTTTCTCTACCCCATGTTTGTCGATTCTCACTGCCACCTCAATTTTCCCGAGCTGATTGACCAGCTGCCGCAGATCCGCCAGGCCATGGCGGCGGCGCAGGTGGACCGGGCGCTGTGCATCTGCACCACCATGGAAGAGTTTGCCGACGTGCACGGCCTGGCCACGCGCTATGACAACTTCTGGGCCACCGTGGGTGTGCACCCCGACACCGAGCACATGACCGAGCCCACGCAGCAAGACTTGGTTGAGCGCGCCGCGCTGCCGCGCGTGGTGGCCATTGGCGAGACCGGGCTGGACTACTACGGCATGGAAGACCGCAAGGGCGGGCGCAGCATTGCCGACCTGGAATGGCAGCGCGAGCGTTTTCGCACCCATATCCGCGCGGCGCGCGCGGCGGACAAGCCGCTGGTCATCCACACCCGCAGCGCGTCGGAAGACACCCTGCGCATCTTGCGCGAGGAGGGTGAGGACGGCGGGGCGGGCAGCGCCGGCGGCGTGTTCCACTGCTTCACCGAAAGCGCCCAGGTGGCCCGCGCGGCGCTGGACATGGGTTTCTATGTGTCCTTCTCCGGCATCATCACCTTCAAGAGCGCGCAGGATCTGCGTGACGTGGCGGCCTTCGTGCCCATGGACAGGCTGCTGATCGAGACCGACAGCCCCTACCTGGCGCCCGTACCCTACCGCGGCAAGACCAACAACCCGTCCTACGTGCCCTTCGTGGCCCGGCAGATCGCCGCCGTGAAGGGGCTGACCGTGGAGCAGGTGGCCGAGGCCACCAGCCGCAATTTTGAACGGCTGTTCTTGCAAGGAGCCGCCGCATGATGCGCCGCCGCACCACCCTGGCCTGGCTGACCCTGGCCGTCATGGGCCCCGTCGCGGGCTGCGCCCATGCCGGCGCCTACGAGGACTTCTTCAAGGCCATAGAACTGGACAACGGCACGGCCATCAGCGACCTGCTCAAACGCGGCTTCGACCCGAATGCGCGCGACCCCAAGGGCCAGCCGGCGCTGGTCGTTGCACTGCGCGAGGATTCGCGCAAGGCCGCCGCGGCCCTGATCGCCGCCAAGGGTCTGAAGGTGGAGGAGCGCAACGCCAAGGACGAAAGCGCCCTGATGCTGGCCGCGCTGCGCGGCAACCTGCCCGCCGCGCGCGCCTTGATCCAACTCGACGCCGACGTCAACAAGACCGGCTGGGCGCCGCTGCACTATGCCGCCTCTGGCACGACGCAGGACGCCAAGGCCATGGTGGCGCTGCTGCTGGAAGAAAACGCCTACATCGACGCCGCCTCGCCCAACGGCACCACGCCCTTGATGATGGCCGTGCGCTACGGCCCGGGCGAGGTGGCGCGGTTGCTGGTGGACGAGGGCGCCGACCCGACGCTGAAGAACGAGCTGGGCCTGACGGCGCTCGACTTTGCGCGCCAGGCCGACCGCGCCGACATGGTGGAGCTGATGGCGCAGGCCGTGCGCCGGCGCCAGCCCAATGCGGGCAAGTGGTGATGCTTTCAGTTTGATAGCTTAAGGCGCTTGCTGCACAAGCGTTACGGCCGTTTTTTGCACGAATCTATGCAGCGAGAGTGCATGAGCTTCCGAGACCGAAGCGCGGACCGAGCCCATGACGCGGCACGACCAGCCGGCTTCGGCCGCGCACCGCAGCGTGCCAGCCAGCGGCGCGCTACGACGTCTGATCAGATGCGCCGCCCTTGTCCACATCGTCAAATGCATTTCGCCATGCATGACGATCCTTGTGGTCGTAGCGCGCAGTCACGACCAGACTGGAGTGCCTGGCCTGCGCCTGGACGTAGCGCGGGTCGATTCCGCTTTCCATGGAGTGGGAGACGCCGGTGTGGCGCAGCCAGTGCGGGGAAGCTTTCATCAGGCGATGGGCCGATACCGGGTTCGTCGGTTCAATCCGCTGCGCCGCCTGCCTGAAGATCTCTTTGCAGATCAGGTAGATGGCCTGGGCCGTGACCCCTTTGTCCGTGCCGACTACCGCCAGAATTGCCGGCCTGTCCTCATTGAACCTGGGCAGGGGGGGGAGTCCCAGCGACAGCCGGTAGAGCTTGAGCTCGTCGATCAGCTTGGCCGTGGCGATGATCTTGGCCACTTTGTTCCCCTTGCCATCGACCCGCAGACTCCAGCCTTTGGCCGAGGCCTCGAAGTCCTTCATCTGCAACTCTGCTGCTTCTTCACGCCGCAGGAAGGCCCGGTAGAGCAGGTTCACGATCCAGCGGACGCGGTGGTAGTGCTTTTGCTCGCGTACCGTGTCTCGCGGCAAGGCCTCGATGGCCTCCTGCACGGCGATCCACTCCTCGGCACTGAGCGCCTCTTCCACCTCCTCGTCCTTGTTGATTTTCTTCTTGGTCTTTGGCGCTTTCTGCGCCAGGTAAACAGGGTTGAAGGTGCAATAGGGGCGCTCACCTGGCCCCCGCATGTTGTACATGGCCACGTAGAGGTGGTTCAACACGGACATGCTCAAAGCAATGCTGTCCCTGGTGAGCGCCTTGCGAAAGGGTTGGTGCTTCCAGCCATTGGCCTGCAGAAACTCCTTGGAGAATTCCCTGGGTTCGGCCATGAATCCGATGTAGTCGTTGATGTCCTCCAGCGTCACTTCAGGCAACAGGGAGGGGCGCAGGCCTCGTCTGCTCCTGATCCAGAGGAGAAAGCGCTTGCACTCTTTTGTGTAGGAGCGCAGGGTGTGGCTGCTTGCGTCTCGGCCACTGTACATATGGAGGAAGGTGCTGATCGCGTGCTCATCGTCCACGGTGTGCGTGGTCAAGACCTCCACTGAGGCGAGCGCCAGGGGGGTAACCGGGACAAGATCTGAACGGGTTTCAGGCATCCCTTATCCCCAAGGTGTTTGTCAACATAGTCAGGCAGCTTTCGGTATTTCCTCCATTGTCGCCATCTCCAGCGCCCGGTTCGGGTTGGCGGCGTTGCAAATCGTCGCCAGAGCTGCCGCTACGGCTATGGCTGCGGTTTGCGCCTTGCCCTGGGGGCGAAGGCGCGCTTTCACTTTTCGATATTTTCGAGTCGCTGCACTAGGCCGAATGCCGTTCAGATAGCGCCCTAAGCCACTTAATCGTAGGAGCGGCTTCAGCCGCGAACGGCGTCATTCGCGGCTGAAGCCGCTCCTACAGCCTCGTTAACTGCACTGTGTTGGTACTAGGCCAGCTTCTCCACATGCCCCTGGCGGGTGTACAAAAAATCGATCACCGCCTTGCGGCAATGCAGGTAGCGCGCGTCCTCGGCCAGTTCCACGCGCTTGCGCGGGCGCGCAATGCCCACCGCCAGCACCTCGCCTATGGTGGCCGCGGGGCCGTTGGTCAGCATCACGATTTTGTCGGACAGCAGCACGGCTTCATCGACGTCGTGTGTGACCATGACCACGGTGCTGTGCGTGCGCGCCACGATGTCCAGCAGCTCGTCCTGCAGCCTGGCGCGCGTGAGTGCGTCCAGGGCGCCGAAGGGCTCGTCCATCAGCAGCACCTGGGGCTCCATCGACAGTGCGCGCGCAATGCCCACGCGCTGCTTCATGCCGCCCGAGATTTCGCCGGGGCGCTTGTGCGCGGCGTGCTGCAGGCCGACGAGCTCCAGCGCCGCCTGCGTGCGCTGTTTCAGCTGCGCCCTGGATTCGCGCGCGCCGAACACGCGCTCCACCGCCAGGTGCACATTGCCCTCGCAGGTCAGCCAGGGCAGTAGCGAGTGGTTCTGGAACACCACGGCGCGCTCTGGGCCCGGGCCCTTGATCTCCTTATTGGCACACAGCAGCACGCCGTTCGTTGGCGTAGTCAGGCCGGCAATCAGGTTCAGCAGCGTGCTCTTGCCGCAGCCCGAGTGGCCGATCAGGGCCACGAACTCGCCCTTGGCGATGTTCAGGTCAATGCCTTGCAGCGCGGTAAACAGGCCCTTGGCGGTGCGAAAGCTTTGCTCCACGCCCTCGATCTGGATGAATTGCGCGTCGCTCATGATTTCACCTCCTCGAAAGTGAAGGCCGTGGCCAGCCGGACCAGCGCCCATTCGAGCACCAGGCCCACGCCGCCGATGACGAAGATGGCGACCAGGATGTTGGTCACGTTCAGGTTGTTCCACTCGTCCCAGACCCAGAAGCCTATGCCCACGCCGCCGGTCAGCATCTCGGCCGCCACGATCACCAGCCAGGCCGTGCCCACGGCCAGGCGCACGCCGGTCAGCATGTAGGGCAGCACGGCCGGAAACAAAATGGTGGTGGCGATCTTCCATTCGGAGAGCTGGAGCACGCGCGCCACGTTCATGTAGTCCTGCGGCACGCG
>JADHED010003078.1_pt1 | contig 10499 bp, 8 predicted proteins | sample 8952041 | NCBI WGS metagenome assembly JADHED01 (sample SAMN16124423, study PRJNA663239) | bioreactor sludge metagenome | isolation source: sludge (control) | place: India:Bengaluru | collected 2018-09-08
GCCGGCCGGGCGGGGCGGTTTTGGCGAATTTAATGGGTTTTCGGTCAGGCACTAATTATCAAGCCAGATATGCCGCCTGTCTCCGCGGTCCTGTCTGGAACCCATGCCTTGCCCCTCACCCTCCAGCCCGGGGCCTTCACTCCTTCACTAACAGAGAGCCTCACCTCGCCCATGGCCTTGAAAGACACCTCGAAGAATGCGCTGACGGACCATCCCCTGGAAGTGCCGGTCTTGCCCCTGAGGGACGTCGTCGTCTATCCGCACATGGTCATTCCGCTCTTCGTTGGCCGGGACAAGTCCATCCGGGCCCTGGATAGCGCCATGACCAGCGACAAGCAGATCCTGCTCATCGCGCAGAAGAGCGCTGAAACCGATGAGCCCGGGGCCGCCGATCTGCACGAGGTCGGGACCCTGGCCAATGTGCTGCAATTGCTGAAGCTGCCGGACGGCACCGTTAAGGTCCTGGTGGAGGGGATGCGTCGGGCGCGCATCGAGCGCTACACCCAGACCCTGGATGTCTTCGTCGCGACGGTGTCGCCCCTGAGCGAAAGCCTGGCCTTGGACGAGCGGGAGACGGATGTCCTGATGCGTTCGGCGCTCGGGCTCTTCGATCAGTATGTCAAGCTCAACAAAAAGGTCCCGCCGGAGGTGTTGACCTCCCTGGCGGGGATCGATGACGCCGCGCGGCTGGCGGATACCATGGCCGCCCACATGGCCCTGCGCCTCGACGAGAAGCAGCGGGTCCTGGAGATCACCGATGTCCAGGCGCGCCTGGAGCACCTGATGGGGCTGATGGAGGGTGAGAACGACATCCTCCAGACGGAGAAGCGGATCCGCGGCCGCGTCAAGAAGCAGATGGAGAAGAATCAGCGCGAGTATTACCTCAACGAGCAGATGAAGGCCATCCAGAAGGAACTGGGGGACCTGGAGGAGGCGCCACCAAGCGAGGCCGATGAACTGGCCAAGCGCATCGAGGATGCCGGCATGCCCAAGGAGGTCAAGGACAAGGCCCTGGGGGAGCTGAGAAAATTCAAACTGATGTCGCCCATGTCCTCTGAGGCGACGGTGGTGCGCAACTACATCGACACCCTGTGCAATGTCCCCTGGAAGAAGCGCACCCGCATCCGCAATGACCTCGCCGCCGCCGAGGAGGTGCTGGAGAAAGATCACTATGGCCTGGAGAAGGTCAAGGAGCGCATCCTCGAATACCTGGCGGTGCAGCAGCGGGTGCGCAAGCTCAAGGGTCCCATCCTCTGCCTGGTAGGCCCGCCCGGCGTCGGCAAGACCTCCCTCGGTCAGTCCATCGCCCGCGCCACCAACCGCAAGTTCGTGCGCATGTCCCTGGGTGGGGTGCGGGACGAGGCGGAGATCCGCGGCCACCGGCGCACTTACATCGGCGCCCTGCCGGGGAAGATCATTCACAACCTGTCAAAGGTCGGCTCCCGCAACGCCTTCTTCCTGCTCGACGAAATCGACAAGATGAGCATGGACTTCCGCGGCGACCCGGCCTCGGCCCTGCTGGAGGTCCTGGACCCGGAGCAGAACCATACCTTCGTCGACCACTACCTGGAGGTGGACTTCGACCTCTCCGAGGTCATGTTCGTCGCCACCGCCAACACCCTCAATATCCCGCCCGCCCTGCTGGACCGCATGGAGGTCATCCGCCTTTCCGGCTATACCGAGGACGAGAAGGTCAACATCGCCGAGCGTTATCTTATCCCCAAGCAGATGAAGAACAACGGCCTGGAGGCGGACGAACTCGTCATCCGCGACACCGCCCTGCGTGACATCATCCGCTTTTATACCCGGGAGGCCGGGGTGCGCAACCTGGAGCGGGAGATCTCCAAGATCTGCCGCAAGGTAGTCAAGGAGATCCTGCTCAAGCCCAAGGCTGGCAAGGTGACCATCAATCCCAAGATGCTAGAGAAATTCCTCGGCGTACCGCGCTTTCGCTATGGTCGCGCCGAGGAAAAGGACCAGGTGGGTCAGGTTACCGGCCTGGCCTGGACCGAGGTCGGTGGCGAACTGCTACGCATCGAGTCGGCCCTGGTCCCGGGCAAGGGCAAGTTCACCTACACGGGGCAATTGGGCGACGTCATGCAGGAATCCATCCAGGCGGCCATGACGGTGGTCCGCAGTCGCGCCGAGTCCCTGGGTATCGACCCCGAGTTCCACCAGAAGACCGATGTCCACGTCCACGTCCCCGAGGGCGCCACACCCAAGGATGGACCCAGCGCCGGCATCGCCATGTGCACGGCCCTGGTCTCGGCCCTCACCCAGGTGCCGGTGCGCTCCTCGGTGGCCATGACCGGCGAGATCACCCTGCGTGGCGAGGTCCTGCCCATCGGTGGGCTCAAGGAGAAACTGCTGGCCGCCCATCGGGGCGGTATCGAGACGGTCATCATCCCCCGCGAGAACGAGCGTGACCTGATCGAGATCCCCAAGAACATCAAGCAGCATCTCGACATCCGTCCGGTGCGCTGGATTGACGAGGTGCTGGACATCGCCCTCACCCAGCACCCCGAGCCCCGGCAAGTCCTGGCGGAGGCCGAGGTCACCGTCACGGAACCTGGTGAGACGCCCGTGGAACGACCCGGAGCCGTCATGCGCCACTGACCCAGCCATTCGCCTTCAGTGCGCGAGGAAAACTGCGCCAGCACTGAAAGTGATTGCCCGGAAGTTTGGAATCCTTTAATGTCGCCACCCCATGGGGGTGGTGCAACAAGCAGGGACTGGGCGGAAAGCCCACAGTTTCGACTAGGTTGTTTTCTGGTCATGACAACATTCAACGGGGGGCGAGCCCGAATCTGCGCTTCGTCCCTGAACCCATCTTGAGGGGGAGAATCATGAATAAATCGGATCTGATCGAGGCCATGGCGGATGCTGGCGACATCTCTAAGGCTGCCGCCGGGCGTGCTCTGGATGGCCTCATCGACGCCATCGCCGTCAGCCTGAAGAAGGGAGAGAGCGTGGCTATCCTGGGCTTCGGCACCTTCTCAGTGAAAGAGCGCGCCGCGCGGATGGGGCGTAACCCCCAGACCGGTCAGAGCATCAGCATCGCCGCGAGCAAAACGCCCGCATTCAAGGCTGGTAAAGGCCTCAAGGACGCGGTACAATAGTTTGGTCAGTCGGGAGCGCCCCGATCAAGGGGTGCTTAGCTCAGTTGGGAGAGCATCGCCCTTACAAGGCGAGGGTCGCAGGTTCGAACCCTGCAGCACCCACCAAGGTTTTCAGGAGTGGTAGTTCAGTTGGTCAGAATACCGGCCTGTCACGCCGGGGGTCGCGGGTTCGAGCCCCGTCCACTCCGCCACTAAGCAGATACGGGGTATCCTCCAGGGGATACCCCGTTTTCATTTGTAGTCCAGGCAATTATCGGCTCTGGACACCCTTCTGCATCAACGCTTAGCTCGACCTTAGCCACCATGTTGCAAGAGATCAGAGAACGCGCCCAGGGTTGGATCGCTTGGGCGATCGTCATCCTCATCACCATTCCCTTTGCTCTCTGGGGCATCCAATCCTATCTGGGCGTCGGCTTGGAACCCATCGTGGCCACGGTCAATGGCACGGAGATCAAGACCCGGGACCTGGACATGCGCGTCGAGGAGACCCGGATGCGTATGCGGGAGCGTCTGGGCGCGGCCTATCGCCCCGAACTCTTCGAGGGGGCGGCCCTGCGTGATCAGGTCCTGGAGGGCATGATTCAGGAGCAACTCCTGTTACAGTCGTCCCATGACATTGGATTGCGGGCCTCGAGTCTGGAACTTCAGGGCGCCATCCTGGCCAACCCCGCCTTCCAGCGCGATGGCCGGTTCGACAAGGAGTCGTACGATCGCATGCTGCAAATGCAGGGCATCAGCCCCCTGCAATATGAGGACAGCCTGCGACAGCGCATCGTCGGCACCCAGATCCAGCGTGCCCTGGCCGCCAGCGAACTGGTTACAGAGCAGGAATTGGCCGAGTCCGTGCGCCTCGACCGCCAACAGCGTCGGCTGTCATACCTCCGTCTGCCCAAGGCTGAATTCCGCGACGAGACGCCCCTCCCCGAGGAGGAGAATCAGGCCTGGTATGAGTCCCATGCCGATCGCTATCGCACCCCCGAACGGGTCAAGTTGACCTACCTGGTACTGGATGCCGCCAAGCTGGATGCGGGTCAGCCGGTGGCTGAGGAGGCCTTGCGTGAGCGCTATGCCGAGCAGTTGGAGACCTTCCGTACCCCTGAACAGCGCCGGGCTCGCCATATCCTGGTGACCCTGGAGCCGGGCGCGGATGACGCCGCCGAGGCTGAGGCCAAGGCCCGGGCCGAAGCCATTCGTGCCCGACTCATGGCAGGGGAGGCGTTCGCCAGCGTCGCCCAGGAGGTCTCCCAGGACCCGGGTTCGGCGGCCCAGGGCGGTGATCTCGGCCTGTTCGGCAAGGGGGTCATGGATCCGGCCTTTGAGGGGGCGGCCTTCGCCCTGAACGTGGGCCAGGTGAGCGAGCCGGTGCGTAGCCCCTTTGGCTATCACATCATCGAGGTGACAGAGGTCCAGCCCGAGAGTCTCAAACCCTTTGAAGAGGTTCGTGATCAGCTCGCCACCGAGGTGAGCCAGGGCAGCTCTGAGTCGGCCTTTTACGATATGGCCGAACGGCTCGCCAATCTGGTCTATGAGCATCCTGACAGCCTCGAGCCTGCCGCCACAGCCCTGGGGTTGCCGCTGCAGACCAGTGACTGGCTCGGTCGCGAAGGGGGCGCGGACCTCCTCGCCAACCCCAAGGTGGTGGCGGCGGCCTTCAGCGACGAGGTGCTGCGGGAGGGAACCAACAGCGATCTGATCGAGCCGGAACCCGAAGTCCTGCAGGCGATCGTCCTGCGCGTGACCGAGCATGAAGAGGCCGCTCCCAAGCCCCTGGCCGAGGTGCGTGAGGAGATCATCACGACCCTCCGTGACCGCAAGGCGGCTGACGCGGCACAGGCGGCGGCCAAGGCCATGGTCGAGCGCCTCCAAGCCGGTGAGTCGTTCGCCAGCCTGGCCGGCAACCAATCGGTGACCGAGACGGGATTAGTGGCGCGCGATACGGCCGAGGTGCCCGCCGAGATCCTCGACCTGGCCTTCACCCTGCCACGGACCGCCGCCGGGGTCCCCAGCTACGGGTTCAAGGCCGCCAGCGGGGGGGATGCCGTGGTCGTGGCGGTGATCGAGGTGGTGGATGGCGATCCCGCGAGCCTGGATGAGACGGCGCGGCAGGGTGTCAACCGTGAACTTGCCCAAGTCCTGGGCTCCAGTTATTTTGATACCTTGCTGAAGGATATGGCGTTCCGGGCCAAGATCGAACGCGAACCCGTGAGTGAGGAACAGGTCAGGTAGCGCCGAAACGGTTCTACTTGTCCGGTACAGGGGGTGTTTGGCGGAAATGTGAGGTGGAGACCTTACCAGGGAAACGTTCAATATCTACCGGCACCCTTGAGCATAAAAGTAACTGAAAAGCATCCATTTCTCAGGGGGGTTGCGCGCCTCCTCATGCCAGTGAGCCCCACTCCCCGGGTGGGAGAGGGATTGGGAAGAGGGGGCGAGACTGGCCGCTGGGATCAATCTATTTCCTGAACATTTCATGGCCTTTTCAAGGCTTGAGGATCACTTTAGCGCGGGCGATGATCTGGTCAGTCCCTCTGGGCGCGTGGCTCAAGTCCCGGCCAGCCGATCGTAGTAGCGGGCGCGGTAGAGGAGTCGCGGCGGATCACCCTCGTTGAAGCCTGAGCGGGTGTGCAGGACGTTGTTGCAGATCAGCCCCCAACCAGCTTCCAGTCGCGCCTGAAAGCGCTGGCTCAGGTCCCCGTCGAGCAATTCCTTCAAGGTGCTGACGGCCTCACGCGTCAAGGGGTCGTCACGCCAGACGATGTTGCGCTTGCGATCCGTGTAACGCATGTGCAGACGTCCATCCGGGCGGACGGCAAACACGGGGCCCGCTTGCGCCGGCCGTGTCTCCACTCCGTCCACTTGATTGGCGGGGATGGTCATGGCCTCGGGGTGCATGAGGGCCTGGACGTAATCAGGGTTGCGGTCGCGCAAGAGCAGATATGCCATCTCATGATCGAGTAGGTCATTATCCCCACCCGTGGCGGCGGGATGGACGCAGTGCAGCACCATGCCATGAATCTGGCGGTCGGGGGGGTTGTAATAACCGTCGGTGTGCCAGGCGATGGGGCGGTTGGTGTAGGGGATGTAGCCGGCATGGATCTCGTCGTTCTGGATCTTGATCGAGGTGATCGCGTCCTCGTCGGCACCGGTGTTGTGGTCCAGATGGTGGAGTCCGAACTGGGCGCCTAACTGACGGACGATCTCCTTATCGGGGTTATCGCCCAACTTGCTGACATAGATCGCCATGTTGGCGCGCCGACAGCGGTCGAGGATGGCCTGATGTTCGGCGGGGCTGAGCCGCCGGGGGTCACTGACCTCGACGATCAGCTCTTCCACCTGGGATGGGTGTGTGGCCAGTTTGGTCTCCCGCCAGCGAGCATAGGCTGTTGGCTGGTCGAGGGCGTAGGGCGAGGATTCCTGGTTGGGGGAGGTGGTCATGGGTAGCGCTCCCGAGACGACGGCAAGGGGTGGGAGGGGCCGCCATCGGCCCCCCGGGGCAGGGGCTATAATAAAGGTCGAAAATGGCAAAATGCGAGAGGTCCATCATGTCCTTATCTAAATACGCGCATATGCTGGTGGCGGTGGATTTTTCCCCGGAGTCCGAGACCCTCATCGCCCGTGCCGCCCAGTTGCGTGACCAATGCGCGGCACGCCTGAGCCTATTGCATGTGGTGGAGTACCTGCCCATGGCCTATTCCGGCGATCTGGTGCTGCCGGAGGGCTTCGATTTGGAACAGGAACTGCTCGATGTGGCCGCTCGCCAGATGACCGCCCTAGGCGAGCGCCTTGGGGTTGAGCAGGAGGACCGCCGGGTCGAGATCGGTAACACCGGCCACACGATCCTGCGGATCGCGGAGGAATTGGGGGTCGACCTGATCCTGGTCGGCAGTCATGGCCGTCATGGCCTCGCCGCCCTCCTGGGGTCCACGGCGCGCAGCGTCCTCAATGGTGCCCGCTGCGATGTCTTGGCGGTACGGGTACCAGAGGACTGAGATCGGCCTGCCCCTATCTCAGGTCATAGGCAAGGAAGGCCCATTGTTCTAAGCTACCCGGCCAAGGTTTTTTCTTGCCGGAGGGTGACATGTCCGATCCCAGTAATCCCCGACACGCCCGAACGGGCAAGCACATCGATCTCGGTAAGCTCGACCGGGTGGTGGCGCAGGCCCGCCAGGCCCGCGAGGAACGCGCCGCGGGATACCGGGACCAGGCCCTCAAGCTCTACCCCTGGGTCTGCGGCCGCTGCGGTCGGGAGTTTGATCATCAGAACCTGCGTGAGTTGACGGTGCACCATAAGGACATGGACCATGACAACAACCCCCAGGATGGCAGCAATTGGGAACTGCTGTGCCTCTATTGCCACGATAACGAGCACCAGAAGTACGAAGAGCACCTGGCCGCCATCGCTGCGGGTCGGGCCGGGGCGGGTGGCGCCGGGGCGGCCAGTAATGGCAAGGTCGCGACCCACAAGCCTTTCGGCGATCTGGCGGCCCTGCTCAAGGGGGGTGGCTGAGTCCCTGCTTCAATGCCTCGCGTGGCTGGGACGCTTGCGCCACCCCGTGCCAGACTTGCCGAATCCGCCGGACTTGCCGGATATCATTCCGCCGGCGTCCATCCCAGGTTGACTCACCTCTCCCGCGGTTACCGCTCCCCGGCCTACCCGGTTCGACGCTAGCTTCCCGTCCTCGCTCAGCCCTGGTCACCGGGGCTGCCCAGTTCGTTTTGGGTCCCTACTCATGCCTATCCTCAGTCTTCGTAACGTCTCCCTCGCCTATGGTCAGCCGCCCCTGTTGGAGGGGGTGAGTTTTGAACTCGACAAGGGGGAGCGCGCCTGCCTGATCGGCCGTAACGGGACTGGCAAGTCTACCCTGCTGCGGATCCTGGCGCGGGAGGCACAGCCGGACAGCGGCGAGGTCTGGATGCGGGATGGCATGACCGTTGCCCGCTTGACCCAGGAAGTGCCAGAGGGTCTGTCGGGTCGGGTCTTCGACTTGGTGGCGGGGGGGCTGGGGGAGCTGGGCGATCTGGTGCGGGAATATCACGACCTGAGCCATCGGCTTGAAGAGGGCGGGGTGGGGGAGAGCGGGACGGAGGACGGCGGGGAACTCCTGGCACGTCTGGCCCGGGTCCAGCACCAGTTGGAGGCGGCGGGCGGCTGGGAGATCGAGCAACGTACCGAACGTACCCTCTCCCGCCTGGACCTGGATCCGGAGGCCGACTTCGCCAGTCTGTCCGGGGGCTGGCAGCGGCGGGTCCTGCTCGCACGCGCCCTGGTGCGGGAGCCAGATCTCCTGCTGCTGGACGAGCCTACCAACCACCTGGACATCCAGGCCATCGACTGGTTGGAGGGTTTTCTGCCTGAATTCCCCGGGGCGCTCCTCTTCGTCACCCATGATCGCCTCTTCCTGCGCAAGCTCGCCACCCGCATCCTGGAATTGGACCGGGGCCGGCTTAGCGACTGGCCGGGCGACTATGACAATTACCTGCGTCGGCGCGAGGAGCGGTTGCACGCCGAGGCGGTGGCCAATGCCCGCTTCGATCGCAAACTCTCCGAGGAGGAGGTGTGGATTCGCCAGGGTATCAAGGCCCGCCGCACCCGCAACGAGGGGCGGGTGCGGGCTCTCAAGGCCCTCCGCGAGGAACGCCGCCAACGCCGGGAACTCCAGGGCACGGCCCGCCTGCGACTGGGGGAGGCGGAGCGATCAGGCAAGCTGGTGGTCGAGGCCGAGGGCGTCAGCTATGCCTGGGGCGGGGCCCCGGTGGTGCGGGAACTGAACACTCTCATCCTGCGTGGGGACAAGGTGGGCATCATTGGCCCCAACGGCGTCGGCAAGAGTACCTTGCTCAAGCTGCTGCTGGGGGAACTGGAACCCGTTGCGGGCCGTATTCGCCGCGGTACCAACCTGCAGGTGGCCTATTTTGACCAGCAACGGGCGCAACTCGATGAGGACAAGACCGTCCTGGACAATGTCGCCGGCGGTAGCGAAAAGGTGACCATCAACGGCCAGAGTCGCCACGTCCTGTCCTATCTCAAAGACTTCCTCTTCACTCCCGACCGTGCCCGCCAGCCGGTACGGGCGCTCTCCGGCGGGGAGCGCAACCGTCTGTTGTTGGCGCGGCTCTTCACCCAGCCGGCGAATCTGCTGGTCATGGACGAGCCCACCAATGACCTGGATAGCGAGACCCTGGAACTGCTTGAGGAACTGCTGCTCAATTTCGAGGGCACTCTGCTTCTGGTCAGCCACGATCGCGCCCTGCTCGATGCCGTGGTCACCAGTACCCTGGTCTTCGAGGGCGAAGGCCAGGTCACCGAGTATGTCGGCGGCTATGAGGATTGGCTCCGCCAACGGCCGCCGCTGATTGCCAAGTCGGCCAACAAGTCCGCCAAATCGCCGAAGCCAACACCGGCGGTGGCGGGCAACGAGGCCCTCTTGCCAGCCGCGGGGCAGGCGCCAGAAAAGGTCGCCCCAAAGCGCGATAAGTTAGGTTTCAAGGAACAGCGGGAACTGGAGTCGCTGCCGGCCCGGATTGAGGCCCTGGAAGCGGAACTGGACAGCCTGCGCTCGCGGATGGGGGAGGCATCCTTTTATCAGCAGTCGGGGGCGGCCATCGCCCAGATGCGGGAGCGGCTTGCCGCTCTTGAGATGGAATTGGCCGCGGCCTATGAGCGCTGGGAGATTCTGGAGGCGCGCAAGGGCTGAATCCCTGGCGTTGGCCATCCATTTCAATGGGCTGTGGTAACTGCGGAGGCCACCACCTAAGTCTCAGCCGGATGCTCCCACTGCTCCCTTCTCCCGCTGAGATGGTGGCTCCGCGCCTGGCTCGCGCGATCCGACAGGATCCAGGTGGCATTCAATGATCCACTGAATATTTCTTAGTGATGGATTCAGCAACGGTCGCCCCGTCATACATGAAGCGCAGGACGCCGGGATTTTCTTTCAGACCCCAAATGGTTGTTCTCACCCACTGGTCGGAAATCAGGGGTTCTGGATGTCCTTCCCCGGTTTCAATAAATTCTGGTTCAAGTTCGACGAAATAGGGATAACCGTTCTCCAGTGCCCAAAGGATTGCGTTCAAGATGCAGATGTCTGAATTTTTCTCCAGATTATCAAATAGTTTTTTGCATTTGACCTCAAATATATTATCCGCCAACCGGGTTCTCTCGTAGCTTCCCTCCATTGGATCTGGAAGGGGTTGTGTCTGGCATGAGGTAAGTAGCATCGAGATAAACGAGAGAAAAGAGAGAGAGGTAATATTCATGATGGCGCCGGCCTCCTTCCTGAGGTGAACCCCTCTGTCAAGACAGTATCCCACCCAAAATAAGATATTAAGAGCTTTAACGGACAAAGATCTTCACGCACAAATCAAATTTTTGGCTGAAGTGAT
>JADHED010003080.1_pt1 | contig 10496 bp, 8 predicted proteins | sample 8952041 | NCBI WGS metagenome assembly JADHED01 (sample SAMN16124423, study PRJNA663239) | bioreactor sludge metagenome | isolation source: sludge (control) | place: India:Bengaluru | collected 2018-09-08
CAGTACCAGTGTGAGGCCGAGTTTTCATGAATATTACGTTAGCGCTTATGCCCTCTGGGGGAGGGTTGGGGTGGGGGCCAGCGGCGGCGCAGTAGTCGGCGGCCCCCATCCCCGCCTTCCCCCAGAGGGGAAAGGAGTCAGAGGACTCAGCCCAGGCGGGCCAACTGTTCCTGGATGCGCGAGAGCGTGCTGCCAAAGTCGGCCAGGCGCTTTTTCTCCTGCTCCAGCACGGCGGCGGGGGCCTTGGCTACGAAGGCTTCGTTGGAGAGCTTGGCGTTGGCCTTGGTGATCTCGCCCGCGAGGCGCGCGGCCTCCTTGGACAGGCGGGCCTTCTCGGCCGCCACGTCGATCTCGACGAACAGCGCCAGGCGTGCGCCGCCGACCACGTTGACCGGGGCGTTTTGCGCCTCCTGCGTCCAGGCGGCGGCATCGTCAAAGACCTTGACCTCGCTGAGCTTGGCCAGGTTTTTCAGCACATCGGCATTGGCACGCAAAAAGGCGCTGTCTTCAGGTGTATCGGCCACGGCCAAGAGCGGCAGGCGCTGTGCGGGCGAGACACCCATTTCGCCGCGCAGCGTGCGGCAGGCGTCCACCATGGTTTTGAGGCGCGCGACGTAGGCTTCGGCAGCCTCGTCGATTTTTGCCGGCTGCGCCTCTGGGTAGGCGGCAATCGCAATCGATGCGCCGGGCAGGCCGGCAATCGGCGCCACCACCTGCCACAGGGCCTCGGTGACGAAGGGGATGATGGGGTGCGCCAGGCGCAGGATGGCCTCCAGCACGCGGATCAGCGTGCGGCGCGTGGCGCACTGCTGGGCCTCGCTGCCGGTCTGGATCTGCACCTTGGCGATCTCCAGGTACCAGTCGCAGAACTCATTCCAGACGAAGTCGTAGATGGCGTTGGCGGCGTTGTCCAGGCGGTATTCGGCAAAGCCACGGGCGACCTCGGCCTCGACCTTTTGCAGGCGCGAGACGATCCAGCGGTCGGGCTGGCTGAAATGCAGATAGCTCTCGTTGCAGCCCTGGCTGGTGTCCAAGCCGCAGTCCAGGCCCTCGCAGTTCATCAGCACGAAGCGGCTGGCGTTCCAGAGCTTGTTGCAGAAGTTGCGGTAGCCCTCGCAGCGCTTGCTGTCGAAGTTGATGCTGCGGCCCAGGCTGGCGAGCGCGGCGAAGGTCAGGCGCAGCGCGTCGGCGCCGTAGGCGGGGATGCCGTCGGGGAATTCCTTTTGCGTGTTCTTGCGCACGGTGGGGGCCGTTTCGGGGCGGCGCAGGCCCTGGGTGCGTTTGTCCAGCAGGGGCTCCAGCGCGATGCCGTCGATCAGGTCCACCGGGTCGAGCACGTTGCCCTCGGACTTGCTCATCTTCTTGCCCTGCGCGTCGCGCACCAGGCCGTGGATGTACACGTGCTTGAACGGCACGCGGCCCGTGAAGTGCGTGGTCATCATGATCATCCGGGCGACCCAGAAGAAGATGATATCGTAGCCCGTGACCAGCACGGTGCTGGGCAGGTACAGGTTGAAGTCGTCGGTTTCGGCGGTGCCTTGGTTCGGCCAGCCCATGGTGCTGAAGGGCACGAGAGCGGACGAGTACCAGGTGTCCAGCACGTCCTCGTCGCGGCGCAGTTTCTTGCCCGGGGCCTTGGCCTGGGCCTCGGCTTCGGTGCGGGCGACGATCACGTTGCCGTCTTCGTCGTACCAGGCCGGAATCTGGTGGCCCCACCACAGCTGGCGGCTGATGCACCAGTCCTGGATGTTGTTCATCCACTGGTTGTAGGTGTTGACCCAGTTCTCAGGCACGAACTGCACCTGGCCGGATGCCACGGCATCGATGGCCTTTTGCGTGATGGACTTGCCCGTGGTGTCGCCCGCGCCCACCTTGTTCATGGCCACGAACCACTGATCCGTCAGCATGGGCTCGATCACCTGGCCGGTGCGGGTGCAGATCGGCACCATCAGCTTGTGCTTCTTGATCTCGACCAACAGGCCCAGCGCCTCCAGGTCGGCCACCACGGCCTTGCGCGCGGCAAAGCGGTCCATGCCACGGTATTTCTCGGGCGCGTTGTCGTTGATGGTGGCCGTGAGCGTCAGCACGCAAATCATGGGCAGTTGGTGGCGTTGGCCGACGGCATAGTCGTTCTGGTCGTGCGCGGGCGTGACCTTGACCACGCCGGTGCCAAAGGCCTTGTCCACGTACTCGTCGGCAATCACCGGAATTTCACGGTCGCACAGCGGCAGCTTGACCATCTTGCCAATCAGGTGCGCGTAGCGCTCGTCCTCGGGGTGCACCATCACGGCCACGTCGCCCAGCATGGTCTCGGGGCGGGTGGTGGCCACGACCAGCTGGCCAGTTCCATCGGCCAGCGGGTAGGCGATGTGCCAGAGCGAGCCGTCTTTTTCCTCGTTCTCCACTTCCAGGTCCGACACGGCCGACTGCAGCTTGGGGTCCCAGTTGACCAGGCGCTTGCCGCGGTAGATCAGGCCCTGCTCGTACAGCTGGACGAAGGTTTCGGTGACCACCTTGGACAGCTTGTCGTCCATGGTGAAGTACTCGCGGCTCCAGTCCACGGTGTCGCCCAGGCGGCGCATCTGCGTGGTGATGGTGTTGCCCGATTGCTCCTTCCACTCCCAGACCTTTTTCACAAAATCCTGGCGGCCCAGGTCGTGGCGGCTCACGCCTTGCTCTTGCAGCTGGCGCTCCACGACGATTTGCGTGGCGATGCCGGCGTGGTCCGTGCCCGGAACCCACGCCGTGTTGCAGCCCAGCATGCGGTGGTAGCGCGTCAGGCTGTCCATGATGGTCTGGTTGAACGCGTGGCCCATGTGCAGCGTGCCGGTCACGTTGGGCGGGGGCAGCTGGATGGCAAAGGCCGGGGCGCTGGCGTCGGGTGCGCCCGTGCCGCGCACGCCGGCGCGGCCGTAGCCACGGCGCTCCCACTCGGGGCCCCAGTGGGCCTCCAGGGCGGCGGGTTCAAAGGACTTGGACAGGCCGTTCAGGCCCGGTTGTGCAGGGGTGTCGCTCATGGCAATGAAAAACGGCATCACGTGGGATGCCGCTTTGGTGGCAGTGATTCGGTGGGTTGCAGGAATTCTATTCGCTTGGCATAGCGCTTCTTTTTTTTGTAGCTGCTTGCGCTTGATGGTAAAGCGCAAGGGCCATGTTTCATTGTGAATTTTTGCGGTATTCCGGCGCCTGGGGCTCGGCGGCCATCAGCGTGGCCTCTTCGCGCCGCACCAGGCGCCAGGCCACATGCGCCAACCAGGCCAGGGCCAGCACGGCCGCCAGGGCGATGAGCCAGTGGCCCAGGCGTTCCTGGTCGTCCAGCAAATAGGCGTTGCACAGGCGCAGGGGCGAGTCGATGTAGAGCTGGCCCACGACGACCATCATGGGCAGCAGCATGCCCAGGAAGAAGCCCTGCAGCACCAGGCCCGCCGGCCGCCAGGACAGGCGCAGCCCGGTGCCGGCCAGCAGCAGGGCGGCGCATTTGGCCGCCTCCACGCCCATGTCGCGCAGCGCCAGATCCAGCACGCGCGGCACCATGAGTACCGACAGCACCACGCCCAGCCCGACCAGGCCGGCGATGCCATGGGCGTTGCAGCCGGCGACGGCGCGGCGCAGGTGCGGCGGCAGGGCCGCGGCCAGCAGGGCGCCGGCCAGCAGCAGCAGCGGAAACTGCAGCAGCATGTGGCGCCACATGCTGGCTTCGAGCCAGTGGCGCGCCACGGGCAGGGCCAGCAGGGCGAGCAGCATCAGCCCCAGGGCGGCCTGGTGCCGGGGCGGGAAGGGCGGGCGTTTCATGGGGGCTGATGGGCCAGGTGCCGCGCGTAGTCCAGCGCCAGCTGCTGCTCGGCCAGGTCGAAGATGCGCACCATGCGGCCGCGCCCGTCGAACACCAGCAGCGCGGCGTTGTGCTCGAAGTCGCCACGGCCGTCGGGCACCACGACCACGCCCAGATCGCGCAGCAGGGTTTGCTGCTGCGCGCCGTCGGGCACGCGCACGAAGCGCCACAGGCCGGGGTCGGCGCGCAGGCCCTGGGCGTAGGCCGCAAGCGCCGCCGGGTCGTCGCGTGCGCCATCAAAGCTGATGGACAGCAGCCGCACCTTGGGCGCCTGGCCCGCCGCACCGTCGGCCTGCAGCGCGGCCTGCAGTTGCTGGAAGCTGCTGCCCAGCGTCAGGCACACGGTTTCGCAATGGGTGTAGATGAAATCGACGATGGTCACGCCGCCGCCCTCGCCCAGCAGTGCCGGCAGGCTGCCGGTCAGGCCCGGGCCTTGGACGGCAACCGCGGGCGCAGTGACGGGGCGCAGCGCCACCTCCAGGCGGCGCGCGCCCTCGTCGGTCCAGGCCTGAAAGCCGTAGGTGATCCAGCTGGCCGTGGCCCAGCCGCCCAGCAGCAGCAGGGCGCTGGCCAGGGCCGTGCGCAGCAGCATCGCTTATGGCGACAGGGCCTTGAGCGCGGCCTCGCCCTCGAACGGCGTGGTGCGCTTGCCGTCGGCGCGCTCCTTGGCAAACAGCTCGGCCTGCAGGGGCTCGGCTTTGTTCGACCAGTTGCCGCGGATGAAGCTGGCAATGCCGGCCAGCTCGGCGTCGCTCAGCTGGGCAAAGGCCGGCATGGCGCCCTGGTACTTGTTGCCCTTGACGGTGATCTCGCCCGTGATGCCGTGCAGCAGGATGTTGGCCAGCACGCGCGGCTCGCCCTGCACCCATTCCGAGCCGTCGAGGGGCGGGAACACGCCCGGCAGGCCCGCGCCGCTGGCCTGGTGGCAGGCGGCGCATTGCGCGGCATACAGCGCCTTGCCGTCCACGGCGCCGCCGGCCGCGGCCACCGGGCCGGAGAGCTCGGCACGCGTGCGCTGGTCGCCAAACTGCGACAGGGTCAAAGGCTCGGTGGAGAGGATATAGACGACGGCCCACACCACCATGCCGGCGGCCACCAGCAGGGCTGCCAGGGGCATGGGGCGGATGGTTTCCTCGGGGTCTTCGTGCTCACGCTGCTGGGCGCGCGTGACCGGGTCTTGGCTCATGGTTGCTGTCCTTTCATGAGGCAGGCTGGGGGGCCGGCGCCGCACCGGAGGTTCTGGCTCCGGCGGCCTCGTGTGGTTCGGGCGGCAGGATCGGGTAGTCGCGCTTGAGGGCCTGCAGGTAGCGCACCAGATCCAGCACCTCGGGCGTGGGCACCACGACCTTGCCCGGCGGGGTGTAGCCGGGCGGCAGCTTGATGGCCTCTTCGCCCGGCTCCACCTTGTCCTTGATGTCGAACAGGTAGGGGTAGGACGGCATGATGGAGCCCGGCACATAGGCGCGCGGCTGGTACAGGTGGCCCAGGTGCCAGTCCTTGCTGGGCTGGCGCACGCCGATGTTCAGCAGATCCGGCCCGGTGCGCATGCTGCCCAGCAGGTGCGGCTTGTCGTAGTAATAGTCGCCCGGCACCGAGGCCCGGCCCCAGCCACGCTTGGCGTCGGGGGCAAAGCTCTCCGAGCGCGGCTGCTGGCTGTGGCAATAGACACAGCCATTGGCGATGTAGCTGGCGCGCCCGCGCAGCTCGGCGCTGGTGTAGGGCTTGAGGCCCTCGGGCGGCTTCACGTCGCGCACCTGGGCATAGGGCAGGATGACCAGCGCCGAGACGGCGATGGCAAAGGTCACCATGGCGCCGGCGGTGAGTTTGGCTTCATTCTCCATAAGAGCTGTCTCCCGGGCTCAAGGTTGCTGGGTGGCGAACAGCGCCGCGCCGGCGCGGTTCGGGCCAAAGCGCATGGCCATGGCCAGGAAGTGGAAGACGAAGACCAGATGGCTGGCCACCATCAGCGCGCCGCCCACGCTGCGCCATTGCAGCCAGGGAATCGTCACCGCGACCGAGTCCATGAAGGGCCGGGTCTCGTCCAGCATGGCCAGTCCCTGCAGCCAGCCGCCGTAGGTCAGGCCCACGAAGTAAATCATGATGCCGATGGTGGCGAGCCAGAAGTGCCAGGAGATCAAGCGGGGATAAGGCCACTCCCAGTGCATGATGCGCGGCATCATGAAATAGATGGCGCCAAACAGCACCATGGTGACAAAGCCGTAGGCGCCCAGGTGGGCGTGGGCCACGGTGAAGTGGGTGAAGTGCGCCACCTGCTGCACCGAGCGCAGGGCCTCGAACGAGCCCTGCAGCGACGATGCCAGGTACATCAGGCCGCCAAACATCATGAAGCGCAGCGTGGGCGAATGCCGCGCCAGGTGCATGCGGCCCTTCATGGTCAGCCCCATGTTGATGGAGAAGGCCAGCACCGGAATGATCATCATCATGCTCTGCACGATGGACAGCGTGATCAACCAGCCCGGCACCGGCCCGCCGACCAGGTGGTGGCCGCCCACCTGGGCGTAGAAGAAGGCCAGCGTCCAGAACCCCAGAATGGACAGGTTGTAGGAGCGAATCGGCCGGGCGATCACCTTGGGCAGAAAGTAATAGATGGCGCCCACGGCCACCGGCGTGAACCACAGGCCCAGCACGTTGTGGCCGTACCACCAGTTCATGGCCGCCTGCTGCACGCCGAAGTGCACGCCGGGCATCTTGCCGACGATGAACAGCAGCGTGATCCACAGCAGGCCGGCGGTGTGGTACCAGGTGGTCACATACAGCGATTCGACCTTGCGGTTGACCATGGTGTACATCACCGGGCCGATGATGCAGAGCATGCCGGCGGCAAAGAAGATGCCGATCTGCCAGGGCATCTCCAGGTACTCCAGCCCGTCCGTCCAGCCCGCGCCAATGGCACCTATGCCACTGGCAATGGCCACGTTGACCAGGGCACCGCCCATCATCAGCCACAGGTTGCCGATCAGCGGCCGGCGCAACAGGCGCGGCATGAGCCAGATGATGACGGCCAGCTCGGCGTTGGTGATCCAGCCGTAGAGCACGGCCGTCAGGTGCACGGTGCGGATGCGGCCGAAGGTCATCCAGGCCTCGCTCACCAGCCAGTCGGGCCAGTGCAGCTTGAGCGATGCCGTGAGGCCCGCGATGCCGCCGAACAGCAGCCACATGCAGGCAAAGGCGATGAACATGAACACCGGGAAGGCGCTGGAGCGGTCGGCCGCAATGCGGTCTTCAATCTCGTGTTCGTCGGGCAGGTGGGTGGTGTCGCCGGGCTCCGTGGCCGCGGCCTGGAGGTGCTGCTGCCCGGCGCGGCCCAGTGCCGGGTCGTCGGCATGGCCGATCTCGCCCTTGGCAAAGATGGCTGAAGCAGCGCGCGGGTTTTCCACCAACAGGCCCTTGCGCAGCGACCAGATGAAGACGAACAGCCCCAGGATGGACAGCAGGAAGGCGGCCAGCAGGCTCAGAACAGCACTGTCCATGGTGGTTTCCTTTTTTCTTTGGCGGACTTGCGTCGCCGTGGGTTGATGTAGCGCAAGGCCGTGCCTGTGATGGCGTGCTAGCGATGAAGAGTTGAAATCTTAAAGTTCATTTGGCATGAATGTTTTTCTGCGAAACAAACCCATGTGTGCGGCGTTGTTACCCGTTGGCGGGCGCGCGCCGTTGCAGAACGGTTGCAGAAGGTTGCTGCGGGGGGAGCGCTGGCGGGGCCGCTGGCGCTAAGCCTGCGCTGCCTGCTTCCAGGCCTGCGCTGCGGCCTCGGCATCGCCGCGCTGCTCGGCCAGCTGGGCCAGGTGGCGCCAGGCGCTGGCGCGCAGCGGCGCGTCATTGAGCTGCTGCACCGACTGGGTGAACAGCTGTTGGGCCTTGCCCCACAGCTCGCGCCGCAGGCAGGCGATGGCCGACAGGTAGAGCAGGCGCGGGTTGCGCGGATCGGCCTTCTGGGCGGATTCGATGCGCGCGAGCCAGTTAGCGTCCAGCCCTTGCAGGCTGGCCTGCAGCGCCAGCACCACCTTCAGCTGCTGCGTGTCGGGTAGCTCGGCCATGCGTTCCCAGACCGGCAGCAGCCAGGCGCGCACCTGGGCTGCGTCGCCGCCCAGCTGCGCCAGGCGTTGGGCAGCGTGCACGGCGATCTCGGGCATGGCGCGCTCGGCGCTTTCCAGGCCAAGCCAGATGCGCTGCAGCTGCGCCGGGTCGTGCACGCTGTTGATCAGTTCCATGGCCAGACCGCGAACAATGCTTTCGGCAGCCACGGGCGAGAAGGCGCGGTGCTTGCCCAGCAGGCGTGCGGTCTCCAGGGCCTGCTCGGTCTGATGCGACATGCGCGTGGCCTTGAGCCGCGCGCGCAGCGCCAGGGTGCGCCGCGCCATGCCGGCGGGCAGGGTGGCCAGGCGTTCCAGCGCCGTGCCGGCATCGCGCTCATCCAGCGACCACCGGGCTGCGCGCAGTTGCGCGCCTTCGCGCAGCTCCAGCATGGCGGCTGGCGCGCGTTCGGGGATTTGCTCCAGCGCCTGCTGCAAGTGCTCCTCGCGCGTGCTCTTGTCCTGCAGGGCGTGTGAGCTTTCAGCGGCCACCAGATGGGCCAGCGTGCGCAGCTGGCTGCCGTGCGGCAGGCGGTGCCTGGCGTCGTCCAGCGCGCTGGCCTGGGTGATGGCCGACTCGGCCGCCTTGCGCGCGCGCAAGAAGCGCCCGGCCAGCATCTGGGCCATGGCGTCGAGCAGCGCGCCGTGCATGGCCCGCTCTTTCTGCAGCAGGCGCCAGCGCCGCGCCCGCACTGGCATCTGCAGCAGCGCGGCCAGACCGCGCAGCGCTGCATACAGCAAGGTGAAGCTGCCCAGCAGCAGCATCACCACCATGTTCAGCGACAAATCCACCCGGTAGGGCGGCCAGAACACCGTGACCGTGCCCTGGTTGTTGCCCACGAACAGCGCTATGGCGACGGCGACGCCAAACAGTGCCAGGAACCAGAGTGCAGCGCGCATGGGGGAATGGTGTCTGTGCGGTGGATCAGCGGCCGGCAGCGGCCGTGGCCAAGGCGGAGAAGCTGTCGTCGAGTTGCGGCAGTTCGGCGGTCTTCAGGTGGACCTGCAGCTGCTGCAAGGCGGTGGCGGCACCCTGCGTGCGCCGCGACGCGGGATCGAAGTATTTGTTCAGGGCGTTGTTGGCCGAGGCGACGTCGGCCCGCGCCGACTCCATGCGCCGCGCCAGCAGGCCCAGGCGCGCGTTGAGCAGTTGCAGCTTGAGGTTTTCGCGCAGGAAGAAAGCCTGGTCGGGAGCAATCAACATGGCGTCGGGGTGATCCACGCGACTCACGCGCACCAGGGCGCGGGTCTCGTCGCGCACGCCTTCCCAGGCGCGGCGCAGCGTGGCCTGCCAAGAGGGCTCGTCGGGGCTGCCGGGCGCGGCCGCGGCCGGCGCATTGCCCGCCTGGCGGCGCATGACGGCGGTCTGGGCCACCTGGTTGATGAGTGGCAGGTCGTCCACCTGGCGCACCAGGTCGTCTATGCGCACCAGCAGGCCGGCGGTGTCGGTGACGGCGGCGCGCTCCAGCCGTTCCAGGTCGTGGTCCATGGCGCGCTGCACGGGGGCCAGGCGTGGCTGCGCGGCGCGCTCTATGCGCTGGCTGGCGCTCTTGAGGGCGGCCACCAGCGGCTGCAGGTTGCCCGTGAGTTGCGCCTGCTGCTGCGCCAGGCGCAGGGCGGCTTCAATGTCCACGACCAGGTTTTCGTCGCGCGAACGCGACAGGCTTTGCATGAGTTCTTCCAGCTGGCCGCGCTGCAGTGCCACCTCGCCCACGCGTGCCTCGGTCACGGCCAGGCGTGCCGAGGTGTCGCGTGCGACGTCCAGCGCTTGCTGGGCGAGGGTGCGGGCCTCTATGGCCTGCGTGCCCGAGTCCGCCGACTGGCGCGCGAGCTGCTCCTGCATGTTGGTGACGCGCTGCCACAGCAGGGCCGAGCTGACCAGCCCGCCTATGGTGAGGATGGCCAGCGCATACAGCGCAATACCACCGCCGCTGTGGCCCATGGACGGCGCCGCCTGCGGGGCTGCGGCTGCTGCTGTGTCTGGCGTGGGGGCGGGCTCAGTGCTCATGCAGCGATTCTATCGACGCGGCAACCTCATCGAATGCCGGGCGGCACTCTTTGACGCAGCCAAATCCGGTCGCGCGCGCCGCCTGGGTAATGCGCGGGTGTGTGGCCAGGGCACGGGCCTGGCCCCAGTGCTGGCCGGGCAGGGCGGCGGCCAGATGGGCTACGGCCTCGGAGCTGCTCAGCAGCCAGACGGAGCCATCGCTGGCCGCCTGACGCGCCAGCGCCAACTGGCCGGCATCGAGCCGCGGCGCGCCGCGCTCGTAGGCGGCGACAAAGTCCACGGCGCCGCCGGCCGCGGTGATCTGCCGCGCCAGCCATTCGCGGCCGCTGCCACCTTCGGCGCCCGGTGTATTGCCCCCGCGCACCACCAGCACGCGGTCGCCCGGGCCTATCTGCGGCGCCACCACCTGCCACAGCGCCTCGGAATCAAACTGTGCGGCGTCGGCCGAGGGTGCGTCGATGCACTCTGCCGGCAGGCCGGCCTGGCGCAGCGCGGCCACGGTGCCGGGGCCAGGCGCCCATACTCTTGTTTTTATAGCTGCTTGCGCTTTATTCATAAGCGCTAG
>JADHED010003081.1_pt1 | contig 10496 bp, 11 predicted proteins | sample 8952041 | NCBI WGS metagenome assembly JADHED01 (sample SAMN16124423, study PRJNA663239) | bioreactor sludge metagenome | isolation source: sludge (control) | place: India:Bengaluru | collected 2018-09-08
TCCATTGCTCCATCCTCTCAGGAATGAGAGCCTCCGCCAAACCCGGGGCGGTTCACTTCGGTCGGGACGTCGATATGCTCCTTGATCCACGCGAAGACCGTCTCAGGCTTGGCCTCGCCGCCATTGGCGCGCAGGGCATCGAGAACCGGCGTGAAGTACTGGACGAACCGCGGGCCGCTTGTCTGGGGCGCGGACTCCTCCACCAGCCCCAAGTCTTTGGGGGCCGTCTTGGCCCAATCGAAGATCGCCTCCTGCTCCGCGCGCACAAACGCCTGGGGGTCGTCAACCTGGCGGCCCACCATCTCAGCCGCCGCCAGAAAGCCTTCGAGAGCATCCCCTTCGAGAGCCCCTGTCTCCACTTGGTCTTTATTCACCACGATCGCTGAAAGCAACGGCCAGCCGCGCGCATGGGCGATCTCGACCAGCCGTCCAAGCTGCTGCGGCAACGGCCGGTGCGCATTCTTCCATGCGACGCCGCTCGCCGCCGCCAACTCCCCGTAGGTGACGAAACGCCCTTCGCGGGCCGCGGCGAGAATGGCTCCGTAGGTCTTATTAATGTCCAGGCTCATGGCCTGCCTTTCCGATCAATGGCGCTGCAAGGTGAAGGCACGATGAGGTTCCCACCACCTGCGACAGTGCGTCTCTGCCGCTCGGCCGGCAAGCGAGCGTCTTCTGTTATCAACAAGATCTATTTTTTCATAATCCAATCGCAAATCTGCGCTCGCCACGGACGGGAAATCATAAGCGACGCAAGGTCAAGAGCCATAACGAATCCCATTGTGGCAAATGTCGATAGGAACCCCTTGGACTCTTTCCAAAGTGGTTATGAGCAGCGCTAAAGCGGAGTGCCGAGATAAATCGACCATATAGACAAATAAAAGTCGGCACGATAGTTAATATGATTAGCTACGCATACTGTGCGTACATGTTATGACATAAAGAAAGGAGCTTTTTGTGGCGCAACTGAAGGTCGATGGAAACGATGTTAGAGAACGAAATGGCAGTCGCATTGGATCAATTGATGGCGAAATCATTAGGGACAAGACTGGATCAAAAGTCTTACAGATAGATGGGAATAGATTTTTGGACAAAACAGGGAGTTGTATCGCCGAAATTCAGCACGATGACGTGAGAGACAGGCGCGGTAATCGCCTGATCTGCATCTCTGATATTGACAAAGAGGTTGAGTGCCTGAGCAAATCCAAAAAGATCGCTGTATGGCTTGCATTTCTGAGATGAGCAATTTCGCCCTCGCAACGGATATCAGGGGCGGCCTAGGGATTAAAGCGCGACCAGAGTGGATGCCGATGGCACGGCGAACGGGGTGAGCTTCGTCCAGATCGCCACGCTGCAGAACGTCACGGGCCTCACTGACGAGGCGGCCCTGATGGCCAACGGGCATTTGCTCGCGGCCTGAGATCAGAACGGGATCTCGTCGTCGAGGTCAGGGTAGGACGCGTCTTCCGGCGCGGGCGGGCGAGGACCGCCCGCCTCCGCCTCGGCCTTGAGCCGCGCCTTGATCTCGCGCTCCCATTGGATCCGGTCGGCCAAGGCGTCTCTCAGCAGCATCCGCAGGTAATCCGTAGCCGTGCCGTTGCAGAATTCCGCCCCGTAATGCTCCGCAAAGCCATACTCCTGCGGCGTGAGCCGGATGCGCAGGGTCACGACCCGCTTTTCCGCTTTGGCTCCCGTCATGACACGCATCTTCCTTTCGTTTGGCATCTTTTCCACCATCGTCATCCCTCGGCGCCCGTGAAACGGCATTTGCCGCGGGCGGCCTCAAGGTCGGCCAGAGAGAACCCGATATCATCCGCGGCCAGCGGCCCCACGGCCAGCCAGCGCAGCGGACTGGTTCCGCGCTTCTCGCCGAGGACGACGCGCCGCTGCGCGGCGGCGCCCGGAGCATCGCGCAGGATGTAGCACCACTGCTCCGATGGCTCCGCGTCCTGCGGGCGGGCGAACTTGCGTCCGGTCGTCACGTGCGTGCCGTGAAACGGCACCTCGGTGAACAGGACGAGGTTCTGCACCTCTTTCTCCGGCTTGTACGGCGTAGCCGGGACCGGCGCGGCAGGCGCGGGCGCAATTTGCGGAGCCGGAGCCGGAGCCGGAGCCGGAGCCGGAGCCGGAGCCGCAGGGGCGGAGGGCAGCGAGCCCACCACGTCAATCGTCACCAGCCCGGTCACCAACACGAGGACGAGCCCCGCGATGCCGTAAGGAACGAGCGTTTCACGGTTTATCATCCCTGCGCACCCTCCCCTTTCTGCGGCCCGGGGATGAGAATCAGCCGGTCCTGCGCGGCGTCCACCACAAACCGGAACCGCCCGAGAAAGCTCATGCCGAGCAGCGGGGTGTGGTCCCGCCCGTAGATCGCTTCGTCGATGAACAGGACCTCGACGTCCGCGGCCTGGGCCTGGCCCACGCTCACGCGCGCAAGGCGCGCGGCGCGGGTCGGGACCGTGCCCCCGGCCGTCTGCGCGGAGCCCTTCGGCAAGTCGGCGGTGGCAAAGCCGAGCGGAGCCATCATCGAGGACGGCAGCACGATCGAGGTCGCGCCGGTATCGATCACGAAATCAAGGCGCAGCGCCCTGCCGCCCGCTCCCACGAGCTGCGCCTCCACGACGTGACGCGTGCCCTCGCGCCTCGTGCCGATCGCGATCTCGCGCGTTGCCGGCTCGGGCGCAGGCGGCGGAGTCTCAGCGCGCACGGCCTCTCCCTGCGCGCCCGGCAGCGAGGCCACTACGTCGATGGCAACGAGCCCGGTCACCAGCAAGAGAACGAGCCCCGCGATCCCGTAAGGGACGATCTTGCCCTGATCGGCGGTCATTCGGCGGCTCCATTCCCGAAGCTGCGGTCATCGCCGGGGCGGCGCTCCAGCCAGTCCTCGAATTCCGGAGGCGGGGCCTCCGCGGTGGCGGCCGACTTCTGCCGCCGGGGCTTGCGGGGTTTGCGCGGCGCGCTGCCCGCGGCCTCTCCCGCGCCCGGAGACTGGCTATCGCCCGTGCCCGCGCGGGCAATGGTCAGCACGAGCACGATGACGGCGGGCATCAGGTCGAGCGCGACCGCGACGCCCCATCCGGGCAGGAAGGAGGCGGCGTGGACCGTCACCGCGTCGGCGCGGCTGCGCACCGAGAAGGCGGGGACCTCCGCGGGTTTGCACGTCTCGATCTCAGCGGCCGCGGCGGCCAGGCGCTCGCCAATGTCGGTCACGGCGTTTTCGATGGCGGCCATCGCGGCGGACTGCCGCCCGGCGAGCGCGCCGTCTTTGGCGGAAGGAGACGGCATGACGAGGCCGGAGCCGAGTGCGCCCGCCGTGTGCCGGATGGAAGGGGCGACGCTGCGCTGCGCGAGCCGCGCGATCGTCTCGTCCATCGAGACCGCGTGCCCGGCAAAAGCGCTCAGGCGCTTGTCGAACTCGCCGACGCCCGAGAGCTGGTCCCGCATCGCCTTGAGGTGCGCGCGCGCCTGCGCCGCGTCCTTGTCTGCTTCTTTCAACGCGCCGTCGATCGAGCCCAGGAGACTGTTGAGCCTTCCGGAGACCTGGTCGAGGGTGGCGGTGACGGCGCCGGGCGCGCGCGAGCCGGTCAGGGCCCCCGCCTCCCGCTCGGCCTTGCTCATCCCCGCAAAGCGGCTGGCCTCGGCCTGCAGAAACGGCGCGAGCTGGCCGACCAGCAGGGCGCAGCGGTGCGCATCCTTGAACGTCTCCTGGTACTTGGAGAGCGTGAGCGCAAGATCCCGCTCCTGTGCCTGCACGCCCACGAGCGCGGCCGCGTTCATCCAGCTAGAGATCAGGAACACTATGCCGCAGCCGAGCAGCATGGCCGCGAACATCCCGCCGCGCTTGCGCGGTCCGAGGTCGAGGGGCACGAGCGCGATCATGTACGACCAGAACAGCATGATCACCGCGCCGACGGAAATGGCGAGGACGGCGGCTGCGGTCTTGGCCTGCCAGAGCACCATCCCGGCGGAGAACATGTCGGCGAGGCTAAGGTAATTGAGGTAGCCGCTGACCACCGAGATGATCAGCAGGCACGCGGCCGTCAGGGGATCGAGCGAGGCCAGAACCTGCGTCAGTTCCGGGGACATCGCGACCCTCCGGCGCTCCGCCCTTGCGGCAGGGGCGGCGGCGGCGCGGGGTTTGGTGCGCCTCGCCGCGATCGCGGCGAGGCAGCTCCAGATTGCGATGATCGCTGTTCTGATGAAGGGGAGGATACCCATGAGGTTCTCGCGGGGTCAGGAGGGCCAGTTGAGCCGCGGGCAGGCCTGCGCATAAGGACCGGCCGCGTAGCTCACCTGCTCGGTTTTGAGGTCGAGGCGCAGGTAGACGCAGTGCAGGACCCGCTCGCGGCGCGGCGTGCCGCTTGCGTCGGTGCGCCGCACCGTCTCCTCGGCCGTGTAGACGTGAAGTCCGGTCGGGGCGTAGCGCGGCCAGAGCACGAGGACGCCGAGCGCGAGCGCGATCAGGCCTTTGCCCATGTGCGTCTCGCGAATGCCCCCGAAGAGCCGGTCGATCAGACCGGCCGCGAAGGCGAGCGCGCCGAAGCCCACCGCGGCGTAGGGCGCGACCGCGTTCGCCGCGATCCACAGCCAGCCGCCACCGACGAAATTGAGGAAGCCCCACCTGGTCAGCAGCACCCAGAGACAGGCGATGATGCTGAGGATGAGGAGCACGGAGCCGCCACCCGCGCTGCCGCCGAGCGATCCGGGATCGATCGGCTGCCCGGAGGGACGATCGGGCGTGAACCACGACATCTTAGAGCACTCCTTTCAGAGGGCTGCGACGGCGGTAATAGGGATTCGCGCCGGCGCGCCGGGCGAGGTTCGGCACGTGCCGGTAATCGACCTTGCGGGCCCAGAGCGGAGGCAGGTTCTTGTAGAAGAGGATCTGCGCGTCTCCGCTCATCTGGCGGATCATCTCCTTGCGCATCAGCGGCGCGCCGGTCTCGCCGATACCAAGGCCGAGGCCGCCCTGCGCCGCAGATTCAGCGCGCATGTTCTGCGAGAAGGTCTTGGCCGTGTACTGGCCCATCCAGGCGGCGACGAGGTCGAGGGTCTGCGGATCGCGCACGCCGAAGAGCTGCACGCCATCGACGAGCGAGATGAATTCAGCGACGGCTTCCGGGCCGTAGATCCTCCTCAGCTGATCGAACCCTTGCGCGATGATGACGACCTGCAGGCCCTGCGCCCGGTACTGCGCCATCGCCTTCCGCACGCCCGGCATGAAGCCGAGGTTCGCGAACTCCTCCAGGAAGAAGGTGACGCGCCGGGAGTCCTCGGAGCGCCCGACGACCTCCATGCAGACCGACATCACGAGGTTGGTCCAGGCCCCTTGCGTTTCGACAAAGCGGCCGGGCAGGATCACGAACAGGTCGGTTCTGCCGTCCTTCAGGTCCTGCGGGCGGAACGTGCCGCGCGCCGTGGAGCGGCCGAGCGGGGCATTCGCGTCGTAGATGTCCGTGGCCTGGAGCGCCATGCCGAGCCCGCCCATGAACTGGCGCGGCGCCGTCTCCAGAGTCATCAGGGCCTCGCCGCCATAGCGGCGCAGCAGCCCGTCCATGTCGTCCACGGCGACCATCGCCGCGAACATCGCCTTCATCTCCTCCGAAGGCTGGCGTAGGAGCTGGTTGAGCTGGGCCAGCGTGCTCCCGCCCTGCCACCGCCCCGCCGCCATCCACAGCATCCCGGCGGCAAGCAGGGTCCGGCCCGCGCGCAGGAAAAACTCATCGGTGGCATTGCCCCGCGCGTGACCTGGCAGCAGTAGCGCGGCGAGCAGCGCCGTCGTGTCCTTGATCTCCGGCCCCGGCTCCAGCAGCGAGAGCGGATTGAAGCCGCTGTCGGGCAGGCCGAGGACGCGGTGGGGGTTGAGGTAATGGACGCGATGCCCCATGGCGCGCGCGCGGTGGCGGCCGATGACGGCGGCGACCTCGCCGCGCGGGTCGGTGAAGACGGCGCCGCGCGCGTAGGTCAGGCCGTTCGGGATGGTGAAGCAGGTGGTCTTCCCGGCGCCCGGCGGGGCGATGACCAGGTGCCCGGCCTCGCCGTTGTGGTAGAGATACCGGCCGTTCCAGCCGAGCAGCAGGCCGCCGCGCTCGAACATGCGCGCGGCCTTCGCCTCGGCCTCCCCCGCCCACTGGGCCTCGCCGTGGACGCCGGAGGGGACCTGCGCGGCCTCCAGAAGCCTGCGCTGCACGCGTGCCTGCGAAAGCGCCCGCCAGCCCCGGGCCGCGAGGGTCAGCGCGATAAGGCCGCAGCCATAGCCGCCAAGGACGAGAAGACCCTCGCCGCTATTGACAAGACCCCAGCCCGCGCCGCCAAATAGCGCCGCCATCGTGAGACAGGAGCCGGGAGTGCCGCCCTCATGATCCGCCATGTTGGGTCCTGCTTCGCCTTTGCGCCGGGTCCCTGCGCGGACCCCGGCATGTACAAGGATCGAATAAGGGCAGGACTTCCGGGGCCGCCAGGGCGCAAGCCCCAAGCACATCCGAAGCAAATCCGAAGCGGGGGGATAGTAACTGGATGAAAGATCAGGCGAAAACGCAGGTCCGTCGGCGACCTCTCGTCGGGCTGAACGAGTTCCCGCCGTTCAAGCGCAACCAGATCCGCTGGGCGCTGCACTGCTATCGCTGGAAGACGGGGCTCTCCTGGGAGAAGTACCCGTACGAGATCGCGCACGCGCTCGGGATCCGGGAGCTTGGCGAGGGGCTGAACAGCCGCGACCCCCGCGGATTCGTGCTGGAGGGGCAGACGCCGACGCCCGAGAAATTGCGCCTCTACGAGCGTTTCATCCAGAAGGTCGCGCCGGAGTATGCGCGGGCGTTCGACGAGGATGAGTTCACGACCACATTCGCCGATTATCTCGGCCGCTACTTGCATGCGGACTGGGGAAACGCGGAATACCTGGAGGATCTGTGCGCGGCTGCCGCAGAAATGGAGCGGCGGGTGTTTTTCGGGCCGACTCCCGCGAGCAAACTCTTTGAGGAAAGAACTCAGGCATCGATTTCAGTTTTTCGGAGGATCGCAAACACGCCCTTCCTGCTCGTGAGTTCGGTCATCATCGACACGGTTTTCCTGTTCCGCAGACGGCTAGAGAGCTTTACTCCAACTGTAACCGACGAACCCGCGATCAGCGTTCAACGATATCATCACATGTTCCGTAGCGTCGTCGACCTGCCGTTCGACGACACGATGAGTATCTCTGACTTCTGGACCGGCTTGGCTGTCCCTTTTATCGGCGCCAACTGCTATCTGGCGTGCTTTGAAGACCAACAAAAAAGGCGTTACATCGCGCAGCTTGCGCCCTGTTCGACGACGTGGCCTCGCGAAGACGACCAGCGACCGACAATCACACTATACTATGGGCAAGCAAGTGTGGATAAGCCTGACATCCATTGTTTTATGTTTAGGGCAATTAATGATGGCGGACTCTTGCCCTCGACGGAAAATAACCACATGGCCGGCTTGATTCATGAGGCGGCCGAGAATTTTTTCGCAACAATGAAGTATGGTTCAAAGGCTGGCGACAAGGAGACAAAATAATGGGCACCTCGTTCCGCACGAACCTTCCCGAGTCTTTCCGGAAAGGTGTGCAAAGCGAGGAAGATGCGGTTGTCCAGGACATTGCGAACAGTCTCAAACATACTCCAAGTCGGATCAACGAGCAGGATCCGCGAACAGGAATGACACTCCTGCACTCAGCCGGTGCGATGCGCCATCTTGCACTGGGGCGGTTGCTGTTCGATCAGAAAGAACCCAAAGCCGATCCCTGGATCAAGGATCGCTGGGGACGGCTGGCGGTCGATCTGGCCCTTGAGACCGGCAACCAGACGCTGATCGATCTTTTCCACCGGCATATGTTCCCGGAAGATTACGAGAACGACTTCGACCCGCTCGATCCGCCCGAAGGGGCGACGCCGGTCATCACGCCCAAGCCTGGGCTCTGACCCTCCCCCAAACCGGGCGGGGTTCAGGGGCGGAACGCCAAGCGTTCCGGGGCTGAAGAAAAAACCAAGGCCGCCCGGCAGGGCGGCCCCGGCAAAATCCCTTAAAGCTCACCGCTCCAGAAGCGTAAACAGGCTCGGCGCCTGGTAGCGCCCGGCGACGGTGCGCTGCTCCGTCGGCCGGTGATCGTCTTTCAGCTCGAACAGGGCGGGTTGCTCGGCCTTGCGGGCCTCCTCAAGCTGGCGGCGGCGTATCTCCAGAATGTCGCGCCAGAGATAGCGCTTGCCGTCGATCATAAGGGTTGCGGGGCGTTTCATGGCGAGGGCCTCGGGGGCCGCTCACGCGGCCTCCCGCTCCTCCTCTGGTTCCTGCGTCGCCTTCGGCTGCAGGCTGTGCAAGTAGTCGGCGGCCTTCTGCGCGTGACTCGCGGCGGTGAAGATCGCCCGCTTGTCCTCTTTCAGCACCTTGAGCCATCCGGCGATATAGGGCGCGTGGTCCTCCCGGATCTGCGGCGTCAACTCCAGGTCGGCGCAGAGGAACGCGGCGCCAAGCTCGGCCACAAGTTCCTCCATCGCATAGCCTTCATCGCCCCATTTCTTGCGGCCGAGATCCCGGTCGAGCCGCGAAGCGTGCCGCGTCCAGTGGGTGCATTCGTGCGCGAGGGTCCCATAATAGGCGACCGCGTCGCGGAAACTCTCGAACGGCGGCATCTGCACGACGTCGGGACCGGGCGCGTACCAGGCGGCGTTCCCGCCGTGACGGATTTCCGCTTTCGTGTTCGCGAAGAAGGTTTCGGCGTGGGCGATCCGCTGATCCGGGTTCAGGCGCGGCGCGGTCCTGGCGTAGAAATGCGCTGGCAATCCTTCGATCTGGTCCACGTTAAAGACGGTGTAGCCCTTCATGAACGGGATCGAACGCTCGACGTCCTCGCCCTTCTCGTTCTGCTCGGTGCGGGTGATCTTGTCGGCATAAACGACAAGCGTTCCCTTGGCGCCCTTGCTGACATGCGCGCCAAGCTCTTTGGCTTGGCGGAAGGTCATCCAAAGCGGCGCAGAAAATCCCTGCTCCATTGCGGACGCCCACAGCATCACGATGTTGATTCCGCCGTAGGGTTTGCCATTGTGGCGCAAGGGCCTGCTCACGGGACCGGCCGCGTGGGCCGCGTCCCAGGGTTTCATCCAGGGGCGGACTCCCTGCTCCAGAGCCGAAACGATCTGATCGGTAATTCGGGTGTAAACATCTGCTTTCATTGCTTTTTCCTTTGGTTAGTGGGTTGCGCATGCAACCCAACTAGCCCAGCGGCAATGAGCGGAGGGGAAGCTGTCACAGGCCGGAGCCGCCCGGTGGGGTATCACCCGGCCTGCACAAACGCAGCGGAGCGGAGAGCGGAAGGTTGGGGATACCGGGCGGAAACGCCCCGCAATGAAATGAAGGGGCTTGGCCTTGACGGCGGGGACCCGTCAGGGGTCCCGAAACAACGAAACAGACGTCGCCGGTCAGCCGGACCGGCGTCTACCAGGACCTATTGAAAGGGGGGCGTTGCGGGGACCTCCCCGCTCGAAGGGGTGGCGGAAGCCCCGGAGGTTGGGCTGAAGTCAGGGGAAGGCTTTCCCCACCATAGCTACTCCATTGAACTATACGTGACTTTTTGGGAATGTGACTATGGAGAGTCACAATCAATGTCCAACGACGACGATATCCGGATCTGCCATGAGTGCGTTTGTGATCCCTTCCTAAGGGAAGAGGTCCGCACAGAGGGCACTGCCAGCAAATGCACCTTTTGCGGCAGGCGTCGAAAAAGCATGTCTCTGGAAGAATTTGCGGACCGAATTCACGGCGTGATCGAAAAGCATTTCGTTCTGACCCCGACCGAGCCCAGCGGTGCCGAGTATGCCCTTTCAAAAGAATCCGGATGGGAACGGCCGGGGGAATTCATCGAGGATGTTATTGCTGATATCGCCCGCGTCGAGGCAGAGATCGCCGAGACAGTGCGCGCGTACCTCTCCGACAGGTTCGGGTATCGCGCTATCAGGGATGGTGAAGAGGACCCCTACGCTGACGACGCTCAGTATGAAGAAAAAGGTCCAGATGAATGGAATTTCAGGGAAAGCTGGGATTTTTTCAGGCGGGAAATTCGCAGCCGGTCGAGATTTTTTAGCAAGTATGCCCTTCGATCTTTGGAGGAGATTTTCGGAGACCTGCAGGCGCTACGAACCTGGAAGGGAACCCCAGCGATTAAGGAGGTCAATCCGGACGATGAAGGACGCTATGTTTATCGGGTTCGCGTAGCCCACTCCGAACGCGCCCTGGTCGCCATTCTCAGGGACCCGGTGCAGGAGCTTGGCCCCCCACCTTCGCGAAATGCCAAGGCGGGCCGTATGAATGCTGCCGGAATCGCAGTTTTCTATGGCGCCGTCGATGAGAATACATGCATAGCGGAAACCCGTCCTCCTGTCGGAAGCTATGCGGTATGCGGGCGTTTCGAAATCGTTCGACCGGTCCGGTTTGAACCGCCCCGGGTTTGGCGGAGGCTCTCATTCCTGAGAGGATGGAGCAATGGA
>JADHED010003084.1_pt1 | contig 10492 bp, 12 predicted proteins | sample 8952041 | NCBI WGS metagenome assembly JADHED01 (sample SAMN16124423, study PRJNA663239) | bioreactor sludge metagenome | isolation source: sludge (control) | place: India:Bengaluru | collected 2018-09-08
GCTACAATCGCTGCCTGCCTGCCGCGCCCGTTCTCGGCCCGTTGCTGGCCGAATTCGGCGTTCACATCGTCTCCCACGGTCTCGACAAGGTCGGTCCAAAATACGGCGTGACGGCCCGCCACGTGCTCGCGGCCGCCGGCGTGCCGGTGGACCTGAGCCCGGCCCAGGCTGCCGCGCGGCTGGCCGACCCGGCCATCGGCTGGACCTACGTCGACCAGGCGCAATCCAATCCCGGCCTGCACAAACTGACCACGCTGCGCGCGCAGATGATCAAGCGCCAAGTGCTGACCACGGTGGAAGTGCTGTCCAAACCCATCCAGGGCAGGCAGAAAACCCATTTCGTCACCGGCTACGTGCACAAGCCCTATCCGCCGGTGTACGCCGACCTCGCGCGCGAAGCCGGTTTCGATACCGCGTGCATCGTGCGCGGCGTCGAAGGCGGCGTGATTCCCAGCCTGCGCCAGGAAGGCAAGTACTTCCATTACCACGACAAGGGCGAAGAGACCGAAGCCAGGATCGATCCGGTTGCGCTCGGCATCGACCAGCCGGTGCGCGCCGTACCCCTGCCGGGCTCGGTCGCGGGCGAAGCGGGCGAGGACGAGATCGTCGCCGCCATCGACATCCAGGCCACCGCGCGCGCCGCGGCCGAGGCCGGCATCCTGGCGCTCAAGGGCGACAAGGGGCCGACCTACGATTCGCTGGTGCTGGCCGGGTCCGTCATCCTGCAGCACGTCGGCAAGGCGGCCAGCGTGGCCGACGCTGCGGCGCAGATCCGCGCCGTGCTCGATTCCGGCAAGGCCGTCGCGCGGGTGAAGTGATGGGGGCGTACGTTGCCATTGCCGCGGCCGACGAGCTCAAGCCGGCGCAGATGAAGCGCGTCGTCGTCGACGGCAAGCGACTGCTGCTGTGCAATTCGAACGGCACGCATTACGTCGTCGACGAGATGTGCAGCCACGAGGATTACTCGCTGTATCTCGGCTGCATCAAGGACGGCAAGATCAAGTGCTCGCTGCACGGCAGCTACTTCGATCTCACCACCGGCGAACCGACCTGCGATCCGGCGGATACGCCGATCCGCACCTATCCGGTCAAGGTCGAGGGCGGACAGGTCTGGGTGCAGGTCTAGGATTTAGAGGCTAGGCGCCAGGGATTGCGCGGGCGCCGTCTTGGCTTCATGACTTGATGTCTCGATGTGTACGGCACAGCCGCACACATCCCCGGTTCCTAAATCCTGGTCGCTAGACCCTATTTCCTCAGCAACGCGCGGATTGCCGCAACCAGGGCCGGGTGGTCGAATTCGCGACCACCGATGGCGCTGGCGACGATGCGGCCTTGCTTGTCCACCAGATAGGTGGTCGGCAGACCGGCCACCTTCCATGCCTGCATGGCCCGGCTGCGGGTATCGAGCAGAATGGGGAAAGCGGGCGCGACGTCCAGCTGGCTGGTAAAGACGTGAATCGTGTCGGCATCCTCACCGACATCCACGGCCAGTACCTCGAAAGCCTCGCCGGCCAGCGCATCCTTCAACCGCTGCATCGACGGCATCTCGCGCCGGCAGGGCGGGCACCAGGTGGCCCAGAAATTGACCAGCACCACCTTGCCCCTGAGTTGGATGAGATCGTGCGTTTCGCCGTCGAGATCCTGCAGCGCGAGCGGCGGTGCGGGTTTCGGTGTCTGCTGGCTGAGGCTGTGCGACAGCGGCGGCAGATCGGCGGCGCCTGCGGGGTCGGCAAGCGCGAGGCCCAGCGCGGCAAGACCCGCGGCAAGAAAATTACGAAGCATCGTTTGCACACTGCACCTCGTCGAGGGTTGCTGAATAAGTCCGGCCGTTCGCGCGCCAGACGAAGCGCAGATCGAAGCGTTCGCCGCGCGGTACATGGTAGGTGGTCATGCCCTGGTTCCAGTCGCCCGGTTCGAAGGTCTGGGTCGCGGGGAACTGCGCCCAGTTGAAGGCGATGCGCGCGGCTTCGTCCACCTTGAGCGTGTTCCAGAGGCGTGCCCATTCGGTTTTGCTGCGAATCGGCAGGGTCTTGCCGGCATGCGCGTAGCGCCAGTAGGCCAGGCGATGCCGGATGGGCGCATCGCCGACGTTGCGCACCACGGTCATGAAGACGCATTCTCCGGCATAACGCTCCGCCGCCGCGGCGGAGAAGCCGCGCGCCTGGTAGAAGGCGCGTGCCTGGTTGGGGCTGATCTGGGTCAGCCGGACCTGGATACCCTGGGTTTCGGTTTGCCAGGTGGCGAGTCCCGTCTCGGGATCGATGCTGGGCTCGGCGGCGGGGACGGCAAGCGGCCATACCGCGAGCAGGGTCAGGGCCAATCGGCGCATGGGCTAGAATCCGGTTTCAACAGTTCGGACAGATTATGGCAGACCCGATCCAGCACAAGGGCGCGGCGAAAACCGCGCGCATCCCGATCAAGATCGTTCCCCAGGAAAGGCAGCGCCTGCCGCCGTGGATCCGCGCCAAGGCGCCGAGCCTGCCCAACGTCGGACGGCTGAAGGGCATCCTGCGCGAAGCGAAGCTGCATACGGTGTGCGAGGAAGCCTCGTGCCCCAATCTCGGCGAATGCTTCGGCCACGGGACCGCCACCTTCATGATCCTGGGCGACCTGTGCACCCGCCGCTGCCCCTTCTGCGACGTCGGCCATGGCACGCCCCTGCCGCCCGACCCCGACGAGCCGCGCCACCTGGCCGAAACCATCGCCGCGATGGCGCTGAAATACGTGGTGATCACCAGCGTCGATCGCGACGATCTGCGCGACGGCGGCGCGCAGCATTTCGTCGATTGCATCCGCGCGGTGCGCGAAGCGTCGCCGTCCACCCGCATCGAGATCCTCACGCCGGATTTTCGCGGCCGGCTGGACAAGGCGCTCGATCTCCTCGGCGCCGCCCCGCCCGACGTGATGAACCACAATCTGGAAACGGTACCGCGCCTGTATAAGGCTGCGCGCCCCGGCGCCGATTACGCGCATTCGCTCAGGCTGCTGAAGGATTTCAAGGCTGCGCACCCGGGCGTGCCGACCAAATCCGGCCTGATGCTGGGGCTGGGCGAGGAGGACGACGAAATCCTCGCGGTCATGCGCGACCTGCGCGCGCACGACGTCGAGATGCTGACGCTCGGCCAGTATCTGCAACCGTCGAAGCACCATTTGCCGGTGCTGCGCTTCGTCACTCCGGAACGCTTCGCGCAGTTCGAACAGGAAGCGCTGGCGATGGGATTTTCCAACGCGGCCTGCGGGCCGATGGTGCGGTCGAGCTACCACGCCGACCAGCAGGCGGCCGGTATCTGATTACTTGAGCAGGCGCCTGCGCGTCAGCGCCAGGGCGACCGCGTAGCCCGCGCCGCCGTAGGCCAGCAGTGCGACAACGTGCAGAAGGATGCTGCCAGGAACCTGGCCGACGACCAGCGGACGCGCCAGGTCGATGGCGTGGGTCAGAGGCAGCCAGGCCGACACGGCCTGCAGCAGCGGCGGCAACTGCGACACCGGGAAGAACACGCCGCACAGCAGCACCATGGGCGTGATCGCGAGCGTGAAGTAGTAGAGGAAGAAATCGTAGCTGGGCGAGAGCGCGTTCATCACCAGACCCATGCCGCCGAAGCAGAAGCCGACCAGCGCGACGACGGGAATGATGGCGAGCGTGAGCCAGAAGTTGCCGTATAGCCCCAGCCCCCAGATGACGGCGAGAATCGCCAGACCGGACAGCAGACTTTTCGACACCGCCCAGGCGAGCTCGCCGAACAGCACGTCGTCGAGCGTCATCGGCGCGTTGAGGATGGCGTCCCAGGTGCGCTGCACGTGCATGCGCGAGAAGCTCGAATACAGTACCTCGAAAGTGGCGGCGTTCATGGTGCTGTAGGCCACGGTGCCGGCGGCGAGGAAGGTCAGGTAGGACATGCCGCCCACCTCGGGCAGCAGGCTGCCCAGTCCGTAGCCCAGACCCAGCATGTAAAGCATCGGATCGGCCAGGTTGCCGAGGATGGACGGGATGGCGAGCTTCTTCCACACCAGGTAGTTGCGCTGCCATACCGGGACGAAGCGCCAGGACACCCGGGGGAGGCGCAGATGCCTAATCACGCAGATCTCTCCCGGTGAGTTTGAGGAACACGTCCTCCAGATTCGACGGCCGGTGCAGATAGCGCAGCGCAGGTGCCTGCTTCAGGGCATCGATCACGCGCTGGGCGTCGCCGGTGTAGCAGAAGAGCGTCTCGCCGACGGTTTCGTGGCGCTGGCAGACCGTGCCGGCGCGGTCCTGCGTCCAGTCCGTCAGGCCTTCGCCGTAGACTTCGACCACGGCCGGTTCGATGTGCGATTCGATCAGGGCGCGCGGCGCGCCCTCGACGACGAGCCGGCCGTGATCGAGGATGGCGAGCCGGTCGGCCAGCCGCTCGGCCTCGTCCATGAAGTGCGTGGTGAGCACGATGGTCTTGCCGGCGGCGATGAGCCGGCGCAGGCCTTGCCAGATGAGGTGGCGCGCCTGCGGGTCGAGTCCGGTGGTGGGCTCGTCGAGGAACAGGATGTCCGGGTCGTGCACCAGCGCACGCGCCAGCGTGAGGCGCCGTTTCATGCCGCCCGAGAGCTGGGCGATCTGCGCGTCGGCCTTGTGGGCGAGGCCGGCGAAATCGAGCAGTTCCGGTACCCGCGCCTCGATGTCGCGGGAGCGCATGCCGAAATAGCGGCCGTAGGCGACGAGGTTCTCGCGCACCGAGAAATCCGGGTCGAGGTTGTCCATCTGCGGCACCACGCCGACCTTCATGCGCGCCTCGCGGGCGCGGGCCGGCACAGGGATGCCGGCCAGTTCGATGCTGCCGGCGTCCGGTTCGATGAGGCCGAGCAGCAGGCGTAGCGTCGTGGTCTTGCCGGCGCCGTTCGGGCCCAGGAGGCCGAAGCATTCGCCGCGTCGGACGGCCAGATCGAGGCCGCGCACGACCTCGGTACTGCCGTAGCGCTTGGTCAGGCCGGCGACTTTCAGCATGGGCAGGATTCCATGAAAGCCTGTTTCAGTTCTGCCAGCTTGCCATGGAAGAAGTGGCCCGCTTCGGGGATGATTTTCGTGGTGAGTCCCTGTTGTTGCGCCCACAGCTGGATCGCGGCGGGCGGGATGAGCTAGTCGGCGTCGCCGAAGATCACGATCGTGTCTTCCGGCACGGGGTCGAATTCGTACATGGTGACGGCCGGGGCGACCAGGATCAACTGCCGGGCGTCGAGCTGCTGGCGCAGGCGGTGCTGCACGAAGGCGCCAAAGGAGAAGCCGGCCAGCACCCATGGCAGGCCGGGGTAACTCGCTTCGACGAAACGGGCCACGGCAAGCAGATCGTCGGTTTCGCCGACCCCGGCGTCGAACGCGCCGTCGCTCATGCCCACGCCGCGGAAATTGGGACGCACGCTGACCCAGCCGGCTTCGTTGGCGGCCTTGGCGAGCGTCGTCACCACCTTGTTTTCGAGGCTGCCGCCGTGCAGGGGGTGGGGATGCGCCACCAGCAGCAGGCCGCGGCGGTCGGTTTCGGGATCGTCGACCACGGTTTCCAGCTTGCCGACGGAAACCGGGATACGCAGCTTGTAGCGTTTCATCGTGCCGTTGCGCCAGCCCGGCTCATTTCAGCCGCAGGCGTTCGACGATCCGGCCCTGTTTGAGATGCTGTTCGAAGATTTCGTCGATGTCCGCCTCGTCCACGTAGGTGTACCAGATCCCCTCCGGGTAGACCACCAGGAGCGGCCCTTCGTCGCAGCGGTCCATGCAGCCTGCGCTGTTGATGCGGCATTTGCCTTCGCCGTTCATGCTGGCGTGCTTCACCTTCTTTTTCAGGTAGTCGCGCATGCGCTGGCCGCCGGCTTCGCCGCAGCACTTGGCGCCGTCGTCGCGCTGGTTGGTGCAGAAAAAGACGTGGTGCTTGAAATACGGGTCAGTCATCTTGAGGCAGGTCCGAATATTTGAGGGCATTGCCGCGCGCCTTCTCGACGGGGTACTTGCGCGCGTTGATCTCGAGCTTGTGGGCGGCGGCGTCGAGCAGGTCGATGTCGAGCAGGTCGGCCAGCCGGGTGAGGTAGATCAGTACGTCGGCGATTTCCTGGCGTACCGCCTCGTGCTGTTCCGCGCCGAGAGTCTGGCTCTGCTCCGGCGTCAGCCACTGGAAAGGCTCCAGCAGCTCGGCCGCTTCCACGGCAAGCGCCATCGCCAGGTTTTTGGGCGTATGGTAGCGCTCCCAGGCGCGTGCTTCGGCGAATTCGCGGATGTGGAGTCGAAGGGTGGCCAGGCTGTCGAGGGTCGGGGCAGGCATGCCCGGCATGATACCCCGGCCGGCGGCGGCGATAAGACAGCCCTGGGGAAAACCCCCCGGTTTAGGCGGCGGGTTTTTCCCCCCCGGGGGGTCCCCCTCGGGGCGTTGACGGGCTGTCACGTTGGCCTGCAGTTTGCTTGCTATGCTGGGCGCTGAAACGGGATTTTGGGCCTGCTCTGGCATAATGGCCCGCAGGTCAACTGTATAAGGGAGGATGGACATGTTCACGATCAACAAGCATCTCGCATGCGCCGGTGTGGTGATGGCAATGGCCGTGCTGGCGGGCTGCTCCAGCACGCCGACCTATCCGCCCGCTCCGGCGCAGACGGGTAGCTACGACTGGAATTACCTGATCGGTCCGGGCGACTCGGTCAATGTCTTCGTGTGGCGCAACCCCGAGGTGTCCGGCTCCTTCCCGGTGCGGCCCGACGGCAAGATGACCATGAATCTGGTCGAGGATATCCAGGCCTCCGGCAAGACGCCGACCCAGCTCGCGCGTGACATCGAAACAGCGCTGTCCAAATACATCCAGGAACCCATCGTCACGGTGATCGTCGCCGGCGGCATCGGGCCCTTCGACCAGCAGATCCGCGTGGTCGGCGAAGCCGCCAAGCCGCAGGCCCTGAACTACCGCGAGCATATGAGCCTGATCGACCTGATGATCCAGGTCGGCGGCCTGACCGATTTCGCGGCGGGCAACAAGGCCTACATCCTGCGTACGACGGACGGCAAGCAAGAGCGTCTCGGCGTGCGCCTGGAAGATCTGCTCAAGGGCGGCGACATTTCGGCCAACGTCGACATGCGTCCCGGCGACGTGCTCGTCGTGCCCGAGAGCCTGTTCTGACACAAATGAGTGCGCTGCCTGCGGGCAGCGCTTTTTGACGGGTCGTCTCGCATGGATCAAGTACTACAACAAATTCTCGGATATGCGAAAGCCGCGTGGCGCCGCCGCTGGTGGGGCGTTGCGGTGGCATGGCTGGTCTGCATCGTCGGCTGGACCTGGGTGATGATCATCCCGGATCGCTATCAGGCGTCCGCCCGCGTCTACGTGGATACGCAAACCCTGCTCAAGCCTTTGCTGTCCGGTCTGGCCGCGGAGCCCAACGTCGAACAGCAGATCAAGCTGATGACGCGCCAGCTCGTCAGCCGCCCGACCCTCGAAAAGGTCGCGCGCATGACCGACCTGGACGTGAAGGCCAAGACGCCGGAGCAGACCGAGAAAATGTTGAATGAGCTGGCGGAGAAGATTTCCATTGCCGACGCCGGCCGCGAGAATCTCTACACCATCAGCTATCAGGACGCGAGCGGCGACCTGGCCAAGAAGGTCGTGCAGTCGCTGCTGACCATCTTCGTCGAAAGCAGCCTGGGCAAGACCCGGCAAGACATCTCCAGTTCGCAGCGCTTCATCGAGGAACAGCTGCAGCAATACCAGCAGAAGCTCACCGATGCGGAAAATGCGCTCAAGGAATTCAAGCAGAAGCACATCGGCATGATGCCGGGGCAGGGCGGCGACTACTACGCCAAGCTGGCAGACACCAGTGCGCTGCTGCGGCAGGCCCAGCTCGACCAGCAGGAAGCGATCAACCGCCGCAACCAGCTCAAGCGCCAGCTGGCCGACGAAGAACCTGAACTGAGCGCAGCAGCAGCCGTGAGCGATACCAACAGCGAAATCGACGGCCGTATCCAGGCGCTGCAGAAGCAGATGGACCAGTTGCGGCTGCAATATACCGATCTGCATCCGGATATCCAGGCGACCAAGCGCCTGATCGAGAAGCTGGAGCAGCAAAAGAAGGTCGAGCTTGCCGCCCGCAAGGCCGATCCTGCCGGTTCCAAGATCCAGAATCCGGTCTATCAGCAGCTCACTATCGCGATCGCCGAGGCGGATGCCACCGTAGCCTCTCTCAGTGCGCGCGTGGGCGAATACCAGCGCCGCTTTGCCGAACTGCGCAACGCGTCCAACATGATCCCGCAGGTCGAGCAGGAATACACCCAGCTCACGCGCGACTACGACGTCTACAAGCAGAACTACGACGCACTGTTGAAACGTCGTGAATCGGTGACCATGTCGGGCGAGGTCGAAAGCAAGACCGACACCGTCGATTTCCGCGTGATCGATCCGCCTTTCGTCCCGAGCCAGCCCGCATGGCCGAACCGGCCGCTGCTGCTGTCGCTGGTGACCTTGGCGGGCTTGGGGGCCGGCGTCGCGGTGGCCTTCCTGCTGAGCCAGCTGCGCCGTACCGTGACCGACCGCCGCGCCCTGCGCGAACTGACCGGCCTGCCCCTGCTGGGCGCGGTATCGCGCGTCGAGACCGACGAGACCAAGCGCCGCAAGCGCAAGGGCCTGCTGACGTATCTGGCCGCGCTGGGCAGTCTGATTGCCGCGTACGGCGGCGTGATGATCGTGCAACTGATCATGTCGCGCGCCGGCTAGGAGATCCCATGAGCATTATCGAAAAAGCTGCGGGCAAGATCGGCATGGGGGCTGCGCACCCGCCTGCGCCGCCTGTCGAGCCCGCGAAACCCCAGCAGGACGCCAGCATGATCGAGGAAGCGCTGGCCAAGCAGCGCGAGAAGCAGGCGGCGCCTTTCGTCGCCACGCCGGTCGAGCCGGTGTTCAGCGCACCGGATTTCGATACGGCAGCCGAGGGATACAGCCAGGTGCAGTCGATCAACCTGGCCCGGCTGCATCGCATGGGCGTGGTGGCGCCCGACGCGGAGAAAAGCCAGATTGCGGAAGAATTCCGCATCATCAAGCGCCCGCTGATTGCCAACGCATTCGGCCAGGGCACCGCGCGCGTCAAGAACGGCAACCTCATCATGGTGACCAGTTCCCTGCCTGGCGAAGGCAAGAGCTTCTGCGCGATCAACCTGGCGATCTCCATGGCGATGGAAATGGACCGCACCGTGCTGCTGATCGACGCCGACGTCGCCAAGCCGCGCGTGCCCGAATATCTCGGCATCCATGCCGACAAGGGCCTGCTCGACGTACTGCAGGACAAGGATCTCAAGCTTTCGGACGTCCTGATCAAGACCGACATCGCCAAACTGACCGTACTGCCGGCGGGCCGTACGTACAAGCGGGCCACCGAACTGCTGGCGAGCGCGGCGATGACGCGCCTGATCGAAGATATCGGGAATCGTTATCCAGACCGTATAATCCTCTTCGATTCCCCGCCGCTGCTGGCGACCAGCGAATCGAGCGTGCTGGCGACGCACATGGGCCAGATCGTGATGGTGGTCGAGGCCGAGAAGACGTCGCAGGAAGCCGTACGCGAGGCGCTGAGCCACATCCAGTCGTGCGAAGTGGTGGGCATGTTGCTGAACAAAACCACGCCAACCCCGGGTGCGGATTATTACTATGGTTACTATGGCAGTTACGGCAAGTAAGCTTTTCTCCCGCGCCGCGCGAGCGGTGCGAACAGGACAAGCTCCCCTGGCGGGAGCTTTTTCTGTTTTCATGGCGACTGCTTTTGCCTTGCCCGCGCAGGCCGTCGACTGGCGCTTCGAACCGAGGGTGAGCGCGTCGGCGACCTATAGCGATAACGTCAACCAGAGTGCCTCGAATGCCGAGGATGGGTGGAGTTTGGGCGTTTCCCCGGGTTTCAGCCTGTCTTCCCATGGGTCGAGACGTGTACAGGCTGTCGTGCAATACAACTTGTCGGCTGTTACCCGATTCGGTGGCGACAAGAGTGATGACCTGTATCACAACCTGAATGCGGCGGGCAAAGCGGAACTGATCGAGGACTTTCTTTTTCTCGATGCCAACGCCGCCGTTTCCCAGCAATTGACGTCGCTGCTGGGGTCATTGGCCGATGTGTCGGTGAATGACAGCAACCATTCCACGGTTGGGACCTATTCGATCAGCCCCAATGTCATCAAGCGTCTTGGGACGTTCGCAGTGGCGCAGGCCCGCTATACAGCAAGTGGGTCGATTTTCCAGAACAACGTCGCTGCCGACTCCAGCGTGAATGCCTTCACTGCAAGTCTGAGCAGCGGAACGCGTTTCAATGACGCGAGCTGGAGCCTGGGCTACTCCTTGCGCAAGGCGAACAACCGGAATGCGCCATCAGCTACGTACAACGAGGATGTCACCCTGGAAAATGCCTATGCGCAGGCAGGGTACGCTTTAAGCCGGAAATTCAGGGTGTTTGGTACGGTCGGGAAGGACTGGAACGATTATCTGAGTTCGACTGGAACCAGCGGGTCCTCGTATA
>JADHED010003085.1_pt1 | contig 10490 bp, 12 predicted proteins | sample 8952041 | NCBI WGS metagenome assembly JADHED01 (sample SAMN16124423, study PRJNA663239) | bioreactor sludge metagenome | isolation source: sludge (control) | place: India:Bengaluru | collected 2018-09-08
GGGGCCTTCATGCTGGCGTCCACCCACACAAATTTGCGCGGGCTTTCGCCGTTGGCGGTGTCGGGACAGCGGGCGAAGAATTGGGGGACATTGGTTTGCAGGTCGGTGTCGCGCGCACCGTCACCGTCATTATCGCAGATGTACACGTTGAGGGTGATACGGTCCAGATCCACCTGGTGGACGATGAGTACCTGGCGGGCGGAATCTTCCATCTGCTCGCGGGTGTAGCCTTTTTTGAAATCGTTGGCGGCGGCCACGGAGGCCGCGTCCACGGCGCGCTTGAGCTGGCCGTAGGTCACGTAGATGGCGCCGGCGTCCACGGCCAGGCCGATGAAGAAGATGAGGGCCAACAGAGAAACCGCAAACACGACCAGCACCTGGGCGCGGTCGCTGCGTTCAGAAAGGCGGCGGATGAGCGGGCTAGGGCCGCGGCGTGGGGGTCGGCGCAGCCGAAGGGAGCGGCATAAGCGTGTAAGCATGAATCCTCACCGGGTTAGGAACGAATTCTGTGACCACGGGCAAAGCCAGCACCTGGTCGTAACAATAATAAAACTCTACGGCGACGTAGCCTTTGTTGCCGCGGGCCAGCGGGCCGCGCGACAGGGCGTCATTGACCACGTTGTAATCCACATGGGGGGTGGTGCGGGTCAGATTGCCCTGGCAGTCATATTTCCAGTTGTTGTTGTGGGCGGTGTCGCTGTCGTTGTCGGAGTAGGCCCAATAGCCGTTGCGTTCCACGCCGTTATCGGCCTGGGCGTCTGGCTGAGGCCAGGTGTTGGAGACGATGTGGCCTGTGCCGCGGAATTCGATGGTGTAAACCGAGATGACGATATCATCCGTGGCGGGGTTGAAGCGCACATACGAGTTGACACCGTTGCACCAGGGGTCGTTGGGGCCGGTGCAGTTGGGGGAACCCTGGGGGGGCGAGAAGATGCAGGAGGTCTGGAAGTAGAAATGGAAGGGGGGTTCCACCTCGATGGTGCTGCCGTGCCCGTCGTCCATGGTCACCTTGGGGCGGCAGTCTGCGCTGGGCAGATAGCCCAAGACTTCGTAGTCGCGCAGGGATGCAAAGCGGGCGGCCTCGCGGGTCATATCCAGAATGTCGAGGTAGCGCCCGATGAAGATGACCACTTCCATCATGCCCAGGAGCATCAAGATGAGCACAGGGATGATTAACGCCAACTCGACAAACGACTGCGCGCGCGCGGCGCGTTGGGCTGGCGGCCCCGCGGGGGGGCGAAGACGGCTTGTGAAAGATGAAAAAAGATTAAACTTCTTCATGGTTAGAATTTACAACAGGGGCAGATAAAAGTCAATTGATCGGCGGTAAGCGGGGGCAAACTGTCAGGTCAACGCGACTCTTTTGTAACCCAATTTAGACAAAGCCGCGGGGTGAAAAAACTGCGGTTAACCGCAAAAATCTGCGGGTTTTCACGGCTTGTAACCAGCCGAAAAAGGGGGATACTGGAAGCATAAATAGAACATAATTTCTGAATATAACATGACCCGAACCCCCTCTTCCTCCCCCAGCCGCCGGCGCGGCCCCAACCCCGCGCCCAACCCAACCGCCGGACTGAGCGCTGAGATCGAACAGCTGCGGCAGTTGATTCAACGCGCCCTGGCGGAGGCGGACAACGACGCTGACCCGCGCGAGCTGCTTCAGCGGCTGAACGCGATCAGCCTGGCGATTCAGCGTTTGGGGAATTTGCTGCAGGTGGAGCGGAAGCTGCGCCCGGAGGAGGATGAATCTTCGGCGCTGCAGCGGGCCATCAGTCAGGCCCTGGATGAAATCCGCGGAGAACTGCGGCAGCGGTAGTCCGCAGCGCGTCCGCACAGGCGGGCGGCGGAAGGCCGGACGGCAGCGTCCCTGACACAGGGCAAAACGCTGGGCGGTCCACGGAACGAGCGAAAAGCGGCGGCGGGCGCAAGCATCCCCCTGGGAACCGGCGGCCCGCGCCTCCCCTGGGCCCACCCCAGGTTGCCGTCCGGCCGTTTTTTCTTGGGAGGGCGAATGGAAGATTATCAGGCGCAGCTCATCGCCGAGCAGCTCAAGCACGCCATTCATTTATTGCAGTCGGATTTAGAGGCGCTGCGAGCGCAGCAGGCCCACGACCGTGAGATGACCCAACTGCGGCTGACCAGCCTGGAGACCACCACGCAGGATCACGAAAGCCGGCTGCGCAGCGCCACGGATGGGGTGACGCAGTTCAAGATGTGGACGGGGCTGGCCTCGGGCGGGTCGTCCTTGGCGGCTCTGGCGGCGCTGCTGCGTTCGTTTCTATCGGGCGCGCCGTGATTTGGCTGCGCGCGGGCAGGACGCGGAATGGGAACAGCGGCTGGCGGAGGGTCTGCGCGACCCGTGCTGGTGCGCGCTGGCGTTGGGCGGGGTGCGGCTGCGCAGTTATCAGGCCGAGGTGGCGCGGGCGGTGGTGCGCTCGGTGTTTGAGGGGCGGGGGCTTTCGATGGCGGTCATGTTCCCGCGTCAGTCAGGGAAAAACGAAGTGCAGGCGCAGATTGAGGCCTATTTGCTGATGGTGCTTTCGGACCGTCCCAGCGAACTGGTGAAGGTTTCGCCCACGCTGCGCCCCCAGGCGCTGACGGCCATGCGCCGCCTGGAGCGGGCTTTGGAGGCCAACGCGCGTCTGCGGGGGCGTTGGCGGCGGGAGCCGGGCGGGGTGTACCGCGTGGGGCAGGCGCGCATGACCTTCCTTTCGGGCGCGCCCACCAGCCACATCGTGGGGGCCACCGCCAGCACTCTGCTGGAGGTGGATGAGGCCCAGGGGGTCTCCATCGAGAAATTCGACCGTGAGATTGCCCCGATGGCAGCTTCCACCCAGGCCACGCGCGTGTTTTGGGGCACAGCCTGGACCAGCCAGACGCTTTTGGCGCGGGAACTGCGCACGGCGCGGGCCTTGGAAGCGCAAGACCAGCAGCGGCGCGCCTTTGTGGTGGACGGCGAGACGGTGGCGCGCGAGGTGCCGCGCTACGGAGCCTTTTTGCAGGAGCAAATCCGCCGCCTGGGGCGCGATCACCCCGTGGTGCGCACCCAGTATTACTGTGAAGAGCTGGATGCGGAGAGCGGCATGTTCCCCGCTCAGCGTGTGGGGATGATGCGCGGGGGGCACGCGGCCCTGGAAACCCCGCGCAGTGGGGAGCTCTACGCCTTTTTGCTGGATGTGGGCGGCGAGGAGGAACAGCCCAACCCGCTGGCAGGCGCGGGGGCGGTGGGCGGGCGGCGCGACAGCACGGCGTTGAGCGTGGTGCGCGTGAACCCCGAAAGCTGCGCCGACCCCGGGGTGCGCGCCCCGCGCTACGAACTGGTGCGGCGGCAGGTGTGGACGGGGGCGGCGCACACGGAGCTGTTCGCGGCTTTGGCGGCTCTGGCCGGGCTGTGGCAGCCGCGCTGGTGGGTGGTGGACGCCACCGGCGTGGGGGCGGGGCTGGCTTCTTTTTTGGAAAAGGCTTTTCCGGGGCGGGTGGTGCGCTTTGTGTTCACGGCGGCCAGCAAAAGCCGCCTGGGCTGGCAGTTTTTGGCCCTGGTGGATACCGGCCGCTGGCGCGAACCGGCCCTGCTGACCCCCCAGCAGGCCGCCTGGCAGGAGCTGTTCTTCCGGCAGCTCAGCCTGGTGCAGTATCAGGCCCTGGACGGCCCCGGTCGGATGCTGCGCTGGGGCGTGCCGGACGGCAGCCGCGACCCGCACAGCGGCCAGACCGCCCACGACGACCTGGTGCTTTCGGCGGCGTTGGCGGCGGTGCTGGATGAACGCCCGTGGACGCCCGCGGGTGAGACCTTGATTGTGCCGGGGGTGGATCCCCTAAAGGAGATGGACGATGGCTTTTGATTGGCTGCAAAAACGCTTTTCCCGCCGCCGGGCGCAGCTGCGGCGCGCCGAGGAGGACAACACGCTGACAGTGGGGGCCAGCACCCTGTGGGCGCACAGCGAAGGCCCGCGCGACCGCTGGCCCAGCGACCGCGGGCAGATGCTGGCGGACGCGCTGGAGGCCTGGCGGGTGAACCCGCTGGCGCGGCGCATGGTGGGGCTGACCACCCAATACGTGACCGGTTCGGGCATTCAGGTGCGCTGCGCCCACGCGCCCACCCAGGAATTCCTGCGCTTCTTTTGGGAACACCCGCTCAACCGTATGGCCGTGCGCACGGCGGAATGGTGCGACGAGCTGACGCGCACGGGCAACCTGTTTGTGTTGGTGTCCAGCGACGCGGCCGGGATGAGCTATGTGCGCGCGGTGCCGGCGGATCAGATCGAGCGTATTCAGAGCGCGGAAAACGATGTGGAGCAGGAGCTGGCTTTTTGGCCGCGCGCCACGTTGGAACAGCCCGACCCCCAGCCGTGGATGGGGCGCGGGGCGGATCAGGCGGCGGTCATGCTGCATTACGCCATCAACCGGCCGGCGGGGGCGCAGTGGGGCGAGAGCGATTTGGGGCCGGTGCTGCGCTGGCTGTCGCGTTATGGGAATTGGCTGGAAGACCGCGCCCGGCTGAACCGCTTTCGCAACGCCTTTTTGTACGTGGTGCGCACCCGCTTCAGCCAGCCGCTGGAACGCAGCGCCCGCCAGCAGGCGCTGAACGCCAACCCGCCGGGGGCGGGGGCCATTTTGGTGACGGATGAGAACGAAGAGTGGAGCGTGCTGGCCCCCAAGCTGGAAAGCGCGGACGCCAACACGGACGGGCTGGCGTTGAAGAAGATGATCGCGGCCGGGGCGGGGCTTCCGCTGCATTTTTTGGCCGAGCCAGAAAGCAGCACGCGCACCACCGCCGAGGCGGCCGGGGGGCCGACCTACCGCCACTTTGAGCAGCGCCAGCGCTTTTTCCTATGGATGCTGGGGGATGTGCTGCGCTTTGCGGTGGGGCGGCGGGCGGCCGTGGACCGGCAGCTTGACCCCGGCGCAGAGATTCAGGTGCTGGGCAGCGACATTTCGGCGCGCGACAACGTGTCTTTGGGGCTGGCGGCGGTCAACGCCCTCAACGCCCTGTGCGAGCTGCGCGACCGCCAGTTGATTGACGATGCCGAGCTGCTGCGGCTGACCTACAAGTTTGCGGGCGAGAGCGTGGATGTGGAGCAAATGTTGGCGCGCGGGCGCAGCGCGGGAGGCGGCCCCGGCAGCCGCCCGACGCCGGCGCGCAAGCCCATTCCTGCGCTGGATTTGGAGAACGGCGAGACCAAGACGTGAAAGGAGGCGAATGAATCAAGAACATCGGGTGCGGTTGGCCGCTGCGGCGGCGATCCCAGACGGGGAGGCCGGGCAGGGCTTTGACATCCTGGCCATCACCGCGGGGACGGGCAACGGCTGGCAGTTTCCGGCGGGGGTGCTGGAGGAATCCCTGCCGTGCTGGGAGGGCGTGGGCTGTTTTGTGGATCACCACCCCTGGGGCGGGTCGGTGCGCGACCTGGCGGGGGTGTGCCGCCAGCCGACGTGGGACGCCCAGGCCCAGGGGGTGCGGCTGAGCCTGCGGGCGATGGGCCCCAGCGGACCGCTGCTGGCGGCTGTGGGGCGCGAGATGCTCACGGCGGCGGGCGGGCCGCTGCGGGTGGGCTTTTCGGCGGATGTGCTTTTTCAGGCTCAGGGCAAGCGCGTGGAAAAGATCGTGAAGGTGCTGTCGGTGGATTTGGTGGTGGACCCGGCGCGCGGCGGCCGGTTTGTGCGCGAATGGAATCAAAACCACAGAGGAGAAACGATGAACGAAGCATTTGAGAGCGAAGGGTACCCCACCCCGCAGGCCGAGACCGGCGCGGAAGGGGCGCTGTGTGCGGCGCTGCTGGAGGCCAGTTTGCAGGCCAGCCGGCTGCCCCCCGCGGCGGCGGAACAGGTGCGGCGGCAGTTCGCCGGGCAGGTGTTTGCGCCGGACGCGCTGCAGAAGTCGCTGGAGGAGGCCCGCCAACTGGTGAGCGCCCTGACCGGTGGGCTGAGCGTGCAGGGGCCGGGGCGGGTGAGCGGCGTGTTCAGCAGTGAAGACCAGCTGCAGGCGGCCGTGGACGACTTGCTGGGGGCCCCGCGCGAGGCGGGCATGCAGGGGCTGCGTGCCGCGCGGCTGAGCGGCATCCGCGAGCTGTATTTGCTGCTGACCGGTGACGAGGAGTTGCACGGCGGCTATGACCCCCAGCGCGTGCGGCTGGCCACCACGGCCGATTTTTCGGGCCTGGTGAAAAACGCGCTGAACAAGGTCATCGCCAACCGCTGGGAAGAGCTGGGCCGGGCGGGCTACGACTGGTGGCAGAAGGTGGCCTGGGTGGAGCATTTTAACAGCCTGCAGGCCGTCACCGGCACGCTGATGGGCACGGTGGGCAGCCTGCCGCAGGTGGAAGAGGGCGACCCCTACACCGAACTGCAAGTGGGCGACAGCGCCGAGACGACCCAATTCATGAAGTTCGGCGGTTATATCCCCCTGACGCTGGAATTGATTGACCGCGATGAGACGCGCAAGCTGCGGGCTTACCCGCGGGAGCTGGCCGCGGCCGGGCTGCGCAAGATCAGCGAGCTGGTGGCGGCGGTCTTCACCGCCAACAGCGGGGTGGGGCCAACGATGAGCGACACGGGGGCCTTGTTTAACGCCACGGCGGTGGCCACGGCCGGCGGGCACGCTAATTTGAGCACCACGGCGCTTTCGGCGGCGGCCTGGGATCAGGTGTGCCGCAGTGTATACGAGCAGCCCATGTTGGTGAAGAACAGCGACACGCTGCGCGCCGCCGGGCCGCAGATGGGCATTAACCCGCGCTATTTGCTGGTGCCGCGCGCCTTGCAGTTGACCGCCAAGAAGATCCTGTACCCCATGCTGGAAAACGCGGCCAACATCACCAGCGAGAACCAGCAGCAGGGCCAGCCGGGGGATGTGATCACCGTGCCGGAGTGGACGGACGCCACCAATTGGGCCGCGGCCTGCGACCCGCGTGTGGTGCCGGCCATTTTTGTGGGCGAGCGATTTGGGCTGATGCCGGAGGTGTTCCTGGCGGGCAGCGAAACCAGCCCGGCGGTCTTTAGCCACGATGAGCACCGCTTGAAGGTGCGCCATTTCCTGGCGGTGTGGGTGAACGACTACCGCCCGCTGCACAAGTGCAACGTGGCCGGGTAGGCGGGCAGAAGTTAATAAAAGAAAGGAGCAGCGCAGATGGACTTTGAGAGCTTGTTGGGCTTGTTGACCTCGCTGAGCGGGCTGGGGGCCTTGATCGCCGCGCTGGTGAACGTGCTGAAGACGGCCGGGCTGGTGCAGGACGGTCAGGCGGGGACGGTTTCGGCGGGGCTGAACCTGGCGGCGCTGGCGGTGCTGCTGGCGCTGGGGGTGCTGCGGCCCGAATTTGACCTGGGCACGGCGGACCGCCTGGCGGGGCAGTTGGCGGTGGTGCTGAGCACGGTGTTTGCCTTTGTGTGGCAGTTGGAGGCGGCGCGATTGAGCCACCGCCTGGTGCTGCGCGGACTGCCGTGGGTGGGCAAGAGCTTTTCGTAGGATTGGGTGGGGCGGCGGGGGCGCTTTGGGCTGGCCCCCGCCGCAGCCCCTAAAGGAGGCAAGATGGGCGAACGACGAAAACCGCAGACCGCGCAGGAAGAAGCCCTGCCGTTGGCGGCGCGCCTGATGGGGGCGGAACCCCTGGCGGCGGGCTGGCGGCCGGACGGCGGCCTGGCGGTGATTGGTGCGGACGGGCGCAAGTGGGTGTTTGTGCGGCGGGCGGACGGCGGCTGGGAGCGGCGGCCATGAATCGGGCGGCGATGCATGCGCGCCTGCTGGAATGGCTGGGCGACCCGCAGGGGGCGCGCTTTTCACCCCAGCAGTTGGATGCGGCCCTGCGCAGCGCGTTGGATGAGATTGCCGAGGCCGCCCCCGACAGCGCCGAGGGCACGCTGGTGTGCGCGGCGGGGCGTGAACAGGGGATCAGCACGGCGGCGGGGTTCGAGCGCGCGCGCCGGGTGTTGGCGGTGTGGTACCCCGTGGCGGATGGACAGGCCCGCCCGCCGCGCGCGCCGTTCCGCAGTTTTTGGCGCGGAGGCGCGCTGGTGGTGCGGCTGGGGGGCCGCCGGATTCCCCAGGTGGGCGAGAACCTGCGCGTGTGGGCGCTGCTGGGCCACAGCCTGGAGGGGCTGGACGGGGCGGTCAGCACCAGTTTGCCCGCCTGCCGCGAGGAGCTGCTGACCCTGGGGGCGGCGGGGCTGGCGGCGCAGGTGCGGGCCAACGCCCTGACCGAAAGTTACGGTGAACGCACCCCGGCGGGTGAGTGGCTGGCGTTGGGCAAACAGCGCCTGGCGGAATTTCGCGACAGGCTGGCGGGCCTGCGGGCGGGCGGGGGAGCTTTGCCGCGGGCGGGCTGGCGATTGGACCGGTGGGATGATGGCAACGGTTGGCGTTGACTGCGATGTGGCCTTGTTTCACGCGGCGGTGCAGGGCGGTGAGGCTTTGGGGCTGATCGTGGAGCCGCGCCCCCGCAGCGGCCCGGCAATCTCGCTGCACTTTGAGGCTTACCCCGACACGCTGGGGCGGCTGCAAGCCGTGCAGCACATCTGGTTCACGGTGCTGCTGGCGGATGATTTGCGCAACCCCGACGGCACGCCCCACGCCGTTTCGGCGGCGGAGATGCGCGCGGGGCTGTATGCCTGCCTGAATCAGCACGCTGAGATTGGGCTGGTGACGCGCCTGGGGACCTTTACCGGTCTGCGTTCCAGCGGGCATATTTTGATTGAGAACGTTTACCCGGGCTTCAGCACGGCGTTGGTGCAGTTGAGCAGCGACGGGGGCAGCTTTCAGCCGATCCCTTACGCGGTGTATGCCGATTCGCTGTGGGTGGATGAGGCGCTGTATCACGGCGCGCGCACCTGGGACAATTCGTATTGGAGGAGCTGAGCCATGACCTATCCACTTTCTAACCCGGTGAGCGCGGGGCAGCCCACCGCGGCCCAGCAGTACAACGATCTGCGCGCCGATGCCCTGTATTGGGGCTGCTCATCCGCCGACAGCCGGTCGGTGGGGGCGCTTTTGGGGCGCTATCAGGCCCATGTGCACCTGGAGGCACTGGGCAGCAGCCGCGTGCGCGTGCCGGCCTCGGCGGAGGCCCCGGCCGCCCTGGTGGTGGACGGCTGCATGCTGCTTAACACCCAGGCGGCAGACCTGGCGGCGGGGCTGGCCCCCAGCGGTGCGGCGGCCGTCTGGTACGTGTTTGCGGTGCGCACGCCGGGGAGCACGGGCTTCAGCCTGGACGTGAACACCTCGGCCGGGGAATCCAGCGGGCGGCGGCGCATTGGCCGCCTGTATTGGGACGGCAGCCAGATTCTGCCCGCTTCGGTGCGCACCGAGGCCGTGGAAGACGCGCTGACGGCGGGGCAGGTGCTCTATCCGCTGGTGTGTGAGGGGCGGCTGAGCCTGGTGAGCGGCACACCCGTGACCACGGGGGACGCTTCGGGGGCGGTGGTGTACTTTTGCCCCTATCAGGGCAGCCGCGCGGCCCTGTATACCCCCGGCGTGGGCTGGGGCCTGCGCAGCTTTAATGAAATCAGCCTGCCGTTGGCGGGCCTGAGCGGCGGTGTGAATTACGACGTGTTCCTGCGCGAGGACGCGGGCGGTTTGGCGCTGGAACTGGGGGCCTGGGCCAGCAGCACGGCGCGGGCCGCGCCGCTGGGGACGCAGGACGGCGTGTGGGTGGCGGGCGGTGCGCCGCAGAAGCGTTACCTGGGCACGCTGCGGCTGTACACCCAGGGCCTGTGTGTAGACAGCGACGAGCGGCGCTTTTTATGGAACTGCACCAACCGGCTGCCGCGGCGGCTGCGCATGGCGGATACGGCCGATTCGTGGGTGTACACCAGCAGCACCTGGCGGGGCTGGAACAACAGCAGCAGCAATCGGGTGCAGTTTGTGGTGGGGCTGGACGAAGTGGAAGTACGGGCGCGGTTTCAGGCGGTGGTGAAGGCCTCGGCGCGCGGCGGTGTGGTGGGCATTGGCTTGGATAACCAGTCCAGCAATCAGGCCGACAGTGTGGGCAGCTACGCCACAGTGGAAAGCCTGACGGCGGCGCAGTATTGGGGCTACCCGGGGGCAGGATTTCATTATCTGCAAATGCTGGAGGCGGGTTTGGGTTCTTCGCCCTCAGTCACTTTCTTCGGCGACGCGGGCGGGGGCATGCTCTCCTCGTTGGAAGGCTGGCTGATGGGGTAGGGGGGGCAAGCGCGGGCTGGGGTTGGGGCGGCGGTCAGCCCCGGCCCGCGGCCGCGGGGGGGCAGGGAACTGCAAGATACCTTAGAAATCTGTAAACTCCCCGCCGGGTTTCTTCATGTACAATACTGATATGCGGCGGTTTTTGGGCATACCGGCCGTTGGGCCGGTTATGCCAGAGGAGGAAAGCTTATGGAGTTATCCCAAATCTTGAGGACGGTGAAGCGCGCGGCGGCAACCCTGCAGGAGGCAGGGTTGGTGTTTTTGGGCGTGACCCCGGCGTCGGCGGATGACCTTCCGGCCCGGACCAAACGGCTCGCTGTCAGCTTCCAAAACGAATAAG
>JADHED010003089.1_pt1 | contig 10474 bp, 7 predicted proteins | sample 8952041 | NCBI WGS metagenome assembly JADHED01 (sample SAMN16124423, study PRJNA663239) | bioreactor sludge metagenome | isolation source: sludge (control) | place: India:Bengaluru | collected 2018-09-08
TGCGCCTGGAAAATCAGTATTTCAGTCTCGATCTCTCCCATCCTCTGGCGACTGAAATGCTCCAGAGTGGGACATGTATGTTTTACGTCCCGGGCATGCTCGGCGAGCCTGAACTTGAACTCTTTGCGGTATTGAGAACATGAGTGAACGTAAACACGGCGCTGTCGTGTCTGTTGATATTGACGCACTGCTGCAGGATACCTGGCTTCAGGTCATCAGCCTTCGCTATGGCCCGCAGTTTCAGGAAGGCGAAGGTCGGGTCTTGTGGGAACGCTGTATCGCTGATGTGGAACGCGTTCAGCGTGAAATGAAAGCGAGTGAACTCGATGAAGCCAGCTGTAAGCATATCCTCACTGCACAATGTGCGCTGCTGGATGAAGCGGTCAAAGGTCGCGGTGTGGAAGATGAAGCCTGTGTGCAGTGGTATGACATTCCCCTGCAGGGGCACTTCCTCGGCACCATGGATGCCGGCGACACGCTGTGCGATCGGATGCGCGATGTGCTGCGTGAACCGGCTCCAGACCACGCAGTCGTGACCTGCTTCCAGCGGGTAATGATGCTCGGATTCCTGGGAAACTTTCGTGCGCTAAACGATCCGGAACGCCAGAAGCTGGTCAGCGCCCTCAATGAGCGCGTTACACCGTTCAGCTACCCGCAGACCCATCCCGTTCTGGTAGAGAGCCGCAGCGGACGGGGAGCGGGAGGCTGGCTGGCGTCATGGCCCGCGCGTATCGGCCTGAGCGTGATTGTTCTTGCCGCACTCTGGTGGGGACTGGATCGCTGGCTCGATCATATGCTGCTGACCCTGTTGCCGGGAGTCGTAAAATGAGTCCTGTACAACAGCGCGGGCTTGCGCTGTGGGCTGCCCTGCTGAGTGCTGTGGTCTGCCTGGCTTTTCTGCCGTTATCCCGGCTGGCTTCAGTGCTCGTTCTGCTGGCGATGATCGGGGTTATCGTCGCGTTCTGGTATATCGCCAGACCTCGTGCGGAGCATGACGTCAACCTGCGTCTGGGTGACCTTCCTGAAACCACTTACCGTCAACCTGTGGTGCTGGTTTGTGGCGATATGCCTTTGACCTGGCCGCAGCAGTCACCAGTACTGATCGTCACGCAGGGATGCTGGATCCGCGTTGAGGACCATCAGGATCTGGAGCAGGTTGCCCGTCAGATTCTGTGGCAGCGCCCGGACTGGGGGCGTCAGCTGTCGGTGATGGTCAGTGTCTGCCCGCAGAAACATGTCGACAGCGAAGCCCTCACCAGTCGCCTGCTGGCTCTGCGCTGGCAAATCAGCCAGTTGCGTAAAGAAACGGGACAGTCTGTGCCACTCATTCTGAATGGTCAGATTGGCAGCGCGATGACGGATGACATGCTCTGGCAGGCCGCTATTCCGGGTGAAGGGTGGACTGTCTGGCGTGAGTCGAATGCGCCTTGTTCGATCGCCGCGTGGGTCACCACTGGCGGTGCGCCTGTAATGCAGCAGCAGGTGCTGATGAACAGCCTGATGAGCTGGTTCCATCAGCATGTCCAGGCGGTATTCATCGATGAGAATCCTGATGTTCCGGTCATTGCACCTGCAGCGCTGCTGTGGGGAATGGGACCGATTCTTGCCGGAAGCCTTGCGTCCTCTGCCTGGACGGCATGGTTATCGCGTCATACTGCCATGCAGCAGGTAGCCGGCTGGCAACCGGTAGGGACGGACAGCACGGTGATATCACCCTTCCCGGATTTCATCCTGCCGCTGCTACCGGAAGGAAGTGGACTTACTCCCCGCGCCCGCACCTGGCGCTGTGCCCTTGGTCTTTTCACCCTGGCGGCCATCGCCGCGCTGCTGAGCAGTGGCTGGAACAATCGCCAGTTGCTGCATCGCGTGAGCTTCGATATAGCCCGTTACGACAGTCTCTCCATGGATGACTACGGCCTGAAGGCTAGCGCCGTTGCGGCCCTTCGTGAGAATGCGGCGCTGCTGGATGACTATGCACGTAACGGTGTACCGATCCGGCTGGGCCTCGGGCTTTATCAGGGGGAACGTCTACGGATACCCCTACTGGAAGCGATCCGCTCGTATATGCCGCCGCCTCCTAAACCGCAGCCAACCCCAAAACCAGTACCGAAAATAGTGAGGCTCGACAGCATGTCGCTGTTCGATTCCGGCAAGTACGTGCTGAAAGCGGGTTCCACCAGGATGCTGGTGAATTCACTGGTTGGCATCAAAGCGAAACCGGGCTGGCTGATTGTCGTGTCTGGGCATACCGATAACACCGGCAATCCGCAACTTAACCAGACGCTGTCTCTGAAACGCGCCGAAGCGGTACGCAACTGGATGCGGGACACGGGCGACGTGCCCGAAAGCTGTTTTGCGGTGCAGGGCTATGGCGAAAGCCGTCCTGTCGCAACCAACGACACCCTGGAAGGGCGTGCGCTCAACCGCCGTGTCGAAATCAGTCTGGTACCGCAGGCGAATGCCTGTCAGATACCCGGCAAACACCCGGCGCCATCGCAGGATGATGGCGTCTCAGAAAATAAAACGGAGTAATTAACATGGCAATTCCTGTTTATCTTTGGCTGAAGGACGACGGCGGCGCGGACATCAAAGGGTCTGTTGACGTTCAGGATCGTGAAGGCAGCATCGAAGTGGTTGCACAGGAGCATAACCTGTACATCCCGACCGACAACAACACCGGCAAGCTGACTGGCACCCGCATCCACACGCCGTTCCTGTTCACGAAGGAAATCGATTCCTCCAGCCCGTACCTGTACAAGGCGGTGACCACCGGTCAGACCCTGAAATCCGCTGAGTTCAAGTGGTACAAAATCAACGACGCGGGCCAGGAAGTGGAGTACTTCAACACCAAACTGGAAAACGTGAAAGTGGTGAAAGTGAATCCGGTGATGCACGACATCAAGGATCCTTCTTTCGAGAAGCACAACCACCTTGAGCAGATCGAACTGCGTTACGAAAAAATCACCTGGACCTACAAAGACGGCAACATCATTCATTCCGATTCCTGGAACGAACGCGCCACGGCGTAATCCTGATGCGGGCAGGTTTTCCTGTCCGCAGTTTTTTGCTGAGTGCCTGAGATGCGGGCACTCAGCAAAGAAAAAACAATCTGCCTGCCTGACCTTATGCGCTTTGGTGAACAGCGAGGGGCGGTAGCGTGTCCAGGAACCGACAAAGAGAGAATCTCATGGAAAATCCAGCCATCCTGTTACGTCGTCTGAACCCTTACTGTGCCCGAGCGATGGAAGGCGCAGCTTCGCTCTGTCAGACCCGTGCCCATGCCGAAATTCTGCCGGAGCACTGGCTGCTGAAGCTGCTGGAGCAAGGGGAAGGTGACCTGACGGTGCTGGCGCGTCGCTATGAATGGGATATGGATAGCATCTGGCAGGATTTGCTTGGCTGGCTCGACAGACAACCTCGCTCCGTGCGCCATCGGCCCCAGCTCTCTGATGACATCCAGACTCTGATGCAGCAAGCCTGGCTACTTGCCTCACTCAATGGCGAAGAGCACATTCGCAGCATCCATCTGCTGATGGCCCTGGTGGAAAAACCAAAACTGGCATGTTGTGACGGCCTTTGGCCGTTGTTAACGCTTGCTCAGAGCCAGCTGGAGCGCCTGCGACCGTTGCTGGATGCGCAATCGGATGAACGTCCGGAAATGCAGCGAGAAGCCGAGCTGGCACAGAACCACGGTGGTGAGGTGGAGTTTGTCGGGCGTCCGGCTGGTGTGGAAATGAAAGAGGGGGAACTGAGCCCTGCGCTGCAGAACACGCTGGATAAATTCACCCTCGATGTCACCGCCAAAGCGAAGGAAGGGAAGATCGATCCGGTGTTTGGCCGTGACACAGAAATCCGTCAGATGGTGGATATCCTCTCCCGTCGCCGCAAAAACAACCCGATCCTGGTCGGCGAGCCGGGCGTGGGGAAAACCGCACTGGTTGAAGGCCTGGCATTGCGTATTGCCGAGGGTAATGTGCCTGAATCACTGAAAACGGTCACTCTGCGTACCCTTGACCTGGGTCTGCTGCAGGCCGGTGCAGGCGTGAAAGGCGAGTTCGAACAGCGGCTGAAAAACGTCATCGATGCGGTGCAGCACTCCCCGTCCCCGGTCCTGCTATTTATTGATGAAGCGCATACCATCATCGGCGCGGGCAACCAGGCGGGGGGCGCCGATGCAGCGAACCTGCTGAAACCGGCGCTGGCGCGTGGTGAACTGCGTACCATTGCGGCCACTACCTGGAGCGAGTACAAGCAGTACTTCGAACGCGACGCGGCCCTGGAGCGTCGTTTCCAGATGGTAAAAGTCGATGAGCCTGACGATGACACCGCCTGCCTGATGCTCCGTGGTTTGAAATCCCGCTACGCCGAGCACCATCACGTGCACATTACCGACGATGCGGTGCGCGCTGCTGTTACGCTTTCCCGCCGCTATCTGACGGGCCGCCAGCTGCCGGACAAGGCGGTTGACCTGCTCGACACCGCCGCAGCGCGCGTCCGCATGAGCCTCGACACGGTGCCGGAACAGCTGACCTGCATTCGCTCGCAGATTACCTCTCTGGAAATGGAGAAGCAGGCGCTGCTGGAAGATATTGCTGTCGGCAATCAGAGCCATGGCGAACGCCTGACCGTCATTGAGCAGGAAGAGAACGCTCTTATCGTTGCTCTCGACGAGCTTGAAACGCAGTACGGGCAGGAACTGAAACTCACCGAACAACTGCTGGAAAGCCGCCAGGACCTCTCCCGTCAAAGCGAGACGCACGCGCTGCAGCAGGAACTGAACGGCATGCAGCACAGCAATCCGCTGCTCTCCCTGGATGTGGATGTACGCACCGTTGCCAACGTGATTGCTGACTGGACAGGCGTTCCGCTGTCATCGCTGATGAAAGATGAGCAGACCGAACTGCTGACCCTCGAAAATGAAATGGGTAAACGTGTCGTCGGGCAGGATGTGGCGCTCGAGGCCATCGCCCAGCGTCTGCGTGCGGCAAAAACGGGGCTCACCTCCGAGAATGGTCCGCAGGGCGTGTTTCTGCTGGTGGGACCGAGCGGGGTGGGAAAAACCGAAACCGCGCTTGCGCTGGCCGATGTCATGTACGGCGGTGAAAAGTCACTCATTACGATTAACCTCTCCGAATACCAGGAGCCGCATACGGTTTCCCAGCTGAAGGGTTCCCCTCCGGGCTACGTCGGTTATGGCCAGGGCGGCATTCTCACCGAAGCGGTGCGCAAGCGCCCGTATAGTGTGGTTTTGCTCGATGAAGTCGAAAAAGCCCACCGCGACGTGATGAACCTGTTCTATCAGGTCTTTGACCGCGGCTTTATGCGCGACGGCGAAGGGCGTGAAATCGACTTCCGCAACACCGTCATTCTGATGACCTCGAATCTTGGCAGCGACCACCTGATGCAGCTGCTTGACGAACAGCCGGAGGCCAGCGAAGGCGATCTTCACGAGCTGCTGCGTCCGATGCTGCGCGATCACTTCCAGCCGGCGCTGCTGGCCCGCTTCCAGACCGTGATTTACCGCCCCCTCTCGGAAGCAGCCATGCGTACCATCGTGGAAATGAAACTCTCACAGGTCAGCAAGCGCCTGCATCGACACTACGGCCTGAGCACGCATATTGATGAGAGCCTGTATGACGCGCTGACCGCCGCCTGCCTGCTGCCGGACACCGGCGCGCGCAACGTCGACAGCCTGCTCAACCAGCAGATTCTGCCGGTGCTGAGTCAGCAACTGCTGACCCACATGGCCGCGAAACTGAAACCACAGTCATTACGCTTTAGCTGGAGTGAGGAAGAGGGGATCGGGCTGGAATTTGATGTGAAACAGGGAGTGGACGCATGAGTAATAATCCTCCATTAAGATACAGCCATAACCACCACCTGCTGGCGGTGAAGGGATGTGAAGCAGAACTCGATGTGCTGGCGTTTGAAGGCGATGAAGCCCTGAGCACGCCGTTCCGCTATCGTATTGAATTCACCAGCAGTGACCACGCTATCGCCAGAGAGGCGATGCTGATGAAGCCCGGTTCGCTGACGCTGCAGGCCCCGGTAGAACAGGGTTACGGCATTAAAGTGCAGCAGGCCGTGCGCACCCTTCAGGGCGTGGTGACCGGTTTTGAACGCCTCAGCACGTCAAAAGATGAAACCCGCTACGCCCTGACGCTCCGGCCACGTCTGGCGCTGCTCGACCGCTCGCACCAGAACGCCATTTACCAGGACATGTCGGTTCCGCAAATCGTGGAAAAAATCCTGCGCGAGCGCCACGGTATGCGCGGTCAGGATTTTCTGTTCTCGCTGTCAAAAGAATACCCGCGCCGTGAACAGGTGATGCAGTACGGTGAGGACGACCTGCACTTTATCACCCGCCTGCTGGGTGAGGTCGGCATCTGGTTTCGCTTCACCACCGACACGCGCCTCAACATTGACGTGGTGGAGTTTTACGACAGCCAGCAGGGGTATGAAAAAGGGCTGACACTGCCGTCGGTACCGCCATCGGGCCAGCATTCAAAAGGCATGGATTCAGTCTGGGGAATGGAATGCCATCACAACGTGGTGCAGAAGCAGGTCAGCACCCGGGACTACAACTACCGTCAGGCCACGCAGGACATGAACACCCTGGTGGATGCGACCCGCGGGGATGTCACCACGTACGGTGATGCCTATCACTGGGCGGATAACTACCTGACGCCGGGCAGTACCTATGACCGCAACCCGGCCCCGGAGTCCGGGGCGTTTTATGCCCGCCTTCGTCACGAACGCTACCTGAATGGTCAGACCCGGGCGCAGGGCATCACCAGCTGTCCGACCCTCTCGCCGGGTCAGGTACTGAAAGTCACCGGCGGGTATGAAGTGGCCGACGTGTTTGCGCAGGGCGTGGTCATCACGGCGATGCACACGTATGCTCGCCGTGATAAGGACTTTGCGGTTGATTTTGACGGCATTCCGGACAGCACCGATTTTGGTTTCCGCCCGGAACCTGGCTCACGCCCGGTGATGGCTGGCACCTTACCGGCCCGCGTCACCAGCACCACCGAAAATGACACCTACGGGCATATCGATAAAGATGGGCGCTATCGCGTCAACATGCTGTTTGACCGTGATAACTGGGAAACCGGGTTCGAGAGCCTGTGGGTACGCCAGTCGCGCCCGTACGCCGGCGACACCTACGGCCTGCACCTGCCGCTGCTGGCGGGCACCGAAGTGGCGATTGGCTTTGAGGACGGTAACCCGGACCGGCCGTACATTGCCGGCGTGCTGCACGACTCGGCGCACGGCGACCACGTCACCATCCGCAACTACAAACGCAACGTCCTGCGTACCCCGGCGAACAACAAAATCCGCCTCGATGACGAGCGCGGAAAAGAGCATATCAAGGTCAGCACGGAGTACGGTGGCAAGAGCCAGCTGAATCTGGGTCACCTGGTCGACAGCGAAAAACAGCAGCGCGGTGAGGGGTTTGAGCTCAGAACGGACAGCTGGGGTGCGATACGGGCGCAGAAAGGGATATTCATTTCGGCGGACGGTCAGACGAAGGCGCAGGGCCAGGTGCTGGATATGGCAGCGGTTAAGCGCCAGCTCTCCGACGCCCTGTCTTTGGCTGAATCACTCTCCAGTCTCCTGGAAACTGCAAATATCGATTCACTGGATAATGACACACAACAAAGTTTCTTACAGCAAAGTGTGGATACCCTGCAACAGCCAGTGATTGTGGCGGGTGCACCAGCGGGGATTGCACTTTCCACGCCTCAGCATATTCAGTTCAGTGCTAACCAGAATCAGATATTAACTGCAGGTGGGAATACGGAAATATCAGCGCTAAAACGTATTGCCTTAGTCGCGAAAAAAGCGGTGGTGGTGTTTGCACATGAGATGGGAATGAAACTGGTTGCGGCGGCAGGGAAAATCGAAATGCAGGCCCAGACTGATGGGGTTGATATCATAGCCGCGAAAGGATTAACCATTACCAGTACAGAAGATGAAATCCTTATCTCGGCGAAAAAGAAAATTACCGTGCAGTGCGGTGGTTCTTATCTGACGATTGAACCGGCCAAAATTGAACACGGCACCAATGGTTGCTTTAAAGTAAAAAGTGCTGATTTTGACTATGCGGGGCCAGCGAAACTGGACGTTCCCTATCCGAAATTTACCGCCTGCGAATCCATGGCTTCAGAAGCTTCAGGCAAGGGTGATGCGACCATACCGTTGAGCTAAGGACGACTGATGATTAATTACCTGGAGCAGCCTTTGCAACTGGCGGACCATCAATATGCAGTTATTGACCGTATGCGGGTGCCAGAACTGCCGGAAAGCTGGCCGCTTATCGAACTGGTTTCGCCGATGCTGGCACCACAAGCCCATCTTTACCCGTGGCTGATACCGTTGCATGAGCTTCCATCTGTTGAGTGGAGGACGTTGATGGCTGACCTTTCGCGATGCGCAGATCCAACTTCACCGCCGACGAGTGTCCTTTTACTGTCCAGCCCACGCCCAACAAATATTGTACGTAATCTGCTGGTCAATGCGCTGTTTTTAAAAGATACAAACCAACAGGGACATATCCTGCGTTATTACGATCCACGAGTGTTGTTTCATCTGCACTGGATGTTGAGCCCATGGCAATTGTTTAACCATCTACCCGCCCAGGAAATACCGTACTGGACATTCTGGCTGGAGAGAGAGTGGCACACACTGGCTTTCCCGGCTCGAGTTTCTTGCCAGCCCGGAGACCAAACAGAAATTCCGCTGGCGCAATTACAGCGTTGTGGGCAGATAAACCTTGCCCTGGAAAAATTGCCACCCAATGTCGATATGGCGCAGCGCCAGGAAAGCAGTCGCAAAATAGATGCTTTGCTTGTGCAGGGGATGACATGTGGACTGCCGACCCAGGAAGATCGTATTGCATTTGCGCTGCATGGATTAGTGCAGCCAGAAGGTTTCTGGATGGCTCCGAAGATGGCTGCATTCCTGGCACTGTCCCAACAGGCTCCTGACTATTATCGTGATGTAACCAGTAACTGGGATGAAAATCTCTGGCAGGAGATGACCCAAATGCAGCCCTATAATAATGCATGGAACAATTAATATGAGTACACAAAAAGGCTGTAAATTCTGTATTCGCTATGGGTTGCCAATTTTACCCGTTCGCCCGGCGGTTGTGGCAAAGGATGATGCATTACCTCTTTTGCCAGGTAGCGTCACCCTACCTGCAGTAGCAAAGGGCGAAACTGCATGGACGGGACGCTTGCTGCGTGAGGGCTATTTATACATCTGGTCTGAGTCAGGTAACCGCTGGATAAATTATTTTGTCACTTGCGAAGGATATTATTACCCGCTGCCTGAAAATGGAGATGTGCCTCCTGATATTGCAAATGGTAAGGCTAAGCCATGCGTTACTCAGCCCGAAGAGCTGGCGAGTGCATCACTGATAACGCTGCCGGTAAAGCCCTTGGGGATGAAAAACGGCGTGTTCTGGTTCTGCTGGTCCGAAGTGGAATGGACACCAGCGGTCCGCACAAAGCATGAAGAAGCGTCTTATCGTATTCAGTATATGCAACCTTTTGACATGGATGCCTGGATTAATAGCGGTAAGGCGGACCAGGTTATTGCAATATCGTCGCTGACTGAAACTGTGGCGGAATACAGCAGTAAAGGTAAAAACAGCAGCGCCAGGATATGGTCCCCTGCACCATGGAAAGCTGCCACGACATTAGAAGCCCTTTTAATTAAAAAATCGGCAGACAAACTTTACCCAAATAAAGGGGCAATGATTGTGCTGCAGGATCCACCTGCAGTCTTGCAGGATCTCTCCGCCGTTATAGACTTTGAATTGCAAAAAAAAGTCTACAAAAAAGCCGAATATCAACGGGAGCTTGCTCTGGCTTCTGCAATTACTGGTTTGAAAGAATCGATGAATCGCCAGTTTGAACGTGACGCTATTGAGAAGAATGAGAGCCTGGAACGGAATGCGATTTATGGCCCCTTTGGCTATGCCGTGAACGGTGATATTCCGGATAATATGTATACCCCGATCGGTGATCGGAAAGTGAAACCTGAGGCAGCCAGGAGGTGGGCGAAGTATGAACAATACTATGAACCATCACAAGTAGCTGACTTTCAGAAGAAATTTAATAAAATTTTACAGCAGTATAACGACAGTGTCGTAAGTCCACGCACCGAAATGTATCTTGAGTGGATAAAGGGCAGCGTATTGCTCGAATATTTTAAGCATAATTTTGATACCCAGGAATTGAAAAGCGGTATTGAATATGTCCAGACGCTGAATTACTGCATTGCCGGGATGCAGGACAAAGTGGGTGTCATTCGTCATTTTAATGATTTGTTGTCAGGGACACCTACAGATGTAACAAATATACTGGCTCGTGCTTTAATATTAAATCAGGATGTTCTGGCTGAAAAGTTAGCTAAGGAAGGTGCGAACAAGTTCCTGATATGAGATCATCATATTCATCCGGAG
>JADHED010003090.1_pt1 | contig 10468 bp, 9 predicted proteins | sample 8952041 | NCBI WGS metagenome assembly JADHED01 (sample SAMN16124423, study PRJNA663239) | bioreactor sludge metagenome | isolation source: sludge (control) | place: India:Bengaluru | collected 2018-09-08
CGGCGCGCGGGCACACGGCGTCGCCGCGGCCATCGCTGCGGTCCATGCACGCCGCGGCGGCCCGCGAGCGCCCCACCAGCACGCCCCGGCGGACGCGCGGCTCGGGCCGACGGTAGCGCGCCACGGCGTCGGCGACCTCGACGTCGTCTCCCGGCGCGTCCCCGCGGCGCAGCCACGCGAGGCCCGCGGCGGCGGCCCCGAGGCGCCCGCTCACGAACAGGGCGTCGCCCTCGCGCGCGCCCGAGCGCAGCAGCACGCGGCGCGGCCGGACGGCCCCGACCGCCGTGACGTCGAGGAACAGCGGCCCGGCGGTCCGGCTGAGGTTGCCGCCGACCAGGACCACCCGGTGGGCCGCGGCCAGGGCGAGCAGCCCGTCGACCATCGCGTCGAACTCGTCGAGCGGCAGGTCGGGGGGCAGTCCCATCGACAGCAGCGCGACCCGCGGGGTGGCGCCCATGGCGGCCAGGTCGCTGAGGTTCACGGCGAGCGCCCGGTGGCCCACGTCGGCGGCGCTCACCAGGCTGCGGTCGAAGTGCACGCCCTCGACGATGGCGTCGGCCGTGAGGACCGAGGCGGCGTTGCGCTCCCCGGCGACGACGGCGGCATCGTCGCCGACGCCGACGGGGACGAAAGCGGGCGGGGCGGGCAGCCGCGCGCGGATGCGGGCCAGCAGCGCGGCTTCGCCGGCCGCCCCGACGCTGGGCGGGGCGGTCACCGGGCGTACTCGACGGCGCGGGTCTCGCGGATCACCGTCACCTTGATCTGGCCCGGGTACTCGAGTTCGTTCTCGATGCGGCGGGCGATGTCCTTCGACAGCCAGACGGCCTCCTCGTCGGAGATGCGCTCGCTCTCGACGAGGATGCGGATCTCGCGGCCCGCCTGCAGCGCGAAGGCCTTGGCCACGCCCTTGAAGGAGTCGGCGATGCCTTCGAGCTTCTCCAGGCGCTTCACGTAGCTCTCGAGGATGTCGCGCCGGGCGCCGGGCCGCGCGGCCGAGATGGCATCGGCGGCCTGCACGAGCATCGCCTCGAGCGAGGGCCAGTCGATGTCCATGTGATGGGCGGCCATCGCGTCGATCACGGCCTTGGTCTCGCCGTGCTTGCGCAGCACGTCGATGCCCAGCTCGAGGTGCGACCCGCCCAGGTCGCGGTCGATGGCCTTCCCGATGTCGTGCAGGAAGGCGGCGCGGGTGGTGACCTGCGCGTCGAGGCCCACCTCGCGGGCCATGATGCCGGCGAGGAAGGCCACCTCCTTCGAGTGGTTGAGGACGTTCTGGCCGTAGCTCGTCCGGAACTTGAGCTTGCCCATCAGGCGGTTGAGCTCGGGGTGCAGGTCGAAGAGGCCCAGCTCGAACGCGGCGGCCTCGCCGTCCTTCCGCACTTCGTCCTCGAGCTCGGCCTTCACCTTCTCGACGACCTCCTCGATGCGCGCCGGGTGGATGCGGCCGTCGGCGATGAGCCGCTCGATGGCCTGGCGGGCGATCTCGCGGCGGTAGGGGTCGAAGCTCGACAGGATGATGGCGCCCGGCGTGTCGTCGACGATGAGTTCGACGCCGGTGGCCTGCTCGAGCGCGCGGATGTTGCGGCCCTCGCGGCCGATGATGCGGCCCTTCATGTCGTCGCTGGGGAGGTCCACCACCGAGACGGTGGTCTCGATGGCGTGCTCGGCGGCGCTGCGCTGGATGGCCTCGGTGATGATCTGGCGGGCGCGGCCGGCGGCGGCCTCGCGGGCCTCGGCCTCGAGGCGCTTGATCAGGTTCGCGGCCTCGCGCCGCGCGTCGGCCTCCATCTGGCGCAGCAGCAGGTCGCGGGCCTCGTCGGCCGTCAGGCCCGCCACGCGCTGCAGTTCGCGCGCCTGGTCGGCCACCAGCCGCTCGTACCGCTCGGCCGCGGCCTTGGCGGTCTTCTCGCGCTCGGTGACCGCGCGTTCGCGGTCGGCCACCGCGCGCTCGCGCTCCTGCAGCCCGCGCTCGCGCTGCTTCAGCTCCTGGTCGGCGCGCTCGGCGGCGGCCACGCGGTCGGCGAAGATGCGCGTCTTCTCGGCGAGCGTCTGCTCGGCCTTGGCCGCGTCGAGGCGCCGCTCGCGGGCCTGTTGCTCGGCCTCCACGAGCAGGGCGTGCGCCTGCTCCTTGGCTTCGAGCAGCGCCTCCTTGCGCCGGCTCTCGGCCTCCCGCTCGGCGTCGCGCAGCACCTGCGCGGCCTGTTGCTCGGCGCGGCCCAGGGTCTCGGCGGCGAGGCGCTTGCGGTTGGCGACCCAGTACATGAACACCGCCCCGGCGGCGACCAGGGCGATGACGAAGTCGAGGACGTACGCGACAGGGAACGATCCCATGTGGACACCCAGTACGAGGTTCCCCGTGTCGACCGGGTGCGCCAGGGCGTGGCGTCGGGGATGCAGGGCAGGCCGCCCCGGGAACGCGGAGCGTCGGGGGTGGTGCTAGTGGCTGGGCCCCGTCTTGCCGTGTGGGGAGGTCGTATGAACCTGCTGAGCAGGTGGAACCGCTGCAGAAGCCGCGCTTCAGGCTGCCTCACTCGGAGGTGTGCACACCACGCGGCGTCACGGTTCGCTTGTGATGAAGCGTTGGCTCAAGACGAGCCCCCAAAACGCCATCACGCACAACACAGGAACGACCAGCCGCTGACAGTCTAGTCGGATCCCGGGGGGGTCGCAAGGGGAGACACGGGCGAGCCGAGCGCCCGGTCGAGCGTGAGCTCGAGCGCCTCGAGCCGCTGCCGCAGTTCCTCGCCGGGGCGCCGCGCGGGGAGGTCGCCGTCGCGCACGCGGAACAACTCGTCGGCGATGTTGAGGGCGGCGAGCACGGCCACCTTCAGCGAGTCGTTGTGGTCGCTCTCGTCGGCCGCCGCCTGCATCTTGGCGTCGACGTAGGCGGCCAGTTCCGTCACGTACGCCGGGTCGAGGGCGCTGCGGATCGGGTAGCGCAGCCCCAGGATCTCGACCGAGACGACGCGGAGCGGGTCGCTCATGGGCGACGGGGAGGGGTCACAGCTCCAGGGCGTCGACCTGTTCGAGCAGCGAGGCCACCCGCTCGCGCACGCGGTCGCGCTCCTCGCGCAGGGCGAGCAGCTCGGCGCCGGCCTGGGCCTCGGTCTCGGCGATCTTCGACTGGAGCGTGTCCACCTGCACCTGCAGGCGGGTGTTCTCGTCGACGAGCGCGGACTTGTCGGCGCGCAGCTGCTCGACGAGGGTCACCAACTGGCGCACCTTGCCTTCGAGCCGCTCGAGCGGTTCGAGGTCGAGGGCGCGTGCCGTCTTCACGGTCATGGGATGTCGTCCCGGCAGCGGCCGGCTAGCGCAGGCGTGCGCCGTGGGCCGCGGTGAGGGCGGCGAGCACCGAGTCCACCGCCTGTTGCACTTCGCTGTCGGTCAGCGTCCGATCCGGCGCGCGGAACGTCAGCCTGAACGACAGGCTCACCGCCCCCTCGGGGACGCCCTTGCCCTGGTAGCGCGCGAACTCGCGCACCGCCACGAGCGTCTCGGGACCGGACCGACGAATGGTGTCACGAAGCGCCGACGCCGGCAAGCCGTCGGCGACGATCACCGACAGGTCGCGCACCACGGACGGATGGCGCGGCAGCGGCGCCGCGGCGATGTCCTCGCCGAGCGAGACGGCCGGCGCCGCCGCGTCGAGATCGATCTCCGCCACGTAGAGCGGCTCCGCCGCCGGCAGGCCGTGCGCCTCGGCGACGCGCGGGTGCAACTGGCCGAGCACGCCGACCACGAGCGGCCCGCCGCCCTGCCCGACGCGCACCTCCGCGGCGCGGCCCTCCACCAGCCAGGGGCGCGTCGCCGGCGCCGTGTCCACGGGCCCCAGGCCGAGGCCGTGGCACACGGCTTCCACCGCGCCCTTCATGTCGAAGAAGTCCACCGGCCGGCCGGTGCCGCTCCAGTGCTCGCCGGCGGCGGCGCCCAGCCAGGCGAGGCCGAGGCCGCGCGCCTCGCCCGCGCCGGCGAGGAAGCGCGTGCCGGTCTCGTAGAGCTGCACGTCGCGGCGCTCGCGGCGGCGGTTGTGGGCCACCGAGTCGACGAGCCCCGGCAGCAGCGACGGCCGCAGCACCGCGAAGCTCTCCGACAGCGGGTTGGCGATGGCCACCAGGTCGTCCTCGGCGGCGAAGGCGGCCGCGGCCGCGCGCTCGATGAAGGTGAAGGTGACCGACTCGGAGAAGCCGGCGCGTGCGGCGAGCCGCTTGGCCGCCCGCTCGATCTCGAGGCGACGGTCGGGCGCCGGCGTGGCGTGCCCGAGCGCCGGGAAGGTGAGCGGCAGCCGGTCGTAGCCGTCGTGCCGCGCGATCTCCTCGTAGAGGTCCACGTCGCGCGCGACGTCCCCCCGCCAGGTCGGCACCGTGACCCGCCGGCGGTCGTCGTCGAGGGGGTCGAGGTCGAAGCCGAGCGACGCCAGGATGCGATCGACGTCGGCGGCCGGCACGTCGCGGCCGAGGAACCGGCCCGCCGCGGACACCGAGAGGTCGACGACGGCGGCGGGGCGCTGGCCCGGGTACAGGTCGATCCAGTTCTCGCGGACGCGGCCCGCGCCGATCTGCTCGAGCAGCTGGCACGTGCGCGCCAGCGCGCGCAGCGGGGCCTCGATGTCGGCCCCGCGCTCGAAGCGATACGACGCCTCGGTGGAGAGGCCCAGCCGCTTGGACGTCCGGCGGATGGAGGCGGGCTGGAAGTACGCGCTCTCGATGGCGATCGTCGTGGTGCCGCTCCACACCTCGGAGTCGGCGCCGCCCATCACGCCGCCCACGGCCTGCGCGCGCGTGGCGTCGGCGATGACGAGCATCTCCGGCGTGAGCGCGCGGTTCTGCCCGTCGAGCGTCGTGATGCGCTCCCCGGGCGCCGCGCGGCGGATGCGCAGCTCGCGGCCGCCGAGGCGCGCGAGGTCGAAGGCGTGCAGCGGGTGGCCCGTCTCGAGCAGCACGTAGTTGGTGACGTCCACCACGTTGTTGATCGGGCGGACGTCGGCGGCCTCCAGCCGGCGAGCCAGCCACGTCGGCGACGGGCCGATGGTGACGTCGGCGATGGCCGCCGTGTAGCGCGGGCACGCCTGCGCGTCCTCGATGGTCACCAGCAGGCCGTCGAGCTCGTCCTCGCGCCCGCGCAGCGGCGGCGGGGCCACGGCCTTCAGCGGCAGGCGGTAGCGCGTGGCCGCCTCGCGCGCCATGCCGAGCACGCTGAGGCAGTCGGGGCGGTTGGCCGTGATCTCGAAGTCGAGCACGGCGTCCTCGTCGCCGGTGGCGTGAGGCGGCGGCGACAGGCTCGCCACCTCGAAGCCGCACAGGTTGAGGTCCCACGCGAGCTCCCGGGCGGGAACCGCGACGTCGACGAAGTCTCTGAGCCAGGAAACGAGGATCTTCACACCGGGAACTGCTCCAGGAAGCGCAGGTCGTTCTCGTAGAAGAGGCGGATGTCGTCCACGCCGTAGCCGATGAGCGCGAGGCGCTCGATGCCCATGCCGAAGGCGAAGCCCGTGTACGCGCCCGGGGGGTAGCCGACGGCCTCGAACACGGCCGGGTGCACCATGCCGCAGCCGAGCACCTCGATGAAACCGGTGCGCTTGCACATCGCGCAGCCCGCGCCGCCGCACTTGTGGCAGGTGGCGAAGACGTCGGCCGAGGGCTCGGTGTAGGGGAAGAAGCTCGGGCGGAAGACGGCGTTGGTCTTCGGGCCGAACAGCTCCCGCAGGAAGGCCACGATGGTGCCCTTCAGGTCACCCATCGTCACGCCGCGGCCGACGACGAGGCCTTCCACCTGCTGAAACATCGGGGTGTGGGTGACGTCGAGGTTGTCGCGGCGGTAGACGCGGCCCGGGGCGATGATCCGGATGGGCGGGTCGTGCCGCTCCATGTAGCGGATCTGCATCGCCGAGGTGTGCGTGCGCAGCAGCGTCGCCGGGCGCTCGGCGGGCGGGACGCGCGTGCCGGCGGCGGCCGGCACCGGGCGGGCGAAGGGCCGCTCGAGGTAGAGCGTGTCCTGCATGTCGCGCGCGGGGTGCTCGGGCGGCATGTTCAGCGCCTCGAAGCAGTGCCAGTCGTCCTCGGTCTCGGGGCCGTCGAGGATCTCGTAGCCCCAGCGGGCGAAGATCTGCTCGATGCGCTCGCGGGTGACGGTGAGCGGGTGGCGATGACCGGCGGCGGGGCGGCGGCCCGGGAGCGTGACGTCCACCGGGGGCGCCACGGGGCGGGCGGCGGCCAGGGCCTCGCGCCGGGCCTCGAGCGCGGCCTCGGCGGAGGTCTTCAGCTCGTTCAGCAGGCGGCCGAACTCCCGCCGGGCGTCGGGGGCGACCCGGCCGAGCTCGGCGAACAGCGCCGGGACGAGACCGTTCTTGCGGCCGAGGAACCGGTCGCGGACGGCCTGCAGGTCGCGGTCGGCGGTGGCGGCCGCGAGCGCCTCGTCGAACTGCGCGCGGACGCGGGCGATGGTGGACGCGTCGCTCATGGGCGTGACGTGGGCGGGCCCGGCGCGCGCGGCAGGCCGGCGCCGGGCAGAGGAAAGGCCGGACCGCCGGCCCCGCCCGCGGGGACGGCCTGCCCGGCCCGGGGTGTGGCCGCTAGGCCGTGGCGCCCGCCGTGGCGGCCTTGGCCTTGGCGGCCACCGCCGCAAAGGCCTCGGGCTGCGTGGCGGCCAGGTCGGCCAGCATCTTGCGGTCGAGCTCGACGCCGGCGGCCTTGAGCCCGTGCATCAGCTCGCGGTAGGTGAGCCCCTGCTCGCGCGCCGCCGCGTTGATGCGGACGATCCACAGGCGGCGGAAGTCGCGCTTGCGCAGCTTGCGGCCCACGTAGGCGTAGCCGAGCGACTTGTCCACCGCCTCTTTCGCGGCGCGGTACAGCTTGCTCTTGGTCTGGAAGAAGCCCTTGGCACGGGCCAGCAAACGGCGACGCTTGGCGCGCCGTACGGTTCCACGCTTGACACGAGGCATGACGATCTAGCTCCGGCGCGTGCGGGAGGCGACGCGCGAATCCGGCAGTTCCTTATTTGTACGGCAGCATGCGCTCCAGGACCTTCTGGTCCTGCTCGGAGACGAGCGTCATGCCGCGCAGCGAGCGCTTGCGCTTGGTGGTCTTCGACGACAGGATGTGGCGCTTGAACGCGCTGCTGCGCTTGAACTTGCCAGTGGCGGTCTTCTTGAACCGCTTGGCCGCGCCGCGATGGCTCTTCAGCTTCGGCATGGTGGTTTCGTGCTCCGTGTTACGCCTGCGAGTCCTCGGCCCGCGCGACGGGGGCCGGGGCCGGGGCCGCCGCCGGCGTCGCCGCGCTGGCCGCCTGGGCCGCGCGCTTGAGTCCCGGCCGCTGGGTCAGGATCGTGCTCATCTGGTTGCCCTCGAGCTTGGGCAGCGTCTCGGCGATCGCCACCTCGTTGAGCTCCTGCAACAGCCGCTCGAGGATGCGGCGCCCGATCTCCGGGTGCGCGATCTCGCGCCCGCGGAAGAACACCACCGCCTTCACCTTGTCGCCATCGCCCAGGAAGCGCTCGATGTTCCGCTTCTTGAACTGGTAGTCGTGCTCGTCGACCTTCGGGCGGAACTTGATCTCCTTGATCTCGATCACCTTCTGGTTCTTCTTGGCCTGCCGCTGCCGCTTCTGCTCCAGGTACTGGAAGCGGCCGTAGTCCATGATGCGGCAGACCGGGGGAACCGCGGTGGCCGAGACCTCCACGAGGTCGAGGCTCTTCTGGCGCGCGATGGCGAGCGCCTGCTGCGGCGTCATGATGCCGAGCTGTTCGCCCGTCTCGTCGATGACGCGCACCTCGCGCACCCGGATCCGCTCGTTGACACGCACGCGGTCGTCGCGTCGCGGGCCGCGCATGCCTGGTCGTTCGAATGCGATAGCTGCCTCCCTCGGATGACGGCCGCTAGCTGACCGTCTGTTCCAGCCCCTTGGCGCGGATCTCGTCCTGCAGGCGCGAGATCACCGCGTCGACCGCCGCCGCGCCCAGATCCCCGGCGCTGCGGCTGCGCACCGACACCTGGCCCCCGGCCGCCTCGCGGTCCCCCACGACGAGCATGTAGGGGACCTTCTGCAGCTGGGCCTCGCGGATCTTGTAGTTCACCTTCTCCTGGCGCAGGTCCACCTCCGCGCGCAGGCCCGCCGCCTCGAGCCGCGCGCGCACCCGCGCCGCGTACTCGTTGTGGCGATCGGCGATCGGCAGCACGACGGCCTGCACCGGCGCCAGCCACAGCGGGAAGGCCCCGCCGTAGTGCTCGATGAGCAGCGCGATGAACCGCTCGAAGCTGCCGAAGATCGCCCGGTGGATCACCACGGGGCGGTGCTCGGCGTTGTCGGCGCCGACGTACTTCAGGTCGAAGCGCTGCGGCAACTGGTAGTCGAGCTGGATCGTGGCGCACTGCCACTTGCGCCCGATGGCGTCCGTGACGTCGAAGTCGATCTTCGGGCCGTAGAAGGCGCCGTCGCCCGCGTTGAGCTCGTAGGGCTGGCCCGCCGCCTCGAGCGCCTGCTTCAGCGCGGCCTCCGCGTGGTCCCAGGTGGCCACCTCGCCGAGGAACTCCTCCGGGCGCGTCGAGAGCTTCGCCGTGTACTCGAGGCCGAAGTCGCCGTACACCCGCTGCACGAGCTTCAGCAGTTGCTCCACCTCGGCCGCGATCTGCTCCTCGGTGACGAAGCAGTGCGCGTCGTCCTGCGAGAACTGGCGGACCCGCGTGAGGCCCGACAGCACGCCCGAGGCTTCGTTGCGGTGCAGCGGCGTCTGCTCGTGGAAGCGCAGCGGCAGGTCGCGGTAGCTCCGCATCTGGCTGCCGAACACGAGCATGTGGCCGGGGCAGTTCATGGCCTTCACGCCCATCTGCTCGCCCTCGGCCTCCACCAGGAACATGTTCTGGCGGTAGTGCGACCAGTGGCCCGAGGTCTCCCACAGCGCGCGGTTGAAGATGAGCGGCGTCTTCACCTCGACGTAGCCCGCCGGGAAGAGCACCTCGCGCATGTAGTCGGCCAGCAGGTTGTAGAGCGTCGCGCCTTTCGCCAGCCAGAACGTGGCGCCCGGCGCCCACGCGTGGAACGTGAAGAGCTGCAGGTCGCGGCCCACCCGGCGGTGGTCGCGCCTCTTCGCCTCCTCGATCCGCGTCAGGTGCGCCTGCAGGTCCTTCTCCGAGAAGAAGGCCGTGCCGTAGACGCGCTGCATCGGCTGGTTCCGCGCGTCACCCTTCCAGTAGGCGTTGGACGTCGTCAGCAGCTTGAACGCCTTCAGCCTGCCGCTCGAGGGCACGTGCGGCCCGACGCAGAAGTCCACGAACAGGTCGCGGTCCCGGATGGTGTAGCACGACACCTCGTCCAGCCCGGCCGTCTTCTCCTCGATCAACTGCACCTTGAGCGGCTCGCCCCGCTGCGCGAAGAACGCGAGCGCCTCCTCGCGGGGCCAGTGCTGCCGCTCGTACACGAGGTCCTGCTGCGCCAGCTCGCGCATCTTCGCCTCGATCCGCTCGAGGTCCTCGGGCACGAACGGCCGCTCGACGACGAAGTCGTAGAAGAAGCCGTCCTCGGTGGCCGGGCCGATGCCGCACTGGGTGCCGGGGAAGAGGTTCGTGACCGCCGCCGCGAGCAGGTGCGCCGTGGAGTGGCGGTAGACCGCCAGTGCCTCCGGCGCGTCGGCCGTGAGGATGCGCACCCGCGCGTCGCCCTGCAGGCGGAACCCCAGGTCCACCAGGCGGTCGTCGACCGAGGCGGCGAGGGCCGCCTTCGCCAGGCGCGGGGAGATGCCGGCGGCAACCTCGGCCACGGTCGTGCCCGTCGGCACGCTGCGGCCGGAGCCATCCGGAAGGGTGACACGAACCTCGGACATGGGCGAACGGCGAAACTGCTGTGAATCCCGGAAAAGGGCGGGGGCGACGACGAGCCGGCCGCGGCTCGATCGGACGTACGTGGAGTCCCGCGATCTTCCTGGCGGGCCGCGCGACGGATGGCCTGGTAGGCGCGAGTGGAGTCGAACCACCGACCTCCTGCGTGTCAAGCAGGCGCTCTAACCACTGAGCTACGCGCCTATGGGCACACGCCGTCGCGTTGGCGCGAACGCGCAGTATAGCAACGGGTTCCGAAGCGCGTCAACGTCGCCTCCCGGCAACAGTGACTTTTCCCGCGACAGCTGGCCCTGCGCGGCCCGTGCGCGCCGCGTTCGCCCGCGCGCGTCCGGGCTCACCGGCGGGTGACACCACCCGTCGCGCCGCCCGCGACCTGCAGAACCACCGCGCGGATGTCGATTACGCCCATGCGAGGCTGGACCTGGCAAACGGCGCCTGGCCACCCTCGCCCTCCACCATGGCCGCCGACGTTCCCCCCGTCCCTTGCGCGCCCGCCGACGTCGAGCTGGCCGTGGATCAATGTGACGCCATCCGCCTGCAGGGTGTCGATCACCCCGATCCGCTGCGCCGACTCCGTGATGGCGTGCCGGGGGCAAACCAGGGCGCACCCGCCGCAGCCGTGGCACATCTCGGGAAACATG
>JADHED010003091.1_pt1 | contig 10464 bp, 9 predicted proteins | sample 8952041 | NCBI WGS metagenome assembly JADHED01 (sample SAMN16124423, study PRJNA663239) | bioreactor sludge metagenome | isolation source: sludge (control) | place: India:Bengaluru | collected 2018-09-08
CTCCTTGGTGATCATCGCGGAACGGAGGCGGAACGCTCCCGACGAGGCCGGGGCCGCGCCGTGAGCGAGCTCGCTCCGTTCTCGGCGGAAGAGACGATGCGGCGGCTCGGGGAGCCCGCCGTCGCGGCCGCGGGCCTCGCGGCCCTGGCCGCGCTGCGAGACGGCACCGCGGCGCCGCTCGGGGCCTTCGCCGAAGACGATGCGCGGACGGCGGCCTTCGCGGCGTCGCTGCAGGGGCTCGGACCGCGCCTCGCCCGGCTCCCCGACGTCGCGGTCCTCGCGCCGTCGCTCCGCGACCACCTCGCGGGAGAGGGGGAGAGGTGCGCGGCTCGCGGCGAGAGAGTCCTCGGGCTCCTCGCGAGCATCGAGGAGATCCTCGCGTCGTCGGGCCTGCGGGCGGTTCCGCTGAAGGGGGCGGCGCTCGTCCTCGGGAAGGAGATCCCGGCGGGACTGCGGCCGATGGCCGACCTCGACCTCCTCTTCGACTCGGAGGCCGACCTGCGTGCTGCGGCGGCGAAGATCGGCGAGGCGCTCGGGTACGAGCCGCTCTGGAACACGAAGCGGCACCTCGTCCTCGCCGAGCGCGAGGAGCGCGTCCCGTTCCCCGCCTGCGAGCATCCGGGAAACCCGCTCCGCATCGAGCTCCACCGCTCGTTCCGGCTGGAGGTCCTCGGGAGCGTCCTCGACGCGACGGACGCGCTCCGGCGCGGCGCGGCGGCCGCGGGAAGCTGGGCCCTCCCCTCGCGGGACGCGCTCCTCCGCCACCTCCTCTTCCACGCGGCCGAGGACTTCGCGGCGAAGGGGCTGCGCGGCGTACAGGCGTTCGACTTCGTCGTCCTCGCCCGAGGGAACGGGCCGCTCCCGATCCCCGATCTCGCGCGCGGGGAGAGGGGACCGGTCGCGCTCGCCGCGCGCGCCGTCGAGCGACTCTTCCCGGCGACGTTCGATGCCGGGTCGCTCGAACGGGTCGCGCGCCACGTCTCGTCGCGCGTCCTCGAGCGTGCGGCGGCGCTCCCGGTCCTCCGCCACTCGAGGCCGGAGCGGGGCTGGACGGCGACGGCCCTCGGGCTCACCGACGGGACGCCCCGCGCGGCGCGCTTCCTCGTCCGGACGCTTCTTCCGTCTCTCGACGAGGTGCGGGCGAACGTCGCGCCGGACGCTTCGGGCGCACGGCTCGCGGCGGCGTGGACGGGCGTCCTCATGCGGCGACTCTCTTCGGCCGCCCGGCGGCTCGCGCGGCGATGACCTCGTCGTAGAGCGCCGCGAAGCGCTCCGCGCACACCGACGCCCGGTTCTCCCACGCCCAGTCGCGGGCGGCCGCTCCCATCGCAAGGCGCCGCGCGACGTCCGCGAGGAGAGCCGCCGCGCCGTCGGCCAGCGCCGCGTCGTCGCTGACCGGGACGGCGAGCGACCTCTCCGGGTCCCCCTCGGCGACGTGCCCGACGGCGGTGCCGACCGTCGGCACCGCGCAGGCGGCGGCCTCCACGACCGCGACCGGCCCGGCCTCGTGGCGCGACGAGAGGAGGAAGAGGTCCGCGGCCGCGAGGAGCGGGCGGAGGCGCGGCGTCGGGAGGCGGCCGTGGAACGCGACGACCTCCGCGAGGCCGAGACGCGCGGCCTCGGCCTGGACCGCGCCGCCGAGAGTGTCCTCCCCCGCGACGTCGAGGACGACGGGGAGGCCCCGGTCGCACAGGCGCCTCACGGCGCGCAGGAGCGTCGGCGTGTCCTTCACGCGGTTGAGGTCGGCGGCGTGGAGGAGGCGAAAGGGGTCGCCCGCCCGGCGATCGGCCCGCGGGAGGAAGCCGGCGTCGTCGACTCCGAGCGGCACGAGGCGCGCGGAGACGCCGCGCCGGAGCGCCTCGGAAGCGAGGGGGCGGCTCGCGGCCGTCACCGCCGCGGCTCGCGCGAGCGTGAAGCGGACCTTCCGCCTCTCGCGGGGAACGAGGTCGCACCCGTAGCCGATGTCGGCGATCCCGGCCAGCTCGCCTCCCCCGAGCGAGACGACGAGCGGAAGGCGGGGCGCGGCGGCGAGAGCCGTCGCGCCGCAGGGGGTCGCCCAGAACGCGTGGACGAGGTCGAAAGGTCCGTGCCGGAGGAGGAGCGCGCGGAGGTCGCGCGCGCGCCGGGCGAACGCGAGGCCGGGGACGCGGGAGAGCCGGAGAGGGCCGAGGTCGAAGACCCGCGCGCCCGGGATCTCCCAAGCGTCCGGCGCCGGACCGTGGCCAAGCGCGAAGACGACGAGCTCGACGCGGGGCCCGAGCTCCTCTATCAGCCAGAGGAGCGCGGGGATGACGCGCTCGGAGAGCGAGCGGTCGACGCCGCCCGGGACGACGAGGGCGACTCTCACCGGCCTCCTCGCCGCACGATCGCCCGTCCGTAGGCGCCGAGCGCCTCGCGCGCGACGACGCCCCACGAGAGGCGCTGCTCGAAGTGCTCCCGCAGCGCCGCGCCGCGTGACGACGCCTCGCGGGAGGCCCTCACGAGGGCGTCGGCGCCTTCGCGGGAATCGCCCGGCGCGAAGAACGAGGTGCCCGGCCCGGCGACGCGGCGGTTCGCCGGGATGTCGGAGCAGGCCGCCGGGAGGCCGCAGGCCGTCGCTTCGATGAGCGCCCAGTTCGAGCCCTCGGAGGGGCTCGAGGTCAGGAAGAGGTCCGCGGCCGAGTACCAGGCCGGAAGATCGGCGTTGGGAATCGGACCGACGAAGCGGACGGCGCGCGCGAGCTTCGGGTTGCGCGAGCGGAGCTCCTCCAGCTCGGGGAGAAGCGGCGCCTCGCGGTAGACGAGGTGCAGGCGCGCCCGGGGCAGGCGCTCGAGCGCGGCCTCGAACGCGCGCAGCGCCGTGACGGGGTCCTTGCGCGGGTGGAGGCGGCCCACCCAGAGGACCGCCGGGTCGCCGTCGACCCCGGTCGCCGCGCGCGCCGCGGCGCGGCCGACGGGCCGAAGGTCGGTCGACGCCTCGAGGACCTCCTCGACCCGCGTTTCGGGGGCGAGGTGCCCGCCCCGGACCCACTCGTCCGCGATCCCGCGGCTCGTGACGAGGACCGCGTCGGCGGTGCGCAGGAGCAGGCGCTGGAGGAAGCCGAGGCGGCCGCGCCCCGGCGGCTCGCCGTGGTGCTGCAGGACGAGAGGCACGCGCCGCGGCAGCAAGGCCCGGAGAGTCGCGGTCGGGACGGGGAAGAGGAGCCCGCCGACGTGGACGACGTCGGGAGCGAGTCCTCGGACGCGCGCGGCGACGGAACGGGCGGGGCTGGAGAGCGGCGCGAACGCGGCGTCGCCGTCGCGGATCGCGACGAAGCGTACGCCGTCGAACGTGAAGTCGGCGTCCTCGCACGAACGCGCGACGACGCTGACGCGGGCCCCCTCCTCCGCGAGCGACGCCGCGAAGCGCCCGAGCCCCGGCAGGCGTTCGAGCGTCTCCGCGGCGCCCAGCCCCGGAACGAGCGCGAGATTCACGAGGACGACGTGGGGCGACGCCGCCTCCGCGCTCACAGGCCCTCCGCCTCGGGGCGCTTCAGCGGGAGCGCCCGCCGGAGGGCGTGCAGCTCGGCGGGCCGGGCGTAGGCGCCGGCCGCCCAGCGCCACGACGCCGCGGCGGAGAGAACGGTCTTGCCCCAGCGCGGGAGGCGCACGTCCTGCACCGTCGGAAAACGGCAGCCGAGGACCGTCGCGAAATCGTCGATCCGCCGGCGCGTGCGCGGAGAGAGCCACGGGGCGTTCCGGTGGCAGACGAAATCGATCCACTCCGGCTCCGTCCACTCCTCGGGCGTCGTCGGGAGCTCGGGCGCAGCGGGGTCCCCCTCCGCGCGGCGGCGCCGCGGCGTGGGGGTCCAGAAGTAGAGGATGACCTCGCAGGCGGGGTGGATCGTCTTGAGCTTGCGGATGAATCGGAGCGTCGCCTCGATCTCGGCCTCGGCGTCGCCCGGGCCGCCGAGGACGAACGAGAGCTCCGGGACGATCCCGGCCTCGCGGCAGCGCCGCGTCGCTTCGAGCGTCTCGTCGACCCGGGCCCCCTTGTGCATCCGGCGGAGCGCCTCGTCGCTCGCCGCCTCCGCGCCCATGAAGACCATCCGCAGCCCGGAGCGCTTCACGAGCTCCCACGTCCGCGCCGGGAACCGCGCGAGGGCGTCGGTCCTCGCGTAGCACCAGTAGGGGAGGGCGACGCGGGAGAGCGCCTCGGCGAGCGGGACCGTCGTCTCCTCGCGGTCGAAGAAGTTGTGGTCGTAGAACTGGACGGCGTCGGCGCCGTGGCGCTCCTTCAGGACGAGGAGGTCGCGCGCCACCCGCTCCGCGGGCGGGAGGAGCGTCCTGCCGTCGAACATCGACACCACGCCGCAGAACGAGCAGCGGTGCCGGCAGCCGATCGCGGCCTGGTGGACGGCGGTCCTCCGTCCGAGGTACGTTGGCTGGAGGAACCGGGAGACGTCGCCGAGGAGCTCGTAGGGAAGGGGCGGGAGGGCGTCGGGAGGGCCGAGCGGACGCTCCGCGTTGTGGACGACGCGGCCGCCCTCCTTCCAGCTGATCCCCGCGACGTTCGCCAGCGAGGGCGCGCCGCCCGTACCGCCGAGCGTGGCCAGGAGGCCGGCGAGCGTCGCCTCGCCCGGCCCGCGGACGACGACGTCGACGTACGGCGCGGCGAGCGCCGCGTCGGGGTAGAGCGTCGGGAAGTAGCCGCCCCAGACGATCGGCACGTCGGGGTGGCGCTCGCGGACCGCCTTCGAGAGCGCGATCGCCGGGGCGACCTGCGGGCCCGGCATCACGGTGACGCCGACGAGCGCCGGACGCTCGGCGGCGAGGGCGGCGAGGACGGTCGCGGTCGCGTCGTCGTCGAAGTGCCCGTCCACGATCCGGCAGCGCGCCTTTCCCTCGAGGCCCGCGGCGAGCGTCAGGAGCGAGAGCGGGAGCCGCGCGTTGCGGCGCCGCACGACGCGGGGGTTGACGAGGAGGACGAGCGGGAGCGTCACGGCCGGACCCTCTCACTCCCCATCGTCCGCGCGTGCCGAAGCCCGCTCCTATACTCGCGTCCGTGCCGATCAAGGTCCTCGCCCCCGCGGAGGCGTACCTCCGGTGGGCGCCGACGTACGAGGAGGCGGGAGCCCTCGCGGAGCTCGACGAGCTCGCGCTCCGCCGCCTCGACCCGGCGCCCGTGGCGCCGCTCCTCGACGCCGCGTGCGGCACCGGCCGGAGGCTCCGGCGCGCGGACGGCACGTTCCGGCCCGGCGCGTTCGGGATCGACCTCGTCCTTCCGATGCTCCTCGCGGGGGCGCGCGGCGCGGCCGTCGCCGCCGCGGACCTCCGGGCGCTCCCGTTCGTCGCAGGGTTCTTCCGCACCGCCTGGTGCCGCCTCGCGATCGGCCACGTCGCGGAGGCGGGGCGCGTTTACGCGCAACTCGGCCGGGCCCTCGCGCCGGGCGGCCGTCTCGTCGTGACCGACTTCCACCCCGACGCCGCGCACCGCGGACTCGTCCGCTCCTTCCGGAGCGGGGAAGAGCTCCTCGCGGTCGAGCACCACGTCCACGACGTCGAGGCGCACCGCCGCGCCGCCGCGGACGCCGGGCTCTCTCTCGAGACGCTCCTCGAGGTCCCGGCCGGCGAAGAGGTGCGTACCCACTTCGAGGCGGCGGGGAGGCTCGACGCGTGGGAGGCGCAGAAGGAGCTTCCCGTCCTCCTCGCGCTCTCCTTCCTCCGCCGCTGACGCGGGATTGCCGGAACCGCGATGAGCCCGCACGCTCCGCCGACACTCCTCACCGGGGCACGCGTCGTCGGCCCCGCGGGCGCGCGCCGCGCGGAGCTTCGGCTCGAGGGGGGCCGCGTCGCGGGCGACGCGGCGCGGCGCACGGGCGACCTCGTCGTGCCCCTCGCGGGGCATCTCCTCTTCCCGGGGCTCCTCAACGCGCACGAGCACCTCGGCCTGAACGCGTTCCCCGAGGGGGACGCCGGCGGCCCCCGCGCGAGCGCGTACGACTGGATCGACGCGCTCCAGCCGATCCTCGCGTCCGAGCCGTTCCGGGACGTGAAGCGGGTCGACGAGGCGGTGCGCGCGCGGCACGGCGCGCTGAAGAACCTCCTCTCCGGCGTCACGACGGTGGCGCACCACGACCCGTGGCTCGCGGAGATGGGCGACCCGTCCTTCCCGGTCCGCGTCGTCCACCCCTACGGCTGGTGCCACTCGCTGCGCTTCGCGGGGAAGTACGGGCCGACGGTAAAGGAGGCGCTCGCGGCGACGCCGCCGGGCGCCCGTTTCTTCATCCACCTCGCGGAAGGGACCGACGCGGAGGCGGCGGGAGAGCTTTGCCGCCTCGACCGCCTCGGCGGCGTCAACGCGGCGACCGTCGTCGTTCACGGCGTCGGCCTCGGGGAGGCGGGCGTCGCGCGCGTGATCGAGCGGGGCGCGGCGGTCGTCTGGTGCCCGGCGAGCAACCTGCGCGTCCTCGGCGCGACGCTCGACCCGCGCCCGCTCCTCGCCGCCGGGCGGCTCGCCCTCGGAAGCGACTCGCGCCTGAGCGGCTTGCGCGACCTCCTCGCCGAGCTGAGCGTGGCGCGGGAGTGTGCCGGGCTCGCGGCCGCGGAGCTCCTCCGCCTCGTGACGACGGACGCCGCCGCGGTCCTCGGCCAGCCGGAGTCCGGGCATCTTGCGCGCGGAGCGCTCGCGGACCTCGTCGTCGCGCGGGACGCGGGCGGCGACCCGGCGGAGGCGCTGACGGGCCTCCCGCGGGCGCGCCTTCGCGCCGTCGTCCTCGGCGGCGTGCCGAGGGTCGCCGACGCCGACCTCTTCCCGTGGCTCGAGTCGGCCGGCGTCCCGGCGCGGCACGTCCTCCTCGACGGAGTCCCGAAGGTCGTCGACGCGAGGCTCTTCACCGAAGAGGCCTCCGCGCTCGAGCCGGGCCTCTCCTTCCCGTCCGGGGCGACGCGCCGGGCCTCATGAGAGGACGGGTTCCGGGAAGAGGAGCTCTCCCACGGCCTTCTCCACCGGGAAGCGGAACGCCCGGCGCTCGCAGCGCCAGCGCGCGAGGGCGGCAACGGGGCGCTTCCAGGCCGGGGCGGTGCCGTACGCGTGCTTCTCGTACCAGCGGAAGCGCTCGACGAGCCGCGTCCGGGCGGGAGTCGTGAACGGGCCGTCGCCCGCGTAGAAGTCGAAGAGGGCCCACTCGGCGAGCGTCGCGGGGAGGCGGAAGCCGGCCCGGACGGCCTCCTCCGTCAGCGGCGTGCCGGGATAGGGCTTGAAGAAGAAGACGGGCGTCTGGAAGGTCGGGCTCATCGCCGCGAGGCGACGCGCGAAGTCGAGCGTCGCCTCGACGCTCGCGTCGCTCTCGCCGGGGAAGCAGACGATGAAGGGGAACTGCGCGGCGATGCCGTGGCGAAGGCAGCGCTCGGCGCACCGCAGGACCTGCTCGAGGCGGATGTCCTTGCGGATCCGGTCGACCATCTCCTGCGTCCCGGCCTCGACGCCGATGAGGAGGCGCCGGAGGCCCGACCGCTTGCACGCGGCCCAGACGTCCTCGGGGAGCCGGTCGCCCTGGTCGGCCCGCATCGTCGCGGCCCAGGTCGAAGGCAGACGCCTGCGCAACAGCTCCTCGGCGATCCCGGCGACGCGCTCGAGCGACGTGAAGAACGTCTCGTCCTGGAAGTTGACGTCCGCGAAGGCGAACCGGCGGTGGAGGATCTCGAGCTCCTCGCCGACGCGCTCCGGCGGCAGCCCGACCCACTTCCTTCCGTAGACGAAGGGGTCGGCGCAGAACGCGCAGCGGAAGTGGCAGCCCTGCGACGTGACGACGTCGAGCTGCCGCTTCCCCTTGAGCGCGAAGAAGCGCTCGACCGGCAGGAGGCCGTAGTCGTGCGACACGAAGTCCGTGAGCGGCGCGAGGGGCCGCGGCGGCTCGCGCCGAACCCCCCCGCCGTGACGGTGGGTGCAGCCGGCGCACCCCTCGAGGCTCTCGCCCGCGTCGAGCCGCCGGACGATCTCCGCGAACGTCTCCTCGCCCTGCGCCTGGACCGTGACGTCGACGGACGGCTCCTCGAGGCACCCCTCCGGGAAGAGCGACGGGTGCCAGCCGCCCCAGACGACCGTCAGCTCCGGATGGCGCGCCTTCGCGGCGCGGGAGATCTCGAGCGCGTCCTGGATCGGCGCTCCCGTCAGGACCGAGACACCGAGAACGAACGGCGGCGCGCCGCCGTCGTTCCCACCGATCGCGGCGAGGACGGCCGCGACGGGGTCCGTCTCGAGCCGCCCGTCGACGACGACGACCTCGTACCGCGACGCATCGAGGTGCGAGCCGACGGCGAGGAGGCCGAGCGGCATCGTGAAGAAGACCGCCCTCGGGTTGTAGAGGACGACGCGCCGCCGGCTCACGTCGGCCCTCCTTCCCCGTGGCGCAGGTTCAGGCGGCAGGGGCAGCGGAGGCAGACCGGGTCGGAGGCCACGTCGAGCGAGCGGCGGAAGCGGAGCGCCTCTTCGCCGTTCAGGACCGCGGCGAGGCCGCCGTCGCCGAGGCGGCCGTAGGCGGGATGGAAGAAGCAGGGCCGGACGGAGAGGTCGGTCTCGACGACGGCCGAGACCCACGGCGCGTTGCACGAGGAGGAGGGGAAGGACCCCTCGCCGCCGACCGCGCGGAAGAGCGCGAGGAGACGCGCCCGGAGCTTCGGCGCGCTCTCGGAGACGAAACCGGAGGCGAGGTCGCCGGCGTTCTCCACCTCCAGCCGGTCCAGCTCCGCCTCGAGAAGGCCGAGGTCCGCGGCGTCGGGCGCGACGCGGAGTCGGCTCGCCTCCTCCCAACCCGCCGCGCGTCCGAACGCCGGGCTCGTCGTGTCGGCCGCGAGGAAGCTGATCCTGTCGAGTCCGAGGTCGCGCGCGGCCGCCACCGTCGCGCGCAGGTGCGCGAGGTTCTCCCGCTGGACCGTGCAGCGCCCCGAGAGCGCGGGGACGGGAGCGCAACCGCGGAGCGCCTGGACGCCGCGCCGCAGCCGCTCGAACGCGCCCGGCACTCCGCGGATCGCGTCGTGGACCTCGGCCGGGCCGTCGAGGCTCACGACGACGTCGTCGAACGTCGCCGCGATCGCCGCCGCGTGGCGCTCGAGGAGGAGCCCCGAGGAGAGGAGCGTCAGGCCGAGCCCGGCTTCCCGGAGCGGCGCGACGAGGCCGAAGAGGTCGGGGTGCATCAGCGGCTCGCCGCCCGTGAGGACGACTCGCCGCGTCCCGAGCCGCGCGAGGTCGGGGAGGAGCCGCTCAACGTCGTGGCGCGAGAGCGCGGCGCCGTTCTTCTCCTTCCAGATGTCGCACATCGCGCAGCGGCAGTTGCAGCGCGAGAACGGCAGGAGCGTGACGATCGGGAGCGAGGCGATCGGGTCGACGGCGGGGAGGAGCGCCCCCTCCGCGCGCGACGGGACCGGCCGCGCCGCCGCGGCGAGCTCGGTCATCGCCTCTCCAGCGCGAAGAGCGTGTGGTCGGAGAGGCGCGCGAGGAGCGGCGCCGACTCGAGCCGCCTCTCCCAGCGGTCGAGGCGGGCGAGCGTCGAAGGAGCGACGGAGGAGGAGGCATAGCTCGGCGGCAGGAGGACGCCGAGAGCCGTCAGCCTCCGTCGCCGGAACCACGGAGCGAACGCCCGAAGGAGCTGCCCGGGAGAGGGGTATCGGACGGTCAGCCCCCGCCAGACGGTCCCTCCGCCGCGGAGGCGGCGAAACGCGCGGGAGCGGTCGCCGCGGCGGAGGTAGTACGCCCACTCCCAGGGGACCCAGCGACCCATGACGACGAGGAGGAGGGGCGCGCCGGCGGGGAGGAGGCGGCCGAGAGCCTCGGCGACGGGCGGGAGGGCGGCCGCGCAGTTGAGCGCGCCGAAGTCGGAGAACGCGCCGTCGAACGTGCCGAGCGACGGGGCCTCTGCGCCGAGCGTCTCGAACGAGACCCGGCGCGCGTCGACGAGGTGCGAGAGGCCCGCACCCCGCGCCTTCCTCACGGTCTCGGCGACCATTGCGCCCGACGCGTCGGTCGCGAGGACCGAGACGCCGCGCGAAGCGAGGCGGACCGCGTCCTCTCCCGTTCCGCAGCCGAGCTCGAGGACGCGCGCTCCCGGCGCGAAGGCCGCGTCGAGGTGGCGCCAGACGGCCGCGCGGAGGCGCCGGCCGAGGTCGGTCCGGGTGAAGTCCTCGTCGTACGTCGCGGCGAGGGCGTCGAAGGGGCTCGCGGCGGCGATCACGCGGCTCCCTCCGCGAACGCAGACAGGAATTCCCTCCGGGCCGCGTCCGCCTCTCCGGCGAGGGCGCGGGCCTCGTCCGGCGCCCTCTCCTCGAGCCGCCGGGATTCGACGGCGGCGCGGAGCCAGCGGTCGGCGAGCCTGTAGGTGTCGCGGCCCGCGCGTCCGGCGACGACGTGGTCGCGATCGCCCCCTTCGGCCCACGGCCGCGAGAGCGAGACCCGCCCCTTCACCTTCTCGTAGTAGCCGGTCCCCATGATCGGGTAGGCGAGCGTCGTGA
>JADHED010003092.1_pt1 | contig 10464 bp, 10 predicted proteins | sample 8952041 | NCBI WGS metagenome assembly JADHED01 (sample SAMN16124423, study PRJNA663239) | bioreactor sludge metagenome | isolation source: sludge (control) | place: India:Bengaluru | collected 2018-09-08
AAGATGGAGGCCACCGGGGCCGCCTGCTGGCTGGTCAACACCGGCTGGACGGGCGGGCCGTTCGGCATCGGCAAGCGCATCTCGATCCGCCACACGCGCGCGCTGCTCAATGCGGCGCTCGAGGGCAAGCTGGACAAGGTGAAGTACCGCCGCGACGAGCTGTTCGGCATCGACGTGCCGGCCACGTGCCCGGACGTGCCCGACGACGGGCTGGACCCGTCGTCGAGCTGGGGCAACAAGGACGAGTATTGGCGGCGCTACGACGCCCTGGCGGCGCGCTTCCGCGAGAACTTCAAGCTGTTCGAGGACGGCTGCCCGGCGGAGATCGTCAAGGCGGGGCCGCGGCGGCTGAAGGATATCAGGAAGTAGCGGCAGGACGATCGCGCCTGCGCGAGGCCAGCACCGCGCAGGCGCCGTTGAGCACGAAGATGTAGGCCACGAACGCGGTGTTCGCGAAGTCCCACCTCTGCACCGACAGCAGGCTGGTGCCGAAGCCCACGGCGCTGATCGCATAGGCGATCCAGCTCTCCGACCGTGGGTGGCGCCAGGCCTTGATGAGCGTCGGCACGCCCGCCAGCACGTCCGCCAGGAGCGAGAACAGGATGGCCAGGTTCGGGTCGTCGGTCACCGACCACAGGATGATGCCGACGATCGCCGCCGCCATGAGGTAGTAGTCGCGCCGCGCGGTCCGCCAGTAGGCGCGCGGGTTGAGGAATGACGCCGCGACGATCAGCAGCGGCAACAGGCCCGCCACGAACGATGTCCACGACAGCGCCGTCGCGCCCTGCGCCCGCTGCGCCGCGAAGATGACCATGGGGAAGATGCCCCACAACAGCCAGGTCACGCGGTTGGGCTGGGCCCGGCCGACGAGGGTATCGCGGAGGTAGTAGAGGCCGCCGAGCGAGCCGATGACGGCGCCGACGGTCGCGAAGGATTCGGGAAGCATCGGCAATCCATAGCCGTCCGGCGGCGGGAGTCAAGTCCCATCCAACCGCCCGTTGCCGGGGATCAGTTCCGCGGAGATCCGGACCCGGCCAGCAGGACCCTGGCGATCTCGGGCCACGTCGCGAACGGCACGTGCGCCTCGCCCGTGGCGGCGAACCGGCGCGCGAGCTGGCCGGTGGCGAATCGCCTGCCCGGCGGCAACAGCCTCGCAGCCGGTCCGTCCGTCAGTGGGCTGTCGCCGGCGAAGGCGACCGTTGCCTCGCGGGACAATGCGGCCCGCACCACCGCTGCCTTGTCGACGCCGAGTGCCGCGTCGAAGTACGGCGACTCGCGGTCGCGCTCCATCACCACGCCCCTGTCCGGCGCGAACCACCCCGGGTTGGCGTGGATCACAAACTCCAGGCCGAGCCCGGCCAGCACCCGTTCGATGTACCAGCGACACCCGGCCGAGGCGACCACGATCTCCCAGCCCGCCGCCTGCAGCGCCCGGGCGGCGTCGGCGGTGCCCGGCGCCGGGTCCATGGCCGCGACCAGCGCCAGGGCGCCGGGTTCGTCGGTGCGCAGGGCGCCGAGCACGCCGGCGATGCCGTCAAAGGTGGTCAGCTCCCCGGCCAGGAAGCGGTCCCAGGTGGCGAGCGCGCCGGGAGGGTCATGGCGCTCGAGCACCAGGTCGAAGAAGTCGCGCCGCGTGAAGGTGCCATCGAAGTCGGTCACGAGGATGGGCATGGCTGCGTGTCACCGGGGGCTGCGGGGAAGGCGCGGGGCCGCGTGGTCGCGGCGGCATCGGGGCCAATCAAGCCCGCCGCGCGCGGGCCGGCAACCGGAAACGGAGGGACCGGCCGCCTGACGCGGCCGGTCCCCGCCCTGCCGGTTCCGGACCGGGCCTAGGGGCGCAGGTCCCCGCTGCCCAGCGGCGCCCGGAAGCGCCCGCCGCCGCAGTGGATGTCGGCCTCGCAGTTGCCGAGCTCGACCGTGATGTCGCGCTCGACGTGCTCCTCGATGTAGTCGTCGCCGCGCGTGATCGTGATGTCGGCGACCCAGGTGCCGACCAGCGTCCCGGAGATCGCCGAGCAGAGGTTGGCGCGCAGGCGGGCCGGCATCGTCACGTCGATCAGCTCCACGTCCAGCACGCCGTCCAGGGTGCGCGCGAACCGGCGCGTCTCGATCGAGTGACCCGCCTCGCGGTGGTAGTTGCCGTTGACGACCATGTACTCCTGGTCCAGGTCGGTGATCGTGAACGAGCCGTTCAGCGCGCTGAGCGTGTGCTCGCGAACCGGTCCGCGATGGACGCCGGTGCCGGACACGATCGCGTACTCGGCCGCGACGGCGGTGTCGCCGTCCACCACGCGGAACTGCTGCGGCTCGCCGCCGGGGCCCAGCAGGCGCAGCGTGAACACGCGCTCCATGGCGTGGTAGGGCACGCCCTCGGGGAAGCCGTGCTGGCGGGCGACGGTGATCGTCCAGGTGCCGGTCAGCTCGTCGTAAGTGGCCTCGCGGAAGCGCTCGCGCACCCAGGTGCTGTCCGGCCGGCCGGGCTCCAGGCTCTTGGCGCCGCCGAGGCCGTCGAGGGCCATGGCGACATCGTTCAGCTGGTCGGTCACGCCGCCGCTGTCGGAGGCCACATCCTCGGCGACGGCCTGCGCAGCATCCATGTCCACGGTGGCGGTCGTGGCGGCGTCGGGGGCGGCGTCGTCGTCGTTGCTGCAGCCGGTCAGCAGGGCCAGCGCGCCGGTCACAAGCAGCAGGGCCGGCAGGCCGGCCTTGCGCGGGGCGAAGCGTCGGGTACTCATCGTGTCGACCTCTTGGTTCGGGTTCGGGGTGCCAAGGCAACGGCCGCCGGGGTGCAAGGAGTCTGCCGATCCCGGGGGCGGGGGCGACCCGCGGAGCAAGCCGCTGCGGCGTAACACGTTGGGGGGACGCCGGGGTCTGCGGGCACTGTCTGCAGGGCGCGCAGGCGCGTACCCCGGCGTACACGAGACCTGGTGCCACGTACGCCGCGCGGGCCGATTCGGCGTTGCCTGCCGCGCCCGGCCCCGGCAAGATGGCCCGCGACCCATGCCGGCAGGGAGGCCCGCGTGAACATCCGCACCGCCGCGCCACGACTCCGTTCGCCCTGGACCTTCGTGCCCAGTCTCTACTTCGCCGAGGGCGTGCCCTACATCCTGGCCAACACCGTCTCGGTCGTGGTCTACAAGCGCCTGGACGTGGACAACGCGACCATCGCGCTGGTCACCTCGTGGCTGTATCTGCCCTGGGTGGCGAAGATGCTGTGGGGGCCGCTCGTGGACGCGCGCGGCACGCGGCGCGGGTGGATCCTCGCCATGCAGGCGATCCTGGCTGTGTGCCTGCTGGGCGTCGCGCTGGCGCTGCGACTGCCCGCCTTCCTGCCGGTGAGCCTGGCCGTCTTCGCGCTGGTGGCCTTCGTCTCGGCGACCCACGACGTCGCCGCCGACGGCTTCTACCTGCACGCGCTCTCGCCGCAGCAGCAGGCGGCGTTCGTCGGCGTGCGCACGCTGTTCTACCGCGCGGCGATGATCTTCGGGTCGGGGCTGCTGGTGACCCTTGCCGGCCGCTTCGAGACGAGGCTGGGCGACATCGCGAAGGCCTGGAGCCTGGCCTTCCTGCTCTGCGGCGGCCTCTACGCCCTGTTCTGGTTCTGGCACCTGGCGGCGCTGCCGCGTCCCGAGTCGGACCGGCCGCGGACATCGGGGGAGGCCGCGCAGTCCGGCGCCGGCACCCACTGGGACGCCGCCTTCGGCACCTGGTTCTCGCAGCCGCGCGTCGCGGTCGTGATCGCGTTCATCCTGCTCTACCGCCTGGGCGAGGCGCTCCTGCTCAAGCTGGCGGCGCCGTTCATGCTGGACGACCACGCCGCCGGCGGCCTCGCCTTCAGCACGGAGCAGGTCGGGCTGTCCTATGGGACGATCGGGCTGGGCTGCCTGGTGCTGGGGGGCATCCTGGGCGGCTGGCTCATCGCACGGTTCGGCCTCAGGCGCCTGCTGTGGCCGCTGGCGCTGGCGCTCAACGTGCCGCACCTCGCCTATCTCTACATGGCCTACGCGCAGCCAGGTCCGGCGCTGGCCTACCCGCTGGTGGCCATCGAGCAGCTGGGCTACGGCCTGGGCACCACCGCGTTCATGGTCGTACTGATGCGGCTGTCGAAGGGCGAGCACCGCACGTCGCACTACGCCATTGCCACCGGCTTCATGGCGATGGGGATGATGCTGCCGGGAATGGTCAGCGGCTGGCTGCAGGAACAGGTCGGGTACCGCCACTTCTTCCTGCTGGTGCTGGTGCTGGGCGTCCCGGGACTGCTGATGCTGCCGTGGCTGCCGCGCTCGGTGTACGCGGAGGATTGAGGTGGCGGCCCGTCGCAGCCGCGGGCGAACGGTGCCCTGGCCGGCGCTCGCGCTCGGGGCGGCCGCCGTGGCGATGGCGGTCGCGGCCGCGACGTCGGCCGTTGCCGCGGACGTCGTCCCGCCGCTGCTTCCGGCCTACGCCCACAACGACTACCGGAACGGGCGGCCGCTGGCGGACGCCCTGGCCTCGGGGTACCGTGGCGTCGAGGCCGACGTCTTCCTTGTGGACGGCGAGTTGCGCGTGGCCCACGAGCGCGACGAGACCGCGCCCGGCCGGACCCTGGCCGCGCTCTACCTGGAGCCGCTGCGCGCGCTGGTCGGGCACAACGGCGCCGTCCTGCCCGATGGCGCGGCGTTCCTGCTGAACGTCGAGGCCAAGGAGCCGGGGCGCGAGACCTACGAGGCCCTGCGCGTCGAGCTGGCCCGGTTCGCGGACATCCTGACGGTCGTGCGCGACGGCGTCGAGGTGCCCGGCGCCGTGCAGGTGGTGCTCGTGGGCTGGCACCCGCCGCTGGCCGAGCTGGCCGCCGAGTCGCCGCGCTACGCCGCGGTGCAATGTTACGAGAGCGATCTGACGGCGGACCACGCCCGCCTGCCGGCACACCTGCTGAGGCTGGTGACCGTCCGCTACGGCGACACGTTCGAATGGACGGGTGATGACGAAACGCCGCCCGAGTTCCGGCGCCGGCTGCGACGGCTGCGCGAGCTGGCCGACGCGGTGCCCGGGCGGCTGCTGCGGGTCCACCAGGCGCCGCGCCGCTCGCGCGTCTACGCGGAGCTCCTGGCCGGCGGCGTCGACCTGATCGGGTGCAGGAAGCTCGCCGGCGATCGCCGGCTGCTCCTCAGGGCGCTGGCTTCCGTCGCCGCCCGCAATGGCAAGCGTTGAGAAGGGGACCTGGACCATGCCCGTGATCGCCACCCGCACGCGCCGCCGCAACGCGATCGCCGGCGGCTCGATGGAGGCCGCTGCCGACCTCGGCGTGCTCTTCGGCTGCCACAGCGGCACCTGCGGCAAGTGCGCCACGCGCGTGCTGTCGGGACTGAACAACCTCTCGCCGCCCACGGAGCAGGAGGCGGCCATGGGCCTGGATCCGGGGTGCCGGCTGATGTGCCAGTGCCGCATCAACAAGGGCACCGTGAAGCTGGACCTGGCCTAGCCGGGTCCCGACCGAGGACGTACGCCGCGCCCGGCGTGGACGACGCGGCGGCACCGCCGCGGGAAGGACGGCAGAGAGATGGCATCCAAGGGCAGCCGCCCCCGGTTCGGCGAGGTCGTGGCCGGCTACGACATCCCGGTCCTGAACGAGCGCGAAATCCGCGCGGCCTCCGGGCTCCTGTTCGTCATGATGTTCGTCGCGATCCTGGTCGCCGTGCTCAAGCACGACTTCCTGCTGCTGAAGTACGCCGTGACGATCTTCCTGGCCGACATCGCCATCCGCGTCTTCGCCAGCCCGCGCTACTCTCCGTCGTTGATCACCGGCCGGCTGATCGTGCGCGGGCAGGTGCCCGAGTACGTCGGCGCCGAGCAGAAGAAGTTCGCCTGGATCATCGGGGTCTTCCTGGCGTCGGTGATGTTAGTGCTGGCGGTGGTGCTCAACACGTACAGCCCCATCACCGGGCTGATCTGCCTGGTCTGCCTGGTCTTCCTCTTCTGCGAGACGGCGTTCGGGATCTGCATCGGCTGCAAGGTCTACCGGCTGGTCTATCGCGAGCGGGCCCGGCACTGTCCGGGAGAAGTGTGCGCGGTCGCCGACCGCCAGGCGATCCAGCGGACCTCGAAGCTGCAGGTGGCGATCGTGCTCGGGTTCCTGGCCTGCGCCACGGTGGCCGTGGTCACGCTGTACGACGCCTACAAGGTGCCGCCGCACGACCTGTTCGGGGGCCAGCCGCCGGTCGACGTGCGCTGAGCCGGGAGGCGGCGCCTCAGTCGCGATCGCGCTCGTGCCCGAGGACCTTCCAGAAGCACCACACCATCAGCCCGGTGACGTAGCCTACCGACAGGACCATGAAGGCCCAGGCCAGGATCGTCATCGCGCACCTCCGGGCTCTTCGTCCTCGTCGGGGGCGGGCAGGCGGCCGTCCAGGTCCAGTCCCGCGGCGCGCCAGCGCCGGGCGCCGATGCCGGTCACGACCACGAGCAGGATCACCGTGGCGATGATCACGCCCCAGGCGTAGAGGGCGACCGTGTTCGGCGGCGTCCCGTCGCCGCCGGTGATCGTGCGCACGTAGCCGGGCACGTTCAGCCAGCAGAACAGCCCGAAGACCACCAGCAGGTAGGCCGGCGACACCCACTTCATGATGAAGCCCACGAAGCGCGGGATGCGCATCAGCGCGCCCTCGTGCGCCTCCTTCAGCCCCCGCTCCAGCCCGGTCACCCACGAGAAGCAGATGATCTGGGTGCCGGCCACCACGAAGATCAGGAACGTGCCCACCCAGAAGTCGAGCGTGTCGAGCGCGACGAGCCCCTGGCTGAACCAGAGCACGAACAGGTTGCCGAGCAGGCAGATGAACGCCGTGAACAGCGTCGCCCGGCCGTTGGTCAGGCCGAGCGTCTCGGCGAAGAACGCCTTGGCCGGCTGCAGCATGGACAGCGAGCTGGTGATCGCGGCCAGGAACAGCATGAAGAACCAGACGGCGCCGAAGAAGTTGCCCGCCGGCATCCGCGCGAACACGACCGGGAGCGCGAAGAAGCCCGTGCTGAAGGTGCCGCCGCTGTTGGCCTGCGTGGCGGCCAGGCCCAGGAAGACCACCGCCGCGGTCAGCGTGATCATGCCGCCGAGCGCCACCTCGAAGAAGCCGTTCGTGGCGGCGGCGGTCAGTCCCGACAGCACGACGTCGTCCTTCTTCCGCAGGTACGAAGCGTAGTTGATGATCAGCCCGAACCCGACCGACATGCTGAAGAAGATCTGCCCCGAGGCGGCCAGCCAGGTCTGCGGGTTGCGCAGCACGGCGAAATCGGGGTTCCACATGAAGTTCAGGCCCGACAGCACGTTCTGCTCGGCAGGGTTGGCCGGGTCCGGCGGCAGCGTCAGCACGCGCCCCAGCACGATCAGCGCGCAGAGTGCCATCGTCGGCATGGCCCACAGGCAGAACTTCTCGATGCCCCTGCTCAGGCCGCGGAACACGAACCAGGCGTTGAGCGCGAAGGTGACCAGCCAGAACCAGAGGCTGGCGTGGATGCCGCCGTTGGCCATGACGCCGTTGGACGCGGAGAAGGTCACCTCGCCGAAATAGGCGCGGGAGGCGTCGACCTGCGCGGCCACTGCCGCGCCCGGGTCAACGCCGATGCCGCCGGTGGCATAGGCGAAGGCGTAGCGCAGGCACCAGCTCTCGATGACCACGTAGTAGAAGTAGATCACCAGCGGCACCAGGACGCCGAAGGCGCCCATGTAGCGCGCGAACGAGCCCTTGCCCCAGACGCCCATGATCGCCGGCGTCGAATGGAAGCCCTTGCGGCCGCCGTAGCGGCCCATGGCCCACTCGGCCCAGCCGATGGGGATGCCCAGCAGCAGGAACGAGATGAAGTAGGGGATCATGAAGGCGCCGCCGCCGTTGGCCGCGGCGTTGCCCGGGAAGCGCAGGAAAGTGCCGAGGCCCACGGCCGAGCCGGCGACCGCCAGGATGATGCCCAGGCGGGTGCCCCAGCGCTGCTGGTGGTCGTCGGGGGCGGCCGATGTCGCGGCCGTCTTGTGATCCATGCGCGGGCACCTCGCGGGCCATGGGTCCGGGAAACTTCGAGGGCGGGCCCGCGCCGCGGAGGGGCCCGCCCGAGGATGACCCGGTCACCCTACCACAGCCCGCCGTACGGAGGCAACCCGCCGCCGGCGCTCGGGGTCAGGGGTGCTCGGCATGCCAGGCCGCCAGCAGCTCCTTCTCCCGCTCGGCCGTGATGCCGGCCTTCATCGGGGCGTCCTTGCGCTCCTGCGGCACCGTGGCCCACCAGTCGAGGGTGCCGCGCACCGTCTCGCTGATCGGCCGGAAGCGCAGGCCCGCCTTGACGGCGCGGGAGACGTCGATGAAGGGGTGCCCGGCTTCCCCGCCCTCCAGGGGCACCCAGACCGGCATGTCGGACCAGGCGGCGACCTCCTTCTTCTCCAGCCAGGCGGCATCGGCCCAGGTGAAGGTGGCGTCCGAGCCGGACACGCGCCGGCAGGTCTCCAGCAGCTCGCCCATCGTCAGCTCGCCCGCCGTGCTCGTCGCATTGAACACGCCCATGGTGCGCTCCTCGATGCAGCGCATGACGAAGTCGGCCAGGTCGCGCACGTCGATGACCTGCGTCGGCGTGTCCGGAGTGCCCGGTGCCAGCACCTCGCCGCCGCGCGACACGCGGACCGGCCAGTAGGTGAAGCGGTCGGTGCGGTCCATCGGCCCGACGATCAGGCCCGGCCGGATGACGCAGGCGCGCCCGGGGCAGGCCTGCTGCGCGGCCTGCTCGCACAGCGCCTTGAGGGCGCCGTAGTTCTCGCCGGTGATGTCGCGCTGGGTCTTCGCCGCGGCCAGCTGCTCGTCGCTGATGACCGCGACCGGCGAGTCCTCGTTCAGCCCGCGCTGCGAGAAGTCCTTGTACACGGAGATCGACGAGATGAACACGTACTGCCCGATGCCGGGGGCCAGGAGCTCGGCCGACTCCTTGACCATGCGCGGGATGTAGCCGCTGTTGTCCAGGCAGACGTCCCACTGCCGGCCGCGCAGCGCGTCGAGCTGGCCGTCGCGGTCGCCGACCAGGCGCTCGAGATCGGGGAACATGTCGGCGTTGGTCCGGCCGCGATTGAACAGGGTGATCTCGTGCCCGCGGGCGCGCGCCTCGTGGATCACCGAGGGGCCCAGGAAGGCGGTGCCGCCCAGGACCAGGATCTTCAGGCGGCGCTGGCTGCGCAGGGCGGTGAAGTCGGCGCGGGCCGCGCCCGGGCGCAGGGCGCCGGCGGCCGCGGCGGCCAGGGCGGTGGACCTCAGGAAATCGCGACGTGTGAGGGTCATGGCTGGCTCTCCGGGCTGGGGTCATGGCGACGGCGGGCGCCCTGGAAAGGCGCCCGGAAGGCACTATACGACAAGGCAGGCCGCGGGGATGCACGCGATCGCGGCGGTCCGGGCCCGGGTGCCCCGCAGGCCGGCTCAGGCCGGCGGCAAGCCGGCCGGACCGGACGCCGGCGCGCCACCCGCCAGGTGCACCGTCCGCGTCGGGAAGGCGATTGACAGCCCCATCTCCTCGACCAGCTTCATCAGGTCGAGGTTCACCTGCTGGCGGATCTCCAGCGCGCGCGCGAACTCCACCGGCACCGTGAAGTACTGCACCAGGATATCGAGGCTGGAGGCGCCGAAGTCCGTGAAGCGCACCAGAACCTGCTCGGGATCGATGTCGGGCCTTGCCCGCAGCATCGTCGCGATGCGTCCGACGAGTTCCTCCATCTGTGCCGCCGTCGTGTCGTACGTGACGCCGAGCGTGAACCGAACGCGGCGCTGCGGCATCAGGCTCTGGTTCTCCACCGTGGCGTTGGCCAGGTTCTGGTTCGGCACCGAGACGACGGTCTTGGCCGGTGTGCGCACGCGCGTCGAGCGCATGCCGATCTCCTCGACGGTGCCCTCACCACCTGAAAAGGTGACGAAGTCGCCCACGCGGAACGGCCGGTCGAGCATGATCATCAGCGAGCCGAAGAGGTTGGCGAGCGTGTCCTTGGCGGCCATCGCCAGCGCCAGGCCGCCGATGCCCAGGCCGGCCAGCAGCCCCGACACCGAATAGCCCAGGTTCTGTGCCACGAGCACGAAGCCGAGCGTGGCGATGAAGACCTTGGCGCCCTTGCGCGCCAGCGGCACCAGCTGGTCGTCGAGTTTCGACTCCGTCCTCGCGGACATCTCGCCCAGCAGCGTGGCACCGGCGTTGACCAGGCGGAACGCCGTCCACGAGACCAGCAGGATGCTCACCATCCTGAAGGCGCGGTCCACCTGCGGCAGCCAGGTCCATTCCGCCTGCAGCGAGACCAGGTAGCGGACGGCCAGGAACAGGCCCGCCAGGGGCAGGATCACGCCCAGCGGCTTCGAGATCGCGGCGATCGCCAGGTCATCGGCGTTCGACTCGGTGCGGGCCGTGAGCCGCGCCAGCTGGTGCGTCACCACGAACCCCACGACGATCATCGCCACGAAGCCGAGGATCAGCAGCAGCAGC